>Ga0207428_10000329_pt1 | contig 61608 bp, 50 predicted proteins | sample RhiMethybrSRZTD1_FD_187600 | JGI IMG/M metagenome (GOLD analysis project Ga0207428, IMG submission 187600) | Populus rhizosphere microbial communities from Tennessee, USA - Rhizosphere MetaG P. TD hybrid SRZTD1 (SPAdes) (version 3) | ecosystem: Host-associated > Plants > Roots > Rhizosphere >...
GCTGTCAGTGACAGGCCCGGGCATCTCTCGGTACTCGGCGCGCACGCGAGCCGCGAGCGCGCGCATCTGGTCCGTAATCGCCACGTCGTCGCCTCAAGCGCATCACACCAGACCTGGGGCCGTGCGATCTATAAGACGAAGGTATCGACCACACCTTGGTATCGCACATACCAACGTGCAATAGCCTTGGCGCCGCGCTGATGGTTCAATCGCCCGTGAGAGATTCGGGAGGTTGTCATGACACTATGCGAGCCGAGCTCAACTGACATACAGAGTGACTGCGCTGAGGCAGGTGCGGTCGGATCGTCCCCGGCCTGGCAGCGTGTCGTGACGGCGGCGATGCGCGTCGCCGCAACCGAGGCCACCGTCTTTCTCCAGGGCGAGTCGGGCACCGGCAAAGAAGTGATCGCCCGACTGATTCATCGGGCATCTCCGCGGCGCCACGGTCCGTTCGTCGCGATCAACTGCGCGGCGCTCCCGGAACAACTGCTCGAGTCCTAGCTGTTCGGCTACGAGCGCGGCGCGTTCACCGGCGCGCAACAGCCGAAAGCCGGACAGATCGAGATGGCGGCGCGTGGCGTGCTGTTCCTCGACGAGGTCAGCGAGATGAGCCTGACGGCGCAGGCGAAGCTGTTGCGCTTTCTGCAGGAACGCGAGTATCAGCGGCTCGGCGGGACGCGACTCCACAAGGCCGACGTTCGCATCATCGCGGCGAGCAACCGGGATCTCGACGAGGCCGTTGAACGGCGGACGTTCCGACAGGATCTGCTGTACCGGCTGCGCGTCTTCGACATCGTGATGCCACCCCTGCGTGACCGCGTCAGCGATATCCCTCTGCTCGCCGCATGGTTCCTGGCCGATTTCGGGCGCGAGATGGGCGTTCCGATTCCCCGGTTGCGAGACGACGCCGTTAATGCGCTGCTCGCGCACGACTGGCCCGGCAACGTTCGCGAGCTGCGGAACGTGCTCGAGCGGGCGACCATCCTCGCCGACGGGGAGATCGAAGTCCGCCACCTGTCTCTGCGGTCACGGACTGTGCATGTGCCACAGCCAAGTGATCCAGACTGGTTGCCGCCGCCGAGCGACCTGAGCGTCGTCGAGCGAGGCACGATTCAACGCGTCCTCAACGAAACCGATTGGAACAAGTCGAAAGCGGCGCGTCGTCTCGGATTGACACGGACACAGCTGTACGGGCGGTTGCGGCGCTATGGTCTCGAGGTCCCTCCGGGGGACGTTGCAATGGCCTAAATCGATGCCGGGTCCGAAACGATCCGGCGTCAGAGAATCTCTTCGATCACGTGAACCGGTCCGTCTGGACGAATCTCCCCGATGCCGACGGCAAGCAGGCGATTGAGGAACGCGTACTTCGGCGCGGCGGTCTCGAAGCGAGGCACAGTGCGGAAGTACTGGTTCGCGTCGTCACGAATGCCGGTGAACGTCATGTGAATGAGACTGCCGTCGTCGGTTTCGAGCGTGACCCGCAGGTCGAGCGTGAAGGTTCCGTTACCGTGGACGGTCACCCAATCGCCGCCGCCGGCGCGCACCTGGCCGCGAAGACGCTCGCCGTCGAACGTGCCGCCGATGACCGGAAAGACCAGCAGCCTGCCCTGAGACGTCGAACCGATTTCCTGAATGGCGGACGTCGTCAGACGCACGACCATGAGCGGCCGGGACTCGATGGCGCCGCTCATGTCAGAGCACCTCGTGGATCGTGTAGATCGGCCCTTCGGGGCGGCGATCGCCGCTCGCCACTGCAATCAGGTGATTCAAGAACGAGTACGAGGGGTGCGCCGTCTCGAACCGGGGCATGGTGCGGAAGTAGTACGTAGAGGGATCGACCGCTTCGCCGCGTCCGATCGCCGCGATGACCTCGGGCGGCCCGTGACGCAGTCCAAATGCGCTCATCGAGATGAGGGCGCCGTCATCGGTCCGCAGCGTGAAGCGAAGGTCCATTTCCAGCACGCCATCCGAACGAAGGAGCTGCCAGTCGGCGCTGCTGTCGGGCAGGATCGTGCCGCGCAGCCGTGGACCCTCGAACGTCCCGCCGGTCAGCGGCGCCGTTCGCCGAGTGCCATGCGGCACGGTGCCGATGTTCAGCGGGGGGCCAACCGTCACGTACATCGTCATCAACAGCCGCGTGTTCATAGTGGAAATGCCAGACCCGACGTGATCGAGGCGACGATTTCATCTGCGGTCACGACAGCGCTGGCATAGTTGGGAATATTGACGTCGACCGCGGCGTGCATCTCGTCGTCCGAGTAATCCGCGGTGGCATCCTTCACCATCGTGACGTCGTAGCCGAGCTCCGCGGCAAAGCGGACCGTTGCTTCCACGCACGTATGTGCGATCAGGCCGATCACGATCAGCCTCGCGATGCCATGCCTCTTGAGCTGCACATCTAGATCTGTGTTGGCAAAGCCACTCGAGCCCCAATGCTCGAGGGCCACGATGTCGCCCGGTTGGGGCGCGAACTCGCTGCGGATCTCGCCGCCCCACGTGCCGTACTCGAAGGTCTTGTGCATCCACGCGGCCTTCTGCACGGGCGCGATGTACTTCCACGTCTCGTAATCTCCGGGACGGTATCGACGATGCAGCGCATAGGCCACGCGAAGCTGCGCCTGCCGAGCCGCATTCAGCACCCGCAGCATATTAGGGATGCAGTCGTTGGCTTCGGCGACACGCTTCAACCGGTTCCACACCTTGCCGCCCTCGGAGATGAAATCGTTATACGGATCGATCACCAGCAGTGCGGTGAGCGCCCTGTTGTACGTCAGCGTGGGGGCATCGGTCGCGCGTTCGACGTGACTCATGGGCGGTGACTCACCCGAACGTGAATGAGAACGTCTCGACGCCGGCATCGAGGAATTCAATCGCCAGCGTGCGATCGACGATCGGCTTCGGTTGCCGGATCAGTTGATACATCCGCTGTTCAACCGCTGTTCCGTTGCCGCCGTCGTCGACGTCGAGGCCGTGAGCCGGCCCCGGCGGCTGCCCGTCAACCGTCACTCGAAAACGGACCGGGCGGGCTGATCGTTGCGGTCCCATGACGAGATGCACGTCACGCGCATGGAAGCGGAACATGATTTGTCCGGAAGCTTCGTTCAACACCGTCGCCGGCGTGCCCATCGTCCACTCGCCGGTCAGAGACCACTGATTGAGCGCCAATCGCCCTGGAGCGGAATACGCGCGGCGTCGATTCAATGCGGGTGTCTCGCGCGAGGCGAAGTTCTCGCTGCGCTGGTAGCCAACGTAGGTCTCGGGCGATCGCACGTTGGTCCAATCAGCGGCGGCTTCCAGGCCGCCGCCCACGACCGGCACGATGCCATTGCCGATGCCGGCGACACCCGCCTCCGACAGCAACCGCTGAATGGCTCGCTCGCACCGTTCGTACTCGCCCTCTCCGAATTGATGCTCGCGAATGCGTCCTCGTCCATCGAGCATGTAGAGAGCGGGCCAGTATTGATTTCGGAACGCGCGCCAGATCGAGTAGTCGTTGTCGATGACAACCGGGTAGTCGACCCGCATCTGCTGCACGGCACGGCTCACGTTGTCGAGGTCATGCTCGAACGGAAATTCGGGCGTGTGCACGCCAATCACGACGAGGCCTTGCTGGTATTTCTGCGACCACGCGCGCACGTACGGCAGCGTACGCAGCCAGTTGATGCAGGTGTAGGTCCAGAAGTCGACGAGCACGACCTTCCCACGCAGGCTCGCCGCGTCCAGGCGAGGCGAGTTGAGCCATTCGGTCGCGCGGCCGATTGCGGCCAACTCGCGCGGCGGGCGATCGTCAGCGTCGGCATCAAGAACGCCGACGTGTGCGGCAGCAATCGTCATGGCCGTCGAACCGAGAAAACGTCGTCGATCCATGGCTTCCCGTTTCCTCACATCGTCAGAACGACGCGAAATTGTGCCTTGCCGCTGATCATTCGTGCGTATGCGTCGGCCGCTTGCTCGAGCGGATACGTCTCCACCATCGGACGCACGCCGCTCAGTTCGGCGAAGCGCAATGTGTCCTCGGCGTCAGCCGGTGTGCCGGCGAGGCCGCCTCGAATCGATCGCACACCGGTAATGAGTTGCAGCGGGGCGACCTCGATCGGTTGGGCGTCCACACCGATGACGACCAGCGTGCCGTTCGGGGCCAGACCGTCGATCGCCGCCGACATCGACTTCGAGCTTGGCGCGGTCGCGAGAATGACCTGTGCGCCACCCAGTTGCTGCAAGGCCTGTGCGGTGTTCACCGATCCACTGTCGATGTACGTGGTCGCGCCGAGCTTCTTGGCGAGCCCGAGGCTGTCGGGTCCGCGTCCGATGGCCGCGACCTTATAGCCAAACTTGCTCGCCCATTGAATCCCGAGGTGACCCAGCCCGCCGACGCCCAGCACGCCCACGAGATCTCCGGGACGCGCGCGGCTGTCCCGCAACGCACCGAAGGTCGTGACTCCCGCACAGAGCAGCGGGGCCGCTTCGACGGCACTGAGACCTTCAGGCACCGCCGTCAGCGACTCCACAGGAGCCACCATGTACTGTTGATACCCACCGTCATAGCTCACGCCGGGCACTTTCCGGTTCCGGCAATTTCGGAAGTCTCCGCGCCGACACGAGAGGCACGTGCCGTCATGGCCGCCGTGCCAGCCGACACCGACGCGTTGTCCCTTCTGCCAGCCGGCGACACCGACGCCCACTTCATCGAGGATGCCGATGACTTCGTGCCCGGGCACGCGCGGATACTCGATACCGGGCCATTGGCCTTCCTTGGTGAACACGTCGCTGTGACAGACGCCACAGGCCTGGACCTTGATCCGCACGTGTCCTGAGCCTGGCTCAGGAATCTCGCGCTCGACGATCTGGAAATCGCCGCCCGGCCGGGCGACCTGCGCCACTTTCATCGTTGTGACTGCGACTTGTATTGTTGCCATGGCTCCCCCTGAATGCGCGTCGTTATCCGATCTCGACGATCTCCTCGAGCGCATCAGACCAGACGCGCGACAACGAATCCATCAGACGAAGGTATCGACGACACCTTCGTATCGGTCCGCAGCCTCGAGTTCAGCGGAAGGACGCCGGCGCATCCGATCGACACCAACGTCCAATAGACCCCGTTCAGGGGCCGTGTTCAGATCGCAGTGTGAACAAGCGGCTGCGCACCGATCGCGCCACGAGCAGCGCGGGCGCGAGATCGACGATGCTGCTGGCCGCCGTGCTGGCGGCGCTCGCGAGTGCATGTGGCGACGACGGCCCTACGGCCCCGTCATCCGCCGCTGTGGTCACCTTTGCGGTCGGCAGCGAAGAATTTCGCGTGGCGCTCACCACCGCCGACCAGGTGGCTGCCGCCCGCGCGGCCCAGAGCGGCGGGCGCGCAAAAATTCCCACTGGTCGCATCGTGCCGGGCACGCAGGTCAACGCCGGCTGGAGCTGGCATCTCGAGGAGGTCACGTTCGCAGAAATCACCATCGAGCTGTGCGATGGACGCCCTTCGGACGTCGAACGCGCCGGGGTACAGTTTGGGGGCGGACGGTTTTGTCCATGGAGCGCGAGGATTACTCGGATTGATTAATGGGAACATTACAGACCATTCAGACGCGCTTCATGGAAGCCGGCGCCGCCGGACTCGGCGTGGTGACCCTCCCCGAAGGACGAGTCGGTGACCGCCTGCAGTTGGAAGATTCGTCGAAGGCAATACCAAGGTGTTATGGACAACTGGACGGTACGGGGGCATCTTTGACGCCGTCTCTCGGGGATGAACGGGGACGTGATGTGAAGAGCCAGCGCCCAATCGTTTCGGTCGTCGACGACAACGAATCGGTGCGCGAGTCGCTGCCGGACCTCTTGTCTGACTCCGGCTTCGATGTGCAGACGTTTGCCTCTGCCGAGGCGTTCCTCGCGTCCGAGTACGTCGCCAAGACGAGTTGCCTGATCCTCGACGTGGGGCTGCCCGGGATGAGCGGTCCAGATCTCCAACTGGAGCTGACGCGGCGCGGAGTGCGGATCCCGATTGTGTTCATCACCGCACAAGGGGACAAATCACTTCGTCCGCGTCTCCTGAGCCGCGGGGCGGCGGCGTGCCTGTTCAAACCGTTCAGCGACACGGCGTTGATCGACGCGGTTACCGGCGCCCTTGGATGAGGTATCTGTGACCACGATGTTGACGAACGCCGTCGCTCGAGGCAGATCCGTAGGCGGATATACTGGGATCCCTTCATTCGCAGCCGAGAGAATCAGGGTCCTCGCCATGCCAGACGTCTCGCCCATTGTCTTCGTCGTCGACGACGACATCTCGGTGCGCGAATCGTTGGAGCTGCTGATCAAGAGTGCCGGCTGGAAGCCCGAAACGTTCGCGTCGCCGCGCGAGTTCCTGTCGCGCCCGCGCGCGACTGTTCCTTGTTGTCTTGTGCTCGACGTGTCGCTGCCCGGGCTGAACGGTCTCGAACTGCAGCAGCAGCTTGCCGAGCGCACCGGGATGCCGATCATCTTCATCACCGGGTACGGCGACGTACCGATGAGCGTTCGGGCGATGAAGGCTGGAGCGGTCGAGTTCCTGACCAAGCCGTTCAAAGACGACGTGCTGATCGAGGCCATCCGCGGCGCCATCGAGCGGAGTCGCGAGGCACTCCGTCGCGATGAGGAGATGCGGGCGCTGCGAGAGTGCTACGCGTCACTGACCCCGCGCGAACGCGAGGTGATGGCGCTGGTGTGCGCCGGGCTGTTGAACAAGCAGGTGGGCGGTGAACTCGGTATCAGCGAGATTACCGTGAAGGCGCACCGCGGGCAGATGATGCGCAAGATGAAGGCCGACTCGCTTCCTGATCTCGTCACGATGGCCGCGAAGCTGGGCCTGCGAACCGCGGGGAGCGCCTGACGGCGCTCATCGAAACGAATCGTCACTCTGATCGTCGTGCCGCGGCCTGGCGCGCTGTCGAACTCGAAGGTCCCGTTCAGTTGAGTGGCGCGCTCGCGCATCATGACCAATCCCAGACCGCCTGACGCGCCGAGTTGCCCCGGGTCGAAACCGGCGCCGTCGTCCGACACCTCGAGGGACACGGCTTCCGCCGATCGGGTGAGGCGAACGGTGATCCGTTTGGCACGCGCGTGTTTCGCCGCATTCCCGAGCGCTTCTTGCACGATTCGAAACAGCGCCAGCGCCGCACCACGTGACAAGTCGGCCGCGCGATCGTCAGCGTCGCACGCGACCGCAACGCCGCTGCTTGCACTGAACTGCTGACAATAGGCTCGCATGGCCTCGGCCAGGCCCGCCTCCTGCAAGATCGGCGGGTGCAGATCGTGCGACAGCTGACGGATGTCCGTGCCCATCTCGATCAACTTCTGCTGCACCTTGTCGATGGTCGCCGTGGCCTCGGAGACGTCCGCGATCCGCCGCTTCGCGGTCCCCAACATCATGGTGGCCGCCAACATCTGCTGCATGACTCCGTCGTGGAGCTCGCCGGCGATGCGAATGCGCTCCTGTTCCTGCGCCTTCATCAGCCGCTCGTTCAGTGCACTGATCTCCCGCTGATGTTTCTCGAAGATGCCGACACGGATGCGATGGGCCGACCAGACGAGTCCGAGCACGACGCCGGCAACGAGTACGGGAAACCAGGTGGACTGGTAGTACGCCGGCGCAACGGAGAAATCGATTGACGCACCCGTCTCGTTCCACACACCGCTGTTGTTCGAGGCGATGACGCGGAAGCGATAGACGCGTGGCGGCAGGTTGGCGTAGAACGCCTGCCGCCGATTGCCGACGTCCTGCCAATCGCGATCCCACCCTTCGAGCCTGTAGCGGAACTGCACCTTCTCGGGCGCGACGAGGCTGAGCGCGGTGTAGTCGATCTGCAGATCGCGTGTCAGCGGCGGAAGCTGCAGCCGCCCACCGCGGGCGGACGTCGGATCGTACGTCTGACGATCGACAATGACCTGTTCGATGTGGACCGGCGGCGGCAGCGCGTTGACGGACAGGCGAGCCGGGTCGATGACACTGAGGCCCTCCTGCGACATGAACCATACTTTCCCGTCTGCAGACACGGCGGCCGGCGCGGTGTAGTAGCTCGCACTGGCGAAGGTCCTGACGCCGTCGGCGTGATCGAACACCGTGGCTTTCACACGGGGCGTCACGGCGTTTTCATCACGTGGTCGGGCGGCAGCCGTCCACGCATCAATCTCGGAGCGATCGATACGCACCAGACCGCACGGCATGCCGAGCCACAACGCATGGACCGCGTCTTCAACGACCCAACCCACCGCATCGCATGGCAATCCATTGTTGCTGTTCATCGTGGCCAGTCGACCGTTCTCGAGCCGGCTGAGCCCGCCGTCAGTGGCGATCCAGAGTGCGCCCGCAGAATCGGCGTACAGGTTGCTGACACGGCCGTCATCGAGACCATCGGCAGCCGCGTACGAGACACGCACCTGGCCTTCGGCGAAGTGAACGATGCCTCCGCGAAAAAACCCGAACCACAAGCCGTCACCGGACGGATCGACGGCAACCGCGCTGGCAACATCCTTGTGTTTCAGTACGGCCCAAGACGTCTGCTCGACGTCCCGCCTGTTTCGGCCGAGACGAAACAACCCGACAGTCGGGTTGGCGATCCACAAGTTCTTCTGACTGTCTTCAACGATGGCCCGGGTCACTCCGCCTGGAATGCCGTTCACGAGGACGACTCGATCGTTCTCCAGGTAGCCAACGCCGTCCGCTGTCGAAAGCCCGACGCGGCGCTGACTGTCCTCGAAGATCGGACCGACGCTGCGAGGCATTCCAGCGCCAGTGAACTCGCGCACGGTGCGCGACAATGGCCGGCTGCCAGGCGCGACCGGCGCGCTGCGCTCGCGGTAGACCGTCACGTCGCCGTTGGCCCATCGGTTCAGGCCGTCAGACGTACCGACCCACACGCTTCCATCGATAGACGCGAGGACGGACATGACTCGGCCGCTGGACAGACCCTGGAGCGCCGAATATGAAACGACCGCCGACGCACGAAAGCGGTCGAGGCCGCCATCGGTTGCAATCCAAATGTTGCCTTCACGATCTTCGAGAATCGCCGAGACGTCGTCACCAGAAAGACCGTCGGTCTGCGAAAACACGTCGGTGATTCCGTTGTGGACATGCACGACTCCATGATTCGTTCCGGCCCACAGGCCACCATCGCGATCGCGGCGGAGTCTCAGGGCCTCGAGCGGCGGCACCGAGGGGGGAAACGGGTAGACCATCTCCGCCCGGCCGTCGACGAACCGTCTGATTCCGCCGGCTTTGGAAACGAGCAAAGCGCCATTACCGTCCCCGGACAGCCCCTGAAGCCCGTTGTTCTCGGGACCCAGCGGATAAAACATGGGCGGACCAGGTTTCCATCGCCACAGTCCGGTTCCGGTTCCTACCCAGAGACGACCCGTCCGGTCTTCATAGAGGCCAAGCGCGCCCTCACCAGCACCGCCGTCGTTACCGTGGCACGTGGCACGGGCTTTCTGCACTTCGCACAGCGTCCATCTGTTGCCGAAGCTGGTGGTCCATATCACGCCGTCGCGATCTTCGAGGAGCATGCCGACTGCGGTCCCCGCGAGCGTCCTGAAGCCGGTCTTTGCGATTTCGATGCGATACGACCGGGGCGGAAGATTGCCGAGGTAGTACTCGCCCGACGTGTTCGTCGTGGTCTCGTGACGGATATTCGTGTCGTCGCTGATCGCGGCCACGCTGGCTCCGACGATGATGGCGTTGGAGGGATCAGTGACGCGGCCCGCGAGAGACGCGTTTGTGGACTGGGCGCGAAGAACGGACGCAGATGACAGCAGTACGACAAAAGCAATCGTCTGTCGCCCGAGCACCGCGTGTCTCGACCGTTTCACTGCCAGCACGTGAGACATAGCTGAGATTTGACAACGGTTTCCTTCGAATTTCTCCCCATACCTTGGTATCGATCGACACGATCGTCCAATAGATCGCCGGTAGCTACGATGCTTCAATCGGTCCCCACGGAGGGGGCCCTTGGCGCAGGTGTTCGACGTGGTCTGTCTCGGCGGCGGCGTCGCTGGAGAAGCGATTGCGGACGGGCTTCGCGACAGCGGACTGACGCTGGCGGTCGTCGAGCGAGAGCTGGTCGGCGGCGAGTGTCCGTATTGGGGATGCGTGCCGTCGAAGACCTTGCTTCGGTCGGGCGAGACGTTAACCGAGGCCGATCGCGCCCGCGCCCTTGCCGCCTCACGCGTCGATTGGGCCGTCGACTTTCCCAAGGTGTCAAAACGTGTGCTCTGGATGGCGCGCGATCTCGACGACCGGCGTCCCGCGGCCGCGGTGGAGGCGACTGGCGCCAGGCTGTTTCGAGGGGAAGGAACACTAACCGATGCACACACCGTGACGGTCCGGCTGAAGCCGGACACTACAACGGAGGTCCGGCTGCCCTCGACTTCGCTCGGGCCAGGAAAGCCGGACACTACAACGGAGGCAACGGAGGTCCGGCTAAAGCCGGACACTACATTGGTGGCGCGTCGCGCCGTGGTGATCGCGAATGGCGGCACCGCCGTGATCCCACCGATTCCGGGACTCGACACCGTCGAGTACTGGACCAACCGCCAGGCGGCGATTCCGAGGGACCTGCCGCGATCGCTGGCGATTCTCGGCGCCGGCGCGATCGGCGTCGAGCTGGGGCAGGCGTTCGCACGACTTGGCTCCAAGGTCACCATGATCGAGGCGGGACCGACGTTCCTTCATCTCGAGGAGCCGGAGGCCGGAGCTGCACTGCGGCCACATCTCGAGGCCGACGGCATCACGCTGATGATCGGCGATCCGTGCGTCGGCGTCGAAAAGCTATCTGCAGAGCAATCACGCCCGCGTTCGGCCGTCCTTCTTCGTTTGAAGTCAGGCGCCGCGGTCTGCGCCGATCGGTTGCTGGTGGCAACGGGCCGACGTGCCAATGCCGAGGCGTGGCGCGCAGCGGGACTCGCGCAGACCGAGCGCGGGTGGTTGAAGGTCGATCCCTCGACGCTCGAAGCGCAGCCCGGCGTGTTCGGCGCCGGCGATATCACGGGACTGGGTGGATTCACTCACCTCGCTTACTACCACGGTCAGGTGATCGCGCGGCGATTGCGCGGCATCGACGCGAGAGCTGATCACACGGCGGTCCCTCGTGTGACGTTCACCGATCCGGAAATCGCATCGGTGGGAGTGTCGGAAGCGGCCGCGCGCGCGAAAGGCATCGACGTCGTCGTGGCGACCGCCGATCCGGCCGAGAGCGCGCGCGGCTACATTCACGACTTTCACAAGGGCGCGCTCAAGCTGGTCGGCGACCGCAGCCGAGGAGTGTTGATCGGCGCGACGCTGGTCACGCCGCGTGCTGGCGAGATCATCGGCGAGCTCGTGCTCGCAATCAAGCTGGGCACGCCGTTGAAGACCCTCGCCGACGTCATCCATCCATTCCCTGCGTTCAACCGCGTACTTGGGGCAAGCCTCGAAGAGCTCGCCACGAAGGCGGCATAGCACAACACGGAGATCACAAATGAGCAGCACACAAACGATCAACGAATTTGCCACTCTTGTTCCTGCGCCGGCGACAGTCGATTTGAAGCTCGAGGTTGTCGTCCTTCCGGTATCCGACGTCGACCGTGCCAAGCGCTTCTATCAGAGCCTTGGATGGCGACTCGACGGCGAATTCACCAACGGTCCGGATTGGCGCGCCGTGCAGATGACACCTCCCGGCTCGCCGTGCTCCATCCATTTCGGCAAGGGAATCACGACCGCAACGCCGGGCTCGGTCAAGAATCTGTATCTCGTCGTGTCGGATCTGGAATCGGCACGCCGGGAGCTCATAAGCCGTGGCGCCGATGTGAGCGAGCCGTTCCATTTCACCAGCATCGGGAGCGCACCCGTTCCTGGCCTCGACCCCGAACGCCGCACGTACATGACCTACGCAACATTCAGTGATCCCGATGGCAACAGCTTCCTGCTTCAGGAGATCACGACGCGTTTCCCCGGCCGCGGACTCAGCAACTTCGACGTCGCGTCGCTAACGGCGCTTCTGCGAGAGACCGAGGAGCACCACGGCGAGTACGAACCGATCGCTCCGAAGCACCACTGGTCGGGGTGGTACGCCGCCTACATCGTTGCGCGCCAGCAGGGGAAGACCTCGGAGGAGGCAGCCAGGGACGGCGCGCGCCAGGTGGAGGCGACCCTCTAACCCGGTTGATGGAAGCGATCAGTGTAGGCCGGGCCTGTTCTTCAGGCCCGGCGTCCTAGCGCGTTGATTGGCTCGTGGCTAGTTTGCCGCACGGAAACCAATACCAAGGCACTATGGACTCTCTCCGTCGCCCTGTGCAGTCTAGTGACGATGCCGAACGCCCCGCTGGATGGGGACAAACAGATCCTCGAGATGGTCGCCAAAGGGGCGGCGCTTCCCGACATCCTCGACAGCTTGTGCCGGATCGTCGAGCAGCAGGCGAGCGGCGTCCTCGCTTCTGTCCTGCTGCTGGATGGCAATCGGCTACGCCACGGAGGCGCCCCTAGCCTTCCGAAAGCGTACACGGATGCCATCGACGGAGCCGTCATCGGCCCGTGCGCCGGTTCGTGCGGCACCGCCGCCTACCAGGGCCGGCAGGTGATCGTCGAGGACATCGCCAGCGACCCGTTGTGGGCAGATTATCGCGCGCTGGCATTGCCCCATTCGCTGCGGGCGTGCTGGTCGACGCCCGTCTTCTCGTCGCGCGGCAACGTGATCGCGACGTTTGCCATGTATTACCTGGAGCCGCGGACGCCGAGCCAGCGCGATCAAGACGTGATCAAGCAGATCACGCATCTCGCCGGAGTGGCGATCGAACGTCAACTGATACACGAACAACTGCAGCGAAGTGAAGCGTATCTCGCTGATGCGCAGGCCCTGACGCACACCGGCAGCTTCGTGTGGGACGTGCGCACGAAACACGCGTTACATCTCTCGGACGAGTGGTATCGGATTTTCGGGTTCGATCGTGAGCAGGGTGCGCGCGTCTTCGAGGAGCGATGGCACCGCGTGTTTCCAGACGATCGAGTCAGGTGGCAGGCGGCGATCGATCGGGCCATCACGGAGCGATCCGGCTACGAATTGGAGGCCCGGCTGGTTGTTCCCGGCGGCGCACTCAAGTATGTTCGCGTCGTCTCACATCCGGTACTCGACCCGTCGGGCGAGGTCGTGCAGTTCATCGGCAGCGTGGTGGACATCACCGACCGCAAACATGCTGAAGAGGAGCTGGACAAGCTGCGCGCGCTGGAGGCCGATCTCGCCCACATCAACCGGGTCAGCATGCTGGGTGAGTTCGCCGCCTCCCTCGCCCACGAGCTGAAGCAGCCGATCACCGGGCTGATCACGAACGCCGGAACCTGCCTCCGCTTGCTCCGATGCGAACCACCGAACGTGCGCGACGCGGAAGTGGCAGCGGCCAGAATCGTCCGCGACGGCAACCGGGCCAACGAAATCATCGACCGTGTGCGGTCCTTCTACAGGAAGGATGTCCCGGCCCAGCGGGAGCCGGTGGACGTCAACGACCTCGTCCGGGAAATGCTGATGCTGCTGCGCGCCGAGGCCCACCGTCATTCAGTGTCGATGCACACCGAACTGGCGGCGGTACTGCCCACTGTCACGGCCGACCGCGTCCAACTGCAGCAGGTCTTCATGAACCTCCTCTTGAACGCCATCGAGGCCATGAAAGAGTCTGGTGGGGACGTGACCGTCACCTCGCAGCGGGATCCGGACGGCCATTTACTGATCTCGGTCAGCGACACCGGCGTCGGTCTTCCCGATCACGCCGACCAGATCTTCAACGCCTTCTTCACGACCAAGCCTCAGGGCAGCGGCATGGGGCTGGCGATTGGCCGTTCCATCGTGGAATCGCACGGCGGCCGTTTGTGGGCCACCGCGAATTCCGGTCCGGGCGCAACGTTTCATCTCAGCTTGCCGACCCCACCCAATGAGCCTTCAGGATGTCATCAATAGCATTCCTGCAATTGATCCATGCGCGATTCAGGAGAGCCTCTGTGATCGAGGCTCTCCTCCTTGATACGCGATCAGCCAGCGTGGGCCAGGGCTGCGTCCGACTTCGGCGCGCCCGACCGTAGTGACCTGAAGCTCGCGCGAATCTCCTCGCTGAGGAACTTCGGCTGCTCCCAGGCGGCGAAATGTCCACCCTTGGGAAGCTTGTTGTAGTGAATGAGCTTGGGATACGCCCGTTCCGCCCAGCTTCGCGGGGCCGGATAGAGCTCGTCAGGAAAGACGCTCACGGCGACCGGGACGCTGACGCCTTTGACGCTGAAGAACGACGTCCCCCAGTTCTCCCAGTAGAGACGGCCGCCCGAAACCCCCGTGTTCGTCAGCCACGCGATCGTGATGTTGTCGAGGACGTCGTCGCGCGTGAGGCCCTCAGACTGTCCGTCAAAGACGCGCGCGATGAGCTCCAGGCTGCGCGCATCGTGATCGAGGAAATACGCCGCCAGGCCGACGGGTGAATCCGCGATGCCGTACAGCGTCTGCGGTCGAAGCCCCATCTGAAAACCGTAGCCGATGCCCTTTGCATAGACGAAGCTCAGTTGCTCGTACGCGAGCTTCTCGTCGGCTGAGAGACCTGCGGGCGCCGGTGCGCCCGAGAAGGCCGCCTGGTCGATGTCGGCGGGAATCACGTTCGCCATGTTGGTGTGAATGCCCAGCAATCCCGGCGGTGCCTGCGCGCCCATGACCTCGGTGATGATCGCACCCCAGTCGCCGCCCTGTGCCACGTATTCCTTGAACCCGAGGCGCTTCATCAGGACATCCCAGGCGCGCGCGATTCGCCCGGTTCCCCAGCCGGTGCTGGTGGGCCTGCCCGAGAACCCATAGCCCGGTATGGACGGGATCACCACGTCGAAGGCGTCCGCCGCGGTTCCACCATGCGCCGTCGGATTCGTCAGCGGCTCGATGAGCTTGAGCTGCTCGACGACGGAACCGGGCCAGCCGTGCGTGATGATGACGGGCAGCGCGTTCTCATGCTTCGAACGCACATGAATGAAATGGATGTCGAGACCGTCGATCTCGGTGATGAAGTTCGGCACGGCGTTGAGGCGCGCTTCCACCTTGCGCCAGTCGTATTCCGTGGCCCAGTAGCGCGCGAGTTTCTGGACGGTGTCGAGCGGCACGCCCTGCGAGAAATCGGCGACGGTTTCGCGCTCGGGTAGACGCGCCGCCAGGATACGGTGGCGCAAATCGGTCAGTTCCGCTTCCGGAACATTCACCTGAAACGGACGAAGAGCGGTGTCACTCATGTTGTCCTCCTTCTTGTCCCACGGATGACACCAGATGCGCGACGTCGGATCTATCAGACGAAGGTATCGCCGACACTTTCGTATTGGTCGGCACAGCGTCACATCGATGCGCTACTCTGTGCGGATACGCTGAACGGGCGGACACGCATCGGAGGCGTGCGCCATGACGACAGACCCGGGCGAGTCTTCCGGCGAGGAAGTCACCCAACTTCGCAACTGCCTGAACGATCTGGCTGGCATGATGGCGTCGCCACTACTATGGGCGGGCGGCGCGCCCCCGCAGGTCGTCACCAATACGCTCGAGGCGCTGCTCGGCGAAACGAGCAACCTGATCGCCACCAACGAGCGATTGACCCGGGAGCTGACCGAGCATCGACAGACGGAAGAAGCCCTCCGCGCGCTTCGTCAGCGCGAGGGGCAGTTTCGTCTACTGGTCGAGACGATCCCGGCGCTCGTGTGGCGCGGTACTCCTGAGGGCGAGCTGGACTACTTGAATCAGAGAGCCGTCGACTATCTTGGCCACTCCGCAGAGAGCCTGGCGAATGGGCGGTGGCTCGAACTCGTTCATCCCGACCACCGCGAGGCGACCGTACGACGATGGCTGCAGTCGGCCACGACGGGATCGTCGTACAGCGACATCTACAGGCTCCGTCGCGCGGATGGTCAGTATCGGTGGATTCAGTCCGTTGGAGAGCCGTTCCGTGACATGGAAGGCCGGATCGCTCACTGGTACGGCCTGATCATCGACATCGAAGATCGACGGCGCGCCGAGGAGGCCCTTCGTGAAAGCGGGCGTGAGTCGCGCTTGATCGTCGACACCATCCCTGGCCTGGTGGCGACGTTGACGGCCACCGGCGAAGTCGACTTTGTCAACGATCAGCTCATCGAGTATTGCGGTCAAGGTCTCGCCGCGATGAAGCAGTGGGGCACGAACGGGACCGTTCATGTCGAGGACGTGCCTCGAATCGCTCCCATGTTTGCCGAGGCGATCGCGTCGGGAGAGCCCTACGACTTCGAGGCGCGCGTCCGCCGTTTCGACGGCGTCTACCGCTGGGTTCAGATTCGCGGACTTCCGCTTCGCGACACCAACGACCGCATCGTCCGGTGGTACGTGCTCCTCACGGACATCGACGACCGGAAGCGCGCCGAAGAGGCCATCCGATCCAGTGAAAGCAATCTCAAACTGATCATCGACACGATTCCGGCGCTGGCGTGGTCGGCAGGGCCGGACGGAGGCGCCGAGTTCCTGAGTCAACATTATCTGAACTTCGTCGGCCTCTCGGCGGAGCAGGCGCGGAATTGGGGTTGGACAGCCGCCGTTCATCCCGACGACATGAGCGGCTTGGCAGCGACCTGGCACCGCATCATGGCTTCCCAATTGCCCGGGGACGCCGAAGCACGACTCCGTCGGTACGACGGTACGTATCGGTGGTTCCTGTTCCGCGCGAGTCCGATGCGCGACACCGCCGGTGCCATCGTCAAGTGGTACGGCGTCAACACCGACATCGAAGACCGGAAGCGGGCGGAAGAGGCACTCACACGCAGTGAAGCGTTCATGATGGAGGGGCAGCTCCTCGCGCGCGTCGGCAACTTCGCGTGGCGCGTGGCGACAGACGAGATCATGTGGTCGGAGCAGCTCTATCGCATCTACGAGTTGGAGATCGGCCTGCCGGTGACGCTCGAACTGATCCGTACTCGTGTCCATCCGGAAGACCTCACCCTGCTCGAGAAAATGGTCGAACACGCTCGAGACGGCGGCCGCGACTTCGAATGGCAGTATCGGCTGCTGATGCCCGATCACTCGATCAAGTATCTGCACGCCGTCGCTCATGCGATCCGGGATCAACATGGTCAGCTGGAATACATCGCCGCGGTTCAGGATGTGACCGCCCGTCGGCTTTCGGAACAGGCGCTCGACAAAGCTCGATCGGAGCTCGCCCATGTGGCCAGGGTGATGAGCCTCGGAGCGTTGACCGCATCGATCGCACACGAAGTCAGTCAGCCGCTGTCGGGCATCATTACCAACGCCAGCACGTGCCTGCGGATGTTGGATACCGATCCGCCAAACGTGGACGGCGCCCGCGAGACCGCGAGGCGGGCCATTCGCGATGGCAATCGTGCATCGGACGTGATCACTCGGTTGCGCGCGCTCTTCAGCAGGAAGGACTTCACGCTAGAGCCGCTGGATCTGAACGAGGCCACGCGAGAGGTCATTGCGCTGTCGTTGAGCGACCTCCAGAGAAACCGCGTCGTGCTTCAGTCGGAGTTCGCCGACGAACTCCCGACCGTCACGGGCGACCGGATCCAGCTCCAGCAGGTCGTCCTCAACCTGCTCCGCAACGCCTCGGACGCGATGGCGGACGTGGACGACCGCCCGCGAGACCTGCTGATCCGGACCGAACGCGAGCAGCCCGATCGCGTCCGCGTCACTGTGCGCGATGCCGGTGTCGGCCTGGATTCTCAGAGCATGGACAAATTGTTCGATCCCTTCTTCACAACGAAAAGCGGCGGCATGGGCATCGGCCTATCTGTCAGCCGTTCGATTGTCGAGAGACACCACGGGCGTCTCTGGGCTGAGCCGAACGACGGGCCCGGTGCCACCTTCTCGTTTTCCCTTCCGCTCGTGCCTCAAGCCGCCACCGACGCGGCACCCGGATCTCCTACTTAGGTATCGATCGACACGTTCGTCCAATAGATCGACGTGTGAACGGATGTTCCAATCGTTGTGTTCGATGTGTGGACGTCACAGATTGGAGGGCACACCATGAGCGCATACATCCGCGCCCCACGTGTCGGTTTCCTCGGCCTGATACTGCTGATCGCGCTGTTCGGTGCCGCGCGCGCCGACGCGCAGAGCGTCACGGTCACCCCAGAGGAGACAGTGCGTTCGGTGAGGAAAATGCTCGAGCGCCTGCCGTACTACGGCGTCTTCGACTTCCTCGTGTTTCGAGTCGATCGAGGCACCGTCTATCTCGCCGGCTACAGCTATGAGGGAAACCTCAAGGCCGACGCCGAGCGGGCCGCGAAGATGGGAAGCGGTGTCGTTGAAGTGGCCAACAAGATCGAAGTGCTCCCCGCTTCGCAGAATGACGACCGGATCCGCTGGGCGACGTTCTATCGCATCTACACCGATGACTTCCTGTCGCGCTACGCCCCTGGCGGCGTCCATCAGGTGTTGCGAGAGATCGCGGACGAGCGGCATTTCCCCGGGATGCAGCCGGTCGGCATTTATCCAATCCACATCATCGTCAAGAACGGTCGGATGATGCTGCTCGGGGTTGTCGACAACGCCGCCGACCGTCAGTTGGCGGACGTGCGCGCACGCGAGGTGAGCGGCGTCTTCGAAGTGGAGAACAGTCTGACCGTCGCGGGCAGCGGACCGGACGGAGCATCCAAATGATGCGCGTCACGACTGTCGTCGCCGGACGACGCTGACGTGCCCGTTGCGCTCGAACACCGCAAGCGCCACGTCGGTTTCGTCGGCGACGTTGCCATGCAGGCGCAGGTCTTCGAGCAGATCGTGCTCGCTCAAGCGGTTACGGGCGGCGACGTCCACGGCGACCTGCCCATCGCGGATCACGACATCACTGCGTCCCTTGATCAGGTTTCCGAGCGCGTGCGATCGGCGCGACCAATACGCCAGCACCCGGTGCAGCATGACCAGCACGAACCCGCCGCCGAGCGTCGGGAAGAACGCCGCGGTCCCGTTGACGGCGCGCGCCAGCATGGAGGCGAGAATGAATCCGAGCACGGCATCGAACGCGGTCTTCTGAGACAGAAACCGCCTGTCGCCGCATCGGACGATCGCCAGGGCGGATACGAACACGACGATGGCGCGCAGGCTGATCTGCATGAACGTGAGCTCGGTCGCCTCTCGGCCGAGTCCGAGCAGTGCGCCAAGGTCAACACCGAGATTTGTCATACACGTCTCCCGAGCTACGCAGCCCCACTGGCTTCCGGACGTTTACTCGACTCTCACTTCACGTTATCGTGCGCCGATGGATCTTTCGAAGATTCCATCGTTTGCTACCGATGACCTCTTTCACGTCGTGGTGGAAGCCCCACGCGGCTCAGCGCTCAAGCTGAAGTACGAGCCGCGGTGGCAGGTCATGGCGATCTCGCGACCGCTTCCACTCGGCGTCACGTTTCCGTTCGATTGGGGCTTCGTGCCATCAACCGTGGCGGCCGATGGCGACCCGCTGGACGCCATGTTGCTGTGGGACGTCGCTTCTTATCCAGGCGTCGTCGTCGAGTGTCGGGCGATCGGCGTCTTGCAAGTCGAACAGAATCGCGCGCGCCAGGATCCGTCGGTGCGGATCAGGAACGATCGGGTGCTCGCGATTCCGCGCGAAGCGCGTCGCGAGAAAGTTCTCCGCGACGTCGCCGAACTGCCCGAGCGCCTCCGGCAGGAGCTCGAACGCTTCACGATTGCGGCCACGGCACTCGAAGGAAAGGATGCGCGCGTGATCGGATGGGGCACGGCGCGCGACGGTCTGAAGCTCGTACGCGACAGTGCCTCGAGGGCCGTCGGCGCCGAGTGATAGACCTCAGACGACGTTGACGCGAGCGATCATGCCGTGGTCCCTGATTGTTGCGACGGTCAGTTCGGGTCTCTTCGCCGGTCGCGTCGTTCGTGCTCTTCCTTCTCCGGCTGGCTCGGTCGTGATGTGCTCAACGAGCGGCCGACGGAGGACTGAAATTGGCTCAGTGCCTATGCGATAGTCGGAGCGCACGTGTGCTCAGTCTTCGCGCCCCTGCACGCATCGAAGATGCGTCGATGCGCCTCGTACGACCAGGGGCCGCTGCGGGTGTAGTAATCGGCGACCCAGGTTTGCAGGTGGGCGAGCATCGCGTTCTGCTGTTCCAGCGAGGCGTACTTGTGAGGCTCCCACGGCCGGCGACGGTTGTTCTCCAGGCACACGTCGAGGCCGGGATTCAGAAACACCAGCTCGGTGCAGTGTTGCCCCGCCGCTTCGACCAACTCGCCATAACACCCTTCGATGACCCACGAATCGTGGCCACTTAGAAAGTGCTGCAGTGAAGCCAGGATCTGCTCAGGGGGTCGCTGTACCCCGATCTGATTCGGCTCCCACACGATCGAGTCCAAATCCAGGTGCGGCAAGCCGTGGCGCGCGGCCAGCGCACGCGCGTACGTGCTCTTGCCGGAGCCCGAATTGCCGAAGACGAGGACTCTCATGGAATGAGAAGTACCTGAAATCGGAAACAGCGGCAACGTGCTATCGCACCGTCGCGATGACGATGCTCGCGGTGAGCACCGACACGCCGACGAGGGTCCAGCCGATCGCACGGAGCCGTGACGGTTGTGGTGGACGCGCGGCGATCACGACGGCCGTCAACAGACCGGGCGTGGATGCGACGAGAACCACGGCGGGCAAGGCGTCGATCGCGATGAGCCAACCGAGAAGCGCCGCCCCGCCTATAGCGACTGCGAACACGCACGCTCGAGTATTTCTCGTTGCTCGGGCATCGCCACCGCCGCGGACCCGCAGGATGATCGTCCGCACCGCAAGCGTGCTGCTGACGAACAAGAAACCAAACGGCACAGCGACGGCGGCAGCGGTCGCGACAGACGCTCCGCCGACGATCGAGAGTGGCACTGCGACACCCGCGAATGCGAACGAAGCGGCAGTCTCTCCGTACCAGGACTTCTGCCGGCCGCGGATAGTCGCCATCGCGAACAGCACCGCCGGAACAATGGGCACAGCGATCCACCGGCGAGCATCACTCTCCATCGTGAAGAGCGACATCGTGCCTGCGACCATGGCCACCGTGCCAGTAAGCACTAGAGAGCGAAGCGCCGTTTTGCGAAGCTCGCGTTTCACCCGAGACCCTCGCAAGCCCAGGAGGATGGACGCCGGTTCGTGCGCGAGGAAACCGGCGACGGCACTAGCCGTCAGAAACAGCCCAGGCGTCGACACGCCGGTCGCGCTCAAGGCGGTGACGATGGGCAACGCCAATTGGCCGTAGGCGCCGTGCTCCTTTGGCAACAGAACCATCGTGCGGCTGTTGCTCTACTTTCGCGTGCCTTCGAACACCACCCGCCCGCCGACCATGGTCATCGTCGGCTTGATGCGCCGGATCTCGGTCGCGGGCACGGTCATGTAGTCGCGGTCGAGCACGACGAGGTCGGCCTGCTTGCCGACTTCGAGGGAGCCCAGCGTCTTCTCCTGGAAGAACAGATACGCGTTCGACCGCGTGTGCGCGATCAGCGCCTCCTCGCGCGTCAGCGTCTGGTCGAGCACCTTGGTGCCGCCGACGTCGAGACCGCTGACGACCCATCCCAGCGTCACGAACGGACTGTAGTGCGAGACGATGGTCGCGTCGGTGCCCAGGCCGAACACGATGCCGCTGTCGGCAATTTGGCGGAGAGGCATGCGCGCACCGGCTTGCATCGCGGTGCCGTGGACGCCGAGCGTGAGGCCCAGCGCTTTCGCGCGCGCGATGTTGGACGGCGAGATGTCGTAGACGTGGCCAAGCGTCCAGCGCAGGCCGGTGAGCGGCTGCGTCCGGTTCACCTGCTCCAGCGTGTCGAGCAGATCCGTGACGGCGTTGTTGTTGATGACGTGCTGGTGGACATGCCAGCCCGCACGCGCGGCTGCTGTCGCGAGCTTGCCGTACTCGCTCATGATCGCGGCAGGCCAGGGATCCTTGCGAGGCGCGAGATCGAAGAACGGTCCATAGAGCACCTCGCCCAGACCGAAGATGCCGTGCTGGCCGTCGAACTGGTTCGGCCGTGTGCGCGCGATCAGCTCCGCGGCTTTGGCCGCCGACGCCGGATCGCTCGCGTTGAAGTTCAGCGTTTCCCACAGCCGAATCGGCAGCGCTCCTTTCGCCGCGCGCGCCGCGAGGAAGTCGGACTGGCCGAGGCTGTAGACGCCTGTCAGGCCCGTCGAGTTGAGTTCGCGCATGAAATCCGTGAGGTTCTGCTCGCGCTGCGCCGCCGAAGTCCTGGGCATCGCGTCGTACAGCGCCATCGGCGGCTGGAACGACACGAGACCCTGCGCGTTGCGTCGCGCGCCGTCGGCCGGGTTCAGCCCGACGGCTTTGAGCGCGAGGCTATTCGCGTAGACGAGGCTGTACCCCTCCTGCACGAAGAGGGGATTCTTCGGCGCCGCGCCGTCGAGCTCCTCGAGCGTGAAGCCACCCGGCGCGTCGGCAAACTGCCTCGGCGTCCAGCCCCCTTGCACCATGATCCAGTCACCGGGCTTGAGGCTCGCCGCCTTGGCGGCCAGGATTCGCAGTGCGTCACGACGTGAGTCCACGCCTTCGAATCGGGCCTGCTCGTGCCAGGTTTCGACGCCGCGCGTGAAGTGGAAGTGGTTGTCGATGAGGCCCGGGATGACGGTGGCGCCGGCGACGTCGATCACCCTCGTGTTCTTGCCTGCGTAGCGCGCGATGTCTGCGCTCGTGCCGGTTGCGACGATGCGGCCGTTGGTGATGGCCAGCGCCTCGACGGTGCGGAAGACTGCGTCAACCGTCAGGATCTTGCCGCGCGTGACGATCGTGTCGGCGGATTGCTGCGCGAGGAGACCTGGCGCTGTGACGACTGCGAGCAGGGCGACGCAGATGGCCGCAAACGTGCGCATCATTACCAGACCTTGTTCGGACTTTTGATCGCTCCGGACACAACGGCGTTCCGAACGTCGTCGATGGTCTTGAGGCCAGGCGGGGCGATCGCGCCCCACTCGAATTCAGTCGCTGCCGGCGTCCAGCGAAACAGCGCCACCTGCCACGTGTGGGCGATGCCACCCCGCTCGTAGTAGACGAGGCAATGAAAATCGGGCGAGCACCCGGCCGCGATGAGCCGACGGATCGGTAGCGGTGGATTGCCGAACACGTCGGTGGCCTGAAACTCGGCTCCGGGCTCGGCGATGTCGAGTTCCGGCGTGCCGAACAACGCCTGCAGCGCGTCGCGGACACCGAGCGGCAGTCCACGGACTGACGTGACGAGCTGGAACCGTTCATTCTTGACGTGGGCTCGCAGCGTATCGGACAGCGTAGTCATGCGCGCTGATTGGCTGCCGTTGACCACGGCTGACCAGAGGCTCACACCAATCGCGCAGAACAGTCGGGTGCGACGCATCCCAATCACCGCGAGCGCTACCTACGAGCGCTGAGCCGAACAGGCGCGCCAACGAGCTGATCGCGGTTGGCGCCAGGCTTCGGGCGGAACTTCTGGCGACACGGTTCTTCGAGGAGTCATGGCAGCGTAGTCTAGTCCAGCCTTCGTCAATGCGTACTGCCAAGGCCGTCTCGTGGAGAAGGGGAGGGATCGAATGATCAGTTGGCGAAGCCCGAAGACGGAAAAGCGTACGAGCCGAATTCAGGGACGAGGGCTATTCGCCCGCGAGCCGATCACTGCGGGTGAAATCGTCGCGGTCAAGGGGGGCGCAATCGTGGACGGTGCTGGCCTCGCGGCCCTGAGTCGCGAGCTCATCGCCGCTGCACTGCAGGTAGAGGACGACTTGTACATTGGTCCGCAGATCGCCGCGGACGTCGAAGAGAGCCTGATGTATCTGAATCACTCGTGCGAACCAAACATCGGCGTGCGAGGTCAGATCACCTTCGTGGCGCTGACCGACATCCCGCTGGGAGGTGAGCTGGCGATTGATTACGCGATGGTTTACGCGAATTCGTTCCAACCGATGCGCTGTTCGTGCGGCGCGCCTCAGTGTCGAGGACTCATCACCGGCGATGACTGGAGATCGCCCGCCGTGCAGCGGCGTTATGCCGGCTTCTTTTCTCGCTACATCGACGCGCGCATCGCGATGCTGCGAGGCGAGCGATGAGGCGTCTTCATGTCGCCGGCACGATTCGCAAGGTTGTCAAATCGGATCTAGTTACACAAGCGCAGCATTCTGATTGTGCTGCAACGCGGCGACCTGAACCACTTGGCGATCGTCCGTTCGGCTCTCGTGGCGTTGCTCGTGCGATTCCGGGATGCGCTCAGCCTCGGCCTGCAGGCTTTCCTGCCGGCGCTTGGTGGCTTCGAGCGTCCCGATCGCGGCCATGAGCGTCTCTTGAATCTGCTCGATGTCGTGACGGCCTGCGGCCAGCGCCGTCTGAAGGTGCTGCTGCAGCTCCGTGCGAGCGCGTTCTGCCGCGCGCAGATTCTCGTCCGCCGTCGCACGCGCCTGTCTGAGGCGCTCGCACTCGAGCTGCAGTTCCGCCAGTCGAGTGTCGTATTCGGTTCGTTCGCTGGTCAGTCGCGCGTCGAAGTGTGCCTCCCGCTCCTGTGCGTGCGCGCGGAGGGCGGCAGCCTCCTCGCGGAACCTGCGCTCGGCGTCGAATGTGGCTGACTGGCTCTCACCCAGCTTCCGTTCCAACACGGTGCGCGCGTCGATCTCCCGTGCGAGCTTGAGCTCGAGGCGGTTTTCTGCCGCGGCGCGTTCGCGGGCTGCGGACTCCCGTGCGCCTGCGATGTCTCGTAACGCGTCGGAGAGCTTGCCCTCGACACTATGGCGATCGGCTTCAGCCTGAGCGAGTTGTGTCAAGAGGTCGGTTTCGCGTTGCGTCAACCGAGCGATGTCGGCGACGGCGGATTCGTGATTGTGCCGCGACTCATGCAAGGCGCTGTCGGCTCTGATCAAGCGTTCTCGCAGCTGGTCGCCTTCCACGCCCATGCGCGACAACTCGCGATCGAAGCGCGTCCGCTGCTCGGCGAGCTCTTCGGCGGCCTTGGCCAACGCGGCGTCGTGGCGTCGTTGCGTATCGAGTATCTTGACGTCCGCGTCCACGAGTGCCTGCTCGAGCGCGGCGCGCCCCACACGCTCGGTCTGACCGTGCGCGAGGAGTTCCGCCTCGCGTTGGCCGACTCGTTCGAGCTCGCGTGTTTTCGCAGCGACGTCGGCCAGTGCCGCGGCACATCGCCGTTCGGCTTCTTCAAGATCGCTCGCGGCTTCCGAGAGCATCTCTTCGACGGTTTGCCGCTTCTCTCGTTCCTGCGTAATCTGGGCTTGGAACTGGCGTTCCTGTTCGGTCAACTGTTCGGTGGCGGCGAGCTCATGGGCGACGCGTTCTGCCGCCAATGCTGCCGTATGTCGTCGCTGCGCCTGCTGAAACGCTGCCGTGAGGTCTGCGAGCTTCCGCTCGAGCTCGGCTTCAGCCGTGCGCTTCAGATCAGCGAGCGCGTCGTCCTTCCGTTCGGGCGTGACCTCGGCGCGCCGCGGCTCCTCGGCCTCGCTCGGGGTCGACGATGCCGGCTGAGATCCGCGCGCCCGAGCGACGGCGCGGGTGACAGCGGCGGCCAGATCGCGCGAAAACGTCTGGCTGTTGATGACGAAGTCGTCAGGCGCTGGCGCCTGTGGATCGAACGTCGGCGAGGTGCCTTCCGGCACGATGACGACAATGGCCGGCCGGACTTGGAGGCTCCGCAGCTCCTTGAGAGACGAAGGCCACCTTCCCGCGTGTGCCTGAGCATCCATGACCAGCGCGGCGAGGTCGCGGTTCTGAGCAAAGTAGGTCGCGCAGTGCTCCAGGCTTTGCGTCCATGAGATCGCGAGGTTCGGTGTACTGGCCCGCAAAGCTGTCGCCACAGCTTGGGCGTTACGCCGCTCGTTTCCGATATACAGAATCTTCATAAGAATGTTCATGCACTCTGACGAAGTTACGAAACGCTGCGTGAATGCCTTATCGGCCGGCGGGCAGTTGCACAACAGGTTTTGAAGCCCTGCCGCCTGGGGACCGCCGCGAAGCTGATCAAAACGCGCCTCGCGGGGGAACGTCTCCTCAGAGCCGCGACTCGCCCGTCTCCATTGGCAGATTTTTGCCAACAAGAATACCCCCAGTTCTGGAAAGTTCGACCATGTCATGCCGAAGGAAAAGATTCTCCTGAGCGCCTACCTGTATCCTCGAGCTGGGAAGTGCTGATTCGCGGGTGCGACCGATTGAATTTCGTCTAGGGAAATCGAACAACCGCGGCGTCGAGCGGGATTTCGTTCCTGCGCACCACCGTGCCCGACTGCGGGATCCATGGCTCATCCCCGATCAGTTTCTCGAGCGAACCAACGTTGCCACGGAACTGCATGGTCTCGAAGACGTAAGGCACGCCTTCCGAGGCGAACGCTGACGCGCCGTCGGTGATGTGGAAGTGCAGGTGAGGCGCATCCGAGTTGCCCGAGTTTCCGAGCCGCCCGAGCACCTGACCGCGACGAACTCTTGCGCCGACCGAGACGCGAAGTGATTGCGGGATCAGATGGGCGTACGTGGCGTAGCGTCCGTTGCCGATGTCGAGGACGACGAGGTTTCCGCCGAGCGTGTCCAGGGTAATGGGAACTGCCCGCTTTTCAGTCAAGGGCACGTTATCTGGAATGCGTCCTTCGTCGCGATGACGGTGCCGTCCGCGACGGCCAGCACGTCCTCGCCGTAACCGTTCCAGTTCTCGTTGCGCGAGCGATCGTCGTGAGCAGGGCGTCCACCGGGCCCGAGCTTGATCCAGTCGATGGCGAAACGTTGCGCGATGTGCGGCTCGCCGTTGATCAGCAGCAGGGTGCGTCGGTGCACCGAATCGTTGGACGGCCCGTTGGCCGCGAGCCAATCACCACCGCGAAGCGGTGGATCGATCACGAGCGGCCGCTGCGCGGCAACGATCATGGGTCGCGTATCGACGCTGCTGTCCGCAAACGTCACACGGTGCCAGATCCGCGACGGCACCGGACGAGTGCCCTCGAATCGCAGGTGGAGCATCACGATCGCTCGCAAACCGGCTCCGAGCACCCGCTTGTCTGGCAGATCGCGCGGCGCGCCCGGCCGAACAAGACGATCCGAGATCTCCTGGCCGGAGTAGCCTTCGAGCAGCCGGCCGTCGTGATCGCCGGCGTGAACCTCGAGGTTCGTCATCTCGAGCGGCGTCGCGCGGAAGTTCGTCAGGTGAAGCTCGTAGAACAGATGCGACGCGCCCGCGCCGCGGACGGCTATCGGCGCGACGGGCACCACGATCTCGACTGGAAGAGACGAGTCAGGCGCTTTCGTCGGAACGGCTGACGACTGCGCGAAGGCCACCGAAGTGGCGAGAGAAACGATCCACAGCGCCAGAACTCTCCGACGGATTCGCATCGGAGAACCCATATCATTTCTCGATTGCGTTGTCTTGGATGCGATCGATGACGACACCTTCATACTTGCTCTGCCTCGTTCGTGTGACGGCGGGTCTCCTCTTCTGGCAGCACGGACTCGAGAAGCTGTTCGGGTTCGCGGGCGCGCAGCCCGAACCCAACCTGTGGGGAATTCGAGGCATCGGCGGGATCCTGGAGGCTGTGGGCGGACCGATGCTCGCGCTCGGCCTCCTGACCAGGCCGACCGCGTTCATTCTCAGCGGCGAGATGGCCGTCGCGTACTTCAGGACATGGGCGCCGCGTGCGTTCTTTCCGATCGCGAACGGCGGTGAGGAAGCGACGCTCAACGCCTACATCTTCCTGTGGCTCGCCGCCGCCGGCGCGGGTGCGTTCAGCCTGGACGCGATCATCCAAGGGCGCCGGCCGCTCGGTGCACTCCAACGGCGTGTCGCCTCGTGGGAGCCGCAGGCACGCGCGGTGCTTCGGCTGATCCTCGGGTTTCTCATCACTCTTCACGGCATCCGCAAGGTGTTCGAGGTATTACCGTCTGTCGCCGGGCGTCGCGGCGCGCCGCCGCTGGCGATCGACTCACTGCCGCCGATGTCCGGCTACCTCGAGCTCGTCGCGGGTCCGCTCCTGATGCTGGGACTGTTCGTCCGACCGATCGCGGTCGTCGTGGCCCTCGAAGCGTTCTTGGCTTATGTGCTCGTGGCACAACCGCGAACCCTGTGGCCAATCAGGAACGGCGGCATCGAAGCACTCCTGTACTGCTCGACGCTCCTGTATTTCGCCGCGGCAGGCGCCGGCGCGTGGAGCCTCGACGGGTGGAGGACGAGAGTCGCAGTTACGGAAGTCGCGCGCGCTGCAGGACCGCCGGATTGACGACGTTGATCGGCGCCCCCGCCGCGTACGCGACGATCTGGTCGAAGATGTCGGAGAACTGCAGTTCGTATTCGTCGCGCGTCACATACCCGATGTGCGGGGTGCACACGACATTCGGCATCTTCAACAGCGGATGGTTCGGATCGCGCACGGGCTCGTCCTCGAACACATCCACCGCCGCGGCTCCGGGACGACCGGCCTCCAGTGCCTGGACGAGCGCTCCGGGCTGGATGAGCGGCGCGCGGCTCGTGTTCACGAGCAGCGACGTCGGCTTCATTCTTGCCAGATCGGCCGCCTTGACGATGCCTCGCGTTTCGGGCACCAGTCGCATGTGCAGCGAGATCACATCGCACGCGCCGTAGAAAGCGTCCTGACTCGTGGCAACCTCGATGCCGTCGTCCTGAGCGCGCTGACGAGACGCCTCCCGCGCCCAGACGATCACGTGCATACCGAACGCCTGCCCATAGTTCGCCACGACACGGCCGATGCGGCCGTAGCCGTGGATGCCCAACGTCTTGCCTCGGAGTGTCGACCCCACGCCCATCTGCCACTGACCGCGTTGCAGCGATTGCATCTGCTGCGGGATCTGACGCGCGGCCGCCAGGATCACCCCCCACGTCAGTTCGGCCGTGGCATACGACGGCGTGCCGGCGTGCAGGTCCGACGAGACGATGACGCCCCGAACCGTGCAGGCGTCGATGTCGATGTGGGGGTAAACCGACCGCTGGCTGATCAGGCGCAGCGTGGGCAGCCGCTCGAGCAGCGGCGCACGGATCGCGGTCCGCTCACGGATCAGCACCACTGCCTCGGCGTCCTTCAAGCGATCGGCCAATACGCCCGTGTCCTGGACGTGGTCGGTGAAGATCTGGACGTCGTGCCCGTCCAGCTTCGCGAACGAAGGCAACGTGCGCAGCGTGTCGAAGTAGTCGTCGAGAATCGCGATCTTCATGGCCTCTCTCCTGAACGGTCCCGAGAATCGCAGTCTAGCCGTCTGTCGTCACGTGCGCACACCGACAGCCGGCATACGTCGGTCGTACGACGCCCGTACGCCAATGAAAGATGTTCCGCGTGGTCGATCCGGACGGCTACACGCTGATGATCGCGCAGAGCGGGCCGACGACACCGTGAAGCGCAGCGTATACTCCCGCTGATGAGACCGCTCGCTTTCGCCGCCGTCGCCGTCCTCGCCGTTCGCGCGCTTGCAGTATCTGGAGCGGCGCAGACGGTCTTTCCCACGGGGACGACGATCTATGACCCGGATCGTGCGTGGAAGGGTTACACCGTGCTGTCGCCGCTGGCCACCCAGGCGGTGCTGGTCATCGACATGAACGGCAACGTCGTCAAACGGTGGGACGGCTTCAACAACTCCGCCGGCGGTCCGGCACGCGTGCTGCCGGGCGGGTTCGTCGTCGCTGCGAGCGGCGCGCGTCCACCGCATCAGGAATCGCTCGAGCTGATCCAGCGTGACTTCGAAGGCAATGTCGTCTGGCGGTTTTCGCGCAACGAGGAGATCAAGACTCGCGAGGGCACCACGACCTGGTCGGCGCGTCAACACCACGACTGGCAGCGCGACAGCTTTCCGGCGGGATATTACTCGCCTCAGAGCACTCCGGCCGTCGACGCTGGCACCACGCTCGTGTTGACGCACACGGAGCGGACGCAACCCAACGTCGCGGACAAGCTGCTCGAGGACGACCGTCTGATTGAGGTCTCGTGGAAGGGCGACATCGTGTGGCAGTGGGTGGCGAGCGATCACATCGACGCGATGGGCTTTGCGCCAGACGCCCGGAGCGCCATCAAGGCGGCGCGCGCGTTCAACGAGGCACGCGGCAGCTTCGACTGGCTGCACATCAACTCGGCGACCTACGTCGGCCCTAATCGATGGTTCGATCAGGGCGATAAACGGTTTGCGCCGAACAACGTCATCATCAGCAGCAGGGAAGCCAGCCTGCTGGCCATCGTCGGCCGCGACGGCTCGATCGTCTGGCGGCTCGGTCCCGACTTCAACCAGTCCAAAGAGCTGCGAGCGATTCGCCAAATCATCGGCCAGCATCACGCGCACCTCATACCGAAGGGCTTGCCTGGAGAGGGGAATCTCCTGGTCTTCGACAACGGCGGCGCCAGCGGCTACGGCTTCGCCAACCCGATCGCACCGGACGGGGTCGGCGCATTCGCGCGCTCGACGTCGCGCGTCCTCGAGATCAACCCTGTGACGCTCGAGCTCGTGTGGTTCTATACCAACCCGAGGTTCTTCAGCACGAACATCAGCGGCGCACAACGGCTGCCGAACGGCAACACGCTCATTACCGCCGGCGCCGGGGGACGGATGTTCGAGGTCACGCGAGAAGGCGCGATCGTCTGGGAATACATGTATCCGCTGTTCGGTCAGAACGGCGCGAATGCGGTTTATCGTGCCTACCGCATCCCATACGCCTGGATCCCGCAACTGACTGTCCCAACCGATCGGCGCATCTCCCCGCCGGCGCTCGGCGATTTCAGAGTGCCGTAAGAGTGCTGAACCGCTGCGGCGACGATGACGTCAAAGATACGACATGCCGCCGCCGCCGATTCACCTGACACTCCAGCGGAGCACCCGTATGCGCACGTTCACCACACTCGTGAACACGGTCATCGTCGTGCTGGCTGTCGCAGGACACTCGTCAGCACAGGTCAAACAATTGCCACTTGAATCGAGCAAGGGGTTGATTCTGCACAACGTCTCGGCCGAACCCGCGACGCTCGAGGGGAAGAAAGGTGTGCGGCTGACGATGTCGCAACAAACCAGCGACGAGCTGAGCCGCTTGACGCCGCAGGAACGCGACCAGCGTCGAGTCGAGCAGCTCGCGAAGATCGAGGGCGTCGCGTTCTCGAACGGCACGATCGAGGTGGAGGTCGCCGGCGCTCCAGCACCCAACGCACCAGCAGGAGCACGCGGCTTCGTCGGCATCGCCTTCCGGGTGCAGCCGAACAACGAGACTTACGATGCGTTCTACCTTCGTCCGACGAACGGCCGCGCCGACGATCAAGAGCGGCGTAACCACTCGACTCAGTACATCTCTCATCCAGATTGGACGTGGTCCCGCCTTCGCAAGGAAACGCCCTCCAAGTACGAGTCATACGTCGATCTCGTTCCGGGCGTGTGGACGAAGATCAAGATCGACGTCCGCGGCAGCGTGGCCCGACTCTTCGTCCACGGCAACGAGCAGCCGTCGCTCGTCGTCAACGACGTCAAGTCCGGAGCGCAGGCCAAGGGCGCCATTGCGTTGTGGCTCGATATCGGCACGGTCGCCCACTTCAGGAACCTGACAGTCACCGGGAACTGATGTCGGCCTCGCGCCCCTCCGTCGTCAACGTCGGCTATCGCTCGACGAACTATTGGGTCATCAGTGCGGGGCGAGCACGTGTCCTGGTCGATCTCGGTTGGCCGGGCACCATGGGGACGATGCGGGCGAACCTGAGTCGGGCTGACATCCCGCTCGGCGAGATTCGATACGCGCTGGCGACGCACTATCACATCGATCACGCGGGGCTGGCGCAGGACCTCAAGAACGCGGGTGTACCGCTGCTGCTGATCGACGTCCAGGTGCCGTTCGTGCCGCTCATGAAGCGGCACATCAAACCGCAGGATCACTTCACCGATATCTCGATGCACGGAAACACCATCGTTGCGGTCAGCGAGACCCGTGGGCTCCTCGACCGGATGGGCATCAGCGGCGAGATTCTGCACACACCCGGCCACTCCGACGACAGTGTGTCGTTGCTGTTGGACGAGGGCCCGGTGTTTACCGGCGATCTCACCGACCCGGGCATGGTCAGCGCCGAGGATCCAGGCGTCGTTCACTCGAGTTGGCGGCTGCTCAAATCGCATGGCGCGACGCAGGTCTACGCCGGACACGGCCCTGTCCGTCCTTTGCCGTCGCTCTATCTGACCTGAGGTGTGCCGAGCGTGCGAACCCTGAGCGCAATCGTGATTCTTGTTGGAGGAATACATCTCGGCGCCTCGTTCGCGTGCGCGCAATCGCAACCCGCGCCCACCATGAGCTTCTTCGTGACCAGCAAGGGGCGTGGGTTCGGCGCGAATCTCGGCGGCCTTCGCGGCGCCGATGCGCACTGCCAGCAACTCGCGGCTTCAGTGGGTGCCGGGCAGCGGACGTGGCGGGCATACCTGAGCGCCCCGGCTACGGGCGATCAGCCTGTCATCCACGCGCGCGATCGGATCGGTTCTGGACCGTGGTTCAACGCAAGAGGCGTTCGGATCGCGTCCAATGTGGCCGAACTGCATGACGGGCCGAACGAGCTGGGGCCGGCAAACACGCTCACCGAGAAGGGCGCCACCGTCGCGCCGGGCCGTCACGACATTCTGACCGGGTCGAATCCCGACGGTACGCTCGCAGGCGACGGGACGCGCGACACGACCTGCCGCGGATGGACCAGCCACGACGAGGGTCGCGCGATGCTGGGCCATCACAACCGATTTGGTGGCGGCGAACGTCCGACGTCGTGGAACTCGGCGCATCTGTCGCGGGGCTGCAGCCAGGCGGCGCTGCGCGCGTCGCTCGGAGACGGTCTTATCTACTGCTTCGCGATCGACTGACGCCGGTCCGCGCCGGGGTCGGCCCGGGCGGGAATCGACTACTCGGAGCGGAGCGTGTCGACCGGGTCGATCAACGCCGCACGCAGGGCCGGGCCACCGCACGCCAACAGGGAGAACAGCGCAATCACCGCGATCACGGTTGCAAACGTCGGTGCATCCGTCGGCGACACCTCGTAGAGCACGGTTGCCATGACGCGTGTGAGCGCGGCCGCGGCGATCACGCCGGTCGCGATGCCAGCGGCGGCAATGGTCACCCCTTTGCGCGTCACCATGAGCCACACGTGGCCGGCCGTGGCGCCGAGGGCGAGCCGCACGCCGATTTCGTGCGTCCGTTGGCCGACGAAAGAAGTCATTGCGCCGTGGATGCCGACGAGCACGAGCAGCATCGCCGCGCCGGCGAACAGTTCCAGCAGAAACGTGATCAGCCTGCGCGGAGCAATCGAATCGGCAAGCGCGGCTTCCAGCGTGCGAATGTCGTAAACCGATTGCGTCCGATCGAGACTGCCGATCGCCGTGCGCATCGCGGGCACCAGGGAAGTGGGATCGGCTGATGTTCGAGCGACGATCGCGACGCCTTGCCCGAGTGGGACGTGCGCGTAGGGCATGTAGAGCTGTGGTTCCGCCGGTGCGTCGAGTTTCGAGTCCCTGACATCCGACACGACTCCGACGACAGTCGAGTAGTCGGGGCGTCGGCCGAACCAGATACCTTCCACGACGACCTGCCTGCCGATCGGATCGGCGTCGCCGAACTCGCGACGGGCGAGGCTCTCGTTCAGCACCACGACGGGAGCGGTTTCCGTATCGGTGATCCACCGGCCCGCCCTGAGCGCGAGCCCCATCGCACGTGCGTATCCCGCTGATGTCGCGTTGAGCGTGGTCGGAATCCGAAGTTGGCCGGGCGGCAGGACGTTGCCCCGAGCGTAGAAACCCGTGCGAATCGGGTAGTTGGGAGTGACGCCGACGCCGTCGACGGTGGGGAGCCGCGCGATGCGATTCAGGACGTCGCTCACATACTGATCTCGGGCTGCGCGTCCGGCGTACGTCGGACCAGACAGCGGCACTTTCATCACCAGAATCGATTCGGGATGAAAACCGGGAGGACGTTCGTTGAGGTGTGCCGCGCTGCGGAGTAGCAGGCCGGCGCCCGTCAGAAGGATCACGGCCAATGCCATTTCGATGGCCACGAGTGCGCTGCGCCATCGGAGGGTGGTCACCGGCGGCCTCATTCTCCCGCGCCCCAACGCGTCGGAGGGATTCGTCCGCCAGGCGGAGAAGGCGGGGACGATCCCGAAGGTCAGCGCCGTCGCTGTCGTGGCCACCGCCACGAACGCAAGCACGCGCAGATCGATCGTGGTTTCGGCGAAGCGCGGGACCGCAGTGGGGAACATCGAGACGAGGGCGCGAGTGGCCCACCAGGCAACGAGGGTTCCCGTCAGTCCACCGGCGGCGGCGAGGAGGCTGCTCTCTACCAGCAACTGGCGAATGATTCGGCTTCGTCCTGCTCCGAGCGCGATCCGCGTCACCACCTCGATCCGGCGGCCCGACATCCGGGCGATCTGGAGATTCGCGACGTTCGCGCAGCCAATGATCAGCACGAGCCCGACGGCAGCGAGCAGCGTCCACAGCACCGTCCTGATCGATCCCACCAGCTTGTCGGACAGTGACGTGACCTCGAGCGGCATCTTGTCCAGGAACGGCAGCGGCGACTGCTGCGCGACCCGCGCCCGAACCGCTTCAAGTTCCGCACGAGACTCAGCGACCGTGGCTCCCTCACGCAGCCGCCCAACGACGTTCACGGTCCGCCCGCGGCTGCGCCCCACGTCTTGTGGCGCCGCCTCGAGCGCCGCATACGCCTCGATGTCCTTCGCGTCAGGTGCTCGTCGCGGTGGCGGGATGAGCTGGAATCGGAACTCTTCTGAGAGCACACCTGTCACCGTGAACGGTTGACCGTCCACGGTGATGGTGCGGCCGACGACGGAAGCGTCGCTGCCGAATTCACGCTGAAACAACCCGTGCGAGACGACGATACCGGCAGCCTCGCCTTCGGAGACGGGGCGGCCGAGCATGAGTGCCGGACCGACCACTGACCAGAAATCGTCGGAGACGAACGCAACCCGCGTCTGGACGGCGCTCGTGGTCGTCCCCAGCGTCACGTCGCTGCTGTGATACGCCACCATCCGATCGAAGGTGCGCGTCGCTTGACCTCGCCATGTACGGAAGTCGAAGCGTGGGACGATTTCTTCGCGCGCGTTGTCGTCGTAGGTGGAAACCCAGACCAGTCGATCGGACGCCGGATACGACAGCGGTCGTAACAGCACGGCGTTGACGACACTGAAGACGGCTGTGTTCATGCCGATGACGAGCATCAGCGTCGCAACGACGCACGCCGCGAACGCCGGAGCGCGGCGAAGTGTTCGACCGGATAGTCGTACGTCCTGCACCCACTGGGTCAGCTGCTCTCGAACCGATGCGACGGGCTTGGCGTCTAGCATCATGGGTTGCTGATTGTGTCGGGTGGTTGCACGATGGCGTGCGGTAGTCAAAGACCGTACCACGCACTCCGACGATGACGCTGCGACTGTCGATCGTGAGGAACTGACTTGGCAAACGAGCGTTTCACGATTGGGATATGTTGTGTCCGTTACCGCACAGGGAAGGTGAGGCTTCATACCCATTCTGTGGTCCGCGCGGTCGACGGTGCCTGCGTGGCTCGTCTGGCTGGTATCGCCGTGTGCGTGGTGCTTCTGGCCAGTGCCCAACGTGTCTACGGGCAGACCGGCACACCGAACGCGGTTCTGACGACACCGCACTTCGCGTTCTACAGCGATTTCGCGACGAATCTAAATCAGACCCTCATCTCCGACTTCGTCGCGCGCCGCGACAAGCGGCCCGGCCTGTTCGAGACTGGTGCTGACAAGGCGTGTTTCGACGTGCTGCCATCAACCGCTCGCGACGGCTGGGGGCGAGCGGTCGAGTACTACCGGACGAACAAGGCGAACCCGGGTCAGACGTTGCTGCTGCGCCTGGAACTCGCCGGTCTCGTCGAACGAGCGAAGCTGGACGATCCGGAGAGCCGTGCGGTGCTCGACGCGTTCGCGCGCGCTCGAGACGACGCCGGGCCGGCGTACCGCGCGTGCAAATGGTCCGCACAGGATGCCGCGAACCGTGCGTGGGTCGGTCGCCTCGAGCCGCTGCTGCGCACGCATGCGAACGGCCTCGCCGAACAGTTGCCGAAGCTGTTCCAGGCCGGGTGGCGCTTTCTGCCGTTTCGCGTGGACGTGGTCGACTATGTCGGTTTCGCCAACGGCAATTCAGCGAGCGAGCGGTCCGGACGATTTCACATTCTGGTGTCGAGCACGCATCGCGACAGTCAAGGACGCTCGGCGCTCGAGCTCGTCTTTCACGAGGCGGCTCACTCCCTCGCCCAGCCAGGCGGCCCGCTGAGTAACGCGCTGAACGGCGCAGCCAAGACCGCGGGCGTCACGCTCCCGCGCGACATCCTCCACCAGGTGCACTTCTTCATCGCCGGCGAGGCGGTGCGTCGATCGTTCCAGCGCGCGGGGGAAACGTATACGCCGTATCTCTACTCGCTGAGCATGTTCAGCGAAGGTTTTCGCAACGCAGTCGGCCGTATCTGGCCGGCTTATATCGACGGCTCACGCACGCTCGACGAAGCCGCAACGGAGCTCGTGGCCGCGTTCAAGCAGTGACACAAGCTCTTTAGGAATCAGGAATCAGGAATCGGGAATCAGGCTTGGGCCAGTCCTCAGGTCTGAGGTAGTGGGAATCAGCCCGCGTGTCATGCGTTCCCCTTCTCGAGCAGCCCGCCGATGCGTGCGGCCCGCGTCAACGACTGCAGGCGGCGTGCTTCGGCCTTCGCGACGCGCAGCCCGCGTGTGGTGATGCGGTAGTAATTGCGCCGCTCGTCGGCCGCATCGGACGTCGACGCCGCGGGCGCGGCCTCGATCAGTTCCTGTTCGACCATGCGAGCGAGCGCGCGATACATCGTGCCGACGTCGGGCACGCTCGCTTCACCGCGTTCCTGGATGTCCTGGATGATGCCGTAGCCATGCCGCTCGCCGGCGGTGAGGCTGAGCAGGATGTGAAACTCCACCGGCCGCAACGGCAGGTGCACGTCAATCCGATCGCGATCGGTTCCCATGTCTCAGAGTCTAATATGCGCGGCGCATACATGCACTCCATATGCCACCGCGGCGCGAATCAAGGTTCACGCCTGACCGAATCGCACATCCACCTCTCGCGACCTCGCTCGCCTGAATCGGACACGACGCGTCCCGTAGTCGGGACAGCGCAGCGAATGGAGCGGGCCGAACCCTGCATCGATGCGCCCGAGCTTGAATTGCGGTGAATGGGTATGAGCATCATGTGCAGAGCCTCCCTCGTCGCATGAGTCCAAGGAGGTCCCATGGACGACGACACGAAAGAAGACACCCGACGCGATTTGACGACCGGGGTGGCAGCAACCGAGTTGACCGATGGCGGCATGCTGCTCGGGCGCGTTGGCGATAAAGATGTGATGCTGGCGCGCGCGGGTGACGAGGTGTTCGCGGTGGGCGCCAAGTGCACGCATTACCACGGTCCGCTCGCCGAGGGTCTGATCGTCGGCGACACGGTTCGGTGTCCGTGGCATCACGCCTGTTTCAGCCTCCGCACCGGCGAGGCGCTGCGCGCGCCCGCGCTGGATCCGATCGCGTGCTGGCAGGTCGAACGACAAGGCGATCGGCTGTTCGTTCGCGAGAAGATGAAGCGACCGCAACGGTCAACGACCCCGGCAGCTCGCGCGACGCCGTCCTCGGTCGTCATCGTCGGCGGTGGTGCCGCGGGGCTTGCCGCCGCCGACATGCTGCGGCGTGAGGGCTTCGACGGGTCGATTGCGATCATCAGTGCGGACAACGCTCCGCCCAGCGATCGCCCCAATCTCTCGAAGGACTACCTTGCCGGTCAGGCGCAGGAGGACTGGATTCCGCTGCGGTCGCCAGACTTCTACACCAAGCAGCACATCGAACTCCTCCTGCAATCGCGCGTCACCGCGATCGACACAGCCGGTCACACCATTCGATTGGAGAACGGCACGCAGCGGCCATTCGGAGCTCTGCTCCTCGCGACGGGGGCGGAGCCAGTGCGGTTGCGGATACCTGGCGCGGATAGCCCGCACGTCCATTACCTGCGAAGCTTTGCCGACAGTCAGGCGCTCGTTGCGAAGGCGCAGACCGCGAAGCACGTTCTTGTCGTTGGCGCGAGCTTCATCGGGCTCGAAGTCGCGGCGTCGCTGCGGACCCGCGGCATCGACGTCGACGTCGTGGCGCCGGGCAGCGCCCCGCTGGAGCGGGTGATGGGGGTCGAGGTCGGTCGATTCGTTCAGCGATTGCACGAGGCAAAAGGAGTGGTCTTCCATCTGGGTCAGACCGTCGAACGCATCGAGCGTCAGACGGCGACGCTCCAAGGAGGCGCGACGATCGACGCAGACTTCATCGTCTGTGGAATCGGCGTGAGTCCAGTCACCGCCGTGGCAGAGCGATCAGGCCTGACCGTCGATCGCGGCGTGGTGGTCGACGAGTACCTGCAGACGAGCGTGAAGGGTATCTTCGCGGCCGGCGACATCGCGCGATGGCCGGACGCGCACACGGGCGAGCGCATTCGTGTCGAGCACTGGGTGGTCGCCGAGCGGCAGGGGCAGGTCGCCGCGCGCAACATCCTGGGCCGTCGCGAGCGGTTCGACGCGGTGCCGTTCTTCTGGAGTCAGCACTACGATGTGACCATCAATTACGTCGGTCACGCGGAGCGATGGGACTCGACCACGATCGACGGGACCCTTGACGCTCGTGACTGTGCGGTCGCGTATCTGCGCGGTGGTCGGCGGCTCGCGGTCGCCACCGTCTTCCGCGATCGCGAGAGCCTGTCCGCCGAAGTCGCCATGGAGCACGACATGGCGCCCACCCAAGTGACGCGATGAGACGGACGTGCTACGGCGCCTAGACCCGAAGGATGTTGCGGCGTATTGAGTCTCGACTGACGAAATGGCACGATGGCACATGCGCGCCGCTCTCCTCTGTTCCGTTGTTCTGCTCTCGCTGATCCTGACGCCAGTCCAGACAAGGGCGGCTGATGCACGTCCACCGATCGAGCGGTTCCTCGAGGTGGACGGGCGTCTGTACCGCGGCGCACAGCCGGACATGGAGGGATTCAAGTACCTGCGCGGCCTTGGCATCTCGACGATCATCAATCTTCGGCTGCAGAAAGACGCCGAGCGGCTCAAGGAGCGAGAGATGGTCGAATCGCTGGGAATGAAATACGTGAACATCCCGGTCGAGGACGGCAACTTCTTCACGCGATCACGGATCATTCCTGACGAGGCGATCGTGTCCTTTTTTCAAACGATCGATGCCGCGGCGCCAGGAAAAGTATTCGTGCATTGTCATCGCGGTGCGGATAGAACCGGCGCGTTGGTAGGTTTCTATCGGATTGTGCGGCACCAATGGGATGGCGCCCGTGCGTACGCCGAAGCTCGTGAGGTCGGGATGCGGTCGTGGTACAAGGGGCTGCGGCGGCAGGTCGAAGAGTTCGCCCGTTATCCGCAGATCGCCTTGCTCAAACCTTCTCGCTGACACGGTTCAGAAGAGCTTCTGCGAACCGAACGCGCGCTCGAGCGCCGCGGTCACGCGGTCGCGCGAAAACGCGTGCTCGTCGCAGAGGAAGTGCGTCACCCCGTCGGTGTCGCATCGCCCAGGCGTCACGCTGTAGTCATCGTGGACGTCCGGCTGGAGATAGATGCGCCGCAGCCGATCCAGATCGGAGCTGAACGCCTCGCGAATCTCGTCTGGCATGTGCTCGATGTCGCGGAACCGCTTCACGAGGGCCAATGCCTTCTTGGGGCCAATTCCTTTGATGCCTGGATGGAAATCGGTGCCGACGAGCAGGCCGAGATCGACCAGCTGCGAGCGGGTGATCGCGAGTGCGTCCAGCATCGCCTCCAGATCGATCGACTCGGGCGTAATTGGACGCGAGATTCCCTGGCTGGGGAGGAATTCACGTCCCGAGATCGTCAGGAATCGGACGACGCGCGGCGCGCCGAAGAGCAGCGCGTCGTAATCCTTCGACGCGGCGGCCCACACGTCACCGCGCCGTGCCATGTGCGCCGCCTGCGCTTCCGCCTCCGATGGCGCCTGAGTGATGGGCAGTCCCAAGAGCTGCAGCAACTGTTTCGCCTCGCCAACCATCTCGGGCGTCAGGCGCGACGCCATCGTCGACTTCGAGTAGGCCCGCGCCAGATCGCCAGCGCTGCGGGCGGCAGCGGCTTCCACCTCGTATCGCTCTCGAACCTGGCGGCGTCTCGCGATCTCGGCGGTCTTCTGCACTGGTGGACGTCCGTCGAAGACGAAAGAAAGCTGTAGTCCGAAATCGGCGATGAGCCGCGTGGTGCGATAGAACAACCCGGACAGATGTGACGTGATCCGACCGTGCGCGTCTTTCAGCGAGGTGCCGTCAGGCAGCCGAATGAGCGCGAGAAATTGATACAGCTCGCCGTTGGCGTCGACCGCCAGCCGTCGTCCGCGGAGATCGGCAAGCGCGATCGTCTGCTTGACAACGATCGGTGTCAGAAGAACGCCCATCGCGAGTCCTGGTTCATTCTCTTAGAGAAAGTGTTTGCTGAGATCACGGACAAACGTGCTTCGCGCCCACCTGGCCCCACCCGCACCGAACGTGTTTCGAAGGATATTCCTCTATCTAATCTCCGTCACTCCGTTGCTCCTGTGGAACCGTTTCTCCGTAACCTCCGCGATAATCGCTGTCCTGGATCGACGATGAACACACTCGTCTTCGTCGGGGCGGTGGCGGCACTTCTGATCGTCGGTGTGCTCTATCAACAAATCGGCGTCCTGCGGCAGCGCAAGCGTTTTGCCGCACCTGGTCGTTTGATCGACGTCGGTGGCCACCGCCTGCACGTCACCTGTGCCGGCAGCGGCAGCCCCGTGGTCGTGCTCGAAGCGGGAATCGCCGCGTCCTCCCTCAGCTGGTCGGTGGTGCAGCCTGGGATCGCGGCGTTCAGTCGCGTGTGTTCGTACGATCGCGCGGGGCTCGCCTGGAGCGAACCGCCGTCGTGCCCGCGGACGTTCGACAGAATTGTCCAGGAGCTCGACGCAATGCTGGCGAACATCGCTCCGCGGGAGACGTACGTGCTGGTCGGGCACTCATTCGGCAGCTTCGTTGTGTCCGCCTTCGCGATGCGCCACGCGACCCGAGTCGCCGGGCTCGTCCTCGTCGATCCGGCCACGGAGTGGCTGACGGCGACGCCTCGTCGCGCCCGGCTGCTGACGGGCGGTCGCACGTTGTCACGTGTCGGTGCGCTGCTCGCGCATGTCGGAGTCGTCCGTGCATGCCTGGCGCTGCTCACCGGTGGCGCGCCGCAAGCGCCGCGGCAGTTCGTCAGGGTGTTTGGACCCACGGCGGCACGAACGTTGGAACGGCTGGTCGGTGAAGTGCGAAAGCTTCCGCCCGAGATTCATCCCGTCGTGCAGGCGCTGTGGTGCGATCCCAAGTGCTTCCACGCAATGGCCGATCATCTCCTGGCATTGGAACGCGATCGAGAGGTCATTGCGGCGGTGGCTCCTCCTCGTGAGGTGCCTCTCGTTGTCATTTCGAGCGGCGATCAGCCTCCCGAACAGCTCGCGGTACATCAGCGCCTGGCGCACACGTCCGATGCCGGCCGCCATGTCGTCGCGCGCCGCAGCGCGCATTGGATCCAGTTCGACGAGCCTGAACTGGTCGTCGACGCCGTCAACGCGCTCGTCGACGCCGCACGCCGGCGCCAGCCGCCACGCTCGCACGCCACGTTCTCGGAAGGCGAGCGATGAGAGAATCTGACGTAAGCTTTGGTCTTCCGAAGGAGCGTTCATGCGCATTCCAGCTTTCGCCGTCATCGTCCTGTGTGCGACCGCGCTTCCGGCCGCGGCGCAGCCGTTCTCCACTGCCAAGAGCTCGCTGGCGGGATACAGCACCGCCACGATCACGCCGCAGAAGACCTGCGAAAGCCTGTCGTCGTTCAAGGGTGAGGGGATTACGGCGATTCAGGCGCGCGTCGTCGCCGCGACCGCCGACACGCCGCAGCATTGTCGCGTGGTGGGCAACATCGAGCCCGAAGTGGCGTTCGAGGTCAACCTGCCGGACCGCTGGAACCAGCGCTTCTACATGACCGGTAACGGCGGGCTGGCCGGCGACCCGGTGGACACGCCGAACAACGCCGATCGCACCGGCGCGTTGACCAACGGCTTCGTGCTGGCGCGCACGAACACGGGCCACGACGCCAGAAAAGAGCCCAGCGGGTCGTTCATTCTGAACAACCCCCAGAAGGCGATCGACTACGCGTATCGCGCCGTGCACGTGACCGCCGAGACCGCCAAGAAGATCGCCACGTCGTACTACTCGCAACCGATCACGTTCTCGTACTGGAACTCGTGTTCGAACGGCGGCCGTCAGGGTCTGCTCGAAGCGCAGCGCTATCCCGACGATTTCGACGGCATCGTCGCCAATGCGCCGTGGGTGGATCAGACCGGCTTCACCATGGGCGCGATGTGGAACCAGAAAGCGCTGACCGATGGGCCCGTGACGCCGGAGAAGCTGGCGCTCGTCGCACAGGCGGCGATGAACAAGTGCGATGAGATCGACGGGCTGAAGGACGGTCTGATCGACGATCCCCGCAAGTGCAGCTTCGACCCGACTCGCGACGTGAAGGCGTGCAGCAACGGCGCCGATGCGGCCGACTGCCTCATGCCGGCGCAGGCCGCTGCGGTGAAGAAGATCTACAGCGGCCCGACCAGCAACGGGAAACCGCTGTTCCCAGGCTACATGGTGGGCAGCGAGGCGCTCAACGCCGGACAGAACGGCCAGACGGCGAGCGGCTGGATGAACGCGATCGTGGCGGCGCAGCCGACGGCGAAGCCGGCCGACTTCAATCTCGCCGAGGGCGTCATGAAGTATCTGATTCTCGACCCGCCGCAGCCGGAGTACGACGCCATGAAGTTCGATTACGACAAGGATCCGGCACTCGTCGCGCGGTGGAGCAAGCTCGCCGATGCCAAGGACGCCGACCTCGCGAAGTTCCGCAAGAGCGGCGGGAAACTGATCATGACCTACGGGTGGGCCGATCAGATTCTGCAGCCGATGATGGGCGTGCACTACTACGAGGCGGTCGTCGCCAAGAACAAGGACGCGCGTGAGTTCGCGCGGTTGTTCATGATGCCGGGCGTGGCGCATTGCGGCGGTGGCGTCGGTCCGGATCGTCACGACGCCGTGACGGCGGTGATCGACTGGGTCGAGAAGGGCAAGGCGCCAGATCAGCTGCTCGTCAGCAAAGTCACCAATGCGCAGGTTGTCCGCACGCGTCCACTGTGCCCGTATCCGCAGGTCGCGCGCTACAAAGGGCAGGGCAGCATCGACGATGCCGCGAACTTCAGCTGCGTAGCGCCTCGCTAATGTAGTGTCCGGCTTGAGCCGGACGCTGTGGGGTCCGGCTTGAGCCGGACGCTGTGGGGTCCGGCTTGAGCCGGACCTGCTCGGTTTTTAGCCGGCCCTGCTCGCGTCCATGTTCATCATCGAACTAATCTACAAGGTCGACCTGGTCACGATCGATGCGCACATGACGGCGCACGTCGAGTTCCTGACGAAGTACTACAACGCCGGCAATTTCCTGGTTTCAGGCCGCAAGATTCCGAGAGACGGCGGGATCATCGTCGCGGTCGGAACGAGTCGTCAGCAGATCGAAGCGATCGCCAAGGAGGATCCGTTTTACACGCATGGCCTCGCCGATGTCCGCATCGTCGAGTTCCGCGCCAGCCAGCGCGCGCACGACATTCAGAGGCGGATTGACGGCGATCGCGGTACCTCAGTCACCCGTTCCACGAAGCGCCGATCGGTTTGAACAATCACGCGCCGCGCGAGCGCGGCTGCCGCCGTATCACTGTGCGAATTCTGATCATCGGCGGCACGAAGTTCATCGGGCCGTACGTCGTGCGGGAGCTCGTCGGCCACGAGCACGACGTCACCGTCTTTCATCGCGGCCAGACGGAAGCGGACCTGCCATCGGCGGTTCGTCACGTTCACGATGCCAGCGCGTCGATCCCCGTGCTGTCGTTCCCACCTGACGCGCTCGACCCGATGCCGGACGTCGTGATTCACATGGTGCCGATGGGTGAGCGCGATGCCACGGCCGCGGTGGACACGTTTCGTGACAGGGCGCGTCGGCTCATCGCGCTGAGCAGCGGGGATGTCTATCGGGCCTACGGAAGATTCACCGGACTGGAAGCTGGCCCGATCGAACGTGGGTTGCTCGTCGAATCATCGCCGCTGCGATCCGTCATGTACCCGTATCGCAAACGGGCGCAGTCTTCCGGCGATTGGGTCTACTCGTACGAGAAGATTCTGGTCGAGCGCGTCATCGCGCAGGCGCCGCAGATCGAGACAGTGATCCTTCGTCTCCCGAAGGTATACGGGCCGGGCGAGAACGCGGATCTCGCCACCGTGTACGGCTTTCGACATCAGCCGGAGTGGCGCTGGACACACGGGTATGTCGAGAACGTCGCCCACGCGATCGCGCTTGCCGCGATTCATCCATCGGCGGCCGGCATCTACAACGTCGGTGAGGCGTACACCCCGACGATGGGGGAGCGCCTCGCGCTGTTACCGCCATCCGACGTTCCCCTGGCAACGATGCCGGCGAATTTCGAGCAGGACATCGTCTACGACACGACGCGAATTCGTCGAGAACTGGGCTTCGTCGAGACCGTGGATGACGCCGACGGATTGCGCCGGACGCTGGCGTCGAATCTGCCGAAATGAGCGATGGCTTGACATGTGACATGTTGTACGGTTACAAGATGTAACACATGAAACCGAATCCCCCGCGCGCGCGGATGCGCGCCGCGCTCAGCGACCTCGAGCACCACGTCATGCAGGCCGTCTGGGCCTCGGGCCCGTGCACGGTCGAAACGGTGCACCAGGCGGTCTCGCGCCACCGCGACCTCAAGGAGGTCACCGTGCGCACCGTGCTGCGCCGGCTCGAGCAGAAAGGACATCTTCAGCACGACGTCGTGGGTCGCGCCTACATCTATCGCGCGGTCGAGGCGCCACGCAGCCTTGCGGCGCGCGCCGTCCGCCACATTCTCGACCGCTTCTGCGACGGCTCCGTCGAAGAGCTGGTCAGCGGCCTCGTCGAGGGCAACGTACTCAGCGACGCCGAGCTCGAGGCGCTCGAAGCGAGCATCAAGGCCCGCAAGCGCGCCCGTGCGGCGGCGAGCCGGTCCCGAGCGACGTCGAGCAGCACGAAGAAAGGACGATGAACATGGAGATCCTCGCCGAATCGGCCGTCCGAGTCACCGTGCTGGCCCTCGGGGTTGCGCTGCTCCTGCGAATACTGCAGATCCGCTCGCCACGGGTCGCGCATGGTGCGTGGACGGTGGTCATCGTCGTCATGCTGGTGCTGCCGGCGGTTGTGGCGTGGGGACCGGAATTCGCCGTGCCGCTGCTGCCCTCACACAGCGCGAGCGCGCGCCTATCCGCTGACATCGCGGAACGAGGTGGCGCTCTTCGAGAAAACGCTGCGTCGGCTGCACTTCGAGCGACGCCTGCCAGTGAACGCCGGATCTCGTGGGCGCTCGTAGCGCTGGCTGCGTACGCTGCTGGAGTGGCTCTCTTGCTGCTGCGTCTCGCGATCGGCCTGCGGCACGCCCGCGCGATCCGCCGCGCTGCGGTCGTGGGGAGCGGACGCCTGACGCATCCGGCGTGCATCACACCGATGACGGTCGGTCTCCTGGCACCGGCGGTGATCTTGCCTGTGGACTGGGCGCGTTGGGACGACGCCGAGCTCGCGGCGGTCCTGGCGCACGAAGAGGAACACGTGCGCCGGCGCGATCCGCTGGTTGTGGCGGTCGCGCTCGTCAATCGCGCGATCTTCTGGTTCCATCCGCTGGCGTGGTGGCTGCCGCGGGAAGTGGCTCGGCTGTCCGAACAGGCCTGCGACGCCGTGGTGATCGCGCGCGGACACGACAGCGACGTGTATTCAGCGTGCCTGCTGCGATTTGCGAGACGTGCGAGCAGTGCCGGTCGGCGACTCGCGCCGACGGCGATGGCGATGCCCGGAGCCGGGCTGCGAGACCGCCTCGGCAAACTCACACAACCGCCGACGGTGCGTCCGTCCCGCTCACGGCTGTGGTGCGGGGCGATTGCTTGTACGGCGCTCGTCGTCGTGTCGGCCGCGGCGGTGCCGACGGCTGCGCCGGCCCAGAGCGGCCAGGTGCCGGGCCGCGCCCAATCGTCGTGGCGCGTCGACACCTCGGAGCACTTCGAGATCGCTCACGCCAGCCTGCCGCCCGATCGCGTGCGCGACGCCATCCGCGACGCCGAAGCCGCCTACGAGCACGTGAGTGCGGCCCTCAAGTACGACATGCCGCGTCGTGTCTCGATCGTCCTCGTTTCTCGCGACGGCGAGATCGACGTCGCAACCACGACGGGGAGCGGCATTCCCACCGCAGACGGTACGACCAGTGCGCAGCGCATCGTGCTCTCACTGGAATCGCTCGACCGGCGCGATGGTCTGGTTGTCCACGAGCTGACGCATCAGTTCGCCTTCGACATCATCCCGGCGACCAGTCGGCTTTCGCCATTCCTCATCGAAGGGCTGGCGGAACACCAACGCGGGACCTGGAATGCGCAGGAGCTTCGGACGATCCGGAATGACGTGGCCGCTCGCGCCATTCCGTCGGTTGCCAGCCTCGGTCCGACCGATCGGCATTGGGCGCATGCGGTGTTCGACTTCGTCGCTGCGCAGGACGGTGCGGAAGGCGTCCGCCGGCTGCTGTTCGCGCTGCGCGCGAAGGAGACGCTGACACAGGCCGTGTCGATGGCCTTCGACGTCACGCCCGATCAGTTCGATTCGACGTTCCGCGGGTATGTGACGACGAGGTTCGGGCTCTAGTCTGAACGCAGCGCGCTCACCGGATCCAGGCGGGCGGCTCGCCGTGCCGGCAGGTAGCTCGCCAGCGCGGTTGCGATCAGGACAACGGCAAGAACCCCCGCGTACGTCGGAGGATCGAGCGCGGTCACGCCGAACAGCAGCGACGACATCAGCCGCGTCAGTGCCACTGCCGCCGCCAGGCCGGCCGTCAATCCGATGCTGGCGAGAACGAATCCCTGAAGAACGACCCTCATCTCGAGTTCGCGCGGTGTCGCGCCTAGCGCGAGGCGAATTCCGATGTCCTTCGTCCTCTGGGACACGACATACGACAGCACGCCGTAGATGCCGATGAGTCCCAGGCCCAGCGCCATCGCGCCCGCGATGGCGAGCATCACCAGTGCGAATGATGTTCGGGCCAGCGACTCGTCATAGAAATCTTTCATCGTCCGGACCAGGAACACCGGCAGCGCCGGGTTCACGGAAGTGACGGCGTTCCGGATGGCGCTCACGAGACTTTGCGTGCCTGCCTGATCACTGCGGATGACGAGGTTGATTGCACGGGTGCCGTACGAGGGCGCGCCACCGAAGCTCTCCATGAACACCGGGAAATACACCATGCTCGGCGCCGTCTGATGCAGCGCGTCTTCGTGAACGTCCTGCACGACGCCGACGATTTCACGCCACACGGGAGTGCCGGGCACAGGCTCGCGAATGCGATGACCCAGCGCCGCTTCCGGAGATCGCCACACCTCGCGAGCGAAGTTCTCCGAGATGATGGCGACCCGCGTCGGGGCGTCGATGTCGTTCCACGTAATGTCCCGGCCGGCGATCACGCGTGTCCCGATCGCGCCGAAGTACCCAGGAGACACCGTTTTGAACCGGCGATTCGGCGGAGTCGTGCCGGCGGCATAGCCACGGCCTTCGACCAGAATGGCGCTGAGGCTGGTGAGATTCGCCTCCATCGGCAGCGCACTGGCGAAGCCAGCGGCGGTGACACCCGGGATGGCGGCGATCTTCTCGACGATCTCGTGTTGCATGCGGGTGGTGCGATCCAGTTCGCGTACTTGCTGCGCCGGGATCCAGATCCGCGCGGTTTGCACTGTGGCCGGATCGTCGAATCCCGGCTCGACGTTCCGCATCGCCTGGAACGTTCGGAACATCAGGCCAGCACTGACGAGCAGCACCAGCGCCAGCGCCACCTGCACGACGACGAGTGTGTTCCGGGTCCGCTGCCGTTCCCGGCTCGCGCTGCCTTCGCGGACGACATTGGGCATCGGCGACTGGTGACCCCGCGCGTGTTTGAACGCCGGAATCAGCCCGAACAGCAGACTCGACGCGAGCGAGATCACGATCGCGAACACGACGACACGAGGGTCGAGCGAGATCTCGTCGAGCCTGGGAAGGGTCGCCGGTGCCGTGGCGATCAGCACCGTCACGCCGAGATAAGCCAGTCCCACACCGAGCGCCCCGCCGGCAAGCGCGATCACGACGCTCTCGGTCAAGACGCTACGCGCGATCTGACGGCCACCGGAGCCGAGCGCCCTGCGCACGGCGAATTCCTGACGCCGACCCTCGGATCTGACCAGCATCAGGTTCGCGACGTTGGCGCACGCGATCAGCAACACGATCCCGATCGTTCCCGTCAGGAACCACAGCATGTCGCCGAGCCCGCCGACCACGTCGTCCTTTAATGGCTTCAGCCTCGGCGCAATCCTCCAGTTCTCCATCGCCGCGCGGTCCATTGGGCCGGACGGTATCGGCCAGGCGTTCAGCCACAGCGGCAGCATCCGTGCGACGTCGGCATTCGCCTCGGCGATCGTTGCACCCGGTTTGAGCCTGGCGAGCCCGCGCAGGCCGAAGTTGTCGATTTGGAGGCCGGCCCGGTTCACGCGCATCGGCAGAAGGATTTCAGGCTGAGGCTTCATGTCGAGGAAGCGGAAGCCTTCCGGCAGGACGCCGACAATCTCCGCTGGCCGGGAGTCGACGGCCAGCCGCCGTCCGACGATCGATCGATCGCCGCCGAAGCGCCGTTGCCAGTAACCGTACGTCAGGACCATCGTCTGCGGTGCTGGCGCCGCCGTCGTCGCGTCCTCCTCGGTGAACAGCCGGCCGAGCACCGGCCGCACGCCAAGTGCCTGCAGCACGTCATGCGTCGCAATTACGGCGGCGACCTGCTCGGGTTCGCCGCTGCCGGTGATCGTCGTGCCCCGGTCTGCGTACAGACCGAGGTACTGAAACACGCGGCCCTCGTCCCGATAGGTGAAGTACTGCGTTGGGGACATGGGCAAGTCGTCGATCTTGATACCCGGCGCGTCGTGGGCGAGGCTGACGAGTTGCTCGGCGTCAGGGTATGGCAACGGCTTGATCAGCACGCCATCGACGACGGCGAAGATCGCGGTGTTTGCGCCCAGACCGACCGCGAGCGTCATGACGACAGCTAGCGTGAACGAGCGGTGGCGGCCCAAGGCGCGGAGCGCGTATCGGAGATCGCGACCAAACGCTTCGACGGAGCCGATGGTGTTCATTGCCGAGGAAGGCGAGGCGCTGACTCGCCTGGATGACTACTTGAGCGAAAAGCGGTAGTTTCCTGAAACGTGCTTCACGTACAGCCCGCGTGTGCCGTCGACGATGAACTCCACGCCGAGGCCGTAGAGGCCCGTGAATTCCGTCTGGGACATCGCAATCAGGACCTGCTTGCCTCTGCCGTCCATGTCGCCAATGAGTTTGCCGTTTTCCACTGTGATGCGGACTGTGCGTCCCTGCGGCAGCTCCGAACCAACGATCTGCACGCTTCTCCAGAACGGTGGCTGCTCGATGTAGGTGCCGACGTAGCGTGACAGGATCTCGGGGGCGACCGCGACCTCGTTCTTCAAGGCATCGGACGCCTTGCCGACCCAGTGCCCCAGGCTTCGGCCCGCACCCTCGTTGCAGACCCATTCGAGCATTTCGGTGTCGGCGGCATACCTGGCGTCGACCTTGACGGTCCACGGCTTCGAGTACGACTCCGGATCCGAGAACGTCACTTCGACGTCCAGCGTCCCGAAGTTCGGGCGCCGGTAGCGTTCGACCACGCGCAGCTTCTCCGTGTGTGGATGGCCGTCGCGATCCAGCCACGTGCCCGCATGAAAGCCATTGCTTTCGACAATCAGCGTGTCGCCCTCCCATCGGCCGACTGAGTACCCCATCCATGCCGGGTTCGGTTCGCGCTCGAGCGAGCGGCCGTCCATCCAGATCTGGCGGTACGTGAGATCGGGATTCAACATGACGATGAGCTGCGGCGTTTGAACGATGCGCACCATCTCGGATCCCGTGCTGTCGCCAGAGGTGGCATAGGCGGGGCCGAGCGGCAGACAACGCACCTGCATCCCGTCCTTGCCGAGATCCTCGCGCCGCTGTTCGACACGCTCGCGCGCCCACGGCAGAATCTCTGCCGGCGCGAGGTCCGCGGCGATGTTCCGCGCGTACTTCGGGGAGTTCTTCGTCCACAATCCCGACAAATCGGGCTTGCCATCCGCCGCGCGGGGCGGCGGCGCCGTCAGATTCGGTTTGCCATCTGGCGTGCGTGGCATGCCAGGCGTCGGGTGCTGCAACCACTGCGCCGTGAGCGGTGCGCTCAGCGCAATCGTGAGGACGGCGACAAGACGTGCCTTCATGATTCCACCCTACGTGATTGAGCGGATTGTGCCACACACCCCGAGTGTTCTGGTGAACCGTCTCAACGGTTCACACCTTCGAGAATCCAGATGTTGCCGGAGGCTTCCCTGATCGGCAGGATCACGCGGTCGCTGGACATGGCGACGCCGAGTTGCACCATCCGCGGTGGGATCATGCGCGCCGGGCTGTCGAATTGCGTGACGGGGAACGGCTCGCCGACGGCTCTCCGTTCGACTGGATCGAAGCGCTTTGCCCACAAGTTCAGGAACCCACCGCGAGTCGAGAGGAAGTACACCAGCCGGCCGTCGGGCGACCAGCGGGGACGATCGTCGTAGGTATCACCGTCGGTGATCTTGATCGGTGTGCCGCCCGCGGGCGGGACGGCGTGAATCGCCGACCTCCCCGGACCCGTCAGGCCGACGTACGCTACCCACTGGCCGTCGGTGGAGAACCGCGCTTTCCAGAGGTTGCTGTGCGCATCGGTTGCGATCACGCGCACCTCGTCATTGTGTCCGTCGGCGCGCACGAGCGCCAATTGGTAGCGACCGCCGGCGCGCTGCTGCAGTGCGGCGAGGAGCCAGGCGCCATCGAGAGACCAATCCAGCAGACGGTCGATCGGTGCCGGCGTGTGCAGCCGTTGCTCGCTCCCTCCAGCCGACGGAATCGTGAGGACTTCGCGGTCGCTGTCCGCACTGCCTTCGTCGCCGGCCACTGTCCGCAGATACACGATGTTCCGATCGTCGAATGACCAGATTGGACTGGCGCGGCGATATCGGTTGTCGCCAATGAGCAGCGTGTCGCGGCCGTCGATGAGCGACCGTACCCACAGCTCCTGTTTGTCGCCGCGTTCCGTTTCGTACAACAGGCGCGTTCCGGCGCGCGACAGCACCGGCGCGAGCGCGTCCATGGTGGCGCCGGTAATCGGTTCACCGGGATCCAGGAGACGGCCAGCGGCTGGATCGAACCGGAAGGCCCACAGCCGGATGCGTTCGTCGCGAACCGACAACGCGATCTTCCGGCCGTCGGCGGTGAGCGAGATGCCGTCGTTGAGACCGGCCGACGTCGTCAGCCGAGCCGGGCCGCTGCGCCATTCGAGCGTGGCGGGATCCACGCCGACTCGCCACACGTTCCGCACGCCGCGCGATGTCCCCTCGAAGTACAAGGCGTCGCCTTCGGGCGACCAGACGAAGGGCAGTGGCAGATCCTCGTTGTCGGTAAAGCGCACCCCCATCTCGGCGAAACGTCTCCGGACCTCGTTGGTCATCGTCGACTTCACCGCGCCGGTCCCGTTCACCGGGACCGTCCAGAAGGTCAGGCCTTCCTGAAGATGAAGGCCCCAGATCGAGACCCGTCGGGAGTCGGGATGCCAGGCCGCGCTGAACGTCGCCACTTGTGACAGGAAGCTCGCCACGATCTGTCGGGGCGGCTCGCTGTTGCGCCCGATGACGTAGAGCTCGCGTGACGTGAGCGCGCGGCCCTGGAAGTTGGAGCGCTGAAACAGGATTTGCTTTCCATCCGGCGACCAGTGTGGATGGTAACCAAACGACGCGATCTGCTGCTCGGCGCCGCCAAGCGCCGGTGCGACGAACAGCCCGCCGCCGGCGCGCTCGGATCGAAACACCAGGCGCCCATCCGACGACCAGTCGGGTTGCCAATCGTGCTCCGCGGCCTTGGTGACCTGAACCGGGTCGCCGCCTTCGACCGTTTGCACCCAGATGTCGAGATTGCCGGTGCGGTCGGAGCTGAAGGCGACCATTCGGCCGTCGGGCGACCAGGTGGGCTCGCCTTGCAGTCCTGGCGAGAACGTCAATTGCCAGATCGAGCCAGGCGGCGACGGCTGGCGAGCGCCGCTCCGTTTCGCGCCAACGGTGTACGCGGCGCCGAGCGTGGCCGCGAGTGCAGCGACAGCCGCGGTCGCTCGCCACCATCGTGTCGATTTGCCCCCGATCGCGGGTGCCGCGCCGGTGTCTCGTTCGATCGAAGGTTCGTGATCACTCGCGATCTGAACGGCGCTCCGGACTTCCTCCGGGGGCGCGGCGCCGCTCTCCTCGATATCTCCCGTAAATTGATACCCCCGGCCAGGAATTGTCGCGATCCAACGATTCACCCCACGGCCTGCCTCGCCGTCCCTCGACTGCGCTCGGGACGGCCCTGGGCTGGTCGAAGGGCCGAAGCCCTTGGGCGAAGCCGGGCCTGCCTCGCCGAAGCCCTTGGGCGAAGGCGGGCCATCGTCGAGCACTTTGCGCAGTGTCGAAATGTGCCTGGCGATGTTGTTCTCCTCGACCACCGTGCCACGCCAGATCTCACGGACGAGATCATCTTTTTCGACCACTTCGCCGCGATGCCGCAGGAGCAGCACGAGGATGTCGAACACCTTGGGGGTGAGTGGTACGGGGAGGCCGTCGCGCGTGAGCTGCCGTTTCGCGACCTCGACGCGGAACGGGCCGAACGCGTAGCGGGCCGTCATGGCAGACGCATCCTAACGCAAAGGCGGAACTCCCGGAAATCCTTGGGTCCGAAAGATTTTCGGCGGCTCGTACAACTGTTTTCAGCTTTTTTCACCCCGCCGCCTAGATTCAGAAATGCGCCTCCGCCAGAATCCCGACCCTCCGGAGTGTCGGGAAGTGGAGGATCCGTGATGACGCCCAGCAATCGCCTGGTAGCCGGTGTGCTCGTGTCCCTGCTCCTCTCCGCGTCTGCGTCCGCTCAGGCGGTGTCGACAGCCTCGATCGGCGGCACCGTCCGCGATACGAGCGGCGGTGTGCTGCCTGGCGTCGCCGTCACGGCCACGCAAACCGCGACGGGTGTGACCCGCTCGGTGGTGACTGATGAGAACGGCGCCTACTTGCTGACCGCCTTGGCTGTTGGGCCGTATCGCCTCGAGTTCTCACTCTCCGGATTCCGCACTTACGTTCAGACCGGACTCGTGCTGCAGGTCAATACGAATCCGACCGTCAACGCGTCACTGCAGCTTGGCGATGTCGCCGAGACGATTCAGGTCGTGGCGCAGACGCCGCTGGTCGAGACACGAACCTCCGGTATTGGCATGGTGGTCGAGAACGAGCGCATCGAGGAGCTGCCCCTCAACGGCCGGCAGACGCTCGACTTGGTCTACCTGACCGGGATGGCAGCGCCGGGTGGCACATTGAGCGGCGGGCGTAGCGGTGTCGCAAGCCCGGGATCTCCCGGCACGATCGCGGTCGCGGGCGGGCTGGCCAACGGCACTTCCTACCTGCTCGACGGCAGCAACCACAACGATCCGTACAACAGTGGGGCCATGCCGTTCCCGTTCCCCGAGGCGCTGCAAGAGTTCAAGGTGGAGACGAGCGCGCTCGCGGCGCAGTACGGCTACCACTCGGCGGCCGTCGTCAACGCGGTAACGCGCTCGGGCACGAACGTGATCCACGGCAGCGGGTTCGAGTTCCTGCGCGACGATTCGATGAACGCGCACGATCCGTTCGCCGCGATTGGACCCGATGGCAAGCGTCGGAGCGACGGGTTGAATCGCAACCAATTCGGCGGCTCGTTCGGCGGACCGATCGCCCGTGACCGGTTGTTCTACTTCGCCGCCTATCAGCGCACCCGCGTGCGTCGCGTCCCGACCTCGAGCTTCCAGTTCGTTCCGACGGCGGCGATGCTGGCGGGCGATTTCACGACATTCAACTCGGCGCAATGTCAAGCGAACCGGCAGCCGCCCGACCTGCGCGCACCGTTCGTGGGCAACCGTGTCGATCCGGCGTTGTTTTCACCTGCGTCGTTGAAACTCGTCAGCCTGCTCGATGCGACTCCGCAAGATGCGTGTGGTCGGGTCCCGTTCGATCGCGTCGACAACAACGACGAACACCTGTTCACGGGCAAGGTCGATTACAGCACCGGAGGCAAGCACACCATCTTCGCCCGCCTGCAGTATCAGAAGTACGACTCCCCGACGGATTACGACGGGAAGACCCCGATGTCATTCAGCACGTCGGCGTTCCAAAATCGTGTCTCTTCGCTGGCGGTCGGCGACACCATGCTGTTGAGCAACAACACGATCAACGCCTTCCACGCGACCTACAACCGCGGTGATTTCGCGAAGGCGTACACGCCGCTGTTCGACTATTCGGATCTCGGCGTGCGAGCAACGGCGGCCTTGCCGGACTACATGCGCTTGAGTGTGACCGGCGGGTTCAGCATCGATCCGCCGGGAGCGCTGCCCACCCTGACCCCGACGTGGACCTACGAGTTCGCCGATGACTTCACCACCATCCGCGGCTCGCATCAGTTGGGATTCGGCGTGGACTACATTCACAACAAGTACGAGTCGACGTCCCAGTTGCAGGCGGGCGGGAACACCACGTTCACGGGCCAGTCCACCGGCCTGGGAATGGCCGACTTCCTGCTTGGACGGGCAGCCTCGTTTACCGCCGGAACGCCAACCGGTGTCCATGTCTCGAATCACTATCTCGGGATCTACGCACAGGACAGCTGGCGCGTGTCATCCAAGCTCACGGTGAACGCCGGTCTGCGCTGGGACCCGTACTTTCCGGTGTACGGCCACGACAGCCGGTTGACGCGATTCGATCTGGATCGATTCAACCGGGGCCTGCATAGCACGGTGTTCCCGAATGCGCCTGCCGGTCTCGTGTTTCCTGGTGACGACGCGATGCCGGGGAATTCGCTGGCGCACAATCAGCTGTGGCATTTCGGACCGCGTCTGAGTGCGATCGTCGATCCCGCCGGCGCCGGCCGCGAAACGATTCGGGCGTCGTATGGACGGCTCTACGACCTGCCGCATCTGCAGATGTTCTCGGGGCAGGCGCAGATGGCGCCGTGGGGCAATTCAACAACCGTCACGAACATGCCCCAAGGGTGGGACAACCCGTGGGTCGCGGTGCCAGGCGGCGATCCGATTCCGGCGGCGCTCAATGGACCGAACGCGAGCTCGGTGTTTCCGCTCTTCTCCAATTACGCGAGCTGGCCGCTCGACCTGCCGCCCACGACCACCGATCAGTGGAACGTCAGCTATCAACGCCAGATCGCGGCGAACTGGATGGTGTCGGCGAACTATCTCGGGAATATCATCGATCACATCTGGTATTCGACGCAGATCAACCCGGCCGTCTTCGGGCCAGGCGCCACACCGGCCAACACGAATCAACGGCGCGTGCTCTTCCAGCAGAATCCAATCGAGGGGCAGTACTACGCGAGCGTCCAGGAAGTGAAGCCGGACGGGAGCTCGCGGTACGACGCGCTGATGCTGCAGGTGCAGCGCCGAGGCAGCGGCTTGTCAGTGCAAGGCAACTACACCTTCTCGCGCTGCGAAACGGATCGATGGAACACGTCGCCTGGAGTCGACGGGTTGTCAATCATGGTTCCGGATCATCCCGAGCTCGATCGCGCGCGGTGCCAGAACTCACCTAATCACAACGTCAGCTCGTCGATCGTCTATCAGATCCCCGATGCCGGAAACGGCGTCGTACGCGCCCTCACCGGTGGGTGGCAGGTGTCCGGGATCCTCAGTGCCCGATCGGGCGCGTACTACACGGTCAACAGCGGCACCGACGTCGCGCTGATCGGCCAGTGCTGCGGCACGATCGGCTCGCCCTTTCAGCGCGCGAATCAAGTGATCGACGATCCCTTCATGCCAAACCGCTCGTATGCGCAGTGGCTGAACCCGAACGCGTTCCAGAGCGCCGCTGGCGGAGCGTTCGGCACCATGCCGCTCGACGCCATTCAGGCCGTTCCCCGCTGGAACATCGACATGGCGCTGTCCCGGTCCTTCAAGTTGGGCGGCGACCGGCAGATCCAGCTCCGCGCTGAAGGTTTCAACGTGCTCAACACGGTGACGCCGGGCAACCCGCAGACCACCCTGGGCACTTCGGACTTCGGAAAGGTCATATCGCTGGCAGGGGGGACGGCGCCGCGCGTGATTCAGCTCGGTGCCAAGTATTCGTTTTGAGAAAGAGGCCTGAAATGACGGTTATGCCGCTGAGGCATAAAGGGTTTGATGCTTGAATTGGTGGTCTCAGGCGTGCGACTCTGACATGCCAGGCTGTCGCGGCACGGCGCTGCCGTTCGCACGGACGACCGATATGACCTTGCGCTCTGTACGGCTGCTCTCGCTCGGCTGTGCTTTTGGCCTCTGGATGGTGGTGTCGACCGGCTCGCTGAACGGACAGTCCTCGCCATCCAAGCCGGCGCCTGCATCGGCCGCCGGCGCGCCCGCTGCGTCCGCCGTTCCGGCGCGCAATGCTGCGACCACATCAGCCGAACAGCCGCGGGCGCTGCTGGACAAGTACTGCGTCACCTGCCACAGCGATCGACTGAAGACCGCGAACCTCTCATTACAAGGTCTCGATCTGACGAACGTCGCCGGTCACGCCGAGCTCTGGGAGAAAGTGGTTCGCAAGCTGCGCGCCGGCGTGATGCCGCCGCCAGACATGCCGCGGCCGGCGCTGGCGGAGTACGAGGGATTGCGCGACTTCCTCGAAGGCGAGATCGATCGCGCCGCCGCGGCCACGCCGAATCCGGGGTCGGTGGTGCTCCATCGGCTGAATCGAGCGGAGTACGCGAACGCCATTCGCGATCTGCTCGAGCTGCGCGTCGATGCCGCATCGCTGTTGCCGCCGGACGATTCCGCCAATGGCTTCGACAACATTGCCGGATCGTTGACGCTCTCGCCGACGCTGCTCGAGTCCTATTCGACTGCGGCGGCGCGCGTCGCACGCGTGGCGGTGGGCTATTGGAAATCGCCGACCGAAGCGACGTATCTCGCCGCGAGCGACGCGTCGCAGAACCATCGCCTCGAGGGCATGCCCTTCGGCACGCGCGGCGGCATCGTGGCGCGGCACGATTTTCCGGCCGATGGCGAGTACAAGTTCTCGATTCAAAACTTCGGGATCGGCAGCTTCGTTCCCAACGAGCAGCTAGCGCTCATCATCGACGGCGAGCGTGCGCACGTGTGGCCGTACCGCGGCGTGGGTTTGAACGTTGGCATGACGGCGGAGGCCGATGGGACGCTCGAAGTCACGGTGCCCGTACGGGCGGGCTCGCGCGTCGTTGGTGCCACGTTCCTGGCGACCAACTATCGGCCAAGTCTCGACATCATCCGTCACTACGATCGCCAGTCGCTCGAGAACAACAGCATCCCGCAGCTGCAGTACTACCCGGCGATCGGGTTCGTCCGCATTCAGGGCCCGTTCAACGCGCAGCGTCCTCACGACTCGGCGAGCCGCCGGAAGATCTTTTCGTGTCGTCCCGCCTCCGCCACGGCGTCCACGGCCAAGGCCAAGCCGTCGACCGCTCTCGACGAAGAGCCTTGTGCGCGGCAGATTCTGGCGACGCTCGCGCGCCGAGCCTACCGTCGTCCACCGACAGCGAGGGAAGTCACGGCCTTGATGACGTTCTTCGCCGAGGGCCGGAAAGGAGCGACGTTCGAGGACGGGATCGAATACGGGTTGCGCTTGCTGCTCGCGAGCCCGCAGTTTCTCGTGCGAGGGGAACGCGAGCCCGCGACGGTCCGCGCAGGCCAGGCGTACCGCATTACCGATCTCGAGCTGGCCTCGCGCCTGTCGTTCTTCCTCTGGAGCAGCATTCCGGACGACGAGCTGATCACGGTGGCAGCGCAAGGGCGGCTCACTCAGCCGGTCGTGCTCGCGCAGCAGGTGCGGCGGATGCTCAAGGACCCGCGATCAGAGGCGCTCGTCACGAACTTCGGCCAGCAGCTGCTGTATCTTCGGAACCTGCCGGCGACGTCCCCTGACGGCATCTTCTATCCGAACTGGGACGACGAGTTGCGGCAAGGCTTCAGGCGCGAGTCGGAGCTGTTCTTCGACAGCATTATGCGGGAAGACCGCAGCATCCTCGACCTGTTGACGGCTGACTACACCTTCGTCAACGAGCGTCTGGCGAGGCATTACGGCATTCCGAATGTCTACGGATCGCGCTTCCGCCGGGTCTCGCTGCCAGCGGACATGGATGCGCGCCGCGGCTTGCTCGGCAAGGGCAGCTTCCTGTCGGTGACGTGGACGCAGAACTTCCGCAGCTCGCCGGTCAAACGCGGCGTGTGGGTGCTCGAGAACATCCTCGGGACGCCGCCGCCGGAGCCGCCGCCGAACGTGCCCGCGCTCGAGGAGACGAAGAGCGACGATGGCAAGGCGTTGACGCTGCGCGATCAGATGACGCGTCATCGCGCCGCGCCCACCTGCGCGGGCTGCCATAAGATCATGGACCCGATCGGATTCGCGCTCGAGCCGTTCGACGCCGACGCCAGCTGGCGCACGAAGCAGGGCGGTGAGGGCGGCGTGCCGATCGATGCGAAAGTGACGCTGTTCGACGGGCAGCAGGTCGATGGTCCCGTGGCGCTGCGAACGGCACTGCTGCGCTATTCACCGCAGTTCGTGCGCATGTTCGTCGAGAAGATGATGACGTATGCGGTCGGACGCGGCGTCGAATACACCGACATGCCGACGATCCGCGCCATCACGCGCGACGTCGCGAAGGACGACAACAGGTTTTCGGCGATCGTGCTGGGAGTCGTGAAAAGCAGCCAGTTTCAGATGAGAATGAAGAGCCCTGAAACGGCCGTGAGTACGAATTGAGGAGCGCCATGTTTCTGACCCGGAGACATATCCCACGGCGGACGTTCCTTCGCGGCGCTGGTGTGACCTTAGCGCTGCCGCTGCTCGAATCGATGGTGCCTGCGCTGACGCCGGCACGCGCGACCGCGGCATCACCGGTGCGCCGGTTCGTCGGGATCTGGCACCCGCACGGCGCCGCGCCCGGCTACTGGAGTCCGCTCCAGGAGGGCAAGAACTTCGAGTTCTCGTTCATCACCAAGCCGCTGGAGGCGTTTCGCAATCGCGTTGTCCTGATCAGCGGGCTCGATATGCCCGAGGCGATGGCGACCACCGAGGAGCCAGGCGGCGACCACGCGCGCGGCGCCGTGCTCCTCTCCGGTGCGCGTCCGCGACGGAATGCCGTCAGCCCGTTCCTGGGCGTGACGATCGATCAGCTCATCGCCAGCAAGTACGGTCGGGACAACATCCTGGCGTCGCTGCAGCTGGGGGTCGAGGACACCGGCAACTTCGGGAATTGCAACTGGGGCTACAGCTGCGCCTACACCAACTCGATTTCCTGGACGTCGGCGACGAGTCCGCTGCCGACGCAGGTGAACCCGCGGGTGGTATTCGAACGGCTGTTCGGCGATGGCACGAGCCCCGAAGAGCGGCTGCGCGATCGCCAGCGGAGCGCGAGCATCCTCGATGCGGTTGTCGGACAGCTGGGCGCGTTCAAGACCGGTCTCGGCGCCGGCGACAAGGCGCGTGTCGACACCTACGTCGAGAACATCCGCGAGCTCGAACGGCGCATCACGATTGCGATGGAGAACGCGGTGAAGGAACCGGAAGGTGACGTGCCGTTCGGTCTGCCGCAGAACAAGCACGATCACTTCCGGCTGATGTACGACCTGATGGCGCTGGCGTTCGAGGGCGACATCACGCGATCGATCACGTTCATGCTCGGGCGCGACCTGAGCGGCGCCAGCTTCCCGGAGTCGGGCTACACCGGCGGCTGGCACGGCACGTCGCACCACGGCGACAAGCCGGAGAACATCGCCAACTACTCCAAGGTCAATCGCTATCACGTGCAGAACCTGGCGTACTTCGTCGACAAGTTGAGCAAGATCCCGGACGGCGACGGTACGGTGCTCGATCACGTGCTGATCTACAAGGGCAGCAACATGGGCAACTCGCACCGGCATGCGCACGAAAAAGTGCCGGTGATTCTCGTCGGCGGCATCGACGGCACGTTCAAGGGCAATCGCCATCTGGTGTTCCCTGACAACACGCAGCGCACCTCGAACATGCTCGTCAGCCTCTTGCACCTGTACGGCATCGACAGTTGGATGACGCCGGACGGCAAGCAGATGACCGACAAGCTGGGGACGAGCACGGGGCGGATGCAGCCGTTAGAGATCGGCTGATGAAGCGAGGCCTTCTGCTCGTTGGCGCCGTGGTGACGCTCGCCGGAGCGCCACTCGCGGCACAACTGTCTCCCCGGGCGACCAGGCCGCAGGTCGTGCCGCCGCAGGGTCCCGTGCGACAGGTGATCTTCAAACGGTGCACCAACTGCCACGGCATCGACGACTACGCCTACAACGCGCTCGATCGCGCCAAGTGGGACGATCTGATCACGGCGAAACACCGCGATCTCGACGTGCCGCTGCCTCTGTCCGAGCGCGCCCTGTTGCTCGATTGGCTCGCGATGCGGTTTGGACCGACCACCAAGCCGTTCCCGCGTGCCTACGTCGCGCAGGAAGTCACCACGTTCTTCACCGACGGGGAAGCCGAGGCGCTGCTGAAGCGGTCGTGCACGTCATGTCATGGGATCGATCGCGTGAACAACGCCCGCTTCAGTCCCGAACGATGGCGTGTGGTGGCAGTGGACATGCGCGAGCGCGGTGCCAAGCTGGAAGACGAGGAACTCGAGCGGCTGGCCGAGTGGCTGGGCCGCACCAAGGGCACCAATGACAGCGACCGGCAATAGGTCCTTGGTGCTTGGTGCTTGGGCCTTGGTCCGTGCTTGGTCCGTGGTCCGTCCTTGGTCCGTGGTCCTTGGTCCGGTGCTGATCAGCGCAGCGATTGTGTCTGGCGAGGATGCCGCGCTCAACCTGCGCGCCTCGGTGATCGGTGGCGCGGCGCCACGCGATCCGCTGACGATCGAACTGTATCGATGGTCGACCGATGCCGAGCGCGCGCCGTTGCTCACGGCTGTTTCGGCGCCCCCTCCGGCTCCGGCGGCAGCTGCGGCCCCCGCCGGCGGCCGCGCCGGCCGCGGCGGCCGTGGCAGGGGCGCGACGGCGGCGCCGCCGCTGAGTCCACTCGCTCGCCTCACCGCGTCGGTGAAAGCATCGCCGACGCTCGGCTACATCTGGAGTGGCGGCCCGACGGGTTACTCGATCAAGTACGCCTGGCATGCGGCCTCGGGCGATGGAGGCGAGCGGATCGTGCTCATCACCGACCGCCGGATCGGCGCAAACCAGCCGCTGTGGCCGACGGCGGCCGCGGCGCCCGCCGATGCCGAGTTCACCGTTCTCGAGATGCGCCTCGATGGTAAAGGCAACGGCGAAGGAAAGACGTCGCTCGGGACCGGCGTGGTCATCGATTCGGCCGTGAAGACGTTGGCCATCGACGGCTACGCCACGGCTCCGGCGCAA
>Ga0207428_10000330_pt1 | contig 61384 bp, 49 predicted proteins | sample RhiMethybrSRZTD1_FD_187600 | JGI IMG/M metagenome (GOLD analysis project Ga0207428, IMG submission 187600) | Populus rhizosphere microbial communities from Tennessee, USA - Rhizosphere MetaG P. TD hybrid SRZTD1 (SPAdes) (version 3) | ecosystem: Host-associated > Plants > Roots > Rhizosphere >...
ACTCGCGGATGGCGGCAGTGAGCGCCTCACGATATTGTTCGGGTGGCACACATAGATTTGTACATTGTGTGCAAATACATGTCAAATCAGGCTGCATTCGCGGCGGTGGGCATCGGCTGCTCGCTCGAGCGTGCCCGCGCCGCCGTGTGGTTCGCAATCCGTTCCGCATCGCGTCCCACGCCGTGAATCATCGTCGACGAGAAGGCATAGAGAAAGTGCAACCCGACGAAATACAGCCCGGGCTGGCTCGCCACCACACCGCGCTCGTGCTGAGGATCGCCGTTGGGCCCGAACACCGGCAGGTCCAGCCACGAGAACCCGGGATGGAACCCCGTACACCAGACGATGTTTTTGACGTCGAGCACGCGTCCGTCCTCGAGCACCGGAAGTCCACGTCGAACGCCGGCCACACGTGCAACACGTTCGACGCCGGCGGCGGCCAGATCCCTGGGCTTGGTGCGCACGAGCGGTCCGCCGACGTGCAGCACCTTCGGGCGCGCGGCGCGGCCGAGCGGAGTGGCGACGGTCAGGATTCGGTGAAAGAGCAGACGCAACACGACACGCAGGAGAAACAGGCGCGCCAGAAAACCATCGATGTGGAACGGCACATGACCGACATCGCGACCGGCCATCCACGTCTTGTGCGTGCGTGACGTCTCGAGAGCAATCTCTGCTCCGGAGTTACCGGCGCCGACAACGAGGACAGCTCCCGCTTTGAGCTGCGAAGTGTTGCGATAGTCGAACGAATGCAGCTGCACGATGTCGGGACTCAGCTCGGTGGCAAAGTGAGGTCGGTGAGGACGCTGGAAGTTCGCCATGGCGACGATGACGTTCTGCACCTCGAATCGTTGCTCGCCGGCGATGACGAGAAAGCCGTTGCCGTGTCGCGACACCCGCTCGACACGGGTCGCAGACTGCACCGGCAATCCGAACGTGCGTGCATAGGTCTCGAGGAAGTCCGCCATCTCGTCTTTGGTCGGGAAGTAGTGCGGCGGCGCCGGAAACGCCATGCCGTCGAGACCCGCGAAGCGTGCCGGCGTAAAGAGGCGAAGGGAATCCCAGCGATGCCGCCACTGGTCTCCCACTCGTGCTTCCGCGTCGAGGATGAGGAACGGTACGCCGCGTTGCTTGAGGTGATAACCGACCGACAATCCCGCCTGCCCGGCGCCGATGACGATCGTATTGACTTGCTCCGTTTGACGTTCGCCTCGCATGGTCTCCTCCGTGACTGGGACGTGCTCACATCGCATGGACAAACGTAGAACGTTTGCTTGTTGCTGCGCATCGGCCGAAATGCCCAGCGCGGCGGGCGATCGGCTATGGGTATTTCTACCCAGTCGCGGCCCCCCAAAAACCCGATGCTTTTGGGAGTTGGGAGTTGGTATTTGGGCGTTGCGATGTTTTTTGGCGCCGGTTAGAGCAGTTTGTGCTCGTACGCGTAAGCCGTGGCCGCCGTTCGGGATGGCAGGTCGAGCTTGGTAAAAATATTGCTCAAGTGACGGGCGACGGTTTTCTCGCTGATGTCCAGCTGGTGCGCGATCGCACGATTGGTTATTCCGGTTGCGACCAGTCGCAGCACTTCAACTTCGCGGCCCGTAAGTCCATCGGATTTCCGCGCTCCCGAGGGGAGCGCAAGGGCGGCAACGCGAGCAGCATCTGGAGTGGCGCTAAGTCGATCGAACGTGTCCTGCGCGGCATCGAACTCCATCTGCGCCCCGTCCTCATCGCCGAGCTCACGGTAGGCGCGGCCAATCAGTTCTCTGGCCCGGCCCACGTCGTAGGGCGCGCGCAGTTCCTGCCAGGCTGCCCAGGCTGTCCGGAGCGGCTCGAGTGAGCCCGCGGCATCCCCGGCGGCCAGTGCGATCGCGCCAGCAGCGTAGGCAGCCGCGGCGTGGAGCAGGACGGAGTCGTATCCGCGAGCAATATGCGACAGCTCCTCGGCCGCCGTGCGAGCCGATGGTAGATCGTGCTCAGCGATCATGATCTCGACTGCGGCGCCCAGGACGCGGGCGCGACCGCGCGCTTCGCGTGTCTCTTCCAGCATTCGACGCACGGCCGTACCGGCGGCATCGACGTTTCCCTGCGCGAGGCGCAGCAGCGCGAGGCCGGGGTGCGGCTTGCGTCCAGCCTGGCTGGCTCGCCGGTACGACTCCTCTGCGCGGGTCAGGTCACCGCGAAGACGATAGAGCTCACCCTGCTGATAATGTGCCGGGCCGGCATCCGGCTCGGCCGCCGTACGCGCGAGCCACGTGGTCGCACGCTCGGCTTCCGCCAGCGCCTCCTCCCATGCGCCGTGCAACTGCATCAGCTCCGAACGCCGGACGAGACACTGGCCGCGGAACGGCACGACATCGGGATGCGTGGTGCACCAGCTGCTGAGCGCCTCGGTCCACTCGTGCGCGCGGCGTGAATCGAACACGTCATGACAGGCACTGATGACGCTGCAATAGATCACGCCGGCGACCATTGGCACAACCTCGCCGCCCGTAACCGCCAGCATGACTTCATCCAGCAGCGCGAACCCTTCGGTCCTGCGGTTCATCCTGAGGAGAACCCGCGCCTGCGCGTGCCGGGCGAGCGACGTCACATCCGCGTTCCGGAAACGAGTGCCTACGCGCGCTGCCTGCTCGAAGTTCTCGAGTGCGGCTGCGAGGTCGTCCGCGATGAGCCTCTGGTAGCCGGAGGTGCAGAGCAGGAAGCCGTGTTCGACAGTATCCGCGCCGCACTCGTCGAGCAATCGCCGAGCGCGGGCAAGCCACCCGTTGGCGTGTGCCCGTTGCGCCGGCTCGCTGATGAGCGCGTAGCCCAGCCAGAATGCGCTGCGCGCTGCCCGGATCAGCTCACCTCTTTCGACAAAGCTCGCGTGGGCACGAGCGCGTGCCTCCGCGCTGACCGCCTCTTCACCGACCAGGTAGGCCGCAGTCGCGAGACGGTCGAGATCCTCGGGCTCGAGAACGATCTCGCGGCCCGCGAGCGTGAGTTCACGAAACGCTTCGGCCCACGCCTGACGCTCACAGGCCGCCCGGCCGCGTGCCACCGCCTCCGACCCGCTCATACGATGGTTTAGCCTAGCATCACCGCCAGCGTGTGTTAGGAGGCTGAGTGGCGCACAATGAACACCGGCATCTCGCGTTGCGTGCGCTGCAGATTGAGCGCCAACTGTTTCAGGACCGCCTCGCGTAGCTCGTCGAATCCTTGCATCTCACCTCGCAACTCGATGTCGTGCGTGCCGGTCAGACCGGTTTCATCGAACACGGGATGACCGACGACCTCTTCCAGCCAGCGTGCGAAGTCCTGGATCGTGGTTGCGGTCAAGGAAATCGGTCCCACGGTATGGAGACGATCGCGCCAGCCAGGACCATCCATCGACAGTCGTTCCGGCACGGCATCAAAGGCGGCCGTGCTGAAAGCCGCGTACATCGCGGCCGCGCCGCCACCAGTTGGTTCCTCGAAATGAGGGCGTCGCCCAGGGCTCGGTCCGTCCGATGCGGTGAGGACGAAAGCGTCCACGCGCCGCGTCTCGCGAGCGACCGTGATCCCGAAATGCGAGTTGATTCCGTCCTGGATGAGGCGATCGATTGCGGGCCAGCTTTGAGGGGCTGGCACGTCCAGCGTCGCATGGTGGCGCTCGCGAGTATCAAATCCAGGAGGAAGCTCCACATCTCGGACGTCGGTGCGATAGGCCCACGCGATCAGTTCCTTCAGCGTGAAGCCGTCGGCGTCCACGCGCTGAGGACTGCTGATGGCAAGTGGTCCCTCGCGCGCATTACGCCGGCTGACCGACACGCGCAGGCGATGAGCTTCGCCGGAAGACAGAGGCACGCTGAATGGAAGCGAGATCGGGGAAATCGACGATGCGCCGAGCATCTCGACGATCTGATCCCGAACCGCATCGATGCGCAGACCCAGTTCGCCGAGGATCGACGCAGCCGTGCAGCGATTCTCGCGGAACAGCCCGAGGAGCAGGTGCTCGGTTCCAACGTGACCGTGCAGCAGCCGGTCGGCTTCCTGCGCGGCGTAACGCAGGGCGCGAATGGCTTCCTGGCTGAAACGCACTTCGCTCGACTCAGACAACGACGCAAGCTGCGACGTGCGGGCGTCCACCAGTCGACCAATGTCCTCCCGCGAGAGGCGGGCGCGCGCGAACACACGCATCGTCACCGACTGCTCGTCGCGAAACAATGCGAGCAGCACGTGCTCGGTTTCAATCTCGGGGCTGCCCCGCTGGAAGGCCTCGTAGCGCGCGAAGAAGAGTGCGCGTCGCGCCTGCTCTGTATAACGCTCGAACATGACGCTGATGATGACGAACTGTGAAGGGGTCTGACCCCTTCACAGTGTTGCACAGCTAATCGATCTTGATGCGACGCCGGAATTGCTGGTTCTCGTTGCAGACGAACTCGATCAACTCCTGATCCGCCAGATAGCGCTGATCGATGCGAACGGTCCACGGCTTCGTGTATGCCTTGGCATCTTCGAGCGTCGTATCGATTTGCAAGTGACCGAACGCAGGCCGGCGGATGCGCTCGGTGAACTTCGCTTCCCCGCTATACGGGCTGCCATTGACGTCGAGCCATCCGTCGTAGGGACCCTCTTCGGCGCCTCGCAAGTTGTTCGTTTCGACAACGAGCGTATCGCCGTCCCAGGTCCCGACCGAGTAGCCGTACCACCACGGCTGCGGCTCGCCCTGCGGCGGAAGCTTGCGGCCATCGAGATAGATGTGACGAATGCCGTAATTGGCCTCGTACTCGATCAGGATCATCTGCTTCGTCTGGATGATCTTGCGCGGCTGCGGCTGCTGATGGAATTGGAGGAAGCCCATCGGCATGCAGTTGGCGTCGGGATTGTCCTTGGCCTTGTCGACCTCGAAGCGCTGCTTGCGAATCGCTGCCGCCCACGGCGTGTAGGGCAGACCGCCCGGAATGTTGCCGCCGGCCTCGAAGAACGTCGCAACGGGTGGGCCATTCGGATCGAATGGGAAACCCTCGGTGGGCGGTTCCAGCTGGATGCCGCTTCTACCTCCGCCAAATGCGGCATTGGTGTCTCCGCCGGCACCTGCCGCGCCGCCCGCCCCCCCTTCTCTCGCCGCAGCTCCGCCTTGCGCCTGTGCACCACCGCCCTGTGCGGCGCCCTGCGCCTGCGCACCACCGCCCTGTCCACCGCCCTGCCCCTGGCGTCCACCACGACCGCCGCCTCTAGGCGGACCGCTGTTGGCGCGCATCCAGGTGCCCGAAAAGTCTGGCTTGCCGTCAGCCGTGCGCGGCGTCGGCGCAGTCATGATCACATTGCCCTGCGCATCGCGCGGGACGCCTGCTTCCTGATACTTGGGCCATTGCGCTCCGACCGAGATTGAACAGGCTACAAAAATTGCGACGGCGCCGATGATTCCAGACAATGCGCTCTTCACTCTTGAATTCTCCTTCGTCAGTACCGGGAGTCCCCGTGGTCGCGGTGACTGCATGGCCCGGCAGCTCGGCCGAGCCGGGTTTCTATGCTAATACGACAGCGGCGGCGAGGCTTATGTACTGCTCGGGCGGGCATGGCTCAGGATGAAAGGGCCAACATGGTCGACGCCCACGCCTGATACTGCCGCCGGATGGCATCGAAGCGGTCAGGTCGATTTGCTCGGAGATCCGACTTCTCGCCCGGATCATTTGAGAGATCGAAGAGATATTCACCAGATGCATTCTTGAGGTATTTCAACGATCCCACGCGCGCGGCATCGAAGCCGCGGACCCTCCAGAACAGCGAACGATCGTAAGGCGCTCGCTGCCCCGTGCAGACCGGCATCAGGTTCTCTCCATCGAGTGGAAACGCGGGATCGGCCGCCGTGCCAGTCACACCGAGAATCGTCGCGGTCCAATCCATGGTGATCGCGGCCTGATCGGTGAGACGACCGCCGGGGATGACGCCGGGCCATCGTGCGATCGCGGGCACGCGCGTCCCACCTTCGTGCAGATCGAACTTTTGAAATGAAAACGGCCAGTTGTACGAATAGCGTTCGCCGCCATTGTCGCTGGTGAAGACGACGAGCGTATTGCGATCGACGTTCGCTCGCTCGAGCGCCTTGAGCACGCGGCCGATGCCGGCATCCATGCGCTGCATCATCGTTGCGAAGATCTTCAACGAGCCGCCGGCCACCATCGGCCCCGGCCCGTGCGTGGTGTGGCCAATTGCTTCATCTTCCGGTCCTTCCCATGGAGAGTGCGGCGCCGTGTACTGAAGGCTCAGGAAGAACGGCTTCGTCCGGCGGCGCGTGATGATCTCCACGGCCTTGTCAGTGAGCAGATCTGTCAGATATCCAACGCGCTCAATCGGGGTGAGGTCCTGCCATAGATCGCGCCCGCCTCCTTCGGCCGCGCTGCCCCCACTCGCATCGGCGGCTCTGTGCGTGAAGTAGTCGACGGCTCCGCTCAGCACACCAAAGAACTCGTCGAACCCATGGCGGTTCGGACCGAACTCAGGTTTCCAACCGAGGTGCCACTTGCCCACGAGCGACGTGTCGTAGCCATTGCCTTTGAGCAGCGAAGCGATGGTGGGATGGTCCGGAGGCAGACCGAGGTCGGGTGGCGAACTCGCGGTGAGCGGTTCCGTCAGACCGACAGGCAATCGTTGCGGATAACGGCCGGTGATGTATGCGCAACGAGTGGGGGTGCACACAGGCGCCGCGGCGTAAGCGCTCGTGAAGCGCAACCCCTGCCGCGCGAGTTTGTCGAGTACCGGCGTCTGATAATCCGGGCGTCCGTAGCAACTGAGGTCGCCGTAGCCGAGATCGTCCGCGAGGATGAACAGGACGTTCGGCCGGGCTGCGGCGGCACCGTTCTCGATGCCCGCCGCAAGCGCCGTGGTTGCGACTGTCGACTCGATGAACTCCCGGCGCGAGACCTTGCGCGGCATGGTCTACGTCGCGAGCGACATCAATTCGTTCTGTTCGCCGACAGCGTTCCGATTTCAACGAGCCCGATCTTGTTCACGCCGCTGTTCGCCGTGACGATGTTGCCCTGCGCCGTGGCCTCGAAATGACGGAGCACGCCGCCGCCTGAGGGAATGGCGAACGTTTGAAACTTTTCCGTCTTCGGGTCGAATCGCACCATCGTGTTCGGTCGCACGCCGGATTCGCTGTACCAGATCACGTCATTGATCTGAGTGATGGCGTAGGGCTCCGAGTTCTTCCCTCCCGGTGAGAGCCATTCCTTGACCTGTCCGGTCTTCGGATCGAAGCGGCCAAGCATGCCGCGCGGGAAGTCGGTATAGAAGATCACATCGTCGGACATGATGGTCAACCGGCGTGGACGAGCATCGGCGTTCGGAAGCGGATACTCCTTGATCTCCATCGTTTTTGGGTCGACGCTGCCGACGCGATTGCCGCGGAAGTCCACGTACCACGGCACGCCCTGCGAGTTGATGCGTATGCCGTACGGGTAGGTGTTGTCGCTGGGCGTTTTCTTGATCACCATGTCACCGGTCTCGGTGTTGATCCGGCCGACGTGTCCCGACTGCAGCGTGAAGAACAGGTTGCCGGTGCGCTTGTCCAGGATCGGCGTGTGCGGGCCGCGCGCGCCCGTCTCTTTGATGGGGTACTCGTCCACCTTCCCGGTGCGCGGATCGAGCATGCCGATCACACCTTTCTGAATGCCGGTGTACCAGATGTTTCCTTTCGTGTCCTCGGCAAGTCCGTGCGGCTGGGTATTGGCCGGCAGATCGAATTCGCGAATCTGGCCGGTCCGTGGGTCGAGTCTGCCGAGCTTGCTGGCGAACTGACCCGTCCACCAGATCGATCCGTCAGCTGCCGCATGTGAGTCGTGCGGCCGCGACCCAAGTGTGGGAGCGCTCCACTCCTTGATGCTGACGGTCGCTGGACCCGAGATCAGCACCGCGCTCGGTGCGTCCTTGAGTGGGTACTGCGTCGCCAGGTACGAGGAAATGGTCTCGAGATCGGGCGCTGGCAGTTTCACCATGGTGGCAATGCGGTCCTGCCAACCATCCTTGGTGTAACCCCACGAGTTCGTAATCATGTTGACGCCGTGGCAGCGTGTGCAGGTGGCCTGCACCTGCTCGCGCCCCGCGCCTTCAGCAAGTTGCGCAGGCGGTGGTCCACCTTGACGGCCGCCGGGAGCGGCACCGCCTTGTCGACCCGCGGGAGCCTGCTGGCCGATTGTGTGAGAAGAAAACGCCGAGGCAAGAAACACAACCAACGCCAGGCAGAAAAGTGGTCGGTGTCCCATACTTCCTCCTGAGCGAGAGCGTTCGCTAAGAATTGGAGGATGTTACACCTAACCGGGCTAGATTCTCTTTGTCTTCCACCTGCCCTTCGAGAACTCCCAAATTCCCAACTCCCAAGGATTCGGTTTGGGAGTTGGAAGTTGGAAATTGGCGCTTTGACCATTTCATCGCCGCGTGATCGTGATTCCGCCGTTGGTGGCAGATGCGCGAATCCTCGGTCCGCCTGAACCGATTGTTCCGCGCAGCTCACGCCGGCCGCTGATCAACCCGCTCACCGTGACGGGGAAATCGACGTTGATGCCGCCATTGACGGCGCGCGCGTCGAGGTCCGCCGAAAGATTCTGGGGAAGCGCCAGCGTGATTCCGCCGTTCACCGTCCTGACCTCGAGGGCCGGTCCCTCCCATTTGTCTCCCGTCATGCGCACGTCGACACCACCGTTGGTCGTCTCGCCCCTGATGTCGCCCGACACATCGTCGAGAGCGATGCCGCCATTGACCGTTCGAAGATCCATACGTCCTCGCACGTCGCTCACCGACACGCCTCCGTTTGTTGCCGCGATGGTGAGCTCAGAGCTGCGTGGGACCTCGAGCTCGAACGAAACAGACCATCCGCGGTCGCGCCACAAGGGGCGGTCACGCGTCGGTCCTTCCGCGCGAATTCGACCACCTGTCGTGACGAGTCTGACCTCGGACGCGATCTGCCGGGCCTCGGTATCGTTCTCGGCGTAGACGAGAACACGAGCGCGAACGTGGACGTCAGGCTGTTCCCAACCGCGCACCACCACGCCGCCGTTGCCGCGGGCGTCGACGTCGACGACCCGTATGTTGTTGAGCGTGTCTTCGCGGACTTCGCAGACGTCGGAGCGGCGGGCATCGCGACACCACTCCTCCTGGCTGAGACCGAAATTGCGATCCCGCGCGCGCTGAGCCGGCAGGCCGGCAACCGCGACGGTTGCAAGTACGAGGAGTGTTGTCCAGATTGTTCGAGCCATCTCGTCCCTCCGGCTGTCTTGGACGAGGGATCAGCTCGTGACGTTTATCGGGCTGGTCCTTTTTCCCTGGGTCGTGACGGGTCCGCCGACCATTCCGACCAGGAACCAACGTAGAGTCGTGCGCCAGAGAGCCCCGCATGCTCCATGGCCAGCAGATTTTGGCAGGCGGTTACGCCTGAGCCGCAGTACATCACCGCGTCCGAAGCGGCATGCCCGGCGAAAAGATCGTGGAATGCCCGGCGAAGCCGGTCGGGAGCGAGCATCGTACCGTCCTCGGCCAGGTTGGTCTTGAAGAAGTGATTGACCGCACCAGGAATATGTCCCGGCAGCTTATCGATAGGCTCTGCGCGTCCCTCGAAGCGTTCGGGAGATCGCGCGTCCACCAGAAGGCTCCACTTGTCGTTCAGCAGTGCGGCGACCTCGTCCATGCTGACCTGCATCCCTTGACGAGGCTTCGCTCCGAAGATCGTCGGCGCCCGGTGTTCCTCCCCGGATGTCGTCGGCCTTGCCTCTCTTTTCCACTTGGCCCATCCGCCGTCAAGGACTGCGACGTTGTCGTGCCCGAGATAACGTAGCGACCACCACAAGCGGCTCGCGTACATGCCGCTGTCCTGGTCGTAGGCGACAACCTGGACGTCGCGCGAGATTCCCAGGCGTCCGAACGTTGTCGCGAGTGATTCAACCGAGGGCAGCGGGTGCCGGCCGTTGCTGCCAGTCCGCGGTGCCGCCAGGTGTTCGTTGAGGCTGACGTACACCGCGCGGGGAATGTGCCCGGAAAGGTATTGCTCGTGCCCCCACGACTCGTTCTGGAGATCGTATCGGCAGTCGACGATGACCCACGCCTCGTCCAGGTGTGAGGCGAGGGTCTCCGTTGAGATGATCGTGCGGTACGACACTTAGCGATAGTTCTCGAGCGCGGCGATCCGTTCCGCGAGCGGCGGGTGAGTCGAGAACAACGATGTCCAACCGCGTCCGCCATTGATCTTCATCGTGGCGAGCGCCTGCTGCTGCGTGTCCACGAGCTCGTGGTTTGCCGCGAGTCGGCGAAGTGCGCCAATCATGCGCTCGCGTCCGGCCAGCGTGGCGCCGCCATGATCGGCCCTGAACTCGCGGTAGCGCGAGAACCAGTTGACCACCAGCGAGCCCAGGATGCCGAGCACGATCTGGAGCACGAACACGATCAGGTAGTAGCTGCCGCCACCGTTGTTGTTACGTGAGTCGCCGGACCGCGTGAGTGCGTAGGCGATGACGCGCGCGAAGAACATCACAAAGGCGTTCATCACGCCTTGCAGCAGCGTCATCGTGACCATGTCGCCGTTGGCGATATGCGACACCTCGTGAGCCAGCACGCCTTCGACTTCGTCCTGACGCATCGATCGCAACAGGCCGGTCGAGACGGCGACCAGGCTTCGGCTCTTGCTCGGACCGGTCGCGAACGCGTTCACCTCTGGTGACTCGTAGATGCCTACTTCCGGCATCGGCAGGTTGGCCTGCCGTGTCAGCCGTGCGACGGTCTCATACAGCCAGTCGACCTGGCTGTTGCCGGTGCGGCCATCCACCAGCTGCACCCCGGTCGCTCGTTTGGCAATCCATCGCGACATCTGGAGCGAGATGAACGCGCCGCCCATGCCCCAGAAGAGGCAGAACACGGCCAGCGACTGGATGTTCAGCCCTCCCGGCCCGATGCCGCTCCCGACGCCGAAAATCGCGGCAACGATGCTGAGCGTCAGGACGACGGCGATATTGGTGACGATGAAGAGAAAAATACGTTTGGCCATGACGGTTTCAGGATACCAAATCGGCTGAGTACGGGTTCGATTTCGCGACTTCCTCTGCTGGCTATTAAGACGACGCAAGGCGCCCCAACGTTTCGCGGCGGCTGTGTGAAAGCATGGGCGGAATTGCCCGCCAGCGCGAACTAGGACAATTGCCAGTAGGACATGTGGATTGTCCGCGCCGACAATGCTTATATTGCGGCATGACAATGTGGCTGCCGAATCTGGAAGGGCGGAGGGGGCCCGTCTATCGGGCCATCGCGGACGCAATCGATGCCGACGTCGAGCAGGGGACGCTTCGACCGGGCACCCGGTTGCCGCCGCATCGCGACCTTGCCGACCACCTCGGGGTGACTGTCACCACGGTGACACGCGCGTACACCGAGGCGGCGCGCCGCGGGCTGACGTCGGGGCACGTCGGCCGCGGAACATTCATTCGCGGGCGAGAGGCTGAGGAGAACGACAACAACGGGCTGCTGGATCTCAGCGTCAACGTGCTGATGCCGGACAGAGAGGTGGCGAACCTCGAAGTGCACCTGATGCGGAGGCGTGTCCTGCCGTGGACGCAGTTGCTCGGTTACGCGCCCAAGCGCGGGCACGTGCGACACCGTCAGGCGATGGCTGCCTGGTTGACCTACCTCGGCCTTGCGGTCGATCCCGATCACATCGTGCTTACGGCCGGTGCTCAGCATGGCCTGGCAACAACGATGTCCGCGCTGCTCAAGCCGGGCGATACGTTGCTCGTCGAGGACCTGACCTATTCGGGCATCCGGCTGCTCTCGCAGCAGATGCATTTCAAGCTGCGCGGTGTCAGCATGGACGGCGAGGGACTCAAGCCCGAGGCGCTCGAGGCCGCGTGCCGGACCTCTCGCACCAGCGTCCTGTACTGCATGCCGCGTCTTCAGAATCCGACGTCAGCGGTGATGTCCGAGAAGCGGCGGCGTCAGATTGCGGCCATAGCCGAAAAGTACCGCCTGACGGTTATCGAGGATGACACCTACGGCTTCCTGTCACCGGAACGCTGGCCGCTTGCCCGGCTGATTCCTCATCGCACGGTATTCGTCACGAGCCTGTCGAAGAGCCTGTTCCCGGGAATGCGACTCGGCTGCGCGGTCGCCCCGCCCGGCATCATCGAGAAGATCGTCAACGCGGTGTGGGCCACGATGATCACGACCTCGTCGATCGGCGCCGATCTGTTGAGTGGGTGGATTGAGGACGGCACAGCCGCTCGCATCGCGGATTGGAAACGTCACGAAGGGGCCGCGCGTCAGGCGATCGCGAAGCGGTTATTGGATGGCCAGCGTTTTCAGACGCATCCGTCGAGCCCGCACATCTGGCTCAGTCTGCCGACGCGATGGTCGTCGGAGGGATTCGTCGCTCAGGCGCGGACGCGCGGCGTCGCGTTGAACGCCTCGTCCGAGTTCGCGGTGGGCACCGAGGTACCCAAGGCCGTGCGTCTGTGCGTGGGGACGCCGCGAACGCGCGCGAGCCTCGAACAGGCGCTGGCGCGTGTCAGTGAGTGTCTCCAGGATCGCGCGCCGACGGCACGTGCAGTTGTCTAAGACACCGGGTGTGATTTTCGGGTCCCGCTTCAGAAAATCACACCCGGTGTCTTCAGCGCAGCGCTTCGGCCAGGCGATGCAGGAACAACCCGACGTCTGTGACGACGCCGACGGTCTGCTGCGAACCGCGATCGCTCAGCTTCGTCACGACGGCGGGGTTGATGTCGACGCACACCACCCGCACCCATGACGGCAGCATATTGCCGACCCCGATGCTGTGCAGCATCGACGACAACATCAGCACCATCTGCACGTTGTTCGAGAGCGCAGCCGCATAGCGCTCCTGCGCCTCGATCAGATCCATGACGGTCTCGGGCAACGGGCCGTCGTCGCGGATACTGCCGGCCAGCACGAAATCAACGTCATGCGTGACGCATTCGAACATCACGCCCGACTTCAAGACGCCGTGCTCGACGGCGGCGCGAATGCTGCCCGCCCGGTTGATGGTGTTGATCGCCGCCATGTGATTGCGGTGCCCCTGCTCGACCGGCGCGCCGGCGACGAGGTCGATTCCGAGCGACGTGCCAGACAACGCGTACTCGATGTCGTGCACCGCCAGCGCATTGCCCGCTAACACGACGTTCACGTAGCCCTGCCGGATCAGCGCCGAAAAGTGCTCGACGCCGCCGGTATGCACAAGCACCGGACCGGCGACGACGGCGATGCGCCCGCCGCTGCTTTTCACGTCGCGCATCATCTGCGCGATGCGCGACACACTTCCTTCCACGCGTCGCTCCGATGAGACGTCGTTGCTCATGAAGGCGAAGCCGAGACGGTCGCGCTCCTTGAACTCCGGTGTGACCCGAATACCGACATGCCCGCAGACGACACGTTCACCCGCCTTCACATCGCGGAGCTTGCGGCAGGCGGCCGTGACGCCGTCGACGACGATGACGGCGTCCATGCGCTGTTTGTCGACCTCGACCCAGCGGCCCTTCAGTCGCACGTGCGTGCGGTGATTCGTGGTCGAGTAGAAGTCGTCCGGGACGCAGCGATCTTTTTCCGCCGGCTTCAAGACGGCGTTCGCCTCGCGAACGGCATGAGCGCCAAAGCTCGTGAGCTGCTGGAAGAGGTCGTCGAGCGTTGTGTCGTCGCCGACGGTGACGCGCATCTGTATGCGCGAGACATCGTCATTGGTCTTGCCGATGTCGAACGAAAGGATCTCGTACGAACCCCTGACCTCGATGATCTTGTCGAAAATCGCGGACAGGAGACCGGAGTCGATCAGATGGCCTTCTGCCTCGATCGTGTCTGTAACTGACATCGCGTAATTCTACTGGTTGTTCAACTCCGCGCTTTGCGCTACGGTGGACAAGGTCAGCGTATGCGGCGGTATTCTGATAGGGGTCTCTTGCTTTCGGGGTTGTTATGTCCAGCGACCCATCCGCCGTTCACCGCAAACCCCGTCAACCAGTTGAACTGAAGACGCTCTTCAACGCATGGGGCCGGATGCTGCGCGGTCACAGTCCGCTCCTGTCGATTGAAATCACCCGTGAATGCCCGCTGCATTGTCCCGGCTGTTACGCCTATGAGCCGATGCACCTTGGAGGAGGAATCACACTCAGGCAGGTCCACGATCTGCACGGCGATCCGCTCATTGGCCGCGTGCTCGACTTGATTCGCTCTCACCGGCCGGTGCAGGTGTCGTTTGTCGGTGGCGAACCGCTCGTCCGGCATCGAGAGCTCAGTCGAATCCTTCCGGCGGTCAGTGACATGGGCGTGTACTCGCTTGTCGTCACGAGCGCCGTGATCCCGTTTCCGCGTGAATGGAATGCCATCCCCAAAGTACGAGTGGCTGTATCGATCGACGGACTGAAGCCCGAGCACGATGCGCGCAGAACACCGGCGACCTACCAACGCATTCTCGAGAACCTGCAGGGGCGCGAAGTTGATGTGAGCTGGGTGATCACGAACCAGATGCTCCAGCGGCCGGGATACCTCGATGAGTATCTTGCCTTCTGGACCGCTCGTCCGGAGATCGGACGCGTCTGGCTCAGTCTCTACACACCGCAGAAGGGCGAAATCAGCGCTGAACGGCTGACACGCGCGTCGCGCGAACGGCTCTTCGAGGCGCTACCGGGCCTGAAAGAGAAGTATCCGACGTTGATCCTCCCGCACGGCGCGACGGAAGCGTTTGCTCGACCTCCTGCGAGCCCGGAGGAATGCACCTTCTCGCGCGTGTCAGTGAACTACTCCGCGGACCTCAAGACACGGGTCCAGCCGTGTTTCTTTGGAGGGAATCCTGATTGCTCGCAATGCGGCTGCGCGGTGAGCGCGGGACTGCACTGGCTGCGTGAGAGGCCCATCGCCCTTGGTCTGCGGGCGCGGCATCTGATCGACGCGTCGCTGGCGATCGGTCATATCGAGCGCGCAGCGCCACAGGAGGCTGGTTAACCAGGTCCGGCTAACCACCTTCGCCTCTCGGCTACGGCGGTCAGGAAGCCGGAGACTACGCTATGGCTTCACGGCTTCCGGTGCGACGAACTTGTAGCCCACACCTCGCACCGTCAGCAGGATTTTGGGAGACGCGGGTCGATCCTCGAGATAGCGCCGCAGCCGCACGATGAAGTTGTCGATGGCGCGAGTGTCGGTGCTCTCGTGCAGCCCCCACACCTCCTCGAGCAGCGTCCCGCGGGAGATGGCTCGACCTGCGTTCCGCACCAGGTAGCGCAGAAGATCGCACTCCATTTGCGTCAGCCGGTACGACTTTCCATGCGCCCGGACTTCCATGGCGCTGAAGTCGAGTGTGCGTCCCTCGAATGAATAGGTCTCTTGCGTGTTTCCTGGCGTCTCGACATCACGCTCGTTCCATCGCCGCCGCCGCTCCAGCCCCTTGAGTCGCGCCATGAGGATTGCGAGCTCGAATGGCTTGGGCAGATAGTCGTCGGCTCCCGACTCGAATCCGCGCAGGACATCCTCGGGCCGGCCGCGAGCCGTTAGCATGAGGATGGGTACGAACTGACCGGCGGCGCGCAGCTCCGTGGCCACGGTGAAGCCATCCTTGCCCGGAAGCATCACGTCGAGAACGACGACCTCGAATGCGCGCCGCTCTTTCAGCAGCAGCTCGAGGGCCTGCTCGCCATCGCGCGCGACGACGGCCTCGTAGCCCTCGGCTTCGAGATTGAAGCGAAGACCATCGGCAATATGTTGCTCGTCCTCGACGATCAGAATGCGCGTCAACATGCTCTCCGCGCACATGAAGCGTGCGCTCTACGGCGCCTACTGCGTGATCAGGCGCGGAAGCTCCAGCGTGAACGTGGCGCCGCGTCCCTCGCCTTCGCTCTGCACGAACACACGGCCGCCATGGGCGCGGGCGATGGAGCGGACGATGTAGAGGCCGAGGCCCGTGCCCTTGATGTTGCGAAGTCCCCGCGCCTGAACGCGATAAAAGCGGTTGAAGATTCTCTTGAGCTGCTTCTTCGGGATGCCGATGCCGCGATCCTGTACGCGGATCCACACCGTGTCGGGTGCGGGGGCGGCCACGGATACGGTGACCTGCACGATGTTGCCTGAATACTTCACGGCGTTGTCGAGGAGATTGCTGACGACTGTCCGCAGTTCCTCAGCATCGCCGCTGACGACCAACGCACGGTCGCGCGGTGCGTCGAGCTCGATGGCCCCCGAATGCAGGTGATGGCGGACGATCGCCAGGCCAACGCACTCGTCGGTCAACGCACCCACATCCACTGGTCCGCGGATGACGGCCTTCGGGCGCTCGCGGATGACACCAGCCTTCAATACCTGATCGACAGTGCGGTGAAGACGCTCCGCATCGGCCAGCATGATGTCGTAGAACTCCCGCCGTCTCTGTTCACTGACGTCGCGGGACTGGAGCGTCTCGAGATACAGGCGAATCGACGCGATGGGCGTCTTGAGCTCGTGCGTCACCGCGTTGATGAAGCTGTCGTGTTCCTCGTTGCGTTTGATCTCCAGGACGAGGAATACGGTGTAGACGATGAGGCCCGCGATGATCAGGCCAAAGAGGACGACGCCGATGATGATCGGCGTGATCCGGCCGGCATTGGTGATCACCCAGCCGATGTTGAGCAGCAGCGCCGCGATCACCAGCAGCACGCAGAGAACGACAAAGAAGGCGATCGCCTTCTGGCGTCGAGTCACCGGGTGATTTTAGCAACGCAGAATTCAGAATGCAGAGGCGCAGTCTGAACCTGACGGACGGTCGACGCGGGTAGCCCAAGACCCCCCGCGTCACGAAGGAAACGCAGCGTGCTGTCAGGCGACAGCTTCGTCTGCCGGAACGACGACGTCCTCGGCGACGGGCTGCTTGATCTTGGCGAGTTTGACGTCCCAGGCGAGGCCGAGCAACTGCAGCGTCCAAATCCCGATCCAGTTCTGATCGAGTTCATACCAGACCAGACCATGGCGGGCACTGGTCGGATGCGCGTGATGGTTATTGTGCCAGCCTTCACCGAAGGTCAGCAGCGCGACCCACCAGTTGTTCGTCGAGTCGTCGCGTGTCTTGAAGCGTCGGGTGCCCCACTTGTGTGTGGCAGAGTTGACCAGCCAGGTGGCATGAAGACCGAAGGTCGTGCGGAAAAAGATCCCCCACAGAACGTATGGAATCCCGCCGAATACGAGCAGGCCGAGACCAACGATGACGTTGCTGACCCAGTGCCACGTCGACAGCCACACGTGAAAACGATCGCGGCTCAGATCCGGGACGTAGCGCGCCAGGACTGAGGCGTCGTGATGCAGTCCCTCGCCACAGAGGATCCAACCCATGTGCGCCCACCACGTGCCTTCGCGGGGGGTATGCGGGTCGCCTTCCTGATCGGACTTCTGATGATGGATGCGGTGCGTGGCGACCCAGAAGATGGGACCGCCTTCAAGCGCCAATGTTCCGCAGAAGGTGAGGAAGTACTCGACCCATTTCGGGGTCTTGTAGCCGCGATGGGTCAGCAGCCTGTGATATCCCATGCCTATGCCGAGCATTCCGCCGGCGTAGTACAGAATCAGTGCGGCGAGCATCGGACCCGTGTCGATGTAGAAGAGAGCCGCCACGGCGCCGATGTGGAACCCGGTCATGGCAATTGCGGTTATCCAGTTCAAGCCGGTCTGATGTTTCCGGCCGTACAAGAGCATCGGTGTCGCCATTGACGCAGGTATCCTCCAGAAAGAGTTGTCGACAGAAGAACCGAGACACCATAGCAGCCCTGCAGCCGCCGCACTGTAATACTTCTGTACGTAACACCAACTACAAGAGGTTCAATGACTTCGCCCGATGTCTTTGCGTTGTCGATTCATGCAGATTACCGATGCCGGCACTCCGGCGCGTGTTGCTCGACCCATTGGGACGTACCCGTGGAATTACCTGTTTACCGAACGCTGCAGGAGGCCGTCGCAGAGGGGCGACTCCGACCTCACGACGCTGCCAGGCACCTCGATCCTTTCGTCGTTGAACCGGACCTTCCCGACAGTGCGGCAGCGATCTTCGAGCGAACCGATGCAGGCGAGTGTGTCTTCCTCGACCGTGGCACGAAGCTGTGCATCGTCCACCGGGATATGGGCGAAGCAGCCTTGCCGGCGACATGTCGACACTTTCCTCGACTTGCCCTTCGCGACGAGCGTGGCACCTTCATCACGTTGTCCCACTACTGTCCGACAGCCGCGTCGATGTTGTTCCGCGACGATTGCGCCCTCGCCATCGTTTCAGGACCGCGCGCGTTCCCGCCAGCTGATTACGAAGGATTGGTCGTCACCGGCGCGGATCTCCCTCCGCTCCTTTCGCCCACGATGCTCATGGATCTGGCTGGATACTCGGCCTGGGAATGTCACATGGTCGGGCGGTGCGCGGACGTTGCAACCAGCCCGGAGTCGGTGCTGGCGACTCTGGTGCGCGACGCCCAATTGCTGCGTCGGTGGAAACCCGGAGGAATCACGTTGGTTGACGCGGTTCGAGATCTACCGGCCCGCTTGGAACGATGCCGCGCGGTGGACGCGCTCGACGGCAGTTTCACGCTGTACGAGCAGGTTATGCGGGCGGTGCCGGACGACATGCGTCCGCAGCCGGACGAATCCGGCCTCGATCGCGTGTTTGCGGATCTCGTGACTCCTGTCTGGTCGACATTCGACGTTCCACTCAATCGGTATCTCGCGGGCAAAGCATTTGCCTCATGGACCGCCTATCAGGGTCGCGGCGTCATGAGCATCGTTCGCGGTCTCGAGGCCGCGCTTGCGGTTGTGCGCATCGAGTCCGCCCGCCAGTGCCGTGACGCGACGCAAGCCCTGGACGCCGAGTTGTTGCGGGGCGCCTTTCGAAGCGCCGATTTCATCCTCAACCACCTTGCGGTTGGGGAAGACCTGGCTGAGGCCTGGTCTGCCGCCGAATCCTGAGGAGTCTTGACGGGGTCAGACCCCTTCACATGCGCAAATCTGTGAAGGAGTCTGACCCTAAGCTAAAGACCCGCCGCTACTTCAAACACCGCAATCACTGGACCGTGATCGCTCGTGCCGAACTCGCGTTGTACGACACACGATGTCGCGCGCGCGGCCAGCGCCTCGCTGGCAAACACATAGTCGAGTCGCCATCCGATGTTTCGCTGTTTGAGGTTGCGCCAGGGCGCCCACCACGTGAACAGGTCGGCGTTTTCAGGGTCGAGCCTCCGATGCACATCGACGAGACCGTGGCTGAGGATCTGCTCGATGAGGGCGCGCTCGTCAGGACGCTGACCAACGATGCCGGGGCGCCGCTCTTTCGGATGCACGTCCATGTCGGTTCGCGCGACGTTCATGTCGCCGCACATGACGAGCGGTGATCCCGCAGCCTGACGTTCGGCCGCAAATTTCCGCATCTCCTCGAGGAAGCGCAACTTCGCGACGAAATCCTTGCCGCCGTTCGGTACGTAAATCGACGCAACGGTTACCTCAGGTAGCGACACGGTGACAATGCGATGCTCGAAGTCGAAGGGCGGATGCTGGAACGCCGGCGGGTCGGGAAACGTCGCGGTGAGGACGTGAAGCGCTACGCCCGAATAACCTTTGCCGCCGTGCCAGTAGCATGAATAACCCTCGAGCTGGCAGATCCAGACTGGCAATTGATCGAGCGACGCCTTGATTTCCTGGAGGCACAGGATGTCAGGCTGTTCGCGCTCGATGAACTGCTGGAGCTCGGCTTGCCGTGCGCGGATCCCGTTGACATTCCACGTGGCTATTTTCATCGGAGGGCTACTGGTTTCATGGGAGGGCTACTGGCTCGGCGCTATGGATGTGGCTACAGGCTAAAGTGTAGGCCATGCACGCGACCCTCGAGCTCGCACGACGCATCGATCGCGCCGAGATCGATTTCTGCGCGATGGCGACCGTGGGTGTCGCGCCCGAAGCTGCGACGCTCGAGCGCGCCGGCGGGCTCGCCGTGTACGCCGCGCCCGGCTCACCCGTCAACAAGGTGCTCGGCCTTGGTCTCGGCGTCGACGTGAGCGACGAGGACATCGATGCGGTCGAGCAGTTTTACGGCGAGCGTAGCTGTCCAGTGCAAATCGAGCTGTGTCCACTAGCGTCGCCTGACTTGCCGTCGCGGTTGACCAGGCGCGGCTACGTCCTGCAGGCCTTTGAGAACGAGCTCGCCCGGCTGGCCCCGAGTGAGCCTGTGCAGCTGGCTGCTGGCGCCGATATTACGGTTGAAGCTGACGCCAACGAGCAACAGTGGCTGAACGTCGTCGCCGAGGGCTTCTCAGTGCCCGATCGACTGGTGCCGGGGAGCCCTCCGATGCCGCATGATGCCGTGGCAGCCATCAGTGACATCATGCGACTGTTCTTTCATCCAGAGATCGTGCGCTACGTTGCCCACGTTGACGGACAGGCGGCCTCTGCGGCCGTCAGTTTCATCAAGGATGGCGTCATGTGCATAGCCGGGACCGCGACCCGTTCCGCGTTTCGTCGCCGCGGACTGCAAAGCGCCATCGTCGCGCGTGCCATGAACGACGGATTGCGTCAGGCCGACTTGATCATTGCCACCACCGAACCGGGCAGCGTCTCGCAGCGAACGTTCGAACGGCTTGGGTTCCGCGTCGTGTATACGCGGGCGATCCTGGTGAAGGTCTGATCCTGTGGAAAGATAGCTGCTGTGGCCGTGCTGACGCGTACGCGGGTGTTGATCGGGCTGTCGCTGCTGCTCCTGCTGACGGCCGCCTACTCGCGCACGCAATCGCAAAGCGTCTCCACGATTACCCCGCCGTCCGTCGAGTTCGGCGCGAACATCGGCGATGACTATTTCCTCGCGACCTACTCGCAACTGGAAACGTACTGGAAGCGCCTGGCGCGCGAGTCGGACCGGCTGCGGCTCGTGGACATCGGCCGCACGGAAGAGGGCCGCAGCGAGTGGATGGCGATTGTCTCGGCACCGGAGAACCTGCGCAAGCTGGATCACTATCGCGACATCTCGCGGCGTCTCGCGCTGGCCGAGGGACTGAACGATGCTCAGGCGCGCGCGTTGGCCGCGGAAGGGAAAGCCGTCGTCTGGATCGACGGCGGTCTGCACGCCAATGAAGTGCTTGGCGCACAGCAGCTCATCGAAACGGTGTATCAGCTGGTGAGCGGCACAGACGAAGAGACGCGCCGCTTCCTGAAGGACGTGATCGTGCTGGCAGTGAATGCCAATCCCGATGGTCACGAGCTCGTGGCCAACTGGTACATGCGCGAACGCGATCCCGCCCGCCGGTCGCTGGCCGGTGTCCCGCGCGCGTATCAGAAATACGTTGGACACGACAACAACCGCGACTTCTACATGTCGAGCCAGGCCGAGACGATCAACATGAACCGCGTCCTCTATAAGGAGTGGTTTCCCCAGATCGTTTACGACCACCATCAGACGGGGCCGCCGGGGACGGTGATGTTCGCGCCGCCGTTCCGTGACCCGTTCAACTACTTCCTGGATCCACTGATTCCGGTCTCGATCGATCTGGTCGGCGCGGCGATGCATGCACGTTTCGCGGCGGAGGGGAAGCCCGGCGTGACGATGCGCACCGGTTCGAACTACTCGACGTGGTGGAACGGTGGCCTGAGAACGACCGCGTACTTCCATAACCAGATCGGACTGCTGACTGAGACCATCGGCAGCCCGACGCCGATCGACATCCCATTTGTACCCGAGCGTCAGCTGCCGAGCGCCGATCTGCCGTATCCGATCGCGCCGCAGCGGTGGCGGTTCCGTCAGTCGATCGACTACTCGATAACCGCCAACCGTGCCGTGCTGGATGCCGCCTCGCGGCATCGCGAAGCGCTGCTCTTCGGCATGTACCGGATGGGGAAGAATTCGATTGAGCGCGGCAATCGAGACTCGTGGACCGTCTCGCCGCGTGCGCTCGCCAGCTCGGGCGGGTCGCGCGTTCGCGGCGACTACGAGCGGCAGTTTCGCGACCCTGCCCGTCGCGACGCTCGCGCGTACGTGCTGCCTTCCGATCAGCCCGACTTCCTGACGGCGACCAGGTTTATCGATGCGCTGCTCAAGAATGGGATCACGATCCATCGCGCGACGGCGGAGTTCAGCGCCGGCGGCAAGCGCTACCCATCCGGATCGTTTGTCGTGAAGACGGCCCAGGCCTTTCGCCCGCACGTGCTCGACATGTTCGAGCCCCAGGACCATCCCGACGACATTCCGCGCCCCGGCGCGGCCCCGATTCCACCCTACGACAGTGCCGGGTGGACGCTGGCGTTCCAGATGGGCGTGAAGTTCGATCGTATCCTCGAGGGCCTCGAAGGACCGTTGGAACGAGTCGATTCGGTTTCAATGCCTGCCGGCCGGGTAATCGGAAATCCCACCGCTGCTGGATATCTCATCAGCCATCATCAAAACGATGCCTTCACGGCCGCCGGACGACTGCTCGCTGCCGGAGAGAGCGTCTTCTGGCCGCGCGACCGCTCGCTCGGGGGCGACGAGGAAGGCGCAGGTGTGATGTATATCCGGGCGCGGCCACAGACCCGGGCTGTTCTCGAGAAGACCGCGGCTGATCTTGGTGTGTCGTTTAGCGGTATCGCGTCGCCGCCGGCAGGTGCGGCGCTCAAGCTTCGACCGGTCCGCATCGCCCTGTGGGATCGCTACGGCGGATCGAGCTCGAGCGGCTGGACGCGCTGGTTGCTCGAGCGGTACGGATTCTCGTTCGACGTCATCTATTCGCAGGACATCGACTCCGGAACGTTGAAGAGCCGCTACGACGTCGTCGTCCTCACCGACGACGCGGTGCTCAACGAGCGTGATAGCAGCGAGCGCGCGAGCAATATCCCCGCTGAGTACCGGCACACGACGGGATCCTTGTCCACCGCGCGTTCGGTGCCCCAGCTGAAGGCGTTCGTCGAACAAGGCGGCACCCTCATCACCGTCGGGCACTCGACGGCGATCGCGGCGGAGCTCGGGCTGCCGCTGTCGAGTGCCCTTGTCGAAGCACGCAGCGAGGGAGGTCGTCCGCTCACGCCGGAGCAGTACTACATTCCCGGGTCAGTGCTTCGCGCGAGCGTCGACAACACCACGCCGCTCGGGTATGGATTCGAGCGTCAGGTCGATCTCTTCTTCGACAACAGCCCGGTCTTCCGCCTCGAGAGCCAGGCCGGTGACGTCATCACGCGGGTGGCGTGGTTCGCGAGCGCGTCACCGCTGCGCAGCGGGTGGGCGTGGGGCCAGAAGTATCTCGAAAACGGCGTCGCGGTTGCAGATGCCAGGCTCGGTCGGGGCCGTGTACTGATTTTCGGGCCGGAGATCAACTTCCGCGCGCAATCACACGGAACGTTCAAGTTCCTGTTCAATGCGATCTATTACTCGACGGCGGAAGCGACGAGCCTCGACACGAGCGCTGACACGCACTGAGGAGCGCGGTCCTGGGCCTACCTTGGCCTGCCTACTTTGCGTCAGTCAACTCGCGCAGCAACGCGATCGTGGCTTCGTTGGGCTGGCGTGCGCGCTGAGCGGCCTCGAGCGGCGTGCGTCCGGCTTTGTTCGTGATGTCGAGGCGGGCGCCTGATTGAGCCAGCAATCGAATGACAGCGTGAAGTCCGCCACCGGTCGTCGCGGCGGTGTGCAGGGCCGTGTCGCCATTGGCGTTAGCCTCGTTGACGTCGATTCCCGCGGCAATGCCGATCTTGATCGCGGCGAGTGCCTGTTCCTCGGAAACATGTTGGCTCTCGTCGCCGCCGGAGCTCACCGCTCCGGCGGCGAGCATGAGTGCATTGTTCCCGCTCTTCTGCGTCAGTTTCGGATCGGCACCGGCGTCGAGCAGTAACTGCATGACGGTCGTGTCGCACTTGCGCGCCGCACGCATGAAAGGCGTGGCGCCTTCGCCCAGCCTGTTGTCTCCTGCGTCGTAGACACGCTTGAGGATCGGTCCGTTCAAGTGCGCATCGGGACTGGCGCCTTTCGCAAGAAGCATTTTGATGATGCCGATGCTGCCTTCGATGACGGGAGCTGGCGGATACGGCCGGCCGAAGGTATCGCCCAGCGTATGCATGTCGACTGCCGCGTACAACGGCGTCATGCCCTTGATGTCGGCGAGGTTCAGGTCTGCGCCCTTCTCGATGAGAACCGATGCGGTTTCCCACTGTGCGTTGATGATGGCGATGATGAGGGCGGTCGTTCCCTCCGGGTCCATCAGGTCGAGATTCGCGCCAGCGTCGGCCAGCGCGCGTGCCGCGTCGGCGGAGCCTTCGCGCGCCGCGTACATCACGGCGGACCAGCCGCCTCGCGGCAGTACCGTCTGCCCGACATACGAGACGCCTTCTTCGACGCCCGAGAGCAGGACGCCATTTTGCGTGTGCGGATAGCTGGTGACCTTGGACTGGATGTTCGCGTCGGCGCCGGCCTCAGCCAGGGCGCGAACGGCATCCGGCCGGTTGCTGACGGCCGCCCACGCGAGCGCCGTCGTGCCGGTGCGTGTCTCGTGAGCGTTCACGTCCGAGCCGGCTGCGATCAGTCTCTTCACCGCATCGACGCCGCCTGTTCTGGCCGCGTGCATGACGAGCGTCTGCCCCTCGGGAAGCGTGGCCTCGGCGCTTTTGACGCTCGCGCCGGATTTCAGCAGCAGGTCGATGAGGTCCGCGCGTCCGATGCGTGCCGCCACCGACAGCGGGGTAACGCCGTACCGATTCGCCGCATCGACTCGCGCGCCCGCTCGAATCAGCATTTCTGTGGTCGACGCGTCGGCGGCGCGAACCGCCCAATGCAACGCGCTCGTGCCGTCGACCTCGGTCGCATTGACGTCGGCTTTGTGTGCGATCAGCGTGCGAACGGATGCGGCGTTGCCAGCCTTGATTGCCGCAACGACTTCGGGCTCCGGGCCCGCAGCGAAGGCGGGCAGAGCTATCGCCAGGACGATGAGTAAAGCGACCCGGCGCATCAGAAGAATTCCGCGGTACCTGTGCTCTCTCCGAACTTGCTCATCGGACTGTCGAAGTGATTGGCCACCGTCAGCCACAAGTTGCCAAGCGGTGTGTTCTTCGGCAGGACGACGTGACGATTGCCGTTCCCGGTGCCGCCGCCGACGGCCACCATCGGAAGCGGATCGGTCGCGTGCACGTTGGAGTTGGCCATGCCGCTGCCGAAGAAGATCAACGAACGATCGAGGAGCGTGCCGTCGCCGTCAGGCGTCGCGCGCAGCTTTTCCAGCAGGCGCGCATACATCTGCAGGCAGAAGACATTGATCTTCGCGTTGGCCGCTACCTTCTCGGGCTTGTCGCCATGGTGCGACGTCACATGCCAGGGATCGCTGATCCCGATCTGCGAGAAGGTTCGCTGACTGCCTTCGCGCGACATCATGAACGTGAAGACGCGCGTGAGCTCGGCCTGCAGGGCCACGGCAATCAAGTCGGTCATCAGCGCGCTGTGCGCGTCAAAGGTCTCTGGTATGCCCAGCGGCTTGACCATTGTCACGTCCGCCCGCTGCTGGGCCTCGCTGCGTTGAATCCGGCGCTCGATTTCACGGACGTCGTCCAGGTAATTGGCCACGCGCGCGCGATCGTGCGCGCCAAGCCGCGACTGCAGCGCGCGCATCTCGTTGAGCACCCCATCGAGAATGCTGCGTTCTTCGCGGAGCTTGCTCTGACGTTCCACCTCGGAGCCGCCGTCGCCGAAGAGGCGCTCGAACGCCACGCGCGGATTGATCTCCATCGGGAGCGGGGTGGTCGGCGTGGCCCATGAGATCGAATCGTGATAGGCGCAGCTGTAGCCGGGCGTGCAGCCGCCAACGTACCCAGTGAAGTCCTCGGTTGCGAACTCCAGCGACGGAAATGGCGACGACTGACCGATCTTCCTGGCGACCACCTGATCGATTGTCGTGCCGCATTCGAAGTCCTCGGCCTCGGTGCGCTTGGGAATCGCACCGCTCAGCCAACCGCTGGCAGCCGCCGCATGCATCCCGGCCTGTCCGCCAGCGCGCTGCAGGTTGCTGACGACGACCAGCTGTTCTTTGAAGGGGGCGAGAGTCTGCAGCGTGGGCGAGAGCTCGAATTGCGTGCCCGCGGATGTTGGCGTCCATGAACCCATGTCCGCGCCGTGCGGCACGTAGATGAAGCCAACTCTCGACGGCCTTGCGCCCGGCGTCTCAGCAAGCGCCGTCGCGGCCGGAACCATCGCATCGAGGAACGGCAGCGCGACCGTTGCGCCCACACCGCGCAGGAACGTCCGTCTTGGCAATGCAGTCTTGGTGAGGAACATGTGCGATCTCCTACCCAGCCACCTTCTGCCGCATCTGGAAGGGCGCGCTCGCCACGATCCCGTCCAGGAGGGCTGAGACACGATACTGCTGTTGTGCCGCGTCACGCACGATCTTTCGAACAATCGGCATGTCCTCGGCGGTGAGGCCGCGGCCGAGTGCATAGATGAGCAGTTTTTCTGTCAGCGTCTGCACGAAAATGTCGGGCCGCCGGACGAGCGCCTGGCGCAGCGACGTCACACCATCAATAGAGCTGCCGTCGGTCAGGATATCGGCGGTATCGAGCGACAGGCCTGACCGATCCTCGGTACGCCACTTGCCCACCACGTCGAAGTTTTCGAGCGCAAAGCCAATCGGGTCCATTGTCTGATGACAGCTCGCGCAGACTGGACTCGTCCGGTGCCGCTCCATCTGCGCCCGCATCGTTTTGGGTGCGCTCCCCGGCGGGTCGGTCTTGAGGGCCGTATCCAGGTCCGGCGGCGGCGCCGGCGGCGGAGTGCCCACGATGTTCTCGAGCACCCATTTGCCACGCAGCACCGGCGACGTCGTCGTGGGATGTGAGGTCGCCAGCAACACAGCACCCTTGCCGAGCAGACCGAAGCGTGCGGGATCCTTCAACTGCACACGGCGGAACCCGCTGCCGAAGACATTGTCGATGCCGTAGTGCCGCGCGAGCCGCTCATTGACGAAGGTGTAGTCCGCCGTCATCAGGTCGAGGACACTGCGGTTCTCCTGCAGCACGCTCTCGAAAAAGAGCTCGGCTTCACGCCGGAACGCCTGACGCAGGTTGTCGTCGAAGTCGGGGAACAGATCTGAATTGGGCGTGATGCTGCGCAGGTTGCGCAGGTGGAGCCATTGACCGGCGAAGTTGTTGACGAAGGCGGATGACCGTGGGTCCGCGAGCATGCGACGCATCTCGCCGCGCAACGTCGCCGGCTGATTGAGCCGTCCTTCGCGCGCGACCCGCATGAGTTCGTCGTCGGGGAGGGTGCTCCACAGAAAGAACGACAGCCGCGACGCCAGCTCGAGATCGGTTACGTGGTAGGCGGCTCCGGGCGCGATCGTCGCGGGCTCGGCTTCCGGACGAAACACGAACGACGGGCTGGCGAGGATGCGGCGCAACCCGAATTGCACGCCGGTCTTGAACGAGCCGTTCGAGCGTCCCTGGTCGTACGATGACATCAGGTCAGTGATTTCTGCGCTCGATACCGGACGCCGATACGCCCGGGTGGCGAGGGCGGAAAGAATGCGCCTCGCGCAACTGGTCTCTTCCGCTGCGCCGGCGGGGGCGCAGGTGAAGACACGTGAACTGGGTGGCTTCTCGGCTCCCTTCGCATCGAACGGCCCCTGAATCGCGATGGACAAGACGTGGGGCGCGCCCTCGGCGTCAAACGGATTGGCGAAGTCGCGAATGAATCGCTGCAAGCGGTTGGTCTCGAACGTTGGCGACGTCTTCTCGATGAACGCGGCGGCGACGTCCCGCTGGCCCGCTTTGACGAAGCGCCGCACACGCAACCGTGTGGCTTCGATGCCGTCCGACGTATCCGTGGGGTTCGTTTGAAGCGCGATCAGATCCTTGTCACCGCCGATCGACGCCGAAAGGATCCGTTCGCCATCGACGGTGAGCTCGACCTCCTGAGGATCTTCCAGGCCTCGCATGGCACTCAGGTTCGTGCGATAGAGACGCACTTGAAACTCGTATTCGCCATCCAAAGGAAACGTGTGTGTCGCCCGCAGGCCGCCAACGGTGCCGAGAGGCAGCCCCTCGAGGTGCACGTCCTGTGACAAATCCTGGCGTGCGGTGTACGTGTCGCTGCCAACACTGATCCGCGAGTCACCGACGGCGACCGCGCTGATCTTGCGCGCGGCCGCAAGATAGGCTTGCAGGAGTGCCGGCGAGCTGCCTTGCGCATCGGCGACGTTGTCGAAACCGAACGCCGCGCCGTCGGGTGGCAGCAGCGACGTGACGTCGACGTCGAGCGAGAGGAGATCGCGAACGGCGTTCGCATACTCCGCTCGATTGAGCCTGCGAAGCGTTGGGCGGCCGGGATTGCCCGTGCCGGCTCGATCGAGCTCGCCTTCGAGCCACGTGATGAGGGCGTTTGCGGTCGTTGCGTCAGGCCGGCGCGCGCCGCGAGGCGGCATGGCGCCAACGCGCAGCTTGCGCACCACCTTCTCCCACGCCTCAGCGTCGTGAGTGAGGTTGCTGATATCGAGTTGATCGATCGCCAGGTTGCCGGACTTCAGCCTGTTGTTATGACAGGTGACACAGTATTGCTGCAAGGTCGCCTGGTGGGCGGCAGCGGTCGGGGCTGCAGGCGCGCTTCGAGCAGGCTGCTGTGCGGCGGTCAACCAGGTACAGCACAGTAGAACGCCGAGCACGCTGATTCCGACGATCGTTCTCTTCACGGTCCCCCGCACGGCAATCGGTTCCGGCCGTGATTCGTCGAGTATGACCGAGCGGCAGACGCACGCGAAACCCCATTTCGCGGTAGGCAGGCCCGTCTACCTTGATTTGGGTATCCAGACGTAGTGCCAGGCTTTAGCCGGACTACTCGTTCCCGCTCAAACCGCCGGGCCACGGCGAGTTCATGTGGTAGGTGGCCGACGGCCCGATCATCTCGACGCGACGGATCTTCCCGTTCTCGATAAGGAATGCCTCAGTGACCAGAATGCTGCTGGGCCGGTTGAACCCAGGGTAGCTGTGTCTGGTGCCATCCGAGAGGACGCCCTGATTGACCGTGCCCTGGTCGAACACGACGTGTGCCCAGACCACGCCGCGTTCGGCATCGACGAGCGGGTAGCGACGCCCGTGGATGCTCTGCACGACGTAATAGAGGCCCATCTTGAATTGTGAGAGGCAATCCATGGCAAACAAGTTGATCGTGCCCGGCTTCTCGTTGGGCGGCCGCGGCACGTTGGTCGTCGGCGCTCCGTTCTCGATTCGATGGCAATCGTTCGTGAACGGGTAGGTGCCCGTGCCGTTGATGCCCTTGCCGTCGTTTTTCTGCAGGCCGGTGAAGTAACCATCGGCAATCGCGATCATCTCCTGTCGCGACAGGCGCTGCGCGGGAGGGATCGATTTGAACCAGATGTCTTCCGGCTTGCCGCTCTTGTCCATGGCATCGATGTTGTTCGGTCCTCCGCCTCCCGGCTTGAAGTACACCGATTCGATCTCGGTAATGCGACCGAGCTCGACGCGCAGGCGCAGGCTCATGAGGATCGCCGTGTTCGCTTCGCGCATCGTCCCCATCATCGCGACCTGCCCGAACTCCGGGTCCGCGAAGATGTGTTTGTAGTTCCCGATCCCGCTCGCCGTCTTCCAGAAGCCGTCACCGACCTTGAGCATCTGGTAGTTCTCGCTGTATTTGACGTCCTCCGACAACGGCAGCTTCGACGGGTCGTGAGCGACGACGGCAGCGAGGTACTGATCGATGAGGCCCTCGAGGCAGGCGCGATTGCAATTCAGGGGGATCGGTCCGGTCGAACCGCTCACGCGAGCCGTGAATGAAGCACTGAGGAGCGCGGTCGCAACCGCGAGAGTCGTGAGCGCTGGGCGCATGAAGGTCCTCCGGGCGAGATTCTAATCCGGGACGCCGGGTTTGGGACTTGGGACTCGGGACTCGGGCGACTTCCGACCGTCGCACCATCGCACCATCGCACCATCGCACTTGAGTCAATCGGGCCTACACCAACGACCCCTCTTGAAGCAAGTATCTTGATATTTGAGATACTTTGTAGATAAGTAATCAATGGCCAAGACATCAAAAGCCCGTGCAGACCTGCTCAAGCAGCTCGATGAGACATTGCGCAAGGTCAGCGCCCAGTCGGTGTTGTTGAGTGATACGGTGGCAAAGATCGTCGGCTTGAACTCGACTGATCTCGAGTGCCTGGATCTGCTCGACATCGCCGGTCCAACGACGGCCGGGCGACTGGCCGAACACGTCGGCCTTACGACCGGAGCCATGACGGCGGTCATCGACCGCCTCGAGCGCGCCGGCTTTGCCCGACGCCATCGCGATCCCGAAGATCGTCGATGTGTGCGCGTCGAGGCGCTGTCGCGAAACTTTCGACACGTCGCCGGGTTATACCGGCGATTGGCCGAGAGCACGGCCCGGCTGCACGAACAATACGACGATCGTCAACTGACGCTGGTTGTCGAGTATCTGACCAGGGCCCTTGCGCTGGCTGCTGATCACGTGGCCTGGCTCCAGACTCAACGTCCGGCGGTACAGCGCAAGACGCGCACGCGGCGACCTCGACGAGCCGCGTCTCCGCCCGCGGCGCAGATGCTGCGTACCTGATCGTCTGGACGGAACGGGCCAGCCGGGGCCGTCGTCCAAAAACAGTGCACGGCTGCACACCGGAAGGACTCTCAGACACATGCCTTACAGACGATGTACCACGCCGCACATGATGGCCGCCGTGTGGCTGTTGTCGCTAGTGATCCCGATCCCGGCACGCGCGCAGACACGCGAGGCCGCCGCCGTTCCATCCGGCCCGCTGACTCTCGAACAGGTGTTGTCGCTGGCCGAGCCCAGAAGCGAGGGCATATCGATTGCCGCCGCCGCCGTGCGGCGCGCCGAAGCCGATCAAATTCGCGCGCGCAGCGGACGGCTGCCACAGCTGTCTGCCGCCGCCAGCTACGACCGCTCGCTGGCATCGGAATTCGACAACGTGTTCAATACCGGTGGGAGCGGATCGACGTGCCCGCCGTTCGCACCCAACCCACAGGCCGCCCTCGACGCGCGCGTCGCTGAGATCGAACGCGCGATCGATTGCGGAGCCGTTGGCGGCGGATTCGGCTCGAGCATTGATGGTCTCGAGAATCTGCCATTCGGGCGGCGCAACACCTGGCGCGCGTCGCTGTCGTTTTCCCAGAGCCTGTGGTCAGGTGGTCGCAACGGTGCGCAAATCTCCCTCGCTGCCGTCGGGCGCGAGTTCGCGCAGTTGGGATTGACGACTGCCCGGGCGCAATTGCTGTACGAGGTAACGCAGGCGTACTACGACGCCGTGCTCAGCGATCAGCTCGTCAACATCGCCGCCGCAACCCTCGAACAGGCAGGCGCGACGTTACGGCAGGTCGAGGCGGGGCTGAACGCGGGAACACAACCCGAATTCGAAGTCTTGCGCGCGCGCGTCAATCGGGACACGCAGCAACCTGTACTCATTCGTCAGCGCGTCAACCGTGCGCTGGCGTACCTGCGGTTGAAGCGCCTGCTCGATCTGCCCGCCGAAGCCGACTTGCAGCTGGCCGACGCGCTGTCGGACGAGAACCTGCCGCCGCCGCCGGTGTTTGTCGAGCGCGTCAGCGCCGTCGAGAACACCTTGCGCTCGAGCGACACGCCATCGCTGACCGTAGGAACTCTCTCGCTGCCTGAGCGAGTGGCCATTGAGCAAGCGAGCGCAACTGTGCGGACGCGCGAAGCCTCGTTGAAGCTGACCGAGGCGCAGCGCATGCCCGCGGTGTCGTTCAATTCCAACTACGCTCGGATCGCGTATCCGGACAACGTCCTCGTCCCCTCCTTCGATCGCTCGAACTGGACCGTGGGTGTCAGCATGAGCGTGCCGATTCTCACCGGCGGTCGGCAACGGGGTGACGAAATCGTCGCCCGGGAGGATCTCGAACAATCGCGTCTGCAGCAGAAGCAGGCCGAGGAGCTCGCCGCGCTCGATACGCGTTCGGCGTGGGCCGAGCTGCTCGCAGCCCGTGCGGCCTGGGAGTCGACGGCGGGAACGGTGCAGCAAGCGGACCGCGCGTACCAGATTGCCGACGTTCGCTACCAGTCGGGTGTCTCGACCCAGCTCGAACTCTCTGACGCGCGAGTGCAGCGTCAGCAGGCGGGCGCCAACCGCGCGCTTGCCGCTCGCGATCTCCAGGTCGCGCGGGCGCGCGTCGCACTCCTTCCGGATCTCCCGATTGGGAACGCCTTGCCGGCGACGGGAGGCAATCCAATCATTCAACAACCAGCTCCGTCGCTACCGGCTCAGCCTGCTCCCGCGCAGGCCAATCCGCAGTTGAGAAATGCATCCGCCCAATTCACGCAGCCACAGGCAGGAACTCAATGAAGACTCGGTGGTCCCTGGCAGTTCTTTTGATAAGCCTCGCGGCGTTTTCCGCCGCATGCAATCAACGTGTCGAAGGCGAGGGCGCCGCGCCCGCTCCGCTGGCGGTACAGATCGGCGCGGAGAACGTCGTCTCGGTTAAATCGGGAAAGATTGTCGTTGGCCCGATCATCTCCGGTCAGCTGACGCCGACGCGCGAAGCGACGGTTCGCGCCGAAATCGGTGGGGCTGTTCTCGAGGTGTTGGTCGAGGAGGCGCAGGCGGTAACGCGCGGCGCCGTCCTCGCCCGGATAGAGACGCGCACGCTCGAGGATGCCCGACAGTCCGCGGCCTCGGCAGTCCGATCCGCGGAGAATCAGCTGGCGGTCGCCAGGCGGGAAACCGAACGCACGGAACGGCTGGTCGAGGCGGGCGCGCTGGCGGCTCGCGAGCTCGACGTGTCGCGCAACACGATCACGGCCGCGGAGGCGGCGCTTGCCGATGCGCGGGCCCGGCTTGCCAGCGCCGAACGCTCGCTCGGCGATACGACCATCCGCGCGCCGTTTACCGGCATCGTCGCCAGTCGCGCGGTACATGCGGGTGACATCGTCATGCCGGGCGCCGAAATGTTCCGCATCATCGATCCATCGTCGATGCGGCTCGAAGCGTCGGTTCCCTCTGAGGATCTGTCGGTACTGCGCGTGGGCGCGGCGGTGGACTTCACCGTGCGCGGCTACGACCGTCCGTTCAGCGGACGAATCGAGCGCATCGCGCCGCAAGCGGATGCGGCAACGAGACAGGTCCCCATCTACGTGGCGATTCCCAACGTGGGCGGACGGCTGGTGGCCGGCCTCTTTGCCGAAGGGCGGGTCGTCAGCGAGTCGGCGGATGGGTTGATCGTGCCGCTGAATGCGGTCAACACCAGCGAAGGTGACCCGTGGGCGCTGCGCATTCGCGATGGCGAGACCGAGCGAGTCACCGTCACGCTCGGTTTGCGCGACCCGCGGCGCGAGGAGGTGCAGGTCGTGGCTGGACTGAATGCTGGAGATACGCTGCTGCGCGGCGCCGCGCAGGGTATCAGTCCGGGGACGCCGGTCAAAGTGGCCGCCGCACGGTAACGCCGATGTTCATTTCAGATACCGCGATCAAACGCCCGGTCTTGACGATCGTCGCGATGTTGCTCTTTGTCGTGTTCGGGCTGGTCGCGCTCGTCCAGCTCGATACCGACGAATACCCCGAGATTGATGCGCCCGTCGTGGTGATTGCGATCCCGTACCCCGGTGCGTCGCCCGACGTCGTCGAGCGGGAAGTCATCGATCCGATCGAAGAGGCGATCTCCGGCATCAGCGGTGTCGATCGGATGCGATCGAACTCGCTCGACAGCTTTGCCAACATTATCGTGGAGTTCGACTTCTCGAAAGATCCGCGGTTGGCGAGCCAGGAGATCCGCGACAAGATCGGCGAGATCCGCAACGAATTGCCGACCGAGATGGAGGAGCCGATCCTCACGCAGTTCGATCCCGCCGACCGGCCGATCATGTCGTTGACGCTCTCGTCTCCCGGTCTCACGGGAGCGGAGCTCACTCGACTGGCCGACCCGGATATCACCCGCCGAGTCCGCGCCATTTCTGGCGTTGCATCCGTCAACCTCGTTGGCGCCGTCGAACGCGAGCTGGTCGTCGAGATCCGGCCTCGCGATCTGCAGGCCAGTGGCGTCAGCGTGTCGCAGGTCGTGCAGGCGCTTCAGTCTCAGAACCTCGCCTCGCCCGTGGGGCGGCTCGAAGGAGAGCTCGAGGAGCGCACGATCAGGCTCAAGGGGCGCCTCGATTCACCTGCGGACTTCAAGCAGCTGGTGGTATCGCAGTCGCAGGGACGGGTGATCCGGCTGGGCGATCTGGCCGACGTGCGCGACGCGACCGAGGAACCGCGCTCCTTCGCCCTTTACAACGACGAGTCGGCGGTGGGCATCGACATTCTCAAGTCGACCGGTTTCAGCACGACTGCCGTCGCCGAACAGATACGCACTCGCGTGGCGGACATTCAACGCACGCTGCCCGCCGGAGTGACGCTTCGCGTTGTCACCGATGCCGGCGTGCGCGTGGCCGATTCCGTCGCCGGCGTGCAGCAGGCGTTGATCGAAGGGGCGGCGCTCACCGTCGTCGTCGTGTTCCTGTTTCTCAATTCGTGGCGCTCGACGATCATCACGGGGCTCGCTCTTCCGGTCTCCGTGCTTGCTTCATTCGTCGCGGTGTGGGCCTACGGCTTCACGCTGAACACGATGTCGCTGCTCGGGCTGTCGCTCTCGATCGGCATCCTCATCGACGATGCGATCGTGGTGAGAGAGAACATCGTCCGTCACGTCGAGATGGGGAAGGGCCATTACCAGGCCGCTTTCGACGGCACCGACGAGATCGGCCTTGCCGTGACAGCGACGACGCTCTCGATCGTCGTCGTGTTCGTGCCGATCGCGTTCCTCGGCGGGATTGCCGGCCAATGGTTCAAGCCGTTCGGGCTGACGATCGTGTGTTCGGTGCTGGTGTCGCTGTTCGTGTCGTTCTCGCTCGACCCGATGCTGTCGGCGTACTGGCCCGACCCGCACCTGCCGTTGCACCAGCGGCCGCTCGTGTCGCGGGTCCTCGGAAAGTTCAATCAGTGGTTCGACCGACAGGCGGAACGCTACAAGAGTGTGATCGCGTGGGCACTCGATCACCGCTTCGCGATGGTATCCCTTGCGGTCGTGACCTTTGTCGCTGCGTTAGCGCTTCCGGCGATGGGCATCGTGGGCGCCGGCTTCGTGCCGGAGATGGACACGTCCGAGTTCAGAATCGACATCGAGACTCCGCCCGGGTCGAATCTCGCGTACACACGAGTGAAGGCCCAGGAAGTCTCTCGAATAGCGCGCATGCGGCCGGAGGTGACGTACGTCTACACAGCCATTGGCGGTCAGGGCGATGCGGTTGACGAAGGCGTGGTCTACGTGAAGCTGAAGCCAAAGACCGAGCGCGCGCGAAGCCAGTTGCAAGTGGTCGCCGACATCCGCTCGGAACTGGTCCGTCTGGGTGGAATCACGGCGTCGATCAGCACCGGCTTCAACCCGGGTGAGAAACAGATTCAATTGCAGGTGCGCGGGCCCAACGCGACAGAGTTGACTCGCCTCGCTCAGGCCGTTGCCACGGAAATGCGCAAGGTACCCGGAGCCGTCGACGTCGCGCTGTCGACCAAGGGGCAGAAGCCGGAACTCGACGTGCAGCTCGATCGCGCGCTTGCCGGATCGCTTGGCATCACGGTCGGCCAGGTCGCGCAGGCGTTGCGCCCGGCGTTCGCCGGCATCGATGTCGGGGACTGGATCGATCCGTCAGGGGAGACGCGCGACGTGACCATTCGACTCGCGCCAGAGTCTCGAACCGTTGTGGCCGACCTCGAATCGCTCCCTTTGCTCGTGGGAAGCAACAACGACAAGAGCATTCCGCTTGGGCAGGTCGCCCGCGTCACGCCGTCCATCGGGCCGGCCCGGATCGATCACCTCGATCGCGATCGCGTGATCAACGTTGAAGCCAACACCGAGAACCGCGCGCTGTCGGCAGTCGTTGGCGACACGATGGCGCGGGTGAAGCAGTCTGTGACGTTCCCGCCGGGCTACTCCCTCACTCAGGGCGGCGAGACCGAGGAACAGCAAAAGATCTTCACACAGATGTTCCTCGCCATCGGTGTGGCGATCCTCTTGATGTACTTTGTCCTCGTCGTGCAGTTCGGATCGTTCCTCGAGCCGTTGTCGATCATGCTCTCGCTCCCGCTGTCGTTGATTGGCGTCATGCTGGCGCTCCTCATCGGGAGGGAATCGCTCAACATCATGAGCATGATCGGCGTCATCCTGCTGGTGGGGATCGTGGCGAAGAACGCCATCCTGCTGATCGACTTCGCCAAGTGGTCAGAAGAAGCCGGGATGCCTCGTCGCGAGGCGCTCATTCAGGCGGGGCGTGTGCGATTGCGGCCGATCCTGATGACGACCTTCGCGCTCGTGGCCGGCATGGTGCCGGTGGCGATGGGCACCGGCGAGGGTGGAGACTTCCGCGCGCCGCTCGGGATTACGGTGATTGGCGGCGTCGTCACGTCGACGTTGCTGACACTACTCGTCATTCCCACGGTGTACGAGATCCTTGCCGACAGCCGGGACTGGCTGACCGCACGTTTGTTCCGTTCCGGCCACAAAGCTCTTCACGAGGCCGGGCACGCGGGCGCGACCGGGACGACGTAGCAATCGTCAACTCCCAACGCCTAATGCCCAAGATCCAACTCAATCGGCCCCTCAATCGGCCCTTGCGAGTTGGGTCCTTGGGAGTTGGGAGTTAGTATTTTCAAATGCACAACCCACTCGTACCCGAGTCACTCGAAGGCTGGAGCATCCTTCACCTGATGTTCCGCGTTCGCTGGGAACGCTTGCGCGGCGCCGGACCGGCGGATCTGCAGCGCATGTCGGATGAAGCACTGCGTGCGCTGTCGGTGCCCGATGCTGGAGCGACGGCCGCCGTGCAGATGCTGGGGCACAAAGCGGACCTGATGTTCATCTGTTTCCGCCGTGGTTTCGAACAGCTCGCGCACGCGCAACTGGCGCTGTCGCGGACCGAGTTGCACGGCTATCTGGAAACGACAACATCCTACGTTTCGATCGTCGAGCTCGGCATGTATGAGATGACCGGCAAGCTCCACGAGCAGCTTGGCGCGATTCACAAGCCGGGGAGTGACGCGTTCGAGAGCGCGTTCGACGCGGAAATGGAAACGCAGCGGCAACGCGTGATGAGCCGCCTCTTCATCGAGATACCGCGGGCGCGTTACGTGTGCTTCTATCCAATGAACAAGCGTCGAGGCGAGAGCGTGAATTGGTATTCGGAGCCCTTCGAGCGACGCGCAGGCATGATGCGCGAACACGGGATGATCGGACGTCACTACTCCGGCAAGGTCACGCAGGTCATATCCGGTTCCATTGGATACGACGATTGGGAGTGGGGCGTCGATCTGTTCGCGCAGGATCCTCTGGTGTTCAAGAAGTTGATCTACGAAATGCGCTTCGATGAAGCGAGCGCGAAGTTTGCGGAATTCGGTCCCTTCTACACAGGTTTGCAATTCGATCTGACCCACCTTGCCGCCTATCTTGGCGGCGCCGTTCCGACCTTGGACTAGGCGGCGGCTGGCGCTCCTTCGCACAGCGCCGGCCGCCGGCTGCGGAGCCGTTCGAGAGACCCTCACACCGACGTTAGTTCCTAGGGGCCGGCTCGATCTGCGCTACAGAAATTCGTAATCCAAGGGGACGAATTTGGAGCAGCTCGCCCCGGTTACGGTTTCGTCGTGTCGAATAAGTCTCCGTGGCTGAACGAGAAAGAAGCGCCCTCCTGAAACAGGTCGAAGGCGCGGGAATTGCTCTGGTTCTCTAGGCACAACTGGAGACCACATGAACCCTCAGGAGATGTTCGTAACGCGGTTGCGCCGTCATCGTACGCGCCATCGTGTGTCGATCGAGGAAATTGCGGCCACCCTGCGAATCCGGCCCGATCTTCTCGAAGGCCTCGAACGAAACGATCTGACAGGTTGGCCGCGTGGCCTGTACTCACGGGCGTGGATCCGCGGGTACGCGCTTGCCGTTGATCTCGATCCCGTGGATACGGTGGAGGAATTCTGCCGGCTGTTTCCTCAGGGCGACCGTCGTGCCGGCGGGACGATCCAGGAGATCGCCTCGATCGTGGCGTCCTCGTCTGGTTATCAGGACGAGTTCAGTCATCCTCAGGGCCGCCGCAGCACGGACAAGCGCGCATCGGAGGACACGAGACCCGCGTGGCATGCGTTTCTGACCCAGCCCGGCCGTGCACTGTGGAACCGCCTCACTGGCGCTGAGCCCGCGTTCCGTCAGCGGCGCGCACCGCGAACCCTTCCTTGAGCTGGCGGATATTTCCGCCAGCTGCTAGCGGCTGATTTGGGAGCTGTTAGATAATCCTCCTTCATGCTGGACCGCGAAGCGGTCCTTGGCGCGACCGCGCGCCAGAGAGATACTGGCAAAACCAGCCGTCGGCGGCCACAGACAGCGCCGAGGTCCGGTTTGAAGGAGGCTCATGACTGCTCGCAGACTGCTTCTGACCCTGACGATTCTGGTCACGACGGTTGTCGCTCCTGCCTGGGCGCAGCAGCCCCTGCGCTCGCCAGACGTCATCTTCGTTCCCACACCACAAGAGGTCGTGGACGCCATGCTCAAGTTGGCCAAAGTGACGAAGAGTGACGTGATTTACGACCTCGGGTCTGGCGATGGCCGCATTCCGATTACGGCAGCCAAGACCTATGGCGCCCGCGGCGTGGGTATCGATATCGACCCCCAGCGCATCAAAGAGGCCACGGAAAATCTCAAGACAGCCGGTGTCGGCGACCGCGTGAAGTTCCTCAATCAGGATCTGTTCACGACTGACATCAGCGAAGCGACCGTTGTGACGCTCTATCTGCTTCCGTCGCTCAACGTGAAGCTCATTCCGAAGTTGAACAAGGAGCTCAAGCCCGGAACCCGCGTCGTGTCGCATGCGTTCGATATGAGCTCAGACGGGACGGAGCGAAAGCCAAAAGAGACGCTGAACGTCAACGGGCGGACGGTCTACTTCTGGACGATTCCGATTCAGTAATTTTTCCAAAAACGCAATTTCAAACCGAACAAATTACAACTCCCGGGGGCCTGGAAGCCTTGAAAAAAAAGGCCGGTCTCCTGGGAGGTTGTGTCGTGAAAGGCAGCCGTAATAGACTTGAGACTCGATCTCAGTTTAGCGGGGCTACCATGTTACAGGCATTTGTCATCACCCTGCGTGAAGGACTCGAAGCGTTTCTCATCGTCGCGATCAGCCTGGCGTACCTGAAGAAGACGGGGCGATCGAAGCTGGTCTCGGCAGTGCATTGGGGCATCGGCCTGTCGATCCTGGTCAGCATCGGCGCGGCGCTGCTCTTTCAACAGGCGTCCAATCAGGCGTTGTGGGAGGGAGTGCTCGCGCTGGTCGCCGCGGTACTCGTCGCCTCGCTCATCGTCCACATGTGGCGCCATGCACGGAAGATGAAACGCGAGATCGAGTCGCATCTCGAGTCGTCAGCCATGAAAACGGGCGCGAAGGCATTCGCCGGTGTGTTCCTCTTCACGCTGCTGATGATTACGCGCGAAGGAATGGAGACGGCGCTGCTCATGGGCACGCTGTTGTTTCAGGAGGCGGGCGGCAACATCCTGATCGGAGCGGTCGCTGGAGTATCGACTGCCGCGTTCGTTGCGTGGATGTGGTCTCGGTACGGCCACCGCGTCAACCTGGCGCTCTTCTTTCAAGTGACCGCAGTGTTCCTGTCCGTTTTCGTTGTGCAACTGGCGATCTACGGTTTTCATGAGCTCACTGAAGCGAATCTCTGGCAGGGCAGTGAAGCGCTGCACTGGGCCACGGAGCCGTACGGTCCTGACGGACGATACGGCCAATTCCTCAGCTACATGCTGCTCGCACTGCCCGTAGGCTGGCTGCTTTTCTCAACGTTGCTCGGCTCGAGAAAGCCGCCAACGACTGCACCGGCTGCCGGCATGCGACAAACGGTCGTTCGCTGAAGCGGCATATTCGAACGCGCACCACTTCTCGTGGACAGCGGCGGACAGCCGAGGCTCGGTCTCCGTTTTGAGGGGTCATCGAATCGCGCCTCGGAAAGCCTCAAAATAGTAAGGTGAGTCGCAGAGCGTATCTCGACTGGCTGCGCGGTGTCGCCGTGTTGATCATGGTGGAAGCGCACCTGTTCGACGCCTGGGTGCGTGTGTCCGACCGTTCCGACCATCCCTACCGATGGGCGATCGCGATCGGCGGATACAGCGCCCCCTTGTTTCTGTTTCTCGCCGGCGTCGCGCTGGCGCTCGCAATCGGATCGAGGCAGCGACGCGGGCTGACCGTTTCGGAAGCTGCCGCCATCGCTCGTCGCAGGGGTTGGCAGATCCTCGGACTTGGTGTTCTTTTCCGCCTTCAGTCCTTCATCGTCAGCGGCGGGCCGTTTCCGCAAACACTGTTGAAGGTCGACATCCTCAACGTCATGGGACTGTCGATGGTACTGGCCGCGGTATTGTGGCGCACCGCGGCGAAAGATCTCTGGCGTGGCGTCGCCTTGAGTCTTGGGGCGTTGTTTTTCGTTCTCGCCACGCCTCTGATCCGACAGGTGACCGCTGTTGCATCATTGCCCTACCCGATCCAGTGGTATTTCAAAGCCGTCCCCGGGTCCGGAGCGTTCACGCTGTTTCCGTGGGTCGGATTTCTGCTCTGCGGGGTCGTGATCGGGCTTTGGCTCGATCGGGCGCGGAGCGATGGCGAGGAACGGACAGCGCTGAAGGCGTTGGCGATTACCGGCCCTTTGATTGCCGTGGGCGGTTATCTGTCGACCTACCTGCCCATGTTCTACACGGGCACGACCTTCTGGACCGGGTCGCCCACGTTCTTTTTCGTGCGTCTCGGCGTTCTTATCACTTCGATACCAATTGGGTACCTGTGGAACGCGTTCTTCCGCGGCTGGTCTCCGATCCGCGATTTTGGCGTCGCGTCACTCTTCGTGTATTGGATTCACGTCGAGATGGTCTACGGAATCGCGAGTTTCTGGCTTCACAAGGCGCTCACCTTCGAGCAAGCGGTCGTGTCGTACGTCGCGTTCAGCCTTTTCCTCTTCGGCCTGGTCAAGCTCAAGGATCGGGTCCTCCAGGACCCCGCTCCGCCACATTCCCGGGCTCTCGCGCCCTCGCATGGCGCCTGAACCCGTCCGGCCTTGTCCGCGAACCCGTGCACAGGCATTCGACAAAAACAGGGTAGGCGGGCAACGAGCTGAATCGACAAAGAATTCGTTTAACTTCAAATGAACCTATGCTTTGAACGAAAAGTCCCGCATTGTGGACGAGCTTAGCTCATCGGGAATTCCGACAAAAACGGGTTGAGATTATGGGCGAGTGGCCGCTACAATTCGCCTCTTCCGTGCGCGGAATCATCCCAGACGGACAAATAAACGAATGATTAACGTGGCCGCCATCCGTATGCAGCAGTTCGGGGTCCGGTTTTATCAGGCCTCGCTGACTGCAGGAGACATCGACAAGCTTGTGCGCTTCGAAGTGCTGAACTACGGCGACTCCGGGCAGCCGGTCCGTGGTGGCAATAAGAAGACACCGTCGAAGGTGAATTGGGATTTGCTCGAGCGTCGCATTGCATCGAGCGAGAAGGCGTATCAGCGACAGATCATCAGGCGAAAAATCGACGAACTCGTCCAGTATTACGAGCAGTGCCGGCAAGCGCGCGATCTTCCCTCCATCGCCGGGGCGGTGATCATCTCGTGTGACGAGAAGCTCACGTTCGAGCCCGTGTCAGAAGGCGCTGCAATCGGCCGTCTCAAGGTGCCCGAGCGCGAAGGCATCCTGCGTGCCATTGACGGCCAGCATCGTCTGCTCGCCTTGCATGCCGACATCGACAACATCAAGGACGAGGACTTCACGGTCCCGGCCATCATCTTCGACCGTTTGCCGGAAGACCACGTCGTTCAGATGTTTGTGACGATCAATGCCAAACATACCCGCCTGAATGCATCGCATCTGGTGAGCCTCTCAGGCCGGCAGTTGTATCGCGACGATGCGTTGGCAGCGGCCCACGATGTCGTCCGGGCGCTGAACGATCGCGAGGATTCTCCGTTGCAGGGAGAGATTAAGCTGCTCGGCGTCGGTCACGGACGTGTCGCACAGGCGCCGCTGGCACAGGAGCTGAAGAAGCTTTTCGCGAGCGACGCGTTTGGCGGTCCGCGCAAGGCAGCCGACTTTCGCGAAGAATCGAAGAAGTTCTTCGTGAATTACTTCAAGCAGGTGTCGGTGGTGTTTGGTGTCGCGTGGAATGGGCGCAAATACAGCATCAAGTCAGCCACAGCGTTGCGCGCCTTCATTCGCGTTGCGCCTGACGTCGTGCGCCGTCTCGACCAGGAACATGCGGACCGGAGCGATTATCGGGCAATTGGCCGTGTGATGGCTCCGTGGGGTCGGCGTATCGGCAACGTACGGTTCGAGAGCGAGGGTGTCTGGAAACGCGCGGGCACGACTGTGGACACGCTCGCGCGAGAATTGAAGCTGGCTCTTGAATACCCTGAGGGCGCGGGCGTTTAGGCTTAAAAAGAATACAGGACGGGGCGCCCGGTTAAGAGTGCCCCATCCTGCAAATGCCAGCCTGGCTCCCCCCAGCATTTACGGCGCCCTGCCGTAAACCACAGGCCGACCCTCTCTAAAGAGGCAATGCACGTGCCGGGATGTTTCTCTAAGAAAATCGTCTAGTGCGTGTTTTTACCGTAGCCAAGTACGTGGGAAGAATTACACGAGTGTCTTCACAGTAATGCGTTTGGATCTCAATGCGGATATGGGGGAGTCTTTCGGAGCTTACAAGCTCGGCCAGGACTCTCTTCTCATGCCCGCCATTACGTCGGCGAGCGTTGCGTGTGGTTTTCATGCGGGCGACCCTGGTGTGATGCGCGAGACCGTTTCCCTGGCTCGACAGCATGGAGTGTCGATAGGCGCTCACCCGGGATTCCCCGATCTCGTTGGCTTCGGCCGACGGGACATTCGAGCGACACCGCGTGAGATCGAAGATCTCGTCGTGTATCAGATTGGAGCACTGTCCGCAGTTGCGGCGGCTCAAGGAATTCGTCTTCAGCACGTGAAGGCTCACGGCGCGCTCTACAACATGGCGGTTCGCGATCGGGCCATTGCAGACGCGATCGCGCGCGCAACCGCGGCCGTAGACGGGACATTGATTCTGTTTGGCCTCCCCGGATCCGAACTCGTCGCCGCAGGCCAGAGTTTCGGTCTCAAGACCGCACGTGAAGGATTTGCCGACCGTGCCTATCGGTCTGATGGCACGCTCGTGCCGCGGCACGAGGCGGGTGCGGTTATCGAGGATCCCGAGATGATCGTGAACCGGGCAGTCTCAATGGCGCGGGACCGTGTCATCACGGCGATTGACGGATCGCGACTGGTGCTCGAGATCGAGACCATTTGCGTTCATGGCGATACGCCGGGAGCGGCGTCGTTGGCGTCCCGGATTCGGCAGGCATTGACCCAGGCCGGCGTGGTCATTCAGCCGGTCGGCATCAGTTAGAGCGGGCCGCCGTCTCAGCCACGAGTGCTCGCCGCAGCACTTTTCCCACCATCGTTTTCGGCAGCGTGTTCCGGAATTCAACGTGCGCCGGCACTTTGTACGGCGCCAGCCGTTGACGACAGTACGAGCGAATTTCGTCTGCGGTCGGTGAAGCGACACCGGCCTTCAGGACGATCCAGGCCTTCGCGACTTCTCCTTTGACTCGATCCGGTACGCCGGCCACGCCGACCTCGAGTACGGCGGGGTGAGCGGAGATGACCTCTTCGATTTCTCGTGGCCACACCTGAAACCCGCTGGTCTTCAACATGTCCTTCTTACGGTCCACCAGGAACACGTACCCATCCTCGTCGATGTATGCGAGGTCGCCGGTGTGCAGCCACGTCCGGCCATCGTCATGCACTCGAAGCGCTTCGGCCGTCTCGAGAGGATTGTTCCAATACTCCGACATGTATTGCGGCGCGTGCATGATCATTTCGCCGACCTGGCCGCTCGGCAGCTCGCCGACGCCGCTCTCAGCATCGACGATCCGGACCTCGACGTCGGGAAGCGGCATGCCGATCGATCCGATCTTGTTGGTGCCTTGAACCGGATTCACGCAGCACGCCATCATGCCTTCGGTCAGCGAGTACCCCTCGACAATCCGGGCGCCCGTCTTCTCTTCAAACTGACGCTTGGTTTCGGCCATCAGCGCGGCGGAGCCGGAGAAGTACAACTTGATCGAACTGAGATTGATTTTGCCCGCGCGAACCCGTGGATGGTTCAGCATCGCGGTGTACAGGGTCGGCACGCCATTGAAGAAAGCCGGCTTCACCGAGTGGATCGTCTTCAGCAGGTCGTCGATGTCGCGCGGATTGGGGATGAGCGAAATCGGGTTGGGGCCGATGAACGCGAGCGGCTGCACGCCAACGTTGGCGTACACATGGAACAGCGGCAGCGGCAGCATGATGATGTCGATCCAGGCTTTCTTTGCCGACTTCGTCCACTCGTACAGCTGCCGGCCAGCGGCGATGTAATGCCTGTGCAGCCCGACGACGCCTTTAGGCGTTCCTGTGGTCCCGCCACTCGAGAGAATGACGGCCTGATCGTCAGGCCCGACCTCGACGGCTGGTCGCGCGCTGGCGGTGTGCTCGCGAATAAGGTCGCCCATCCAGTGGTCCCCGCTGGCGAGGCGGATGCGGTGCCCCTCCTTGCGCTCTTTGAAAACCGTAAAAAGTACTCGCAGGACCGGCGGTAGATAGTCCTTGATCGACGTCGCGATGATGTGGCGAAGACCGACTCGTCCCTGAACGCGTTTCACCCGCTCGTAGAACGGAGTCAGCGCGACGATGGTCTGGGCGCGCGTCGCGTCGAGCGTCTGTTCGAGCTCGCGCTCGGAATACGTGGGATTGACGCCCACTACCACGGCGCCCACTTTCCAGGCGGCGAACTGCGCGACGAGGAACTGCGGACAGTTGGGCAGCAGCAACGCTACGCGATCACGCTTGCGGACGCCGAGCTTCCACAGTGCAGCTGACAGCGCAGTGCTCGTGGCGTCGAGCTGGAGATACGACACGGTCGAGCCCTTGAAAAGCAGAGCCGGTTTATCACCGTGCTCGCGCGCGAGCTTCGACAGATAGTCGACGAGAGTGAGATCCGGATAGGGAGTCAGCGAATGAGGGACGTCGCGGTCGTAATGCGCCAGCCAGGGCTTCACGGAGGAATTCTATTCTGGGTCCGCAGGGCGGCGGGTCTTGTTCTATAGACCCGCCAGCGCCTACGCGACTAACACCGACAACAACGCTTTCTGCGTGTGGAGTCGATTCTCGGCTTGATCGAAGACGACTGACACCGATGAGTCGATGACGTCTGAGGTGACCTCTTCGCCACGATGGGCCGGCAGGCAGTGCATGAAGAGCGCGCCCGGCGCTGCGGCGGCCATGAGCTCGGCGTTCACCTGATACGGCGCGAAGATTCGCCGCCGCTCTTCCGCCTCTGCCTCTTCGCCCATTGATGCCCATACGTCCGTGTACACGGCGTCGACACCGGCAACAGCGTCTCGTGGATCCAGGAAACGACGAATCCTGGCGCCGTCTCTCGCGACCTGGGAAACATTGCTTACGACCGCATCCGGCAGCTCGTAGCCATGCGGCGACGCCACGTGAACCGTGATGCCGAGCATGCAGGCGACCTGCGCCAGCGATGTCGCGACGTTGTTTCCATCGCCGACGAAGGCGACAGTGCGTCCGCGACACTCTCCCCAATGCTCACGCATCGTGAAGGCATCGGCGAGCGCCTGGCAAGGGTGCTCCTCGTCGGTCAGCGCGTTGATGACGTGAAGATTCCGGCCTGCTGCAGCCAGGGTGGCCACCTTTTCCTGTGCAAAGGTTCGAATCACGAGCGCGCGCACCCATCGCTCCAGGTTTCGGGCGACGTCCTGGAGCGGCTCGCGTGTGCCCTCCGCCAACGTTGCCGGTAGATGGAGCGTATCGCCACCGAGCTCCCGGATGGCGATCTCGAATGTCGAGCGCGTTCGCAGCGACGGTTTCTCGAACAGCAAGGCGACATGCAGTCCCGCCAGCGCGGTTGCGGAGGGCGCTTGCCGGCCGAGGCGCCGGTCGGCCTTCATCTGTGCCGAGATGCGCAGCAGACGATCGAGATCGACGGGCGACAGATCGAGGATCGACAGGAAGTCCTTGGCGAACCGGGCCGGTGCAGCGCTATCCATTTTTACGTTCGATACTCGCCGTTGATCCGGACGTACTCGGCGCTCAAATCACAGGTCCAGATGGTCGCGGAGCCATGTCCGCCGGTTCCCAGGTTGACCTCGATATCGATCTCGGTTCCCTTCAGGTGTTCGGCTGCCAGCGGCGCGGCGTCATCATGCGGCAGCCCATTCTCGAACAAGAGCACTCCGCCTACATGCACCGTGGCCCGCTGCACGTCGAACTTCACGCCCGCGCGCCCTGCGGCAGCGACGATGCGGCCCCAATTCGGGTCGGCGCCATGCACGGCCGTTTTGACGAGCGGCGAGTTGGCGATCGTCCTCGCAACCTGCCTCGCATCCTCGACGCTTCGCGCATTGCGCACGTTCACGCTGATCAGTTTCGTCGCGCCCTCGCCGCCGCGGACGATGCCGAGCGCCAGTTCCCTCGACACTGCGAGAAATGCTTCGGTGAGCGCGGGGTAGAGCTCCTCGTCGACGCTGACACCACTGGCACCAGATGCCATCGCAAACAGTGAGTCATTGGTGGAGCATTCGCCGTCGACCGTGATGGCGTTGAACGTATCGCGGCCAGACTCCCGCAGTGCACGATCCAGCAACGCCGGAGCCACACGCGCATCAGTCGTGAGGAAGCCGAGCATCGTCGCCATGTTGGGCTCGATCATCCCGGAGCCCTTGGCCGTGCCGCCGACCGTGAACGGTCCGCGCGCGGTCTGAACCGTGACGGCGTACTCCTTCGGGAAGGGATCAGTGGTCATGATTGCGCGGGCCGTCTCGCTTCCTTTGCCTCGGGCAAGACCCGCAATCGCGCCCCGTATCCCGGACGACACACGATCCATCTTCAGGTTGACGCCGATGACGCCTGTAGACGCGACCAGGACGTGAGCGGGGTCGCATGAAAGCCCGGCCGCGACGTCGGCCGCCATGCGCGTCGCGTCCGACAAACCCTGTTCGCCGGTGCACGCATTCGCGCAGCCGCTGTTGACCACGATGGCGCGCGCCACTCCGCCGGTGCGCAGAAGATGTTGCCTGGACACGAGTACCGGTGCGGCCTGGGCGAGGTTCGTCGTGAAGAGTCCGGCTGCCGACGCGTTCCCGTCCGCGGCAATCACGGTGAGATCAAGCGCCTGCGCGGCAGCCTTGATGCCACAGTGCAGCGCCGCGGATCGGAAGCCTTCCGGCGCGGTGACGCCGCCGTGAACCGGTGTGAGAGTGACGTCCCGGAGAGTCGATGCCTCAGGCATGAGCAAATTGGGAAGGCACGCGCGCCGCCTGCGTGCGAATGAGTGGCAACATCACCGCATATTGCCCGCAGTGGCGGAACTGTGAGCATGTGCGGCAGTCGGCTTCGATCTTCTCGGGTACCCACGTGTGCGGCACGATCGAGAAGCCCAGGTGGACGAAGTACCCCGGTGTATGGGTGAACGCCGTCAATGTCTCGAACCCTGCAACGAGAGCCCGTCGTTCCAGCTCGTGAACGAGCTGGCGGCCGATTCCACAGGAGCGGGCACCGTCGTCCACGACCAGTGAACGCACTTCGGCCACGCGCCGGCTCAAGGGCGCCAGGTCGCCACATCCGACCACGCGCCCGCGGTCGTAAGCCACGAGGAAACGCCCGAAGCGGCTCGCGATCTCATCGCGGCTTCTCGGCAGAAGGTGCCCTTCCGTCAGGTGCTCGGACACGAGCCGATAGATAGCGTCGACGTCCGACTCGCGTGCGGTGCGGATCGTCACCTCGCCATCCGTGTGGTGGGCTTCCGCAACGGCGACACCGGTCGACCGCGGACTGGACTTCACGTCGTGAAGATCAATCACGGACGTCGTGCTCATGCGTGTACCTCGGCGGGGACTGCCGCCAGAACCTCATCGAGAATGGTGATCCCCTGATCGAGATCATCTACGGAGATCGTCAGGGGCGGCAGCAGTCGAACGACTTTCTCGTTGGTGCGATTGACGAGCAGGCCTCGTTCACGCGCCAGGTCGATGAAGGGCGCCGCATCGATGCGAAGCTCAATGCCGCGCATCAAGCCGGCCCCGCGCACTTCGACGATGACCGGGTGCTTGAGCGCCAATGTCCGCAGTTGCCGCTCGAGATGATCACCAACCGACCGCACATGGTCGATCAGACCGCGGTCCATGAGCTCTTCGAGGAAGAACGCGGCGGCACGCGTGGCGAGAAGATTCCCGCCGTAGGTACTGCCGTGATCACCCGTCGAAATGGTGTTGGCGACCCGCTCGGCAACCAGCGCCGCGCCGACCGGGACACCCGAACCAAGCGCCTTTCCCACCGACACCAAATCCGGCGCCCACCCGAGTGCCTGGAAATGGAAGGGATGTCCCGTTCGACCGAGCCCCGTCTGCACCTCGTCGGCGATGAGCAGCGTCCCCGTGCGGCGGCAGACGTCGGCGATCGCGTCGGAGAACGCGCGAGGCAGCGGTCGGACCCCGCCTTCGCCTCGAATCGGTTCGGCAATGACGGCGGCCGTTTTCTCGTTGACCGCCGCGTACAGCGCGTCGGGAGAGTTGGGGTCCACGAATGTGACGGGCCCGAGCAGCGGCTCGAACGGTGTGCGGTAGTGTTCGTCGTACGTCACCGACAACGCGCCCATCGTCCGACCCGCGAACGCGTGCTCGACTGCGACAAACGCGGTGCGTTCCTTGACTCCCTGCGTATACCAATAGCGTCGCGCGAACTTGAGGCAGGCTTCGTTGGCCTCAGTGCCGCTGTTGCAGAAGAACGCGCGTGACAAGCCGGAGAGCGTCGCCAAACGCGCGGCGGCCTCCGCCTGGAACGGGTGGTAGTACAGGTTCGAGGTGTGCAGCAGCGTCGTCGCTTGCTCGGCTATCGCAGCAGCCAGACCCGGGTGGGCATGCCCTAGCGATGCCACACCGATGCCGGACACGAAGTCGAGGTACTCGCGGCCGTCGACATCGTACAAACGCGGGCCCTTCCCTCGCACGAACGCCACCGGCTGGCGGCGATAGGTGTGAAGGACGTACTGGGACTCTCGCGTTTGTATGCTGTCAAAGGTCGTTTTCATCGCACCACCTGCGTGCACCCTGTGAGACGCGCGGAGGAATCGGCCAGGGTGCCGAGCCGAGTCTTCCTGCCGTCGGCGATGACGACATCGCCAACACCCGCCTGCAACGCTGCGCGACACGCCTGCAGCTTTGCCACCATGCCCTTGTTCGCCGTGCCGGCCTTCACCAGGCGCGCGGCATCGCGGACCGTGAGTCGCGCGATCGTGCGTCCGAGCTCGTCGAGCACGCCCGCGGTTCCGCCGGCGATCACCAGCCGTTTGGCCCGGAGCGCCGACGCGAGATGCGACGCCAGCGTGTCGGCATTCACATTCAGCAGCTGGCCCTCCCGCGTGGCGCCAATACACGCGACGATGGGCACGTAGCCCTGCGCCACCAGATCGGTCAGCAGGCGAGGTGCGCCGTTGCGAACCGGGGCGCCCACCAGCCCAAGATCCACGCGATCACCGCTCACGGTGACGATCGGCGCCGCCCGCTTCATCGTCGCGATGGTGGCGTCAGCTCCCGTCAGGCCGACAGGAGCTGCGCCCGCGCGCCGCACCGCCGCGACCAGTCGAGTATTGATGGCGCCGGCGAGCACGGAGACGACCACGTCGAGCGTCCGGGAGTCAGTCACTCGCAGACCGTCGATCTGCTGTTTGGGGATGCCCGCCGCATTGAGCGCGGAGTCAATCTCCCGGCCGCCGCCATGAACCACGACCAGCGATGCGTGCTCAGCGAGCCTGGCTATCGCTTTCGCAATCGCAGCGAGGTCTGCGGGTGCTTCAAGCAGTTCGCCACCGAGCTTGAGCACGAGCGCTGGTTTCTTCGCATCCCGGCGACGCGCGGCTGCAGAGGCTCGCTTCACAGCAGCCCCACCCGTTCGTCGAGCCCGAGCATCACATTGAGATTCTGCACAGCGGACCCGGCCGCGCCTTTGAGCAGGTTGTCGATCACCGCCACCATCACGATGCGGTTGCGTTCGGTATCGACCTTCCACCCGATGTCACAGAAGTTGGTGTGCGCCACATGCTTGATCTCGGGCAACGCTCCGCCCGTCAGGCGCACGAACGGCGCCTCCGCGTATGCGCCGGTCAACGCATCGGAGATCTGCTTCTCGGTTGTTCCGGGAGTCAACGACCCGTAGATCGTTTCGAGAATCCCGCGATCGAGCGGCACCAGATGTGGAACGAAGGTGACGGTCGCACCGAGTTCCTGCTCAATTTCCGCAGTGTGGCGATGCTGGAATATCGAATACGCGGCAACGCTGCCGTGATTCTCGGAAAAGTGCGTGCGCTCCGACGGCGTCTTGCCCGCTCCCGAGACGCCTGACTTCGCGTCGACAACCACCGGGCCGTTCAGCACACCCGCGCGATGCAGTGGTTCGAGCGCCAGCAGTGCGGCAGTGGGATAGCAGCCAGGGTTGGAAACGAGCCGCGCGCGGCGGATCTCCGCCTGGTGACCTTCCGTGAGCCCGTAGACCGTGCCCTCGGGCAGGCTCGCGGTCGCCGGGTACCAGCGCTGGCGATCGGCGGCGTTGCGAATGCGAAAAGCACCCGACAGATCGATGACGCGGGCGCCGCGCTCCAGCAGCGTGGGCGCGAGCTCCGCCGAGGCCGCCTCGGGCAGCGCCAGGAAGATCACTTCGGCGTCGCTCGTCAGGCGATCGACGTCGAGCGGTTGCACGGCGCCGTCCCAGATGCGCGCCAATGCCGGCAGCGGCCTCGGCGTGCTGGTCGCCCCGGATGACATCGCGGCCGTCAGCGTGACCCGGGGATGCCGCGCCAGGAGGCGCACGAGTTCCTGACCCGCATAGCCGGTTGCGCCGGCAATCGCGACCCGCGTCAGGCGGGTATCGGCGGCGTCGGCGCGGTCACGTTCGAGAGGTGTAGTAAGGGCCATCGTATCCAGCGCAACCGCAAAAGAATATTTATACATTCGAATGTATAAACAGTCAAGTTTTGCGATATGCTGTTCTTCTTGGACAGCACGCGGGCGACACGACGATGAAAGCGAGACGACAGACCGCCATCCTCGACATCGTTCGGCGGGAACCGGTCAGGAACCAGGAGCAGCTACGTCGTCTGATCAGAGCATCCGGGTTCGACGTGACGCAGGCCACGCTCTCCCGCGATATTCGCGAACTGGGTCTCGTCAAGGGCGGATTGGACGGCGCCTATCAGACGCAGGGCAGAATCGAGTCGAACGGACACACGGCCAAAGCGTTGCTGCAGCGGGCCCTGACCTCGCAGCTCCGGCGCATCGATCGCGTCCAGCAGCTCGTGTTGCTGCGCACCGGCCTCGGGCACGCGCAGTCGTTGTGCGCGGCGCTCGACAGCGCGGAGTTGCCTGATGTCGTCGGAACGCTCGCGGGGGAAGACACGATTCTCATCATCACGCCTGACGCGCGCCGTGCGCGGACGCTCGTGAAGCGCCTCGAGGAGATGTCGCAGGGATGAACACGATTGTGCTGGCCTATTCGGGGGGATTTGCCTCCTCCAACGCAATCCACTGGTTGCGGGAGACTCATGACGCCGAGGTCGTGACGGTGACGCTCGATGTCGGTCAGGGCGAGGACCTTGGTGCGATTCGCGCGCGTGCGTTGTCGTGCGGCGCGACGCGGGCGCACGCAATTGATGCACGTGAAGAGCTCGTGCGCGAGTTCCTGCTGCCGTCGCTGGCGCATGGTCCGCTCGACGAGGGCCCGCTCATCGGCGAGTTCACGCGTCCTCTCATTGCGCGCAAGCTTCTCGAGGTTGCCCGCATCGAGGGTACGTCCGTGGTCGCGCATGCCGCACGCGACGGGGCGATCGACGCGGCCTTCCAGTCGCTGGATTCGCATGTGTCGATCGTCGCGCCGGCACGCGAGTGGCAGATGAATGACAGCGAGCTGGACGCGTTTGCGCGCGCCCGCGGCATTCCGCCGCGGCGCCCGCCTGACCCGGATTGCCGGATCGAACAGAGTCTCTGGGGACGAATGATTAGTTTCCACGATATGCAGGGCCGGCCGGAGGGGACTCTTCACAGAGCCACCGCAAAGCCCGCCGAGTCTGCCCATCTGGCGATCCGCTTCGAAGGCGGCATGCCGGTGTCAATCAACGAGGTGCCGATGCCGCCGGTGGAACTGGTAGAAAGCCTCGCCCTCATCGCCGGCCGGCACGGAGTCGGTCGTCTCGAGAGCAGCCGCAACGGCCGCACCGTCGTCTACGATGCGCCGGCGGCGATGGTCCTGCACACCGCGCACGCCGCGCTCACTGGCCGCACGGGCGTCGTGCATCTGTCGGTGCTGAATGGCGGGTGCACGGTGTTGAACAACGCAGAAGCGGGGCGTCTCGCGTGACACTCTGGTCCGGTCGCTTCGATATCGCCCCCGATCCCGCAGCATTCGACTTCGGTATCTCGTTCGGTTTCGATCGCGCGCTCTTCGAAGACGATGTGACGGGGAGCATCGCGTGGGCGCAAGCGCTCGCGGCCGCCCGCGTGCTGTCGTCGGAGGACGCGACAGCCATCCTTGCCGCGCTGCGAGACATTCTCGAGCAGGGCCGACGCGATCCGGCCTGGGTTGCGGGACCAGACGAGGACGTGCACAGCTTCGTCGAGCGTCAGCTCGTGGAGCGCATCGGTGATGCCGGCCGCCGACTCCACACCGGCCGTTCACGAAACGAACAAGTCTCGCTCGATCTGCGGCTGTATCTGCGTCGTCGCATTGGACTGCTTCAGCGCGCCGTCGTGCGTCTCGTAGGCGCGTGTGCCGACCAGGCGGAGCAGGCTGGGGCGGCGATGATGCCGTCCTACACGCACCTGCGCCGGGCACAGCCGGTGCTCGTCGCGCATTTCTTCCTCTCTCACGCCTCCGCGTTGCGGCGCGATCACGCCCGGCTCGCCGTGGCAGCGCAGGAAGCGGATTCGTTGACGCTCGGTTCAGGCGCGATCGCCGGTACGAGTTACGGCATCGACACGGATCTGCTCGCACGCACGCTCGGTTTTTCGCGCGTCGTGGCGAACAGCATGGACGCCTCTTCCGATCGTGATTTCGTCGCATCGTTTCTGTATGCGATCTCGCTTGGGATGGTGCATCTGAGCCGAATCGCCGAGGACCTCATCATCTTCACCGGCGAGGAATACGGCTTCTTCGATCTGTCCGACGCGTCGGCTACCGGCAGCAGCATGATGCCGCAGAAGAAAAACCCCGATCCGCTGGAGCTCGTACGCGGCAAGACCGGCAGGGCGATTGGCCGGCTCACCGGCTGGCTGGCGACGATGAAGGGGCTGCCCGGCGGCTACAACAAAGATCTGCAGGAGGACAAAGAGGCCGTGTTCGATGCCGAGGGCACGTATGCGGCATCTCTCGCTGCGACACACGCCGTGGTCTCGCGTCTATCGGTGAACGCCGAGCGGTCCGGGCATGCGGCCTCGGGGTTGCTGCTCGCCACCGACGTGGCCGATTACCTGGTTGCCCGCGGCATGCCATTCCGGCGCGCCCACGAGGTGGTTGGTGCGATGGTCAGACGGCTCCTTGCCGAGGGACGCGACTTCAGCACATTGACGACGACGGAATGGCGCGAAGCGAGCGACATGTTCGGCGACGACGCTCCGAGGGCAGCGACGGCCCTCGCCTCGGTTCAGGCCCGCCGAACGCCGCAGTCCACGAATCCCGACGCCGTTCGAGCCGCGCTGGGGGATTGCCGACGTTGGATATCGTCGATGCCCGACTTCCAGGCGGCAACTTCCAAATAACGGGAATTTGGGAGTAGGACGCTGGGTGTTGCGAGTGGCTTTTGGGAATTTGGGTTTTGGGGTTACACTCAAGCGGACCTTCACTCTGATTTCACCTACCCCGCCCTGAAGGTGCTTCCGGGGGAGTTTCATGCAGCAGCGCCGGGTTCGGCTCGGTGACGTTCTAGACGATTACTGTCCGCGCGAGCGTCGCGTCACTAACCATGCGGTGGTGGCGATGATCGAAGACGAGGTGAAGCAGACACGCTGCACCACGTGTGACGCCGAGCACGAGTACAAGCACGCCAAGGTGCCGGCGCCACGACGGAAGAAGCCTGTCGCGGCGACAGCACCAGTACCTGTCGAACCGGCAGAACCACCGATCCTGGTTGCCGAGGACACGGTCGTCGACACAGTCGTCGATGTTATCGAGAGCGAGCCGGTGCTTCCCGTCGAAACGATCGAAGCCACGAAAGAGCCCGAAGCCGTTGTCGTCGTGGACGAACCTGACGTCGCGCCTGGCGACGATGAGTGGCCCGTCCATCGTCCACTGATTCGTGCCACTCTTCCCCGGCCCGAGGGCCAGCCACCCGAGAGGAAGCCGACGGACTTCACGATCCGTCAAAGCGGCGACCGGTTCGGTGGGCAGCGTAACGGCAACAAGTCGCGCGGGAATCGTCACGCGAAGCAGGCGCAGGGACATTCATCGGGCCAATCGCGATTCGGCAATCCTCGCCACGGATCGGGTCACGGTTCCCGCCAGGGCGGGCAGCAGGGTGGCAACCAGCAGCAGCGGCACGGCAACCGACCAGGACCGTCAGGCCAACGCGGCGGACGACCGGGCCCAGGCGGCGGCCATGGGCGACCCGGCCAGGGCCGCGGACCGAAGCGCGGGCGATAGTAAAGTTCCTGCCTGCCCGTTGCCCGAGCCTGTAGTCCGCGATCTCTTATGACCGACTTCACGGGAAAACACGGCCTCATCGTTGGTGTGGCCAACAAGCGTTCGATTTCGTGGGCGATCGCACAAGCGGTTGCGCGCCGCGGCGCGCGCCTCGCCCTCACCTATCAAGGCCGATTCGAGGAGCACGTTCACGAACTCTCCCAGGGCCTCGAACAGCGTGCTCTCGTGCTGCCATGCGATGTGGGATCTGACGCGGAGATCGCGTCGGTGCTCGAAAAAGTCGATCAGGATTTCGGGGGGCTGGACTTCCTGGTCCATGGTGCAGCCTTTGCGCCGCGCGAAGAGCTCGAAGCGCCCTTCGTCAACACGACGCGTGACGGCTTTCGGACTGCGATGGACATCTCCGCCTACTCGCTGATCGGATTGACCAGAGCGGCGATGCCGCTGTTCGAAAAGCGCGGCGGTGGATCCGTCGTGACGCTCTCATATCTCGGGAGCCAGCGGGTGTTCCCGAACTACAACGTCATGGGCGTTGCGAAGGCGGCACTCGAGGCGACGGTGCGATACCTCGCGTCTGACGTCGGGCCGAAAGGCGTTCGCGTGAACGCGGTGTCCGCCGGACCGATCAAGACGCTTGCCGCAGCCGGCATCAAGGGCTTCTCGAACATTCTCCACGTGTATCCCGACCGGGCCCCGCTTCGGCGCAACGTGGAGACGTCCGAGGTCGCTGAGGCGTCGGCCTTCCTGTTGAGCGACGCTGCAAAGGGCATCACCGGCGAAGTGCTCATGGTCGACGCCGGATATCACGTCACCGGGATGTAGCGGCGGGTCCTCAGACCCGCTGTCAAGACACGGCTCGATTGTCCGATGCGGCTTGCGCTTGTGCAGTCGCTCTCGACTGCACGTCCCGCTTGTGCATCATCTTGTTTCGATACATGCGGCGATCGGCCTTCGCCATCAGGACTTCGTAGCTGCTTCCATCGTGCGGGAAGACCGCCGCACCCGCGCTGATCGAGAGCGGCATTCGCACGCCCGGCTTGGCTTCGAAGACCAGGCTCTCGACCGCTTCCTGCAGCTCGAGTCGCTTGTACTCCGCTTCGTCCCAGCCGCAACCGGCGAGAACGACGATGAATTCATCGCCGGCATAGCGGACGCACACATCATACGGACGGATGGCGCCGCGAAGCACCTGCGCGACGGCGCGAAGCGCGCGATCGCCGACATGATGCCCGAACGTGTCGTTGATGTCCTTGAAATCGTTCAAGTCCATTACGAGGAGCGAGACCTCGGCGCTTCCGCGCTCGGCGCGCGCCAGCTCGCGCGCCAGGTGGTTGACCATGAATCGCGTGTTCGGCAGGTTGGTCAGCGGATCGGTGAGCGACGCCTCGTGCGTCTGCTCGAACACGATCGAGTTGTGAATGACCGCCGCAGCCTGTTCGCACACGCGATCGAGCAGCCGACGATGGTCGTCGCCATAAAAGCTCGGCGTGGTGTGGTACACGGCCAGCGTGCCAATGATGCGGTCCCCGAGCAGCAGCGGGCACACCAGCGCTGATTGGAGCGTTGTTGGCAGTGACGAACCAGCCGCTTCGAGATCTCCGCTTGGGCGCGCGTTGACGAGTGGACGTCGGTTGCGGGCGACCCATCCGGTGATCCCTTGACCGCCCTTCAGCGTCAGCTGCTGCATCAACTCGTAGTCGGTGCCGGTCGCAAATCGACACGTCAGCAGGTTGGCGTTCTCGTCGTACAAGAACAACGTACACGCCGAGAAGGGCACCAGGCTCGTCAACTTCGACGCGATGAGGGCCATCGTGTCCGACACCCCGAGGCTGGTTCCCATCGTCTGAGCGATCTGGTAGAGCGCGTAGATCTCACCGTGGGCGATCGCGATGTCATTGAAGACGGACGACTTCGATCGATCGGTGTGCGTCGCCTGCGCGGATGCGGCGTCGACGGGGCCAGTCCTGCGCTCTTTGTCTGCGCTTTCCGCTTCGCTGCGAACCTGCGGCAGCACGTGTACGAATGCCTCGACCGCTCGCGGGTCGAGTGCCTTGCCTGCCTCCTGCTCGATCAGTGCGACGGCGGCTTCAAACGTCATCGCCTCGTGATACGGGCGGTTCGACGTGAGCGCATCGAAGTAGTCGACGAGAAACAGAATGCGCGCGCCCAGCGGGATATCGTCACCCTTGAGTCCCCGCGGATAGCCCCGTCCATCCCATCGCTCGTGATGATTCTGAATCAGCGGCGCAACCGGGTACGGAAAAGGTACAGCGGCAATGATGTCCGCACCGACCTGCGGATGTGCCTGTACCTTCTGGAACTCTTCGGCTGTCAGAGGACCAGGCTTCGAGAGGATGTGCTCCGGGACGGCAAGCTTGCCGATGTCGTGCAGCAGCGCCGCGGTACGCACCGCTTGAACTTCGGCGTCAGACATGCCGAGCTCTCGAGCCACCGCCGTCGCGTAGAGCTGAACGCGCCGGATGTGATTCTCGGCCGTGCCGTCCTTGGCGTCGATCGCGCGCGCGAGAGCTTCGATCGTTGCCAGGTGCAGTTCGGCCAGTTGCCCGGCGCGCCGCTGTTCTGCCCGGAATCGGGCTTTGACAATGCGATACGCGCGCAGTCCGAAATAGAGCACTCCCCAGACTAGTGCCAGGCTGGCTAGCCAGAGCGACGGCTGGGGCATCAGGTGCTCCCTAGCGGACGTTTGCTGGTAGCCAAATAATCGTGACGCGAGTTCTCATGGTCCTTCCCCCGATCCGTGTTACCGCTGCGTAGACGTTCGAGTTCATTCCACCGGCACAATCAGCGCTTCGCCCGTATCCGCCCAGACGACCTCCGCGTCGTCGGTTCCGGTGCTCCAGACGATGTTGTCGTCTCCTCTGCTGGTGCTCCACACGATGTTGTCGTCGGCGGCCGTGCTCCAGACGATGTTGTCGCGGTCCGGTCCGGCGGTGCTCCACACGATGTTGTCATCGGCAGCCGTGCTCCAGACGATGTTGTCGTCGGTCGCGGCCGTGCCCATGACCACACCATTCAGCTGCTCGCCCCACACCACCTTTTGACAATTCCGTCCACCGCAGTCGCCGCCCCAGACCACGTTCTGCAGTGTCCCGGTGCTCCAGACGATGTTGTCCTCACCGCCAGTGCTCCAGACGATGTTGTCGTCGCCTGCGGTGCTCCACACGATGTTGTCCGAGTCGCCAGTGCTCCACACGATGTTGTCGTCGGCAGCCGTGCTCCACACGATGTTGTCGTCGCCGCCCGTGCTCCAGACGATGTTGTCGTCACCGACCGTGCTCCACACGATGTTGTCGTCGGCCATCGTGCTCCACACGATGTTGTCATCGCTCCGGGTGCTCCACACGATGTTGTCGTCGAAGCGGGCGCCCCACACGACGCGGCTACCGGCCGTCGTCTTAAGCGCACCCCATCGAACAGCGGTGCCCCACGCGTTGCTGCCGGGAAGGATGATTCCGCCAGTCAGGCGATAGTTGCCCCAGATGATGTGCTTTGCCCATGGCACCCATTCGCCCTGGATGGTGTCGCCCATGCTGCCCACGCCGTGGGTGGGTGAGGAGAAGAACTTCGCAAGTCGCACTGCGCCGCGCGCGTTCAGCATGCCCGCGCCCTGCACGAGCGCGCGGGTGTTGGACCTGACTTGCGCGGTGTACTGCAGAATGGCTTTGACCGCGTTTGGTGTGAGCTTAGGGTTGGCCTCGAGCATCAGCGCAACCGTTCCCGAGACCACCGGCGCGGCCATGCTCGTGCCGCTCAAGCTCAGATATGGCTTGTAACCCAGATTGAGAAGCGTGCCCGACAGCAGCATGCCGGGGAGCGAGTCGGACAGGGTGCTGTGCGCATCCGACAACGATTCAATCCCGACGCCGGGGGCAACAAGATCCGGCTTGGCGGAGAAGTCGATCCAGGTCGGGCCCTGCGAGCTGAACTTCGCGATCGTGTCGTTGCTGCGAGCGGCTGACGCCTCCTCGCTCGACGCGCCAACCGTCAATACCCACGGCGCGTTTCCAGGGGAAGTAATGCCACCCGACTGCTTCTGCCCGAGCTCGTTCTGTCCGTGGTTACCAGCCGATGCGACGACGACGATGCCCGCGTCGACGGCGCGCTTGGCGGCCAGCGTCAACGGGTCAGTCCAGTAGGACTCGTATACGCCCGAGGCCACCGACAAGTTGATGACTCGGACGTTGTAGGTCGTCTTTACCGAGATCGCGTAATCGATGGCTGCGATGACATCGCTGATGTAGCCGCGGCCCAGCTGGTCCATCACCTTCAGTCCAACCAACCTCGCTCCCGGCGCGATGCCCTTGTGCTTGCCACTCGAGTCGTACCCTGTGCCGGCGATGATTCCCGCGACATGCGTGCCGTGACCGTAATCGTCGTAAGCGCCGTTAGGTGACCACACGTTTGGGTTGTCGACCGTGAAGTCCTTGAAGTGCGCCACGCGTCCGTTAATGGTCGAGAAGCTCCAGGCCGATGTGCGATACAAGTCATCGTGCGCGTTCGAGATGCCTGAATCGATCACTGCGACGCCAATGCCCTTGCCCGTGTAGCCCATTTGCTGACGCACGAGCGCCGCACCGGTGCTCAGCCCGGTTCGCTCGAGCGTTGCGAACGTCGGCCTGTCGTGCATCACACGTTTCACGCGTGGATTCGAGGCAAGGTTGGCAAGTTCGGCGTTGTCCACTTCTGCAACCTGGCTGTTCCGACCAAGCTTTCGTCCCGCCGCTCCTCGTTTTCCAAAAACGCGCACGTCGGTGTCGCCATTGAATTCAACGATCACGCGAGAGCGGCCGGACAGGTGTTTCGAGCGATAGCGCAGGAACTTGTCCAGCTTGTCGCCACGGCCATTCGATTGGGCCGAGGCTCCGGGAGAGATAAGCAGGACCGCGGCCACCGCCAAAACCGCCGAGGTCAGGGGACGAATCAATCGTGTAATCGGCATATCGACGGCCAACTCAAGCGCAAGAGTTCTGCCGAGTTTTGTGTGGGAGTGACTGGAGGCCGTTAAGTGGCATTACTGTCAGTCACTTGCTGTTGAAATTTCGATTTTCGACCGTCTCCGAGCGATTACGAAGTAGGTGAAGAGTGTGCGGAAATTGCACACGGTTTTTGAGCCGAGATCGGCGTAAATTGCTGAGGCCACACGAGAAGAACGCAATCGTTTTGCCGTGTTCCACAATGGAACGTAGCTCATCCAAAAAGAACCCGGGACTCTTTCCGGAGTTGTCGCTTGTTGTCAGTTGAAGTTCTTAATTGTCAGTCCGAGTTCGAGGCGACCGTGCTTCCGGCTCGAGCCCGTATTCGACGATCTTTCGGTAGAGCGTGCCTCGGCTGATGTCGAGGAGCCGCGCCGCCTCTTTCTTATTCCAAGCAGTCCCTTCGAGCACGCGCACGATATGCGCACGCTCGGCCTCGGCCAGGGTCGGCACACGTGGAGGAGCATCCGCAGTGACCGTGGCCTGAGGATGGAGGAATTCGATGTCTGAGTCCCGAATGACGCGGCCAGGAGCGGAGAGCGCGGCACGCGACACCGTGCTCTCGAGTTCACGAATGTTTCCAGGCCACGGATACGCGTTCAGACGCGTCATCGCCTCGGGCGAGATCGCCTTCGCATCAAGAGGCAAGCCGTTGGCCGCGCAATACCGTGCAATGAATCGATTGGCGAGGACGCCGATATCGGTCGGCCGCTCGCGCAGTGATGGCAGCCTGATGGAGAACGCGTTCACGCGATAGTACAGATCCTCGCGAAAGCGGCTGTCGCGAACGAATTGATCGAGAGGACGATTGGTGGCCGAGATCAGGCGGAAGTCCACCTGGACCGAGCGCTGACCTCCGAGCCGCTCGAACCGGCGATCCTCGAGGACGCGCAGAAGCTTTGCCTGTGCCACGAGGGAGAGGTCACCAATCTCGTCAAGGAAGAGCGTGCCCCGATCGGCAAGCTCAACGCGTCCGGGCTTGCGATCGTGTGCCCCCGTGAACGCGCCTTTTTCATACCCGAAGATTTCGGATTCGAAGAGCGTGTCCGGCAACGCCGCGCAATTGACGGCCTGGAAATTCTCATTTCCGCGACGACTCAGCTCGTGAATCATTCGCGAGACGACTTCCTTGCCCGAGCCGGTCGGCCCGAGGATGAGAACGGAGATGTCTGACTTTGCAGCCGTGCGAATCCATTCGAATACGACGAGCATCTTCTCGTCGCGGCCGATCATTTCGCGGAAACGCTGAACTGACGGCGCCTGATCTTCCAGGCTGATGTCGGCGCGCCTCTCGAGGAAGGTATCGAGCAGACGATTGAGCGTGTCGCTCTCGGGCCGAATCGCCGAATACTGGCTCGGGCCCGTACCCGTTCGGCCGACGATGCCAAACTCCACCAACTCGCGAAGACAGTTTTCGACGTCCAGCCGCATGCGGCCGAACGTGGCCATCAGCGACTCGACCTCGAAGCTCTCTCCAGGTCGCGCCGAGAGGAAGCGTAGCAATCCAGCCCGGAGCGGTGACTGCACGAGCCCCCGGAATCGCGCTTCGGGATCGCCGTGCGCTTCAGGCCTTACCATCGTTGCTGCCCGGCTCGTTGCTGCACTCATGAGGTTCTGTACCCAGCAGGAAGACTCGTTTTGTTATCGGCCCTTTGAGGTGT
>Ga0207428_10000332_pt1 | contig 61283 bp, 50 predicted proteins | sample RhiMethybrSRZTD1_FD_187600 | JGI IMG/M metagenome (GOLD analysis project Ga0207428, IMG submission 187600) | Populus rhizosphere microbial communities from Tennessee, USA - Rhizosphere MetaG P. TD hybrid SRZTD1 (SPAdes) (version 3) | ecosystem: Host-associated > Plants > Roots > Rhizosphere >...
GACGAGCTGCGGCCGGTTGGCCGCTGTCCCGTTCTCACCGGAGTAGTAGCCGAGGTAGTCGTTGCCGGTGTCGTCGTTGTCGTCGAGGTTGAAGTAGACGCGCAGCTGCGTCGTCCCGGTCTTGTTCACCGCCGCGATCCCCGCGGCGTTCAGGCTGCCGGCCGACCAGGTGCCGTTGGATGCGGCGTTGCTCAGGCTCGCCGCCTGGACGGCCGTCGCCGCGGCCTGGAAGTCCCCGTTCTGGAGCGTCGTCGAGCCGGAGAAACCGCTGCCGTTCTGCACGTCGACCCAGCAGGTGCCGTGCGTGGTGAAGGGATTGGTCCCGGTCAGTGAGCCGCGCAGCAGGCGCACCGTCACCGACACGATCGTGGCGCCATCCGGGATCGATGACGTATCGAACGAGACTACGGTCTTGTACTGCCGGTCCTGGTTGTTGTCGCCCACCCGCAGGGCGCTGCTGTTGCTGCTGTTGACGTCCAGCGAGCCGCCGGCGTTGGTGTTCTCACCCGACTCCAGTACCCAGCCGTCCTGGGTGCCGCCGGAGATGAAGGTCACGGTGATCGGGGCCGGATTCACGACCTGTGGAGCAGCGTTGCCGCTGCTGCTCAACCAGCCGCTGGCGCCGGTGAAGGTGGCGGTGAGAGTGTGGCTGCCGACGGCGAGCGTCGTGGTGTTGAACGCGGCCTGGCCGGCGCCGTTGACAGTGACGTTCGAGGCCCAGACGGTCACGCCCTCGGTGAAGGTGACGGTTCCCGCGGGCACGCCGCTGCCGGAGGTGACGGTCGCCGTGAAGGTCACGGACTGCCCGAACGTGGATGGGTTGGGCGCGGAGGCGAGCGCGGTGCTGGTGGCGACGGGTGCGAACGGCGTGGCCGCGGCCTCGTTCGAAGCGGGCCCCTCGCCGGCGGCGTTGGTGCCGGTCACCACGTAGTAGTACGGGGTCCCGTTCGTCAGGCCGGTGTCGGTGAAGCTCGTGCCGGACCAGTCGCTCTGGATTGTCGTGTACGGCCCGCCGCTCGCGGCGCCACGGTGGATGTTGTAGAGAGCCGCTCCGCTCGCGGCGGTCCAGGTGAGTGCGATCTGCCCGTCGCCCGCCGTGGCCGAGAGCGCACCCGGTGCGCCGGGCGGCAGGTTGCAATACTGGCCCTGCTTGCCGATCACGGCATACGGGCAGGCGGACTGCTCGAGCAGATAGAGGACCGCGGCGCGGTTGCGGACGGTCTGGGCCGGGATCACCTCGTCCGGCGGATAGAAGCCACCCTGCCCCGCGGTCACCGGGTACATCTCGAAGGTGTAGCTGAAAACGCGGTGGGCGCCGTACAGCCAGTCCCTGATCGAGCCGTCGGTGATGTACAGATCGCTGGCCTGTTGCGGCGTGTAGCCGTTGGTGGCGGCCATGGCCTGCCCCATGGCCACCAACGTGTCGTGATCGTCCTGGGTCATGTCGGCAGGTACGTCGGTGAAGGTATACCCGTAAGGCCACATGACCAGCTCCCCGTACGTGTGAAAGTCGATGTGGGCCTGGATCCGCTGCGTACCGCCGATCACGCGGCTGTTGACGAAGTCGCGCACGACCTGGGTCTCAGGCGCGGAGAAGGCTGAGGCACCGCGATAGGTCTCGCTGCTCGGCGTGCCGCTGCTGCCGCCGCAGCAGCCCCAGTTGTAGCCCCAGTTGCGATTCAGGTCGGTGCCGATGGCGCTGGTGCCGGCGCTGGGCTGGCGGTTCTTGCGCCAGGAAGCGTAGCTGCCGGTGGCGATGTCGTACTCGCCGCCGTCCGGATTCAGGTCGAACACGAGCCAGAGCTCGCGGCCGTCCACGAGGCTGGTGATCTGGGAATCGATCCCGTACTCGTCGGTCAGCATGCGCAACGTGTAGAGCGCCATCTCGACGGTGAGGTGCTCCCGCGCGTGCTGATGGTGCGTGAACAGCACCTCCGGCTCGTCCTCGTCGGTGCCCACGTTATCGGAGATCTTGCCGGCCCAGATCGTGCGCCCCTGGTACGAGACGCCGATGCTGAAGAGCGAGAAGATCGACGGATGGTCCAGCGCGGCCTGCTGCAGCTCCGCCACCATCTCGGCGTAGTCGTGATAGTTCGAGTCTGCCGGCGGAAACAGATTCTCGAACTGGTCCTGCGTTTCGAGCTTCACCAGCGTGAAGCCCAGCTTCGACAGCGCCCTGGCCTCGTCCGCCGTGGCCTCGAGGAGGACGTAGTCGTGGCCGACCTCGAAGATGTCCGCGCCGGTGGCGGCAATGGCCGAACGGGTGCCGGCGTCGAAGACGTTGGTGATCTGGTAGGTCACGGTGCCCTTGGCATACTGGGCGGCGCCGGGAACGGCCAGGGTGAGCCCGAGCAGCAGCGCCAGGACCACCCCCAATCGAGGGGACCGATGGTGCGTTCGTGGATGTCTCATGAGGGACTCCTTCATGTCGGGACGCAGGTGCGCTACTGATACGTGACGACGAGCTGCGGCCGGTTGGCCGCTGTCCCGTTCTCACCGGAGTAGTAGCCGAGGTAGTCGTTGCCGGTGTCGTCGTTGTCGTCGAGGTTGAAGTAGACGCGCAGCTGCGTCGTCCCGGCCTTGTTCACCGCCGCGATCCCCGCGGCGTTCAGGCTGCCGGCCGACCAGGTGCCGTTGGATGCGGCGTTGCTCAGGCTCGCCGCCTGGACGGCGGTCGCCGCGGCCTGGAAGTCCCCGGTCTGGAGCGTCGTCGAGCCGGAGAAGCCGCTGCCGTTCTGGACGTCGACCCAGCAGGTGCCGTGCGTGGTGAAGGGGTTGGTCCCGGTGAGCGAGCCGCGCAGCAGGCGCAGGGTCACGGACACGATCGTGGCGCCGTCGGGAATCGACGAGGTGTCGAACGAGACCACCGTCTTGTACTGCTTGTCCTTGTTGTCGTCGCCGACCCGCAGCGCGCTGGTGGTGCTGGCGGTGGCGTTGAGCGAGCCGCCGGCGTTGGTGTTCTCGCCCGACTCCAGCACCCACCCGTCCTGAGCGCCCGCGGAGATGAAGGTCACGGTGGTGTCGCCCGCTGCCGGCGTGGCCGAGGCCTCGTTCGAGCTCGCTCCCTCGCCCTCGGCGTTGGTGGCGCTCACGACATAGAAGTAGGCCGTCCCGTTGGTGAGGCCCGTGTCGGTGGTGCTGGTCCCCACGACGTTGGTCTTGACCGTCGTGTATGGACCGCCGCTCGTCGTGGCGCGCTTGACGCTGTAGCCGGTGGCGCTCGCCGCGGCGGTCCAGGTGAGGGCCACCTGCCCGTTGCCCGGCGTGGCCGCGAGGCCGGTCACCGCGTCCGGCAATGCCACAGGGTCGACCCGGAAGATGAACGTGCCGGACTTCATGTCGGACAGGACCACGTTGCCGGACGGAAGGAAGACAAAGAGGTCCCAGGCACCGTTGTAGTTCCCGGTCATGGCCTGGTTGAACGTGCCGTCGCCGTCGGGATCGCGCCACGTCTCGTACTTGCCGACCTCCACGGGATTGACCGGGTTGGAAATGTCGAAGACCCGGAACCCGGCCTCGTAATAGGCGAGCAGCAGGTACTTCCCGCGGATCTGGCCGTTGTGGGTGCGGCTGTTGGCCGTGGCATCGCCGGAGTATTGGAACGTGAACACCTGCGACGGGCTGGCTGGGTTCGAGACGTCATAGACGCCGACGTCGTAGACGTTGAACTCGTCGAACGTGTAGAGGTAGTGCGAGTCCTCGGTCAGCCAGCTGCTGTGCGCATAGATGCCGGAGACCGGCGCCGTTTCTCCCAGCAGGGTGGGCGTGCCGCCGGAGCGGACGCCGGTGATGTCCAGGATGCGGTGCCGGGTGGCGTACCCTTCCGCCGAGTACAGCAGATTCTTCCCGCCCGACCCCGGGACGTTGTTGCGGGCCACGCTGTCGTGGCAATCGTGACCGCTCCCGGTCCAGCCGGCGATGACCGGCGGATCGAACGGGTTCAGGAGCAGGTCGAAGATCTGGCAGCCGAGCGTCGACCCGTTGTTCGCCGTGTTCATGAACAGCAGGCCGTCATTCACGAACACCGTGTGCCCGTAGTTGGTGCGGCCGCGGTCCGCGATCCCTGCCGGCGGGATGGGATTGGAGTCGACACCCTGCGGCGTCGAGCCGGAGAGATAGGAGAGGTCGACCACCCACAGGTTGCCGTTCGACTGCGCGCCGACGTAGGCATAAGTCTTCCCCGAGACCGTGTCGTAGTGGATGTCCGCGTCGCGCCAGATGCGTCCCTTGGGCGGGCTCACGCCTCCCGACATGTCGATGAACTGCACCCGGAACGGGGCGGACGGATCGGTGACGTCGATGATGTGCAGGCCGAAGCTGTTGCTCTGCAGGGCATACTCGCGCACGCCGGTGGCGTAGCCCCACATACCGTTGTAGAGCGTGCCGGTCGAGGTGTTGTCGTTGTAGTAGACGACCGGCGGCTGGGGGTTGAGCTGGCCGAGCTTCGTCACATTGCCGTTGCCGGAGTAGCCGGCCGGGACCGGAGCCGGCGGGATCGCCTCCGCCTCGCCGAGGCCGAGCAGCGCATTGAGATAGATGTGCGTGTCGCGCGAGATCTGGCCGGTCCGCTCCTGTGCGATCAGCCACGCCTCGAGCTCCGACGCGTGACCGTTGAAGTAGAGCTCTTCGATGTGCCGGTGCTGCACCTCGGTGATGGCGCCGTCCTCGGCCAGTCCGTGCAGGCGGGCTTCGATGGAAGAGGCGGATTCGTCGTGCGCCCAGGCCGGGACCGCCAGCACGAACGCAGCGGCCAGGACCAGCAGGGCCGGGATCGGGACTCGTTTCCGGGGATCGTTCGCGACATCGGGCATAACGCTCCTTTGGGATCGTGATCGTTGATTTCAGGGATGCGCGGTGGACGGCGCGCGCGATGACGGTAACTACATTGGCAATGGATGGCTAGGCGCAATAATGGAAGGAAGCATTGAGGCACATGTGCAGGGCGGCTTTCCACGCGTGTGCTGATGGTTTTTCACGAGCGCTGCTTTCCAAGGTGTATTCTCCATCCTTGCGTATGAATGCATGGAAGGAGTTGCCGATGGAGAACGTTGCCCGGAACACCATCTCCCGCCGGATGGGGAGCAGCCTGGTGGTCGTCATCCTCACTCTGTTCGGTCTGACGGCGCCCGCCGCCGCCAACGAGGTACCGTTCACCGCGACCGGCACGGCCGTGATCACGGGCGTGACGCACCTGCCTGGCGGGCTGACTCAGTTGGACGGCAGCGTGTCGGGCACCGCGACCCATCTGGGAAACACTTCCGGCCCGATCACACGCGTCCAGGATCATCAGGGGAACTTTGTCACCACCACCGTCTTCGTCGGAGCCAACGGAACGGACAGTGTGTTCCTGACCGTCAATGGGCAGTTTGAGAATGCGGGCGGCGGTGGCGGCGGCAAGTGTGTGCTCACTTCCACGGGCACTTACACCGTGACCGGCGGCACCGGCGCGTTCCTCAACGCCACGGGGAGCGGGACCATCAGCACGGTGATCGACGTGTGCGCCGGTACCGCTGTGGGGACGTATACGGGGACGATCTCCCAACCGAACTCGCACTGAGGCGCTCGAGCGCCCGGACGGCCGAATCCGTCATCCTTTCGCTCACACCCGCCCAACCGCCTGCGCCTCTAATGACAGGCATGGCGAGAGTGCCCCTCATCCGCCTGCGGCACCTTCTCCCCACCGCGGTGAGGCTGCGGTGGGGAGAAGGCTCAAGCAGCGTGACCGTACGCTGCTCACAGTAGCAACTGCGTCCGATGGTGGCGCAGGTGCGCCGCCGGATAGCGAAAGAGAGCTTCGAAGGTCATGAAGTCCGAAAACCGCTGCTCCCACTTTTCCGGGTAATGCATTCCCCGGGTCCAGTCCTCCGCTGGCATCGCTTCGGCTTTCCGAACGATGCGCCGGTGAACCGAATCGAACGTGGCGCCGAGGCGCCTGGCGGGGAACACCTTCGCCCCGAAGCGCGGGCCGATGGCGTTGATCCGGTTGAACAGCGGCGTCGTGGCGTTCAGGCAACGGGCAAACGCCCTCGATGCGCTCCGCGGCAGGGCGGCGAAGGCCCGCATGAGCACGACGAGCGGCACGATGAGGAAGAACCCGAGGGCGATGTGAAACACGACCTGGCCGTTCGTCCAACCTCGATTCCTGCTCGGGCAGTTCCACGCATCCCCGGCAACCGCCGTGAGGAGCTCATGGAATTCCGCCCGGCTCGTTTCCAACTCGCTCAGAATCCGGTTGGCAGTCGCATCGCCGTCCGCCATGCGGAGTCTGCGATCACTGGCCATGCCAACAAGAGCAGTGCTCCCGCAAACCGAGGCCCGGGATGACGGGGAGCCATTCCCTGCACCCACTCCGCCCTTCCCTGCACCATCCGATCGCCCCGCGTGCCGCCACGTACAATCGCCGCCGTGTTTCTCACCCGCAGGCAGCTGGCGCTGGTCTTCCTCGGCTGGGCGTTGTTCGGCTGGCTGAACGGGACGCTGCTCTATTACGGCATCCTGTCCGAGGGAGGGAAGTTCGAGTGGTCGTACGGCACGTTCGTCCTGCGCCAGTCGAACCGGTGGATGTTGTGGGCGCTGCTCACGCCGGTGGTGGTCTGGCTGAGCCGCCGCGTGCCGCCGGCGTGGCGTGTCTGGCCGGTCACTCTGCACCTCGGCGCGGGGGCGCTGCTGACGCTCGTGCGTGCGGCGGCCATCGTCGTCATCGATCGGCAAACGATGTCGACAGCCGAAGAGCGGCCGTTCGTCGATACCTGGTTCGGCATGCTGCTCAGCTTCGCGCCGGTCGATCTCATCATCTATTGGGCGATCGTCGGCGTGGTGTACGCAATCGATTCGCGGCGCAGGCTGCGGGAGCGGGAGCTGCTGCTGGCCCAGACACAGCTGGCCAACCTGCGGCTGCAGATCCAGCCGCATTTCCTCTTCAATACGCTGCACACGATCGCCTCGCTCGTGCGCGACGGCAGCGCGCAATCGGCGGTGACGATGATCGCCGGTCTCTCCGATCTGTTGCGTTACTCGCTCGACAACGCCGGGCGCAACGTCGTGCCGCTCTCCGAGGAGCTGGAGATCGTGCGGCGCTATCTGGAGATCCAGCAGACGCGCTTCTCCGACCGCCTGCACGTCACCGTCGATGCGCCGCCGTCTACCCACGACGCCTCGGTGCCGACGCTGTTGCTGCAGCCGCTGGTGGAGAACGCCATCCGTCACGGCGACGCCACCACGATCGACGTCACCACGCGCACCGAGGAGGGGATGCTGGTCATCGAGATCACCAACGACGGCGCTCCGCTGGCCGCTGATTGGCGGCAGCACGAAGGGGTCGGCCTCTCCAGCACGCGCCGGCGTCTCGAACAGCTGTACGGCGGGCGCGCCTCGCTGGAGCTCGAGAACCGGCAGCCCGCCGGCGTCATCGCGCGCGTGCGCATCCCTCACGTGCGGGAGCCGGCGTGAGGGTCGTCATCGCGGACGACGAGCCGCTGGCGCGGAAGACGATCCGCCTCCTGGCCCGGCGCGATCCGGACGTGGAGATCGTGGCCGAATGCCGCAACGGGGAGGAGGCCGTCGACGCAGTGCGCGAGCACAAGCCCGACCTCTTGTTCCTGGACATCCAGATGCCGCGCCTCGACGGCTTCGACGTCCTGGAGATCCTCGGCGACGAGGCGCCGGCCATCGTCTTCGTGACCGCCTACGACCAGTACGCCATCCGCGCCTTCGAAGTGCACGCTATCGACTACCTCCTCAAGCCGTTCACCGACGAGCGCTTCGAGAAAGCGCTCGCACGTGCCAAAGACGTGGCCGGACGCAATGACGCCGAGCGTGAGAAACAGACCAGACTCACCGCCTCGCACCGCGCCTTCACGCAACGCTTCATGGTCCGCTCGGCGGGACGCATCGTCTTCCTCAAGGCAGGGGAGATCGACTGGATCGAAGCCGCCGACTACTACGCGCGCCTTCACGTGGGAGCCAACGCCTACCTCATCCGCGAATCCATGAACGACCTCGAAGCGAGGCTCGACCCCAACGCCTTCGTCCGCATCCACCGCTCGGCCATCGTCAACCTGGACCGCGTCCGCGAAATGCGCCCCCTCTTCCGCGGCGAGCTCACCGTCGTCCTCCACGACGGCACTCAACTGCGCATGAGCCGCGGGAGGCGGGAGGATTTGGAATCGCGCTTTCGGCAGCGGTGAGGAAAGTCAAGAGCGGAGAGTCAAAAGCTTCACCACAGAGACACAGAGTCACAGAGGGGGACGGAGAAAAGCAACGCTTTGAATTTCGCCTTTGACTTTCTCCGTCCCCCTCTGTGACTCTGTGTCTCTGTGGTGAAGCTGTTCGTGCATCCACTCACATGAAGTCTTTCGCCCCCATTCCCTGCACGAAAACCGCCCTTCGCTGCAATGTCCCGTTCTTCCGCTGAATGGTCCTGGAGGAATCGCGCGTACGGGCCGATGCTGATCGCATGAAAAAGCTCATTTTGCTCCTCGCCCTTGCCCCCACGCTGTTCGCTGCCGGTTACACAAAGAACGTGGCCATCGTCGTCTACAACGGCGTCGAGATTCTCGACTTCACCGGACCAGCCGAGGTCTTCGCGGCGTCGGCTGGCCGCGGCGCGAACGGACAGGAGCGCGCCTTCAACGTGTTCCTGGTCTCGAAGACCAAAGCGCCGATCGTCAGCCAGGGATTCATCGACGTCACGCCCGACTACTCCATCGCCGACAGCCCCAAGCCGGACATCATCGTGCTGCCCGGCGGCGGCGCGGAGAGCGTCATGAACGATCCGGAGTGGCTGGCCTGGGTGAAGACCTCAGCCGATTCCGCCGATCACGTGCTCACCGTCTGCACCGGCGCCTTCATCGCCGGCAAGCTGGGACTGCTCGACGGCCATGACGTCACCACCTGGTACGCGGCCGTGCCCGACCTGACCGAGCAGTTCCCCAAAGCACGCGTGCAGCCGGGACGGCGCTTCATCGACAACGGCAAAGTCATCACCACCGCCGGCGTCTCCGCCGGCATCGACGGCGCGCTGCATCTCGTGGCCCGCACCCTCGGACGCTACGTTGCCGATCGCACCGCCGAGTACATGGAGTACGCCTGGACCCCGCAGTCCTACACCTCGTCCACCTATCCGCTCCTCAACCCGCGCCTCGACGAGCATGGACGCAAGCTCCAGCAGGCCGGCATCTCCGCGCGCGAAGGCGACCAGGAAGGAGCGATGGCCGTCTATCGCGCCATGGTCGCCGCCAACCCCAACGACGCCGAAGCCTGGCTCAACCTCGGCCGCATGCTGCACACCCTCAAACGCTTCGACGAAGCCATCCCCGCGCACCTCGAAGCCACCAAAGGCGAACAACAACGCCCGACGGCCCTCTTTAACCTCGCCTGCGCCTACGCCCTCACCGGACAGCGCGACAAATCCATCGACTTCGCCTCGCAAGCCGTCGCCGCCGGATTCAAGACCAAGTACTACTTCGAAAACGACCAGGACCTGGCCGCGGTACGCGACGATCCGCGGTTCAAGGCCATTCTGGCGAAACTGTAGGTTTCGCAAGAGCGCCCCTCATCCGCCTGCGGCACCTTCTCCCCATCGCGATGAGGCTGCGATGGGGAGAAGGCTACCTATTGATGATTCTCGCGAGAGCCACGGTTAGGTTGCACAGCCGCAGGCGGATGAGGGGAGCGCTCTCGCGATGCCTGGCCTTGCGAGCCCAGAGACCCTGTGAGATCGTTTTCCCGTGCTTCGCTGGCTCACCGCGCTGCTGATCGCCACGCAGCTGGCCTGTGCGTACGCGCCGGCTGTGCCGATCCAGGCCGCTCCCGACCGGGACTGCAATGTCGTCGAGTCGGAGCGGTTCTCCTTCCATGATGACCCGTGGATCAACCTCCATCACTTCCTCTACGAGTGGGCCCGGAACGTTCCTGAAAAGTTGGCGGATGATCGCCGCCGTCCCGTCGATGTTCCGGAGCGGACGCAGCTCGCGCGGCTCTCGGATTCGGAGCAGCAGGCGTGGTCGAAAGCCGTTGCTTTCTACCGCGAGCGGCTCATCCAGCGGGACACCACGTTCGACCGCAATCTCATCGCGTTGAGAGGGGAGGTGGGGGCGCTGGCATGCGCGGACGCGACGGCACGAATCGGTGACGCGGAGCTCTGGACGGCATTGGCCGGAGCGATGCCGGTCTATCGGCGGCATTGGTGGCCGGTGCACCATGCCTCCAATACGGAGTGGATCCGGAACGAGATGGCTTTGTTACGCACCTACGAGACCGTTCTCGCCAGGCGGCTGGCCGAGGCGTATGGCGGAGAGTGGCCGGCGGAGCGGGTACGCGTCGACGTGGCCCGATACTCGAACTGGGCCGGTGCGTACACCACGAACCAGCCGAATCAACTGACGATCTCGAGCGGGGACTACAAAGATCTGGAAGGCCTCGAGCTTCTGTTTCATGAGGTCTCGCACGCAACGTTCTTCGAGCAGCGGGTTTTCGGTCAGCTCGCCGAAGCGTTCCAGAAGCGTGGAGCGGAGCTGCCCAACCTCCTCGTGCACCTGCTCCAGTTCCTCACGCCGGCCGAGCTCCTCCGGTCACAACTGCAGGGCGAAGACCTCCGGACGTTCCGCGCAGTCGGCGACCAGGTCATCGCGCGCGGTCCGATGCGATCGCTCGAGCCGGTGGTGCGCAAGCATTGGAAAGCCTTCCTCGACGGTCAGATCGATCGCAGCACGGCATTCGATCGAATCGCCGCGGACCTCGTGCAGGGTCCGTGATGGTGTTTCAGCGATCGAGACCATACTTCTCGGCCGGATCTAATCGGCGCGATACGCCTTGCCCGGCTCGAGCACGATTCCGTCTCCGTCCACCGTGCGGAATTTGACCGGCAGCGTTTCCCGGCACCCGGGGTCCAGCCTGCGATAGACCTCGAAATGGAGGTGCGGGCCGGTGGACCGGCCGCTGTTGCCGGACGTGCCGATGACCGCACCCGCCTCGACGCGATCGCCGAACCTGGTGCGCATCCCGCCGCGCAGGAGGTGGAGATACGCTGCGATCGTGCCGTCTTCGTGAAGGATGAGGATCCGGTTCGCCATCACGCCGAACTTTTCTTCGTTTCCGCCTTCGCCGAACTCGTCGACCACCTCGATCACGGTGCCTCCGCGAGCCGCGCAGACCGGCGTTCCGCGCTGCATCTGGAAGTCCCAGGCGAACTCCCCCTTGTGACTCAGCGCGCCGTCAGGCCCCTGGCCGAGTCGAAACGTCTTGTGCCGCTCGAAGGGAAGGCGGTAGCTCACGCGATCGTCGTGCGTTGCGCCGAGGACGCCTTCCCAATCCCAGAAATAGCCGTGGTCGAACGCAGGCCGTTTGCCGGGGATGGCCCGGAGCGTCATGAGCTTCGTGCGTCCCTGGTCCAGGGCGCGAACGAGCATCGGCGGAGAAGCCGGCACCATGTTGATGGCGGTGACCGAGAAGGTGATGGATACACGATCCGCGCGGCTGGTGGCGTAGAACGTGACGGCATCTCCGGTTTTCTCGACTTCCACGCACACCACGTCCTGGCACGGCGCGTCCGCCAGCGCGGTCTGGAGGAGGAGAAGGGCGAGCAGCCGCACGTCTCTATCTTCGGCAGGGGGAGTCGAAACCACAACCTCTTTCGTTTGCCCGCATCCATCCTGCCCGATGAATCGTATTGGATGACATGAATCAGCATGTCGAAACGATCGGGTTGATCTATGAGGCATTCGGACGTGGCGACGTGGAGGCGATCCTGCCGCATCTCGCGGAGGACGTGCGGTGGGAAGAGTGGGAGGACAATCACGCCCAGCGCGCGGGAGTTCCCTGGCTCGCTCCGCGCCGTGGCCGCGAAGGCGCGCTCGAGTTTTTCCGCGTCGCCGGCGGACTCCGGATTCATGACTTCCGTGTCTTGAAGATGCTGGCCGGCGAAGACTCTGTTGCGGCCGAGGTGATCATCGAGTTCACCGCGCCCAACGGCGCGCGGCTTCGCGACGAAGAGCTGCATCTGTGGACCCTTGGCGCCGATGGGAAGGTCGTCCGGCTCCGGCATTACGTGGATACGGCCAAGCACATCGCGACGGCGGGACCGGATTCGGCAGAGTAAAGGCTCTAGATGTCGAAGTGGGCGAGGAGTGCGTAGATCGTGGCCGCCTGGCAGAGGTAGTTCTTCGGCATTCCGAAGGCCTGCACCAGTCGCCAGCGCGTGGCATCGTCGTCCGCGAGCATCCGCAGCATGGTCGCGTTTTCGAGCAGGTCGAAGATGCCTGCGGCGAGCGCGCCGCCGGCCAGCGCTGCACCGAGGGTCACTACCCAGCGGTGGCGTACGCTCCGCGAGGCCCGGAACGCGATCAGCGCGATCAGCGGGGCGTAGAAGAACGGAAAGACGAGATCGAGTTTCATCGTACTGGCGATCTCCGCTCGCACTTTGGGGTCTTTCCACCCATCGAGGACCTGCCGCGCCTTCGACTCCGACTTTGCGTTCTGCAGATCGGGGAACGCGAAGCCGGTCCTGTCCCGCATCTTCGTGTTCCAGTGATCGAGGGGGATGCCGATGGCCAGCGTGCCGAGGACGAAGATGATCAGGGCGGGAATCCAGGGGATGCGCTTCATTCGATGGCCTCTACGACAGGAGGGCCGGCAGCGGCGGAGTTTCCTACCCTACCTGCATCGCGGGAGCTCAACGGCACTTCACGACCGCCGGAGCTTGTCGCTGAGGGTCTGGAGCTCGTGGCCGGCGATGACGGTCTCCAGGACGCGGAGGGCGACGTCCTGGCGGTCGGCCGGGATCTGGTCGAGCTCGCGCATGCGGTCGAAGAGGAGCTTGTTCTTGAACACAGGCGGCTCGGGCGGCTCGACGGGGCCGCTGCCGGTGGCCAGTTCGTCGAGGGAGATCTGAAAGACCTTCGCCAGCCGGATCGCGGTTTCGAGGGAAGGGAGGCCCTGTCCCTTCTCGTAGCGGGAGATCTGCATGTAGTCGACGCCGCTAAGGTTTGCGAGCTGAGTGATGGAGAGCTTGAGCTGCTCGCGGAACCGGGTCAGACGCACGCCAAACTCGCGGTTGTTCATCAGTCCTCCTCCAGAGACTTTGCTGAAACGAGCGCCGTTCACGGCGCGAAGAAGCACAAATTTGCTGAAAATGTCTCTGAGCGCAGAGACAAGTTTAGCAAATTTGCTGAAAAGGTGTCTGATCACAGACGTGATTGACGCAAATTTGCTGAACATCGCAAATGGATCGATTCCAGATTTAGGCGAATTTGCTGAAAATCGGCCGTCGATCGATGACAGGTTCAGCGAAGACGCTTGATTTGACGTCGATTTCATTTCAGTGTTCAGCGAGTTCGTCTGAAAAGACGCCGCGATCAACATGAGTGTTCAGTGATATCGCTGCTATTTGCTGTGCATCCGTCGGTAGTTTCAGCACATTTGCTGAGGAACGCGGCGCTGTCAGTGAGATTTCAAGCACGTTTATCGAAAAATGAGAGACTCATTCGGTCATGCTCAAGCGCTTCCGCTGATCTTGCGCCCTGCACGCTCTTGAATTTTAGCGATATCGCTGGACAGTGCGGTACGCGCGTCAGGGACGCGAACGAACCCAGGTAGAAGCCTCTGAGCCTCTGCGCCTTTGAGCCTCTGCGCCTCTCTGGTCTATCCTTCCACCATGACTGTCCAGTCCGCCCCGTCCGCGATGGAGCGCGAGCTCGAGTTCCGGAAGAAGCTCACCACCATCGCCAACCAGATCAACGCCGCCGAGTCGATTCCGCACATCCTGATGACGCTCAAGGACAGGATCCTGGAGCTGCTGGATGCCGAGCGGCTGACGATCTACGCCATCGACACGAAGAACCAGGAGCTGTACTCGCTCACCAAGGTGGGGGATGCGCCGAAGGAGATCCGCGTCCCGAAGTCGTTCGCGTCGATCGCCGGGTTCACGGCGCTTTCGCGCAAGACGCTCAACATCAAGGACGCCTACGACGCCGCCGAGCTGCAGAAGTTCCACGCCAACCTGCGCTTCGATCAGCGCTGGGACAAGTCCACCGGGTTCCGGACGAAGGCCGTGCTGGCCGTGCCGATCCTCTTCGAGAAGTACCTGCTCGGCGTTCTGCAGCTGATCAACAAACGCCACGGCGTGGCCTTCACATCGCTCGACGAAGATGCCGCCGAGGAGATCGCGCGCATTCTCGGCATCGCGTTTTACAACCAGCACAAAGTCACGCGCACGACGAAGCCGTCCAAGTTCGGGGTGCTCATCGACAAGGGCATCGTGTCGGAGAAAGACCTCGAGGCCGCGGTCAGCAACGCCCGGATGAACAACACCACCGTCGAGAAGGTGCTGATCGAGGACTACAGCGTGCCGCGCGAAGAGATCGGCCGCTCGCTCTCCACGTATTACTCGACCCCCTGGTTCAACTACGACGGCACGCAGACCATCCCCGCCGATCTCAAGGACCGCGTCTCCGCCGACATCTGGAAAAAGCACGGCGCGGCGCCGGTGGAGCGGAAGCCGGGCATCCTGGTCGTGGCCGTCGACGACCCGCAGGACCTCACGCGCCTCGACGGTGTCCGGGCCATGAACCTCGCTCCGCGCTACGAGTTCCAGGTGGCCATGAAGCACGAGATCCTGGCCTACATCGGCGAGTCGTACGGCGAACAGACGCAGCAGGACGGCTCGACGGCGGAGAGCGCGGACTGGGCCAAGATCCTCGACTCCCTCGGCGAAGGCGAACGCGTCGAGCTCGACGATCAGGAGCGCAACCCGAACGAGCCGGAGATCGACGAGACCGATTCCGGCGTGGTGAAGCTGGCCAACCAGATGATCATCGAGGCCTTCGCCAAAGGGGCCTCGGACATCCACATCGAGCCCGACGGTCCGCGCAATCCGTGCGTGATCCGGCTGCGCATCGACGGCGAGTGCGAGAAGTTCATGGAGATCCCCGGCCCGCACCGCAACGCGCTGGTGCAACGCCTCAAGATCATGGCCAAGCTCGACATCTCCGAGAAGCGCAAGCCGCAGGACGGCAAGATCCGCTTCAAGTATTCAAAAGGCACCATCGAGCTCCGCGTGGCCACCATCCCCACCACCAATCAGAACGAAGACGTGGTCATGCGCATCCTGGCCGCGTCGAAACCGCTGCCGCTCGACAAGATGGGCTTCAGCGAGCGCAATCTCACCGCCTTCAAGACGCTGCTGGCCAAACCGTACGGCATCGCCCTCGTGGTCGGCCCGACCGGTTCCGGCAAGACCACCACTCTCCACTCAGCCCTCGGCTTCATCAACACGGTGGACATGAAGATCTGGACCGCCGAGGACCCGGTCGAGATCACGCAGAAGGGACTGCGCCAGGTGCAGGTCCATCCCAAAATCGACTTCACCTTCGCCGCCGCCATGCGCTCCTTCCTGCGCGCCGATCCCGACGTGATCATGGTCGGCGAGATGCGCGACCACGAGACCGCCGCCATCGGCATCGAAGCCTCGCTCACCGGACACCTCGTCTTCTCCACCCTCCACACCAACTCCGCGCCGGAGACCATCACCCGCCTCCTGGACATGAACATCGACCCCTTCAACTTCGCCGACGCCCTCCTCGGCATCATGGCCCAGCGCCTCATCCGCGTCCTCTGCGTGAAGTGCAAGGAAAGCTACAACCCCACCCCCGAAGAATTCGAAGAGATCATCGAAGCCTACGGCTACGACTACTGGCCCGGCACCGGCATCACCTACTCCCCCGACCTCACCCTCTACCGCCCCAAAGGCTGCCCCCAGTGCAACAACTCCGGCTACAAGGGAAGAATGGGCGTCCACGAGCTCCTCGTCGGCACCGACGAAATGAAACGAGCCATCCAGCAAAAAGCCGGCATCGAAGACATGCGGCGGCTGGCCATGGAGCAGGGGATGCGCACGCTCTTGCAGGACGCGATTGAGAAAGCGTTCAAGGGCGTGACGGACGTGAAGCAGGCCAGGGCGATCGCGGTGAAGTAGGGGGACGTACGGGGTTTGTTCCGCCGAAGTGCTTCAGTGCCTAAGGATAGCGTGGAAGTTAGTTAGGCAGGCACACAGTAGCTTATCGGGGGTTTCGGATTACGTCGGCGATTTCGCTTGCTATTTCCTCAACCGTAAACTCCGACGTATTTCGCGCCAGTTTGTCTGCGAGCGATGGGCTTCGAGCTATTACTTCACTCTTTGTGATGCGATGCCAGAGCGGAAGGATTACCTGCTCACCGGTCATCTCCCTGGTTACAAGACCGTCGAGTTCATACTGCGGCCAGTTCTTAGCGAAGAAAGAGTGCGAGAGGACAACTACTCCAAACTTGCTGTTTGCCAGGCCGGCATCAATCTTCCGACGAAGACTGTCGCCGAGACGCAACGTAAACTCGTCATACCAAACTCGCAACCCCTCATCGAGAAGTGCATTTGCCAGGGGGCGAACAATATCGTCCTTGTCTTCCGCAGCGTGGGAGATGAAGACGTCGTATAGGTCACTCTCTTCGCGATCACCCGCCGGTGATCCAGGGCTGTCGTCTCGTTCAGCAACGGATCGCACGAGGGCTGATAATGGCCGTGGTCTATACTCCGGCAACGGCGATAGTGCTTCAGACGAGATTGTCCTGACCGAAAAACGAGCTTCGCCGCGAAGCCCTTGCATATCGACGGTGACGTACCAATGTCCCGCATTGGGGATGGGAAGTGGAGCGGGGGACCGAGTAATCAATCCACCGTAGTAGCGATGACGTCGTCCGGCTCGGTAACTGCTGAAATTGGAGCTATCCATCAGCCGGACATTCGCTGCGCTGCCGGAGAGGGTCACTTCGACGATCGTCCCGCGTTGCAGAAATCCCAAGTCGTGGTACTTAAACCGGAACTGCATGACGTTAATATTCTAAGCTACTCAGGAGCCCGTTCTAATCTACGAGGTCTCGCGGCCGGCCAGCCAGCGAATCGGCCCGTCAGCTCCTGTGCGGAGTTAGGCCGCGAGTTCGCGGACTCGGCTTTTCTGTCACTGCTTGTGCTTCTCGCCTAATTTCCAAGTACCCGACTAGCCGACCTCCGGCTGAAAACCAGGCGCCCGCCATGCGATCACCAATGAGGAACGCTCGGTACTCTCCGTCGAAGCTGATCGTACGTAAGCCAGGTTTCTCATATCCCGTTTCACGGAACGACAGAGCGAGCTTTCTGTTTACGGTATGAGCAGCCTGCAGCTGAGACCATAATGGATCGTTTGCTGACCACGTCGTGCTGAACGTGCCTTCCATTTTTGTCACCACTTGATCCGTCGGATATTCAATCGTTCCAGTAAACGCGTTACCGCTTATCGAACGTATGCGCACTCGCATCTGAAGATCAGTGTTGTAGTACCCGATCCATAGGCTTGACTTGGTCAGCGAAGCTGCACCAATTGGCGCTGACGAAGCCGCACGTCGCGCTATTCTAAGATGGGGACCCCTAACCGATCCGGTGGTTCTGACGGTTTGCATAGAACGTTCGGCTTCTTCAATGGCGAGTGCCGTAACATTCGGATCGAGCCGAGCTGCAAGTTCGTATGCAAATGATGCGAGGTCCAGATCTATTTCGGCTTCAGTTCCGGTCGACAATGGCCGACCAAGCCGTGGGCGAGCTTCGATTTTTTCCAATGCCTCCTCTAGTCGCCAGGCGCACGGCCGAGCGATCAGAGGCAGAACTTCCATTCCGACTTTTGCGTGCTCCAGAATCGGCTGCATCTCCTCGTTCCAAATGAAGCGGGATGCCAAAAAGTTGGGCGATACAATCAGTACTGCTACTCTGGCTCGGGATAGGGCGGATTGGATTTCGGCGCGCCAGTCGGAACCCACGATGAGCCGATCATCGGACCACACATCAATTAGCTCGCTCCGCTCGAGGACGGCTAGGTGTAGCATTAACCTTCGACGCCACTCGTGATCAGCGCGGCTGTAACTTACGAATACGTTAGTTCGCGGCATGGCAATGCTCCCTTAATGTCACCCGGTGCAAGCTCTGGTCTGGCGTATTTTAACGCGTGTTGTTTGTCGTCCTCCCGGTCTGCTTCAGCAGCCGGAGTCGGCGGTCGGCGGCCGGCGGTGGACTACCGACCACCCACGGGGGAGCCCGTCTTCTGCCGACCGCCGATCTACCGCCCCAAAGGCTGCCCCCAGTGCAACAACTCCGGCTACAAGGGAAGAATGGGCGTCCACGAGCTCCTCGTCGGCACCGACGAAATGAAACGAGCCATCCAGCAAAAAGCCGGCATCGAAGAAATGCGGCGGTTGGCCATGGAACAGGGGATGCGCACGCTGTTGCAGGACGCCATCGAGAAGGCGTTCAAGGGAGTGACGGACGTGAAGCAGGCGCGGGCGGTGGCGGTGAAGTAGGGGGGCGTGGTCTACGGAGCGTCCGGATCCCGAAGGCGCCGGACACGAGCGCGCCACGTCGGGTACTACGCGGAGCTCGACGGCCAGTGCGTACGAGTGAGTCGGCGGCATGCGGCTGACGCGAATGACGCAACGGCGTGAGTCGCCTGAAGGGCCCACCAGTAAATACCGAGCAGTAGAAGTTGGATGACGACAAAGACGCCACCGCCTCGAATCGTGCCTGCCGCGGACCAGTGGCGGACGAATGCGATTGCCGCGAGCCCGACCGCTACGTACGCGATGAGAAGCGCCGTTGCGATTGGAATTTCCAGGAAACGATTCAATCCACTCTTCATGCGAAGCGCTTCCGCGATGGCCGTTACCGGAAAGAGGATGATCACGACGGAAGCCGCAGCAGCAACGAATACGAGCAGAACCATTCCCGGAAGTGCCAGCGGGCCGCCGAGCCCTCCGCTGGTGAGCACAGCCCACAGGAGAAGCACGACGTACACGAGCGCAACAAGGCCGAGCGCGCCGAGGACGATCGTGGCCGCAGCGATGCAATGTTTCAGTAGGAACGTCGCGGCTTTCATCCAAGCGCCTGTTAGGTCCGTGTAACGAATCTTGCGGCGGGCGTGGTCCGGCCGACGTCAGATCCGGGACATGAACACCCGAGAGCAAGAACCCTCCCGCCCTGATGGGACCCCAGCGCCTCATCCGCCTGGTCATGGAACAGGCATGCGCACGCTCTTACAGGACGCCGTTGAGAAAGCGTTCAAGGAGTGACGGACGTGAAGCAGGCCAGGGCGATCGCGGTGAAGTAGGGGGCATGCGGCGGTCGTCGGGCAGGTTGCCGCGCACACCGCCCGGACGACGACACGCGATCTGCAACCCCGTGATCGCCACGTGTGTCCAAGTCCCCAGCTCGTCACTTTGCCTTCTGCGCGCGAGCACCATACTTAACACATAAGGGATCGCTTGGCTCTTGAATGCAAGCTACAAAGACTTGTGGAGTGCTCTGATTACCCGTATGTAAGATTCTCTGGTTCGGGTCGGGGCTATTCGGATACGGAACGAAATCGATCTCACTACCATCATGAAATTCGCCCGTTATATAAATGGATCCTTTTCCATTTACCGCGATGCTGTGGCCCTCATCATAACCCGATCCACCTGCGCTCGTTGCCCAGAAGATTTTGCCTGTAGGACCATACTTCACTATGAACATATCGCTTCTATGTTCAGGGTGATTGGATACAATTAGGTCCGATCTCGGCTTCGAGCCTGGTTGGTTGAAATCAACCGACGCAGATGTAAATTCTCCTAATATATAGATGTTTCCCGCGCAATCCACCGCGATATCGTGAGAAGTGTTGTGCTCATCAGGGTCAAATGCCGTCGGAGACAGCGGTACTGACGATGTCGCCCACTGGGCATCACCATTGGCATCATACTTGACTACAAAGATCGTTTGGTCATGATTACCAACAATGCCATCCCCTAAGGAAGGGACACCGTTACCGAAACCATAGCTATCACTATGAGAATGTCCTGTTACATAACAGCTTCCATTATTATCAACGGCCAGGTTGTAACTTTCATCGAAGTAACCCCCGCCCGCTCCTCTTGCCCAAATACCGTGACCATCGGCGTCATATTTGACTAAAAATATATCTTTAGTGGTATCGCCTGCAGTCATGGTTACAGAGTTGGGTATGGCCTGTGAGTCGAACTGAACAATCGGGCTGTAGAAATTGCCGGTTACATAGATGTTGCCAACGCCATCGATTCCAATGGCGACAGCTTGTTCCAACGCACTCCCGAATATGCTTGTTGACCAGACGAAGTTGTTGCTGCTATCGGTCTTGGTTACTAAAACATCATCGCCGATATCTGCTCTATCGGTGTTATCTTCTATTTTATAAATGTTCCCGTTGTTATCTGTCACAGATTTTGGCGACGTTCTTGGAGAAGTTGTCAGTCCGAGGACATTGCCCGTGGGATCGTAAGTCACTACAAATGGACCTGGCCCACTTTGAGAGACGTTGCCGAAGGCGATGGAATTGGAAAGAGTAAGCCCGGTTACAGATGCATTTTCGTCAGCGTCAACCGCAATGCTGAGACCAACGGAATGACCCGATCCAATTGCACCCTGCGCCCAAATAAATCCAGGGGCCTGCTGGCTGATAGATGAAGCCGAGCCGCAGCCTGCCATGAGAAACAACGACGACACCACGATGAAGAGAGCGCGATTCATGAGTACCTCGTGCAGAGTAGTGTCCGAAAGAGGCAATTCGTTTCACGCCGCGACAGCAATCATCCCGCTAGCTTGGTGAGCGGCGGCGGATCAGTTGGCTTAAAGAGGAACAAGCCTTTCCGAGACGCAACCCGCGACCTGCAACTGCCGTGACGCCGCCCGAACGACGTTCTTTTGACTAGCGAGCCACGCTACGGCCTCGCCGAGGCCCTCCGGCGATTCCGGGGACGGCTCGCACGAGTGGCACGGCCACGTCGGCGGCCGACCGCCGACCGCCGACCGCCGACCCGTCCCCATCAGTTAGACTCCCTCCTCGATGGAACCTCTCGAAACTCACCTTGATACCTCCTCCTCCGATTTCGCCGCGAATGCGGAGCGGTTGCAGGGGTTGGTGGACGATCTGAACAAGCGCCTGGCGGCGGCGAGGCTGGGGGGCGGGCCGAAGTATCTGGCCCGGCACAAGGAGCAGGGGAAGATGCCGCCGCGGGAGCGGATCGCGGCTCTCTTGGATCCGGATACGCCGTTTCTGGAGCTTTCGCCGCTGGCGGCGAATGGGATGTATGACGATGAGGCGCCGGCGGCGGGGATGATCACGGGGGTGGGGCGGATTCATCAGCGGGAGTGTCTGATCATCGCCAACGACGCGACCGTGAAGGGGGGGACGTATTTCCCGATCACGGTGAAGAAGCATCTGCGGGCGCAGGAGGTGGCGCTGCAGAACAATCTGCCGTGTGTGTATCTGGTCGATTCGGGCGGGGCGTTTCTGCCGTTGCAGGCGGAGGTGTTTCCGGACCGGGAGCATTTCGGGCGCATTTTCTACAACCAGGCGGTGATGTCGGCGCAGGAGATTCCGCAGATTTCGGCGGTGATGGGGTCGTGCACGGCGGGCGGGGCGTATGTGCCGGCGATGTCGGATGAGGCGGTGATCGTGAAGGGCACGGGTACGATTTTCCTCGGCGGGCCGCCGCTGGTGAAGGCGGCGACGGGGGAGGAAGTGACCGCGGAGGAACTCGGCGGAGCGGATGTGCACACGCGCATCAGCGGCGTGGCGGATCACTTCGCGGAGGACGACGAGCACGCCATCGGGATCGTGCGCAGCATCGTGGAGAATCTGCGCTTCGAGAAGAGCGAGCCGCCGACGCGCATCGCGCCGGAAGATCCGCTGCATGATCCGAAGGAGTTGTACGGAGTCATCCCGCGCGATCTGCGCAAGCCGTACGACGTCCACGAGGTGATCGCCCGCATCGTGGACGGCTCGAAGTTTCACGAATTCAAGGAGCGCTATGCCACGACGCTGGTGACCGGCTTCGCGCGGATCTTCGGCTACAAGGTGGGCATCCTGGCCAACAACGGCGTGCTGTTCTCCGAGTCGGCGCTGAAGGCCACGCATTTCATCGAGCTGTGCAACCAGCGCCGCATCCCGCTGGTGTTCCTGCAGAACATCACCGGCTTCATGGTGGGCAAAGAGTACGAGCGCGGCGGCATCGCCAAGGACGGAGCGAAGATGGTGCACGCCGTGGCCAACGCCAGCGTGCCGAAGTTCACGGTGATCCTGGGCGGCTCGTTCGGCGCCGGCAACTACGGCATGTGCGGCCGCGCCTACTCGCCGCGCTTCCTCTGGATGTGGCCGAACGCGCGCATCTCGGTGATGGGCGGCGAACAGGCCGCGGGCGTCCTGACGACCGTCAAGCGCGACCAGCTCGCCCGCGCCGGCCAGGAACTGTCCGCCGAGGAAGAACGCAGCATCACCGATCCCGTCCTCGCCAAGTACGAAGAGGAAGGCAGCCCCTACTACTCGACCGCCCGCCTCTGGGACGACGGCGTCATCGACCCCGCCGACACGCGCATCTACCTGGGGCTGGGGTTGTCGGTGGCGTACAACGCCAGGATCGCGGAGGCGAGGTTTGGCGTGTTTAGAATGTAGGAGGAGGAGCTTCACAGCTGTAGAGCTACACAGCTACACAGCTGATGCGGCTTCTGGTGTTGCTGTACAGCTGTAAAGCTGTGAGGCTGTACCGCTGTTAACTATGATCACCTGGTTCCTGCTCGACCTCGGCAACACTCTGATCAAGCTCGCCTACGAGCGGGTGATCGAGAGCATTTGCCGCGATGCTTCGGTCTCGCGCGATGATCTCGTGGAGATGCTGGAGGCGCCCGGGGCGTATCGCGATATGGAGCGCGGGGCGGTGTCGTTCTGGGAGTTCTACGAGCTGCTCTGCGACAAGGCGGGCTATCGCGGCTCGATCCGCGAGTTCCACGAGCTCTGGAGCGACTTCTTCGACGGGACCGTCCCGGGAGCGGAGGAGCTGCTCGAGCGCATCCGCACCCGCTACCGCCTGGCCTTCATCTCCAACTCGAACGAAGTGCACGCCGAGCTGATCCCGCGCAAGTTCTCGTCGCTGTTCGAAAGGGACGACCGCTTCATCTTCTCGCACCGCTTCAAAGTGGCTAAACCCGATCCGGAGATCTTCCGTCGCGCCCTCGATACCATCGGAGCCACGCCGCACCAGGTGGTCTTCGTCGATGACCTCAGCGAAAACGTGGCCGTGGCGCGGTCGCTGGGGATCCAGGCGTTTCAGTTCATCGACACGCTGACGCTCACGCGGCAGTTGGAGGCGGAGCGCCTGCTTTAATCGAATCCTGAGCGAAGCGAAGGATCAATGGAGCAGATCGCGAGGCGTGTGCCTCGTGCCTCGCAGTCTGCTCCACTGATCCATCGCTGCGCTCGGGATTACGAGGGATCACAACACCATCGGCGCCACGCCGCACCAGGTGGTCTTTGTCGACCGACTTCAGTTCATGGATGTGAACAGGTCGATGAGCATCCCGAACAGCTGAAGTAAGAAGGCGAGGAAAATAAACCCAAGCCCTTGAACGGTGGCCAGCCGATCCTCGTTCGTGGCGACGCTGATCATTCCTTTGGCTTTGCTGCCTCGAAAAACCGCGTTGAGAAGAACCTCGGCCACGTCGAGCGCGCTCCGAACACTCGTCGTGTACTGATTGGCCATCCGGCTGGCGCCCCACATTCCGAGAATCGCACCGATGATCTGGAGAATCTTTGCGGCGTACTGCCATATGTCTGAGCTCATGAAGTCACCTCGGCGATGAGTGCGTAACCGGTGATGTCCGCTTCGGTGCGATCGGGGGAGTAGACAACCCACAGGCGAAGACCACAGGCGTCCACGGCGAAGATATTGGTCGAGACGTAGGTGGGGATGACCTCGCATCGACCGAGTCTCAAATCGGCGAAAACAGGTGCCAGGCAGCGGGCAGCGAAGTCGTTGTTGCCGAGGTAGGAGAGAACTACAGGATCGAAGTAGAGGTTACGAAGCGGCGGCATCGAGCTTGACGCAGTCATCGAAGCGAAGCGCTCAGGCCCGGTTCTGATTGGCTATGCCGTTCCCTTCAACCGCTCCTCGGCGGCGAGCGCACGCCGAAGATTGTCGGGATCCAGGAGCAGCGCGACGGTGGCCTCCAACGACCGATAATCGTCGATACTCAGGACCACGGCGATCGGATCACCGTCGCGTGTGAGGACGACACGGTCATTGTTCTCGACGACCCTGGCGAGGTTTTCGTCTGTGTTTTCCAGCGTCTGCTGCTGCATCGCGTCTCCGATTCTCAGACGGATTGTCGCACGATTCCCAACGACGCGCCCGAGCTACAACCCGTTCTTCACCGTCTTCGTGAGCGGATCCTCTCCGTACCACTTGCGGTGAAACTCCAGCAAGGCGTCGCGGTCGTTGCCGCCGTTGTTGTTGGTGGTCTGGCCGCGGAAGAGGCGGGGGAATTCGTAGAGGACGTAGTCGAAGTTGCGGTTGGCGTATTCCTGGCCGAGCTTCATGAAGGAGGCGCCGTCGATGCTGAATTTGCGCTCGCCTCGGTAGGCGAGGTCGACGCGTGAGTAGCGTTTCTCTTTCACTTTGTTGGCGAACTTGAGCAGGGCGGTCTGGACGTCGAGCGGGGTCTGGCGGACGCTGAGGCCCTGGAGGTCGTACACGACGACGCCGGGGATGACGTAGTACTGGTAGTGCGCGGAGACCTGCATGCCGCGGAAGGCGTCGTTTTCTTTGAGGATGTCGTTGACCGGTTCCTGCAGGAGGAGGAAGTTGGCGGAGTAGCCGATGAGCGCGGCGATGAGGGGCGTGCCGACGAAGATGAGCTTCTTGTTGCGCAGCGCGGGGATGGGGATGGCCACGCGCTCCATCCGGAACTGGCGGCGGATCATGGTCCAGAAGCCGGTTTTCTTCTTGGAGCGGGGAGTGCTGGGCGGCTCCACGGGGACGGCGTAGTAGGCGATGGAGAGCAGCAGGCCGGCGGCGATGGAGAGGACGCCGACGGGACGGAACACGAGCAGCGCGCCGAGGCCGAAGAGGTACATGACCCAGCTGGCGTAGTTCATCCGCGAGCGGATGCGTTGGGCGCGCTCGCGATAGAAGTCTTCGTTCAGGATCTCGCCGCAGTGCTTGCAGCGGACCGACCTGGGCCGCACCGCACCGTTACAGAACTGACACTCTGCGGTTTCGGTGTCGTTGGAGCGGCGCAGACGCCCCCAGTCGGTGATCCGCCGATGCGGGACGGCGTCTTCCGCGCGGCGCTTGGGCCCGATCGCGATCCCCGGCAGCGTGACCGAGATGATCGGCACGGGCTCCGCGTGCATGGCCTGAATGAGCAGCAGCCCGCAGTTCTCGCACGCGGTCGCGGTCGCTTCATTCGTGGCCTCGCACTCGGGGCATCGCATGGGCTCCACGAGTGCAACGTGGTTGCCATCGGTGTCGGACTGTCGTTCGTCAGCCTGCATGGTTCTCTTTTTGACCTGATGTGGGGACCACAACGCGGAAATGGCCTGGAACAGTCCCGCTCAGCGCCGCCTGCGGCCGAAGCGGCGCTCGATGTTGAAGCCGAGCTTGACTTCGCTGGCGTCGAGGCCGGCACCCTGGAAGGTGCTGGTCGTGTACTGATCGACGGTCGTGCCCTGGCTGTTGGTGACGAGGATCTCGAACCAGTGGCCGCCGATGGCGCGTTTGAGGCCGACCGCCCAGCCGAAGTCGCTGTCGATGCCGTCGGGGAGGTCGCCGTTGGGCGGGATGATCTCGGCCACCACGGCCAGAGGCGGGCGGACGAAGTAGGTCACGCCGACCGGGACGTTGAAGGCCTGCTCGAAAAGGGCCCCCGAGGTATCGAAGATCACCACGCGCCCCGCGTTGGTGACGAACGTCGGCATGGCGAAGAATTCGGCCTTGCCGATGCGCCGCGAAACGAGCGCCTGCACGAAGAGCGAGCTGCGGTCTTCGAGAGCGCGCTCCGTGCGCCAGTCGACGCCGCCGCGCAGCGTGAACGTCAGCGGCACCGCCGGAGCCTGCTGGAGGACGACGTACTTGGCCGCGGCCTCGAACGTGTCGTTGGTGTTGCTGCGGGCAATCGAAAGCTGCAGATCGCGGTGGATCGCATACGACAGCCCGAACGTCACATCCGCATTCGTGTCGAGACCGAACAGCGAATGCAGCTGATCGGAGAAGCTGCCGTTCGACAGCGATTGATTGAAGCGGTGCGTGAACTTGATCTCCCACGTCCCGTCCGCCGCCATGTGCGAAGAAGGGAGAGACAGCAGCTGATCGCCGACCGGCAACTTGCCCTGCGGACGATAAGGATCTTGAGCGCAGAGCGCCGAGGGCAGGGCGCAGAGGAAGAACAGCGCCACACGCAAACTGCGCCGCATCTTCTGCCCTCTGCCCTCTGCGCTCTGCCCTCTAATCATTCGGAGCTCCTCGCCGGATCCAGTCGCGGACCAGCCCGATCTGCAGTTCGGAGAGTGGCGGTTGATTCTGCGGCATGCGGTCGCCGGTGATGCCGGAGCCGACGATCTTGCGGTAGAGATACGACGCGGACGGATCACCGGGCGCGACGCGCAGCAGCGACGGCATCTCCACGCTGGCCACACCGACGGTGCTGGCGTAGGCGCGGCCGGGGATGAGCACCATCTGCGATTGCTGTCCCAGCGGATCGTGGCAGGCGATGGTGGTGCAGTTCGGCGTGAAGACTTCGTTCTGCACGCGCGTGAACGTGGCCGATGGATCGGGCGGCGGTCCCTGACCGTCGGGAAGCGTCGGCGTTTTCAACTCGCCGCATGCAGCCGGTAGGAAGAGCAGCAGGATGGCGAGGGAGCGTGCACGCAAGCGCATTGACGTCCCTTAAGGTAGCATCGCATCGTGCATTCCGTCGATGAGCTGCTGGCTGTCGTCGTTCGGGAGCAGGACGACGACGCGCGCTGGACCGCCATCCGCGAACTTCATGCGGTCGGAACGCGTGAAGTCTTCGAAGGCGCGGTGCGGTTGTGCAACTCGGCGTCCGCGAAGGAGCGCGTGGCCGGCGCCGACATTCTCGGTCAGCTCAGCGCCTGGACCGACGACGCCATCCCGGCTCTTATGAATCTTCTGGGCGATGCCGAGGTGTGCGTCATCGAGTCGGCCGTGCACGCGCTCAGCCAGAAGCAGGATGCGCGCACGATCGACGCGCTGTCGCGCGTGTCGCAGCACGATGCCTCGAACGTGCGCTGGGCCGTGGCCACCGCGCTCGAGGATCTGATCGGCGACGAGCGCGCCGAGCGCGTGCTCCTGACGCTGATGCGCGACGGCGACACCTCGGTGCGCGACCGGGCCACGTTCGCCGTGGGCAGTCTCTCCGATCACGACACGCCGCGCATCCGAGCCGCGCTGGCGGAGCGTCTCCGCGACGAGGATCGCGCCGTGGCGAACGAAGCGGCCCTCGGGCTGGCGCGGCGCCGCGACGCCCGCGCCATTCCGTACATCGCCTCGGCCGTCGAATCCTCAGACGGCGAGATCGAGGAAGCCGCCGACGAGATCACCTCGCCCGACATGCTCACCGAGCTGCTGAAAGCGCGCGATGCCGCCGGCGATCTGGTCGGACTCAAGACGCTCATCGCGCGTTGCAGGGCGCGCCTCTAGAAAAAGCGAAGCGGCCGGCTCTCAGTCCGAGTGCCGGGTCACTTGCCCGTCCGACTATCTAACTCCGCCGAGAGAGACGTCGGTGCATTCAGACTGAGAGCCGGCCGCTCCGGATCTCCGGTGGTCAGCCGTTCGGCGGCTCGTTCTCCACGGTGGGGTCATGATCCAGCCCCTCCCCGCCGCCGTCAGGCTTCGCATGCAGCGTGTAGTGGTACGCCAGGCGGGCGGCACCCTTCTCGAGGTAATTGCTCCAGCGCCGCACGCGAGTCGTCGGCGTGTTGCGGCTGCTGAGCTCGGAGGTGGGAGCGTCTTTTTCTTCGTCGAACCTGATGGCCGGGTCGAGGAACTCACCGCCCGTGAGCGTCCAGGTGATGGTGCCGTCGAATCCGTTGGGGACCTGCAGCGTGTCGGGGTCGGCCGTGATGCCGCCCGAGTCGACGGTGACCTTGACGTCGAGATTGGACATGGGAGTCTCCTTATCGTCATCGTCGTGATGACGGTCAGTGGTGGTCGTGCGTGATGTGAGGGGACCGGCGGCTAGCCGGGGGGAGCGCCGGGCGGCGGGGGGAGATCCGCGTCGCGATAGCCGGCGGCGTTGAGCCGAGCAATCTCGGCGGAGGCCTCGCGCCGTTGTCCCAGTGCCACGAGCGCGCGTGCGCGGATCGCGGCCAGCCGCACGTCGCTGGTATGCGTCTCGGTGAGCGCCAGGACGCGGCGGCGGAGTTGATCGGCCACTTCGCTGGAGCCGCGCGAGTCTTCCACTCGCGCGGCCAGGAGCAGGTTGTCGGAGAGCGGGCGAATGGTTTGCTTATTCTGAGGATCGGCGGCGTCGAGAGGCTCGAGCATGGCCACGCCCTCGCGAGCCAGCTCACCGGCACGGGAGGCGTTGCCCATTTCAAACAGGAGCGTGCCGCGGCGGTGAAGAGCGACGGCCAGATCTCTCTGCCAGTCTGCCTTCGGCTCCACCCGCACGACGGCGCGCATTCCGTTCTCAGCCTCGCCGGCCAGCGCCAGCGCGCCGGCAGGATCTTCGGTCATGAGAGTGGCCAGCCGGAACTGGGCCACGTGCCGGTTGCGGCGGCGATTGACGTTCGTGGGATCGAGCCTGACCAGCCGGGTCCAGAGCTCGAGTTCTTCCCGATACGAGGCCACCGCTTCGCGCGTGTCGCCCATCATCTCCTGCAGCAGGCCGGTGTACGAGAGGCTCACCGCCAGGCGGTGTATGCGCCGGACGTCTTTCGGAGCGGCGGCCACGAGTTGCCGCTGCAACACCAGCTCCTCGCTGAACGCGCGGCGCGCGCCGGCGAGATCGGCCCGGGCCTGCAGGACGACGCCGAGGTGGTTGAGGGAGCCGGCCAGGTCCTTCCGCCACGTTTCGTTCCGCGGATCGCGCTGCAGCCGGCGGCGATCGAGATCGACGGCGGTCTGAAACTCGGCCAGGGCGTCCTTCAAGTTGCCGGCCGCTTCGTGAGCCGCGCCGACGTTGACATGTCCATAACTCACTTCCGCCTCGAACGTCAGGTCGCCGGGATGCGCGGCCTGGAGCGTGCGGGAAATGTCGAGATAGTTGCGGAAGTGGCGCAGCGCACCTTCGTGGTCGCCTTGCTGGCGCAGAGCATCGCCGAGGTAGAAGTGGGCATTGGACAGCGCCAGCTGCCACTCATCCCGTTTGGGATCGCGCCCGACGGCTGCCGCGGCGAATCGCTCGGATTCCTGGAACATCTTCACGGCCGCGTCGAGCTTTCCCTGGTCGATCCTTACGTCGCCGAGCTGTGCCAGCGCCAGGGCGTTCTTGTGCAGGTTTTCTCCGCTCAGCTCCTCGGGATCGAGGGAGGCGAAGTAGGCCAGGGCGCGCGATGCCACATCGTCGAGGACGTCCGTGCGGCCGACCGATTCGAGCTTGGTGCGCAGGTCGCCGACCATGAAGCTCACCAACTCCTCGGCCTGCCGGCGGCGTTGTTCCGCCTGGCGCCGGGCCGTGGTGACGTCGGCGATGTACTTCGCGGTGAAGGCGGCGAGCACGATGGCCAGGGCGATCAGCATGACCATGCGCGCGCGCCGTTTCGGCGCGGCCACGATGCGCTCGAGGATCTGCAGCGTCTCCACCGCGGTCGGACGATCCGCCGGGGCCATCCGCTTGAGCCGCTCGACGAGCGCCGTGATGTCGCGCGGCTGCCCGGCCATCGGTTCGCTCGTGCCGGCCGCGGCGCGCAGCAGCAGTTCCGTGCTGCCGAGGTTCTGCGGGTGCGCGGGCTTCTCCGTGAACAGCATCTGCAGGAGAAGGCCGAATGAATACATGTCGCAGGCCGGTGTGGAGATGCCTCCCACGGCCTGTTCCGGGCTCATGGTGGCCGGTGTGCCGACGGCGCAGCCGCGCATGGTGAACTGGCGTGGCACGGGAACAGGCGGCGTGACGTGCGCGCCGCGTACGGGAAAGATAAGCGTGGCCGCATTCTCGGCCGGCTCGTCCTGCGGGCCGGCGGGCGGTGTGGGCGCTTCTTCCTCTTCGCCTTGGCGGGCGATGCCGAAGTCGAGCACCTTCACGGTGCCGTCCGCGGCGATCATGATGTTTTCTTCTTTCAGGTCGCGATGTACGATTCCTTTGCGATGGGCGGCAGCGAGGGCGTCACAGATCTGGAGTGCGATGCGCAGCTTGCGCGCGCGGCTCATGCCCATTTCGATCGCTCTGGCCAGCGTCACGCCGTCGATCAGCTCCAGAACGAGAAAATCGCCTTCGTCGGCCTCTATATATTCATGAATCCGGCAGATGTTCGGATGGTCGAGGGCCGACAGCGTGCGGGCCTCGCGGAGAAACCGCCGTCGCGCGTCGAAGCTCAAACGGCGGTCGGCGCGGATGGCCTTCAATGCCACAGTGCGGTCGAGCCGCTCGTCGAAGGCACGATAGACCTCACCCATGCCGCCCGAGCCGAGGGCGTCGATAACGCGGAGATGTCCAATACGGGCTCCAATCATGCGGTCCGGGCTGACGTCGAGAAGCAACGATGGTACGCCGATCCGGTCGAAGCGCGGAAGGCTCGAGCAGGTGCTCGTGCTGTTTTCGCGGGTTCGTGGATTCGCTGCGCGCATGGCTCTCCCTCTACAATCCCCTCGACCTCAATTTTGATTGGACCGTTCCTGCTGAGTACACATCATCCTCAACCAGCCCGCCAAAGTCGTAAGTGACTGGTAGCGATCTGGTTGTTTCTATGGCCCGTTTTCGATTCGATCAATTCTGCTTCGATTGTGACCAGAAGGCGCTGCTGCGCGGCGGCGAGCCGGTGCGTCTTACGCCGCGGGCATTCCGGCTATTGGAGCTGCTGCTGCTCCGACACCCCAAAGCAGTCAGCAAACGCGATCTTCTCGAGCACGTCTGGTCCGGCCATATCGTCGAAGAGGCGAACCTGAAGACACTGGTGCTGGAGATCCGTACCGCGCTCGAAGAACGCGGCGGACGCCCCGAGGTCGTGCGCACGGTGTATGGATACGGCTACGCCTTTGCGGGCGAGGTGGAGCAGCAGGAAGGCGCGGAGAGTCCGGGCATCGTGTCGGTGCGATGGAACCTGCAATCGGTGCTGCTGCCGCTCGGCGTGCACCTCATCGGCCGCCGCAACGATTGTGCGGTCAGTATCGAAGACCCCTCGGTGTCCCGCGTTCACGCGCGCCTGGAGATCCTGCGCAACACCCTGCGCATCGAGGATCTCCACAGCAAAAACGGCACGTTCATCAACGGCCACAGAATCACGGAGCCGACGGACCTGCTCTGCCGCTGCGAGATTTTCATTGGCGAAGTGCCTGTGAAGCTGGCCCGGCTCGATTCCGGCGACGCCTCGACGCAAACCGCGGCGCCGCGATTGACGTAACTCCTGTTAATTCTTCTTCGCCTCACTCACCAGCTTCTCCACATCGGCCAGTAATGTTTTCGCGTCGTACACAATGCCGTCTTTGACGACGTACTTCACCCCGCCGACGCGCTCGGCTTTGCCGGTTTCGTCGTTGACGCGGATGGCGCCTGTGCCGTAGAGCACTTTGAGATTGGCCAGCGGGTTTGCTTCGACGAGGACGAGGTCGGCGAGCATGCCCGCGCGTACGAGTCCGTATTCGGGGCGTTTGCCGCTCGCTTCATGCAGCGCCTCGGCGCCGTGGAACGTGGCTGCACGGATCACTTCCAATGGGTGGAAGCCTGCTTCCTGCAGCAATTCTAGCTCGCGGATGTAATCGAAGCCATAAAGCTTGTAGATGTAGCCGCTGTCGGAGCCGGTGGTGACGCGTCCGCCGCGATTCTTATATTCGTTGAGGAAGGTCATCCAGAGGCGATAGTTGTTTTTCCACTCGATCTCGTCGGCGGTGGTCCAGTCGAACCAGTAGGCGCCGTGCGCGACGCGGCTCGGCTCGTACCATTTCCAGAGCGAGGGCAGCGTGTAGCGGTCGTGCCATTCCGCGCGCATGGCCCGCATCAGGTCGCGGCTGGCCTCATAGATCGTGAGCGTGGGGTCGATGTTGAAGCCGAGCTTGAGCAGCTCGTCCATTGTGGCGTTCCACTTGGCGCTGCCCGGCGCCGCGGCCTGCTTCCAGAGACGCCCGGCCTGGCCGAAGCGATGCGATTCGTCGAGATAGTTGTAGTCGGCCGGATAGTCCTGGACCGTGCGCGTGTCGAAGAGGGCCTCGGGCAGTCCGTACCAATGTTCCATTCCGTCGAGGCCGAGGCGCGCGGCCTGGAGGATATTCATCCGGGCCACGCCCATTTGCGCCAGATGCGTGGTCGTGCCGAGCTTCAGCTTCTGTGCCTCGGCGAGGAGCGCGGCCAGCACGTCGGGATCGTAAATGGCGTCGCCGCCACCGCCGATGATCTTCAAGCCGGCCGCGCCATTCTTGGCCGCCCATTGCGCGAACTTCCGGGCCTGCTCGGGCGAGTCGATGGCGCCGCCATCCCACATCGAGCTGCCGGTGAAGGCGTACGGCACGATGCGCGGCGCCACGATCTCGTTGCGCGCGCTGCGGTCGCGCTCGTGCACCGTCCAGTCGAGGCCATTGCCGGAGCCGGGGTCGCGCACCGTGGTGATCCCGTGCGCCAGCCAAAGCTTGAACACGTACTCGGCGGTCGTGCCCTGCTCGGTTCCGCCGCAATGGCCGTGCATGTCGACGAAGCCGGGCAGGAGGTACATCTTCGAGCCGTCGATCTCCTTGGTGGCGTCCTTCGGCCTGCGCTTCGGATCGACGGCCACCTTCGGGAAGCCGACGCTGCGGATTTCCTTGATGCGGTTCCCTTCGATGACCACGTCCATCGGCCCGATCGGCGGCGCGCCGGAACCGTCGACGACGGTGACGCCGCGGAGGATCAGCCGCTTGAACGGCCCTTCGCCTTCGTCCGCGCGGCGGTCCGGGGCGTACGGTTGCCGCTTTTCGTCTTCCTGGGCGAAGGCGGTGAGAGCGAGGAGGAGGGCCAGAGCGGCCGCGGCTTTACGCATGGGCGCGCATTGTAGCCGCGGGCAAGGTAGGGAATCGCGGACGGCGAGGCCCTCCCCATGAGACAAAGGAAAACCTATGGCGACGAGACGCGTGGCGGGAAAGAACGGCTGGACGCTGGTGCGGCAACCGGCGGCGGGTGGACGAAAACGCCGCGGAGGGGCGGAGACGAGCGTCGGAAGCGATATCCCGGCCGAGTTTCTGCAGTCCGATGCCGTCCGCGTCGAAGAGGTGTACGAAGCGGTGTCGGCACCTGTGCCGGCGGGAGGGCGGCGCCGTGCCGCGCCGCCCGATCTGGTCGTCGAGGTCGGCCTCGAGCCCGGCGAGGCGAGCATCCTGGCCATCCGGCATCCGTCCGGCGCCATCACGTTCCATCCGAGCACGGAGCGCGTGGCACGCTCGACGCGGCGCGGTCCAGCGGGTGCGGCCTCGACAGCTGGCGCCGCCCTTTTCCGCGTGCCGGTGCGCCGCGTGGATGCGGCGGAAAGCGGACGGCGCGGCATCGTCACGAAGGCGCTCAAGGTGGTCGTGCTCAAAGTGGCCAAGGCCGCCATCGACAAGGCGGTGAGCATCGCCCTGCCGGTCCTGGCCGCGCGCTGGGAGAAGCAGACCTGGACGAAGAAAGGCTTGCGCGAGGGCTGGTTTCACGTCGCCCCGGCCGGCACGACCGGACTGACGCTCACCGCAGGCACTCCGCCGGCGGGACAGCGCTCGCTGCTGCTGCTCCACGGCACGTTCTCGAACGCGAACGGCGCGTTCGGATCGCTCGCCGGCACCGACTTTTTCGAGCGCGCCCGCAAGATCTACGACGACCGCATCTACGCCTTCAATCACTTCTCGATCAGCCGCACGCCGGACGAGAATGCGCAGATGCTGCTCGACGGTCTGCCGCCCGGCGAGCATCTCTGCGACGCCATCACGCATTCGCGAGGCGGCCTGGTGCTGCGCAATCTGGTGGAGCATCGCGAGCAGCATGGTGCTGCGGCCGATCGGTTCCGCCTCGGCCATGCCGTCCTCGTGGCCTCGCCGAACGACGGCACGCCGCTGGCCACGCCGAAGCGTTGGGAAGAGACGGTCGGCTGGTTCGCGAACCTCATGGAGTTTTTCCCGGACAATCCGTTCACCACCGGCGCGGAGTTCGTCTCCGAAGCGCTGGTCTGGCTGGCCTCGCACCTGGCCGGCGATCTGCCGGGGCTGCGCTCGATGGACGGCGCGGGCGAGATGGTGAAGGAACTGCAATCGCCGCCCGGACCGCCGGCCAAGGCGTACTCCGCGCTGGTCTCCAACTTCCATCCCGACGCGGCGCTCTGGCAGCGCGCGCTCGACGTCGGCGCCGACGAGTTCTTCGGCTCCGCGAACGATCTGGTCGTGCCGAGCGAGGGAGGCTGGCGGATCGATCGCGACGGCACCGCGCACATCCCATCCGACCGCATCGGCTGCTACGGCCCGGGCGGCAACCTCGGCGCGGCTGGCCCGGCGCCCGTGCATCACATCAACTTCTTCGGCCGCTCCGAGACGGCGGACTTTCTCGTGACCGCGCTGTCCGGCGAGAAACAGAAGCTCACGCCGGTCGATCCGAATGCGCCGCTGCCGGACCGGCGATTCACGCGGGGCGGGGGAGGGGCGGCGGCGACTGCGGTTGCGGCTCCGCGCGCGGCCGCCGTGGCCCCGGTTCCAATCTCGAGACCCGCGTTGCCGGCCATGTCCGCCTCGGCATTACCGCCGGACGACGCCGACGCATTTCATCTCGTGCTCATGCCCGCGTACACGGACCTGGAAAAAGAGCCGCCGACGTTTCCGGAGTGGGCCCATGTCCTGGCCAGTTACGCCGGCGCCCGCGTGATGTCGAAGTTCCGCCTGCGGCGCAAGGACCCCAAGGACAAGACCGAGAAGGCGACCTCGTTCGGCAGGATCATCGCCATCCACGAGCGCATCAAGACGTTCACGGACGAGATGCGGGGCACGCTGCCCAGCGACGAGGAGATGGTCGAATTCGGCGGTCTCCTGTTCGACGCCTTGTTCCAGGGCGATGTGCGGCGGCTGTACGACGAGGCGCGGGCGCGCCAGCGGACACGGAAGCTCGATTTCGTGCTGACGTCGCAGATCGCCTGGATCGCCGAGAAGCCGTGGGAGTTCTGTTATGACACGGCGCGCAAGAGCTTCCTGGCCACCGAGGAGATTCATTTCGTCCGCAACGTGGTGACGGCCGTTCCTGCCGACGCCATCCGGCAGTGTGTCGGGCCGCTCCGCATCCTGATCGCTTCGGCGCAGCCGGTGAACTTCGGGGTGCTTTCGATCGAGCAGGAAATGGAGGCCATCCTGAGCGATTTTCAGCCGCTCACGGAGGCCGGCCTGGCCGAGATCGAGGTCCTGCAGCGAGCGACGCCCGAGGCCATCCATCGCCGTCTCGAAAGAGGACACTTCGACATCGTGCACTTCATCGGCCACGGCGAGTTCGACAACGACACGAAAGAGGGCGTGCTGGTCTTCGAGGACGAACGCGGCGGTCCGTTCAAGCTCGGGGAGCGCTCCGTGCGCCAGATCTTCTGCGGCCGCGGCCTGAGCCTGGTCTTTCTCAACTCCTGTCAAAGCGCCCGAGGCGGCCGCTCCGACTTCAACAAAGGCGTGGCCCAGTCGCTGGTGGCGCACGGACTGCCGGCGCTGGTGGCCAATCAATACAGCGTGCTCGACTCGTCGGCGACCTCCTTCGCGCGCTACTTCTACTCGTCGCTGGCGCAGGGGTACTCGCTCGGCCACTCGGCGCGTGAGGCGCGCATCGCCGTGAACTACTCGTTGCAGGGGGATCTGATCGATTGGGCGGTGCCGGTGCTGTATGCGCGGGATGCCAATCAAACGCTCTGCGTGAGGCCTGCGGCCGAGGCGAAGGTCCCGCTGATGGCCAGGGCGGCGCGGGTGAAGCGGCGGCCGGCGGACGAACGGCCGCGCCGGGTGGCCGTGTGGGACATCGAAAAGGTGTTCCCCTCGCTCGAGAAAACGCTCGACCGCATGAACGCGGCGCAGGACGTCTTCGGCTTCGAGCTGGTGGAGATGTCGGCGCCCCTCGATGCCTGGGACCGCACCGGAGGCGGTCAATTGCTGCGCGCCGAGCACCTGGCCATGCGTCTCGGCGGCAAGCCGATGGAGCTGCAGGTGGACCTCCTGGCGTGCATCACACGCCACCCGCTGCAGGACAAGACCGGCCAGACGTTCTATGGATGGTGGCCCGATCCGGACGACCCGCCGGTAGGGATCTTTACGACCGCCGGACTCAACCTCGCGCCCGAAGGGATGGCCACCGACCGCGCCATCGCCAACACAGCCGTGGCGTTCCTGGCCCGGTTTTTTTCGAAACGCGACGCCCATCCGAAAGGGCCGAAGAACTGCCCCTTCTTCCTGAACGAGGCTAGAGACGTCCAGGTCCTGACGCGAACGCAGAAATTCGACGCAGCCTGCCGGCGGGAGTTGAAGAAACTGATGGTGAAGGAGCTGCCCGCGCTGGACGCGCTGCTTGGGGCGTTCTGAGTGGAGCTGTACAGCTGTAAAGCTTCACAGCTGTACAGCTGCCACTACCAGCCGTACGAGCCCGTCGGCGCGTGGTGTCCCAGCAGCGCTTCCTGGTACTTCGCGAACTCGCCCGACTTCATGTAGTAGTCCGGGAGCACCGTGGCCAGGTACTGGAGGTACTGTTCGCCGCTGTACGGCTTGCCGTCGTGCAGCAGGAGATTGCCGCTCACGTCGAACGGCATCAACGCGATCTCTTCGGCGCCGCGCTTGCGGAAGAACTTCACGTCCGGGACGAACAGCAGATCGGCCGGGCTGATGTTGCGGACGTTCTCGCCGGTGTCCTGCACTTCGCGGACGAGCACGCGGGCGTCGGGGGCGCTGATGTCGCCGAGCCTGGTCTTCACGATCTCGACGTTGATCAGCTCGATCAGCTCGCGCACTTCGTTGTAGTACTCGCCCTGGGCCGTGCCGTTGTCGCGGTCCTTGAACCCGAACTGCACGGCCGTGCCGCCGCCGCGCTCATTGCCGAACATCTCCACGCCGCGCGGGACCCAGGCGTTGATGGCGCGCTGGATGTCTTCGATCGAATAGCGGCCGGTGTCGTTCGTCGCTCCGACGGCCATCTCCTTGAGGAATCCGCGGCCGGAGCCGATGTGGAAGCCTTCCTCGGAGAGCATCGGTCCCATGGAACGGGCCATCGGCGCGTAGGAGAAGACCTTCTGCATCTCCAGCTGGTACTTGCCGACCAGGTCGATGACCGTGGCGAAGATGACGTTGTCGAGGAAGTTCACGAAGGGGATGTTGAAAGCGTCCAGGACGTGGTCGCCGAGCTCCATGGACAGCAGCTCTTCCATGGTCTCGCTGGCGATGTCGGGATGTCCGGGCTTCTTCCAGGAGTGGTCGTGGTCGAGCACCCAGAACATCTGGTACCCGTGCCGCAGCTCCTCGGCCATGATGCGCAGGACGGCCATTTTCATCTGGTCGGTGGGCGCTTCTTCAAGCGTCAGGCGATGCTGCTGGATGGAGCCGAGCTCGGTGGAGGCCTGGGCGCGGATGATGTCGCGCGCCGAATAGAACATGTTGCCGACCATCTCGCCGGCGCTCTCGAACCGCGGCTTGCCGGCCATGCGGCCGAAGGGGATGGCTTCGTTGTTGAGCTTCCCGATCTTGGCCGTGAGCGCGAACGGGGTCTGGCTGTAGAACTTGGCCCAGTTCTGCTCGAGATACGTCAGCTCCGGGAAGTTCTTCTTCTGCCAGGCCACGATGGCGTCGTGGTACTTCGGCGTGATCGTTTCGGTGGTGTACGCGGCCAAAGGGATTCCTCCTCAGGTTCTCAGCGGGTGGTCGGTCGTTCCGTCGGCAGGGCAAACGCTGCCCATGGGGAGCAACATTCTCCGCCGGGAGCGTAGTGTATGACGGCGGGCGGCAGTACGATAGGGAAGAACAGTGCAAGCACAGGGGTTGCACGGCCTCGCACCGGCATCATGCAAACGCTTACATTGCTGCATTCGGATGAGAAGCAGCGTGCCGACCATCTCCAGCGTCAGCTGACGGAACGGACGCGCGAGCTGCAGGAAGTGGCCCAGGTCGGCGTGTCGCTGTCGACGGTGCGCGATCACTCGGTCCTCCTGACCATGATCCTCAGCAAGGCCCGCGAGCTGTCGCGTTCCGACGCCGGCTCGCTCTATCTGCTCGACGAGCAGGACGGCAACAAGGTGCTGCGCTGGAAGCTGGCGCAGAACGACTCCATCGACGTCGAGGGATTCGAGGAAAAAATCCTCCCCATCACGCGCAAGAGTCTGGCCGGCTACGTGGCCATGACCGGGGAGACGCTCGTCATCGACGACGCCTACGCCCTGCCCCCCGACGCCGAGTACGAGATCAACCGCACGTTCGACGAACAGAACGGCTACCTCACGCGCTCGCTGCTCGTCTTCCCCATGACCAACCACGCCGGCGACGTGATCGGCGTGCTGCAGCTCATCAACCGCAAGCGCCAAGGCGCGCCGGCGCGCCTCACGGCCGCGAATGTGCCGGAGAACGTCATCTCCTTCCTCGACGACACGGCCGACATCATGCGCGCGCTGGCCAGCCAGGCCGCGGTGGCCGTCGAGAACAACCTGCTCTACGAATCGATCGAGCGGCTGTTCGAGGGATTCGTCACCGCGGCGGTCACGGCCATCGAGCAGCGCGATCCGACCACGTCCGGTCACTCGTTCCGCGTGGCCGACCTCACGGTGGAGCTGGCCCGCGTCATCGACCGCATCGACTCCGGGCGGTTCGCCACGGTGCGCTTCAGCGTCGATCAGGTGCGGGAGATCCGGTACGCCTCGCTGCTGCACGACTTCGGCAAAGTCGGCGTGCGGGAGCAGGTGCTGATCAAGGAAAAGAAGCTCTATCCGATGCAGCTCGACACCATCCGCGGACGGTTCGAGTACGTCATGAAATGCGTCGAGAACGCCGCCAGCCGCCGGAAGATCGACTATCTGCTCGAGCACGGCCGCGACGGGTACGACGACTTCGCCGCGAAGACCGATGCGGAAGCAGCCGCCGAGATCGCCAGGCTGCAGAAGGACTTCTCCTTCATCGCCCAGTCGAATGAACCGACCATCCTCCCCGAGGGGGATTTCCAGTACCTCCAGCAACTGGCGCAGCGCGAATTCGAAGACATCCGCGGCCAGCGCCGCCGCCTCGTCGACGGCGAAGAAGCGCGCATCCTCTCCATCCGCAAAGGCAACCTCGACGCCACCGAGCGCATCGAGATCGAGAGCCACGTCACGCACACGTTCAACTTCCTGATGAAGATCCCCTGGACGCGGGACCTCGCCCAGGTGGCCGACATCGCCTACGCCCATCACGAAAAGCTCAACGGCCGCGGCTACCCGCGCAAGCTCAGCGCCGACGACATCCCGCTGCAGTCGCGGATGATGGCCATCTCCGACATCTACGACGCCCTTACCGCCAGCGACCGCCCGTACAAGCGCGCCATCTCCACCGACCGCGCCCTGGACATCCTCAAGATGGAAGTCGGCGACGGCCTGCTCGACCCCGCGCTCGTCGAGACCTTCATCGAGGCCAAGGTCTTCGAGCGCGCCGGCGTGCTGCGCACGTAAGCCGTTTACGCCTGCGCGGTCACGTGGCAGATGGCGTTGAGCAGATCGCCGAGCTCGTACGGCTTCATCAGCGACAGCGCCCGCTGCATTTCGTTGGAGATGTTCAGCTCGACGTGGCCGGTGGAGAGGACGACCGGCAGGCCGGCGTGCTCGGCGCGCAGGAGATCGACGAGATCGATGCCGTTTCCGTCGGGGAGGTTCACGTCGATGATGGCCACCTGCGGATGCGAGCGGCGGGCGGCCGCACAGGCCTCTCCGGCGTTACGCACCCAGGTGGTCTCGTAGCCCTCCATGCGCAGGAGCGATTCCAATCCCACTCCCACGGACAGGTCGTCTTCGACGAGCAGGATGCGCTTCACGCCGGGGATCTCCGAGGCCAGATGCTGCGTCAACGGAGAGGACGTTTTGCCGGCCGGGATGACCAGGTGGAACGCGGCTCCGCCTTCCGGGCGGTTCTCGGCCGTGAGCGCTCCGCCCTGTCTCTCCATGAGACGGCGGGCGATGGCCAGACCGAGTCCCGTGCCGTTTCGCTTGGTGGTGAAGAGCGGCTCGAAGATCCGGTCGACGAGCTGCGGCGGGATCCCGGGACCGTCGTCACTCACGGAGATGCGTACGGTTTCCGCGTCCGCGCCGGTGAGCGCGATGCCGACGTGGATCGTACCGCTGCCGGTGATGGCGTCGCGCGCGTTGAAGACCAGGTTGGTGATGACCTGCTCGAGGTGCTCGCGGTCCACGCGCATCGCGCGCACGCGCGGGTCCATCGAGCTGGTCAGCGTGATCGAAGCGGGCATGGCCGGCATCAACTGCCCGAGGAGCGTCGGGAGCCAGGCCCGGGCATCGATGGCGGAGAGCTGCGGCTCTTTCGGATTGGCGAAACGGAGAACCTCCTGCGAGGCCCGCTTGCCGCGGCCGATGGCGCGCGTGATGTGGTTGAGAGACTCGGTGACCGGCCGGGTGGCGGTGGTGTGGCGGGCGATGACTTCCACGAACGGCTGGATGCCCATGAGCACGTTGTTGAACTCGTGCGCCAGCGATGCCGCCACCTGTCCCAGGCTGCTCATCCGCTTCGCCTCTTCGAGCTTGCGGGCGATGGTGCGCTGCTCCGTGACGTCGCGGGCCATGCCGATCGTCCCCACCATCACGCCGTCCACGTAGTGGGGCTGCGACGAGACTTCGAGCGTGACGATCGAGCCCGACCGCGCCGGCAGGTCGTATTCGCTGAAGGTTCCGGTCCCGCCGTTCACCAGGTCCGGCACGGCCGGCACCGAGCGCGGCGTGAAGAGCTCCGTGAACGGGCGGCCGATCCACTCCTCGACGCGATAGCCGGTGCTCCGCTCGAAGCTGCGGCTCAGCGACACGAAGCGGCCCTCGCGGTCGACGGTATAGAGGATGTCGCTGACGCCTTCGACGAGCTCGCGATAGCGCTGCTCCGACAGCTCGAGCGCCTGCTGCGCGCGAATGCGGTCGCTGATGTCGCGGGCGATCACCTGCACGGCATCGCGGTTGCCGTACCGCAGCGGCAACGCCGCCACCTCCACGTCCAGCGGCGAGCCGTCGATGTGCCGGTACTTCTGGCGCAGGTAGGGCACGCTCTGGCCGGCCCGGAGCTGCTCCAGCCGGTCGCTCACGTCGTCGTGACCGGCGGCGTCGACGAAGGAGAACACCGTCCGGCCGACGATCTCCGCCTCGCTCTTCGCGCCCAGGAGCTGCACGAAGGCCTGATTGACGTAGACGTAGGTGCCGTCGACGTGTACGCCGATGCAGTCGGGCGAGAGCTCGACCATGCGCCGGAAGTTCTCCCGGTTCTCCATGGCCGCGGCCTCGGCTTCGCGCTCGCGGGTGATGTCGACCATCACGCCGAACAACTCCACCGGCACGCCGTCCACGCTGTGGACGTTGACGTAATCGCGCAGCCACACCGTGCGGCCGTCCGCCGCGATCATGCGGTAGATGAGCTCGTGGTCTCTGCCGGCCAGCGTCTCGTTGTGGCAGAGCATCGGCACATGCCGGTCGTCCGGATGCAGGCGCTCGGTCCAGAAATCCGGCTGATCGAGCCAGTTGGAGATCGGGTAGCCGAGGAGCGTTTCCGCCGCCGGATTCACATACGTGAAGCGGAACGTCTGCGCCGAGGCCGACCAGGCGATGGCCGGCAGACAATCGAGCAGACGGGCGCGGCGATCATCCTGATAATCAGGAGAGAGAGACGTGGAAGCCGAAGGCATGCGCAGGCCAATAACAATTACGGTGGAAGTATTCCACGGCGTAGATATTGAGTTACAGCCGTGTGCGCTTGAAGGCTGTGGACATGGTGGACGTCCACTCAGTCCACCTCGTCCACAACGTCCACGATGCGTTCGCTACGGAAACACGATCTCGGCGATGTCCGTGACCGCGATATACACAAAGTCGCCGCTGACATGGTCGCGGCCGCTGAAGTCCGGCTTGTTGGTGTCCCCGCACGAGTCGATGAAGAACATGTCGAACGTCTCGTTCGTCTTCAGCGTCAGCGCGATTCTGGCGATCTCGTCGGTGCAGCAGGGACCGCTGGCCACCACCGTGCCCGGACCGGTCACGCGTTTCATCTTCGCGATCTCGATCGGCATGTGCGAGCCGTCCAGCTTGCAGACTTCGTTGATCTGCACGTAGCCGCTGAACAACGCCGAGTGTCCGAACCGCACCGACTCGATATCGAGCGCGAAGGTGGCCCCGTTCGTCCGGCGGACGGAGACGGTCTGCGTCGGGGTCATCCGGAACGTGAGGTCGGGGGTCTCGTTGATCTTGAGAGTCTTCGTGGCCGTGACGTAGCCGGTGCGCTCCACTCTCACCTGGACCGAGCCGAAGGCGGTGACGTTGCGGAGCCTGAATTTTCCCTCGGCGTTGGTGGCGCCGGAGAAGGTCGCGTTCACGATGGCGTTGCGCACGGGAAGGCCGGTCACGTCGTCGACGACGGTGCCGGTGATGGTCACCACGAACTTGGCGCCGCTCGTCGCCGGATGGGCCACGGAGCGGCGCCGGTCGGCGAAGGCGGGGACGGACAACAGGGCCGCAACGAGGGAAGCGGCGGCGATTCGGCGGAGCAGAACGGAATTCATGGATCTCCTTGAAGTCATGTGGAGTGCGACGCAGGCATGCGCCGGAAGGTTACGGCATCGTACCACTGAATAAGTGATACGGAAGCCAGTGCGCCGACGTCTCCCTGCGAGGTGAAAATGGCGTACTCTGCCGCGCTCATGCAGGACTCCCTACCGCAAGCGAAAACCTTCGACCGCGATCTCCTCCTGCTGGTCGCGCTCGCCACGGCCAAGCTCATCTTTCATGTGCTGACCAACGGGCAGTACGGCTTCCATCGCGACGAGCTGGCCACGCTCGACGACGCCCGCCGGCTGGCCTGGGGGTACGTCGCCTATCCGCCGCTCACGCCGCTGCTGGGGCGCATCGAGCTGGAACTGTTCGGCACCTCGCTGGCCGGCTTCCGCTTCTTCGCCGCGCTGGCGCAGAGCGTGGCCATGGTCGTGACCGGCCTCATGGCCCGGCGTCTCGGCGGCGGCCGCGCCGCCATGCTGGTGTCCGCGTTCGCGGCCATGCTCGCGCCGATCTCGCTCTCGGCGAGCTCGATGTTCCAGTACGTGTCGTTCGACTTCCTCTGGTTCGTGCTGCTGTCGTACTTCGTCATCCGCCTGATCGACTCCAATGACAGCCGCTGGTGGCTGGGCATCGGCGCCGCCATCGGCCTTGGCGTACTGACCAAGTACGCCGTAGCGTTCTACGTCGCGGGCGTGGTGGCCGGCGTGCTGCTCACGCCACTCCGCGTTCAGTTACGCGATAAATGGCTCTGGATCGGTGCCGCCCTCTCCATCGCCATCGCCCTGCCGAACCTCGTCTGGCAAATGCAGCACGACTTCATCACCCTCGATTTCCTGAATTTCATCCACGCCCGCGACGTGCGCATCGGCCGCACCGACAGTTACTGGCTCGACCAGCTCAAGGTCTCGACGAACTTCTTCCTCTTCCCGCTGGCGATCCTTGGCCTGTACGTTCTGTTCTTTACGGAGCGACTCCGCCGCTACCGGATCCTCGGCTGGATGGCGGTGGTGCCGCTGATCCTCTTCGCGCTCGCCAAGGGCCGCGGCTACTACACCGGCCCGCTGTATCCGATGCTGTTGGCCGCAGGCGCCGCCGATCTGCAACGCCGGCTCGACTCTGTCCGGCCCGTGCCGCGTCGCATCGGATGGGGCGTCGTAGCGCTGCTCCTCATCGCCGGCACCATCGCCGTCCCGATCGTCCTGCCGCTGGTGCCGGTCAATTCCCGCTACTGGACCTTTGTCAACGACCGCAACGGAGACCTGCGCGAAGAAATCGGCTGGCCCGAGCTCACCCGGGAAGTCGCGCGCATCTGGAACGGCATCGACCCCGCCGAGCGCAGTCAGGCCGGAATCTTCTGCGGCAACTACGGCGAAGCCGGCGCCATCAACCTCTACGGCCCGGCGTATGGACTCCCGCCCGTCATCAGCGGCATCAACTCCTACTGGCTCCGCGGTCCCGGCAACCCCGCCCCGAAAACCGTGCTGGTCGTCGGCTCCGACCGCCAAGGTGTCGAAGAAGCGTGCACCTCCGTCCAGCTGGCCGGACACATCACCAACGCCGCCGGCGTCAGCAACGAAGAGACCGAGCGCCACCCCGACATCTTCATATGCCGCGGCCTGCGCCAACCGCTGGAGAAGATGTGGCCGAAGTTGCGGTCGTTCGGGTAGGGGATCGATCCTTGGGGAGTCGCAGAGTCTCAAAGTCGCAAAGTCTCAAAGAGCTTCGCTCCTTGCAGCCTTTCCTTTGAGACTTTGAGACTCTGAGACTCTGCGACTCCCCGGGGGCGGTAAACTCTCCCCATGTCGCTCATCATCCGCTGGATCCTGAACACGCTGGCGCTCTTCCTCGTGGTGAAGATCGTGCCGGGCTTCTTCTACCGGGACTGGATCACGCTGGCCATCGCGGCCGCGGTTCTCGGTCTGCTGAACGCCATCATCCGGCCGATTCTGTTCGTGCTGACGCTGCCGCTGACGGTGGTGACGCTCGGGCTGTTTCTGCTGGTGCTGAACGCGATCATGCTCGAGCTGACGGCCTGGCTGGTGCCGGGCTTCGACATCAACGGCTTCGGCTGGGCCATGGTGGGGGCGCTGGTGCTGTCGATCGTGTCGTTGGTGACCGGGCGGATCGGCAAGGGAGAGGAGCGGGGATAAACCGGTAGAGGTTCTGCTACACTTCGCCGCGTCCGTATGAATATCATCAAGAATCGGGTCAACGACGTCACCGTTCTCGACATCCAGGGTGTGATCAAGCTCGGGGAAAGCGCTCGCGAGTTCTCGAGTTACCTCGAGAAGGTCCTCAACGACGAGACCGGCCCTGTGATGATCAACTTCGAAGCGATCAACTACATGGACTCGACCGGCCTGGGCGAGTTGATCGGCTATCTGCAGAAGTTCGAGGACAAGCAGCGCAAGATGGCCCTGGTCAAGCCGTCGCACCGCATCCTGGCCCTCCTCAAGATCACGAAGCTCGACACCGTCTTCAAGATCTTCGACTCCCGCGAGGGGGCCATGACCTACCTCACGGAATCTGCCGCGTAAACGGCTGCAGGCCCACACTCCGGAGCAGCTCGACGAAGCGCGGGTCGCCGTGCAGCGGCTCCAGCTTCGGATCGACCCCCGCCAGGACGAATGAGGTGCTGCGTTGCTCCATCGCCTTGCGCAGCCAGCGAATCGCGTTCTCGCGGTCGCCCCCTTTTACGAGCTTCACCGCGTTGTCGTACGGCTCTCCCTCTTCGAGCGTTTTCGCAGCCCGGGTGTGCAGGTCGTCATAGAACTGGCGCGCGTCCTGTGCGGCGAGGGCCGGCTCGTACTTTCTGCGCATGGCCAGCGCGGCTTCGTAGTTGCCCATCAGCAGGTACGTCTCCTCCTGGCATTTCCACGCTTCCGGATATCCGGGCGAGCGCTCCAGGGCGCGGTTCGACTCGCGGATCGATTCCGCGTACCGCCGCGTGTAGGTGTAGGCCCAGGCCACGTGCATGTTGGCGCGCGGTGCGACAGGATCGAGCTCCTGGGCACGCCGGATCTCGGCGATGCCTTCCGCGAACTTTCCGCGGGTGATCAGGAACCATCCGTGATCGTGCAGCGCGCCGGGCTCGTTGGGATTGAGGCGGAGGGCGTTGCGGTAGCTCTCCTGCGCTCCGTCCCAGTCCCACTCGTGCCAGAAGCGGAGCATGGCCGTGGTGCCGTGGGATTGCGCGAGCGACGGCGCCAGGCGCAAGGCCGTCTCGCTCGCATTGCGCATCTCCTGCAGCGCGGCAGGATTCGCTCCCTCGCGCATGACCAGGATGTGCAGTGAGTCGGCCAGGGCGATGTGGGAGAGCACGAACGCCGGCTCCAGCCGGATGGCCTCGCGCAGCTCCCGCACGCTGGCCTCGAGGGAGGCCGTGGTGCGCTCGTTCCCCAGGCCCCGGCCCCGCAGGTACGCGTCGTGGGCCGCGGGCGAGCTGGAGGTGAGGGCGTCGTCGGCCAGCAATTCGATCCGCAGGGCACGGGCGATCCGTTCGGCGACGTCGCGCTGGATGGCCAGAGCGCCGGCGGCGTCGCGGTCGAAGGTCTCGGCCCAGAGATGCGTCTGATCGCTCGCGTCGATGAGCTGTGCGGTCACACGGATCCGGTCGCCCTCGCGGCGCACGCTCCCTTCGACGACATACGCCACGCCGAGCTCGCCCCCGATCTCGCGGATGTTCTTCGTCGTGCCGCGGTAACTGAGGACCGACGTCCGGGCGATCACTCCCAGCCGCCGCGGCTGCAGGGCGCCGAGGTGCGTGATCAGTTCCTCGGTCATCCCATCCGCGAACGAAGCATCCCGCCCGGCGGACAGATCTTCGAACGGAAGCACGGCCAGCATCGTTTTCCTCGGCGTACTGACATCCGTGCGCTGCAGCGCCGCCACGACCGCCAGCACGAGCAGCGCCGCAGCAGCCGCGAGCAGCGTCATCCGAACCAGGCGCCGCGGCGGAGCTGGCGTCGCCGCCGGCGTCATGATCGCTGCGGGTGTTACCGGGGCCACAAACCGGTAGCCGCGTTTTGGCAGCGTCTCGATGTAGGCCGGCTGCTTGGCGTCGTCGCCGAGCGCGGTGCGCACCTGCAGCACGCAGAAGTTGAGGCCGCGTTCGAAATCGACGAACGTATCGTCGCCCCAGACCAGCTGCCGCAGCTCCTCCCGCGTCACCAGCTGGCCGGGGCGGCTGGCCAGCGCCAGCAGCAGCCGGAACGGCTGCGGCGCGATCGGTACGACCTCGCCGTCGCGGCGCAGCTCGCCGCTCTGCGCGGCCAGAGTGAACGCGCCGAAGCGGATCTCGTCCATCAATCCATCGTACGCCGATCCAATGGACGTTGTGGACCAGTCAACGACGTCCACATCGGGGTGAGGGACGCTCACGCGCTAAACATCCGCATTCAGCTCCCGGAGGAACGCCAGCAGCAGCTCGCGTTCCTCCGGCGTGAGCTCGGCCGGCTTCAGCTGCGGGTCGGGCGTCTTCGTCGTGAACCCGCCGGCGATCATCTGATCCACGGCCTGCTCCAGCGCGGTCATGCGATTGTCGTGAAAGTACGGTGCCGACCGGCCGATGTTGAGCAGCGTGGGGGTCTTGTACGATCCGCCCGTGCCGATGTCGTGCTTGAGCCGGTCGGTCAGGAGCACGCCGCTGTGGCAGTTCGAGCAGCGCGCCTTGCGGTCGAAGATCTCGTATCCGCGCCGCGCTTTTTCCGAGAGAGCGCTCGCATCGCCGTCATGGAACCGCACCCAGGCCGACTGCGCCGGGACGAGCGTCCGGACGAACGAGGCCAGCGCCTTGATGACGGTGTCCGGATTGGCCTCGGCACCCATGGCTAGGACGAACTCGCGCCGCAGGGCCGCATCCTCATTCAGCTTGGCCGCCACCTCTTCGCCGGTCGGACGTCCTTCGCCTTTCGGCACGAGGATGAACCGCCAGACACCGTTGATGGCCTTCTCCAGCGGGATCGGCGCGCCTTCCCAGTAGTAGCCTCTGGCGTAGCCAGCATTGATGAGCGAGGGGCATGCCCGGTTCTGCTCGATCCCGTACGTGCCGACCGGCTTCGCCGCGCCGATCGTATAGCCGTACTTCGGGTCATGGCAGCCGGTGCACGAGGTCGTGCCGTCGCTGCTGAGACGCGGATCGTGGAACAGCTTGCGCCCGAGGGCCACCTTTGCCGGGGTGAGCGGATTGTCGGCCGGGATATTCATCGGCTCGAAGCGGGCCAGCCGGGGAAAGACCGGCGCTGGCGGTGCCGCCGCTTTCACAGGGGGCACTGGCGCCTCCGGCTGCGAGCAGGAAAGGGCGAAGGGGAGGAGGAGAGCGGCGAGCAGGGTACGCATGCGGCGAACCTCGGTCCGGCCCCGTCCGCCGTCGAGCAGCGCGGCGTTAGAAAAGGGTTAGAACGGAGTTTGCTTCCACTGCTTCCTCCCTGTAGGATTCGCGCCGTTTTATGACCGAGAGTTACCTTCCCATCCTGATCATGATGATCATCGCCGCCGTCATCGGCGCGGTGTTCCTGTCGCTGAACTGGGTCGTCGGCAAACATCAGCGGAACCCGTCCAAGCTCGCTCCCTACGAGAGCGGCGTGCCGCTGCTCGACGACAACCGCAAGCGGGTCAACGTCCGCTTCTACCAGATCGCGATGTTGTTCATTCTGTTCGACATCGAGGCGGCCTTCCTCTATCCGTGGGCGGTCATCTATCGCGACGCCACCCGCTCGCCGAACGGCCTCAACTGGTTCGTGTTCGGCGAGATGCTCGTCTTCATCCTTCTTCTCGGCGTGGGCTTCGTCTACTGCTGGAAGAAGAAAGCCTTCGACTGGAAGTGAAATGGCCGATCTCCACCCACCAAACCCATACGCCAAAGAGAATTTCCCCGATCCCTCGAAGAAGGTCGAGTTCCCCGAAGACGTCCGCAAACGCTTCGACCATCTCCTGACGCTCTACCCGAACAAGGAAGCGACGCTGCTGCCGACGCTGCACCTCGTCCAGGAGACCTGGGGCTGGATCTCCCCCGAGGCCGTGCACTACGTGAGCGAGCTCCTCGACCTCTCGCCGGCCACGGTGTTCGGGGTCGTGTCGTTCTACGACATGTACAACACCAAGCCGGTCGGCAAGTACCAGCTCCGCGTCTGCACGAACCTCAGCTGCATGATCTCGAACGGCTACGACATCTACGAGAACCTCTGCGAGAAGCTGCACGTGAATCCCGGCCAGACCACCAAAGACGGCCTCTACACCGTCGTCGAAGTCGAATGCCTCGGCTCCTGCGGCACCGCCCCGGTCGTGCAGGTGAACAACGACTATCACGAGAGCATGAGCGTGGAGCGGATGGACGCGCTCTTGGAGCAACTGAAGTAGCGAGGGAAGAGTCTCAAAGTCGCAAAGTCTCAGAGTCTCAAAGACCCGCCCACCCGCGTGGTTCTCCTTTGAGACTTTGCGACTCTGAGACTTTGAGACTCCCGAGAGAACCGATGGACCCAATCAAAATACTCACCGCCAACATCGACAAGCCAAACTCGGCCTCGATCGACACCTACATCGCCGGCGGCGGCTACGAGTCCGCCAAGAAAGCGCTGGGGATGAAGTGGGAAGAGGTCATCCAGCTCGTGAAGGACTCCGAGCTCCGCGGACGCGGCGGCGCGGGATTTCCGACCGGGATGAAGTGGTCGTTCGTGCCGCGCAATGCGCCGCGTCCGACGTACCTGCTGGCCAACGCCGACGAGGCCGAGCCGGGCACGTTCAAGGACCGCGTTATCATCGAGCAGGATCCGCATCTGCTGCTCGAGGGGATGATCATCTCGGCCTACGCCATCGGATCGTGCCCCATGGCCTACATCTACATCCGCGGCGAGTTCCATTACGGCGCCACGGTGCTGGTGAAGGCGATCGAGGAAGCGCGGGCCAAGGGTTTCCTCGGCAAGAACCTCTTCGGCAGCGGCTTCGACTTCGACATCACCGTCCATCGCGGCGCCGGCGCCTACATCTGCGGCGAGGAGACCGGCCTCATCGAATCGGTGGAAGGGCATCGCGGCCAGCCGCGCGTCAAGCCGCCGTTCCCCGCCGTCGTCGGCGTCTTCGGCGGACCGACCGTCGTCAACAACGTCGAGACCCTGGCCTGCGTGCCGCTCATCGTCCAGCACGGCGCGGATTGGTTCAAATCCTTCGGCACGCCGAAGAACACCGGCCCCAAGCTCTACTGCGTCTCCGGCAAAGTGAAGAAGCCGGGCGTGTACGAGTTCCCGATGGGCGTCAACCTCAAGGAGCTGATCTACGACCACTGCGGCGGCATCACCGGCGACCGCAAGCTGAAAGCGGTCATCCCCGGCGGCGCCTCGGCGCCGATGCTGACGGCGGACGAGATCGACCTCCCGCTCAACTTCGACGCCGTCATGAAAGCCGGCTCCATGCTCGGCTCCGCCGGCATCATCGTCCTCGACGACACCGTCTGCATCGTCGACGCCGTCTGGCGCCTGGCCAAATTCTTCGCCCACGAATCGTGCGGCCAATGCACCCCCTGCCGCGAAGGAACGAACTGGATGGAATCGATCCTCGACCGCCTCGAGCGCGGCGAAGGCCGCCAGCAGGACGCCGATCTTCTACTCGACATGTCCGACAACATCGGCGGCAAATCCCTCTGCGCTTTGGGCGACGCCGCCATCGGTCCGGTGATCTCGTCCGTTCAGAAGTTCAGAGACGAGTACCTGCACCACGTCACTCACAAGAGCTGCCTGCCGGGGACGAAGCGGTATCGCAGACTGGACATGCCGGTCGGCGCGCACTGAGCATGGACGCAGTGGACTGAGTGGACGCCAATGGACAGGTCCACGACGTCCACTAAGTCCACAACGTCCACCGTAAGATTGCAACCGTGATGCACATCCGGCACGCCACCACTGCCGACGCGGCCGCGCTCGCGGAGATTGCCGAGCGGACGTTCCGCGACACGTTTGCGAAAGACAACACCCCCGAGGACCTCGAGGCGTATGTGGCCAGCGCGTATGGCGAGGCGTTGCAACGCCGCGAGCTCGAGAATCCCGACGTTCTGGCCCTTCTGGGCGAGGCCGAGGATGGAACGCTCATCGCGTACACGCAGATGCGCCGCGTCCGCTCGCCGCATGGGGAAGTGGAGATCCTGCGCTTCTACGTCGACCGCACGTATCACGGACAGGGACTGGCGCAGCAGCTCATGGACGCGGCGGTCGAGGCGGCGCGTGAGCTCGGTGCGACGACCGTCTGGCTGGGCGTGTGGGAGCGGAACCTCCGCGCGATCGCGTTCTACGTGAAGTGCGGGTTCCGGGACGTCGGCAGCCAGCCGTTCCTGGTCGGCAGCGATCTGCAGACGGACCGGGTCATGGCGCGCGTCATCTCGTCTTCATGACAGGCGTCACTGTTGCGCGGCGGTGATACGGCCCTACCTTGAAGGCCTCGAAGGAGGCTTCACATGAAAAGAGCGGTCATGGTCCTGGCGCTGGTGCTCGTTGCGTCGTGCGCGTATGGCGCCGAGGAGATGGGCAAACTCGACTTCCTCATCGGCGAGTGGAAGGGCGAGGCCTGGATCCAGATGGGTCCGAACAAACGGGAGACCGTCATCCAGACGGAGAAGGTCACGCCGAAAGCCGGCGGCAAGGTGTTGCTCGTGGAGGGGCTGGGCAAGAGGAAGATGGAAGACGGCACGGCCGGCGAGGTCGTGCACGACGCCATCGCCATGATCTCCTGGGACAACGCCAGGAGCACGTACCGGTTCATCGGTCACGTCGCGCAGCAGGAAAGCGTCGACAGCTCGCTCGACATGACCGCGCCGAACACGCTGGTGTGGGGCATGGACACGCCGCAGGGAGGAAAGGTCCGCTTCACGATCCGCCTCAACGAGAAAGGCCAGTGGGTCGAGGCCGGCGAGTTCTCGCGCGACGGCACGACGTGGATGAAGTTCATGGAGATGACCCTGACCAAGAGCAAGTGAACCAAAGCTGTGGAGCTGTACAGCTGTATAGCTCCACAGCTCCACAGCTCCCCCTCGCGTATACTGCTCATCCAGAATTTGTCCTGTCTGGGTAAATCTGAACAAAGTGCCGAGGTGGTTCTGTGAGGCGATTGCTCGTCCTCTGTTTCATCCTTTCTGCATTCTCTCTGGCCGCCGAAGAACCGCCTGCCGCGGAGGCGCCGCCGAAGCTCGACGAGACCATGGTCGTCACGGCCACGCGCAGCGAGCGTTCCGTCAGCGAGCTGCCGGTGAGCACCACCGTCATCAGCGAGAAGCAGCTCGATACCGCGCCGGCCGCGTTCGTCGATGACCTGCTGCGCACGGTTCCCGGCGTGCACATGAACCTGGCCGGCAGCGCGTCCAGCCTGACTACGGGCCAGCGCATCTCGATGCACGGCCTCGGCGGCACGCGCGCTCTGGTGCTGCTGGACGGCATCCCCATCCACGATCCGTATTTCGGCACGGTGCAGTGGCAGAAGGTGCCGCTCGACAGCCTGCGTCAGGTCGAGGTGGTGCGCGGCGGCGGAGCGAGTCTCTTCGGCAACTTCGCGCTGGGCGGCACGATCAACCTCCTGACGCGGCCGGTCACGGACAACAATATCCGCGCCGATCTCGCCTCGGGCTCGTCGTCGCTGCAGCGCGCGGCGCTCACGGTCGATCACGTCGTGAACGACAAGCTCGGGCTGCGTCTCAGCCACAACCGCTTCAACTCGGACGGCTACTACCGCGTCCCCAATCCCGGTCCGGTGGACATCCTCGGATGGAACGACACCTGGACCACATCCGCGCGCGCCGACTACACGGTCTCCGAGAGCACGACCGGCTTCGTCAAGGCCAACCTCTCCAAGATCGACCTCTCGCAAGGGACGCCGGTCGGCACCGACAAGCGCGACATCTTCGACGTCTCCGCCGGCATGCACCGCGCGCTCGGCTCGAGCGGCCTCGTGTCCGCCACGGTCTTCTATCTGGACCAGGACGAGGAGACCGTCAGCGGCACGATCATCGGCGCGCGCGAGTCGGAGTTCCGCTCGCAGATCAGCACGATCCCGTCGGGCGCGATCGGGGCCTCGGTGGAGTGGTCGACGCAGCGCCGCGGCGCGATCCCGTTCTTCTCGGTCGGCGCCGACGTGCAGCGCGTGGAGAGCAAAGAGCATCGCCTCTCCTACAACCGCACCGGCGCGCTGACGCAGGAAGCGCAGTTGACGGGCAGCCAGCAGTTCGCCGGCGTGTACGGGCAGGCCAGCTGGCGGCCTTCGGAAAGATTGGAGATCCTGGCCAGCGCGCGGCTCGACTACTACAAGAACTACGACGGCTCCGATCTCGTCGTCAACGGACTGCAGACGCACTACGCCGAGGCCAGTACGACGCAGGTCGACCCGCGCGTCTCCTTCCGCTATGCGCTCGCGAAAACCACCGCCATCCGCGGCGCCGTCTACCGCGCGTTCAAGGCGCCCACGCTGCGCGATCTCTACCGCACCAACCAGACCGGCACGACGCTGACCATCGGCAATGCCTTCCTGAAGCCGGAGACGCTCGTCGGCGGCGAGGTCGGCGTGGAGTGGGCCAGCGAGCGAGCGCATCTCGAAGCCAACGTCTACCGCAGCGACATCGAAGGCCTGCAGGGACGCGCCCAGGTGCCCGGGCAGCCGAACGTCTTCTATCAGCTGAACCTCGGCAAGAGCCGCAGCCAGGGCGTGGAAGCGATGGCGGACATGCGGCTCTCCCCGCGCCTGTCTCTGAACCTCGGGTACACCTACGCCGATTCGATCATCGTGGAGGATCCGAATCCGACGATCGAGGGACGGCTCATCCCGGAAGTCGTGCCGCACATCGGCAGCATCGGCCTGCGCTTCGCCGGTCGTGATTCGACGATCGTGAACCTCCGCTATCGCGTTCTCAGCCGCTCGTACGGTGATTCGGCGAACCTGGCCGTGACGCCGGCCCATCGCGTGCTGGACGTCTCCGCCTCGCGGCCGGTCCGCTCCTGGCTGGACGTCTACGCCACGCTCGAGAATGCGCTCGACGAGGCGTACTACTACGCGCTTACCCCCGTGGCCGCGCGCAGCGGCCAGCCGCGCACGTTCAGCTTTGGCATCCGGATGGATGTTCCCACTTCGAGGAATCGCGGTTGACCCGGGCCAGGACAATCGCTGTCGTCCTGCTGCTGGCGGCCTGTCAGCGTGAGCAACAGGCGCCCACGCCCGCGCCCGCGAAGGCGCTCCAGAAAGTGCGGATGAACGTCAACCCCACGCTGACGTACGCGCCGTTCCTGATCGCCAAGGAAGAGAAATTCTTCGAGGACGAAGGGATCGACGCGGAGCTCGTGCGCGTCGACGCCAACTCCGCGCTCGTGGCAGCGACCACCGGCCAGCTCGACGTCGTCTCGGGGCCGATCCGCTCCGGCATCTTCAACGTGATGCTGCGCAACGCGCCGCTGCGGATCGTGGCCGACAAGGGACAGCTCCGGCCGGGGGACTGCGTCATCGAGGCCTTCGCCGCGTCCGACACGATCGTCCGCCGCATCGAAGCCGCGGGCGGCAGCGTGCGCGGGGAGAAGTTCGCGCTCATCCGCGGCGGCTTCACCGAGTTCATGATCGACCGGTTCCTGGCGCAGCAGAAGCTCACGCGCAAGGACATCGAGTTCGTCCAGATCCCGCAGGGGGACGTCGCCGTCAACGCCGCCAAGAAGATCGACGCCATCCGCTATCTGCAGGAGCCCAACCTCAGCAACGGCCTCAGCAAGGGGATGTATCGCGTCATCGCTTCGGCGGAGAGCGTCTCGCCCGGCCAGCAGCACGGCGTGGTTCTCTACGGCAAGCACCTGCTCTACGACGATCCCGAGCTGGGCCAACGCTTCATGCGCGCCTACCTGCGCGGTGTCCGCCGCTACAACCTGGGAAAAACGCGGCGCAACGTCGAGATCATCGCGCGGCTCACGAAGATGCCGGCCGAGATCATCGAGCGCTCCTGCTGGCTGCCCATCGCCAATGACGGGCGCGTCGAGATGAAAAGCATGAACGCTCTGCTCGACTGGTCGATGGCCCAGGGATATCTCGACGGGACCGTTCCTCTCGAGAAGTGGTGGGATCCTCGTTTCGTGGATGCCGCGAATCAGTCGCTCGCCGCGACGCGCTGAAGGCGATGAGCTTTTCCGTCCACGAGATCACGAAGGAGTACGGCGCAGGCTCCAGCAGTACGATCGCGCTGGCCGGCGTCAGCTTCGCCGCGCGCGGTGCCGAATTCGTCTCGATCGTCGGCCCAAGCGGCTGCGGCAAGACTACGCTCCTGAAAATTGTGGCCGGCCTCATCGAACCGACCTCCGGCCACATCTCGTTCAACGGTGAAACATCCGCGCAAACGAAGCTGCGCACCTCGCTGGTGTTTCAGGATCACGGCCTCTTGCCCTGGTACGACGTGCTCCAGAACGTGGCCCTCGGGCTGCGGTTTCAGTCGAGCGATAAAGCAGCCGCACGCGAGAAGGCGCGCCATTTCATTGTGCAGGTGGGGCTGGAGCGCTTCCTTCACCATCATCCGCATCAACTCTCGATCGGCATGCGCCAGCGCGTCGGCATCGCCCGCGCGTTCGTGGCTGATCCCGAGATCCTGCTGCTCGACGAGCCGTTCGGCTCACTCGACGCGCAGACCAAGCTCGTGCTGCAGCAGGAGCTGCTGCGCATCTGGCAGGAGCACCGGAAGCTCGTCGTCCACGTCACGCACGACATCGAGGAAGCGATCCTGCTCAGCGACCGGATCGTGGTGATGAGCGGACGCCCCGGACGCATCCGCGAAGAGATCGCCGTGCCGTTCCCGCGTCCGCGCGATCTGGACGTCCTCGGCGCCTCCGAGGCCAACGAGGTCCGCCACCGCGTCTGGGACATCCTCGAAGAAGAGGTGCGGCGCAGCTTGTGGGTGCCGCAATGAAGGCACTGAACGACAAGGTTGTCGATCGCCTCATCGTAGCGGCCATTGCGATCGGTCTCATCGGCGGCTGGGAGCTCGCGGCCAGGAAAGAGTGGATCGAATCGCTGGTCTTTCCGCCGCCGTCGCGCATCATCGCCAACTTCGGCAACCTGTGGCGCAACGATCTGCCGCGCAATGTCGGCCTCACGCTGCTGCGCTTCCTCGGCGGTGTGGTCGTCGGGGCCGTCCCGGGCATCACCATCGGCCTCTGCGTCGGTTGGTCGGCGCGCCTGCGCCGCATCGTCGACCCGTTCATCGCCGCCATTCATCCCATCCCCAAGATCGTGCTTTTCCCGCTGCTCATCGTGATCTTCGGGATCAACGAATGGGCGAAGATCGCCTCCGTGGCCCTGACGGTCTTCTTCCCCTCGCTCATCAACGCCGCCGCCGGTGCGCGTGAGATCTCGCCGCTCTACTTTGAAGTCGTCCGCAGCTACGGCGGCCGGCGCATCGACCTCTTCCGCCACGTCGTCCTGCCCGGCAGCCTGCCTATGATCCTCAGCGGCATCCGCATCGCCGCCAACCTCGGCCTGCTCGTCACCGTGGCCATCGAGTTCACCGTCACCAGCGCCGGCATCGGCTCCATCATCTGGATGGCTCTCCAGACCATGCGCATCGAAGACCTCTACGGCGGCGTCCTCACCATCGCCCTCATCGGCATTACGATCAGCACGGTCATCCAATGGCTCCTGAAGAGACTCACGCCATGGCAGCCGAAATCGTGACCACCATCACCGATCACTTCCGCACCGTCGTCACCGCGCAGCCGGACGAGCTCGCGTTGACGACCTCGCATCGCAGCTACACGTACGCCGATATCGACCGCTGGTCGGATGTGATCGCGTCCTCGATCGTAGCGGCGAACGCGCCCCTGGACCGGCCGGTGGCCATCGTCACGCGCGACAACGTGTCGCTCGTGCCTGCGGTGATGGCAGTGGTGAAGGCCGGTCATTTCTTCGTGATGATCGACGCGGCCGATCCGGACGACCGGGTGTCGATGCTGCTCGATGAATCGTCGGCCGCGTTGTGCCTCGTGGATGACGTGGAGCGTGCGCCCGCGTTGCCCATGGTGGAACTCGTCCCACTGCCGGACGGGCCGGTCCCACCGCCTCTCGAGCGTCCCGCGAATCCGTTCGTCTACGTCATCTACACCTCCGGCACGACCGGGCGGCCAAAGGGGATTCTCAGCAAGCAGCAGGGATTCGTCGATGGCGTCCTGCGGCAGGGGCAACGGTGGGGGAGGAAGCGCGGCGAGCGCAGTCTCTACACCTCCCTGCCGGGGTTCACGCGGGCCGCGAGCAATATCTTCGGGACGCTCCTGTGCGGCTCGACGATGTGCGCGTTCGACGCGCGCAGCGAAAGCCTGACCGCTCTCGCCGACTGCATCCGCCGCGAGCGGATCAGCATCCTCAGCCTCACGCCGCCGCTCTACCGCCGCCTGATGTCCGCGGCGGGCGAGCTCGATCTCTCCAGCGTCCGCACACTGCGCATCGGTGCGGACGTGGTCACGATCGCCGACGTGGCCACGTTCAAGGAACGCTTTCCGCGCGGCTGCACGCTCGTCCGCGGCTACGCGTCGAGCGAGACCGGCTCCGTCTTTCGTTGGACCATCACGCATGACACGCCGGTGCCTGGTCCGCTCGTGCCGATGGGCCGGCCGTTTGTGAACGTCGAGGTCTGGCTGGTCGATGAAGACGGCAACGAAGTCCCGCCTGGCGAGGCCGGTGAGCTTGTCGTGCGCAGTGCGGACGTCGTCGACGGCTACTGGAACGCGCCGGAGCTGACGGCCGAGCGGTTCGTCTTCGATCCCGAACGGCCCGGCTTGCGCCGGTTCTTCACCGGCGATCTGGTGAAGCGCGACGCGGACGGCTTGTACTACTTCGTCGGGCGCAAAGACTCGCGGCTCAAGATCCACGGCCGGCGCATCGACCCCTCCGAAGTCGAGAGCGTAATGCTCGCCACCGGCCTGGTGCGCGAGGCGGTGGTCGTCGGTAAGCCGGACGTTCGCGGCGAGTTGCGGCTGATGGCCTACGTGGTCATGGGGGAGGGGAAGAGCTGCGCTCCGCGCGAGCTGCGCGCAGCGCTGCGCGCCAGAGCCCCCGGCTGGATGGTACCGGCGCGCATCTTCGCGCTCGACGCGCTACCGATGACGCGCGCCGCCAAGGCTGATCGTGCGGCACTCCTGGCGCGCATCGACGAAGAACAACACGCCGACGACAGCGGAGCCGAGGACGATCTCGAGCATCAGCTGATCGAGATCTGGACGAGCGCCCTCGGCGTTCCGGTGCATGCCGACGAAGATTTCTTCGACGATCTCGGCGGCGAGTCGGTCATCGCCGCGCATCTCGTCACCATGATCGAGAGCCAGCTCGGGCGCGCCATTCCGCTGTCCCTCATCATCGAGCTCAACACCGTGCGCAAGATGGCCGCCTACCTTTGCACCGCCGGGACGGAGAAGCCGCTGGCCATCGAGCTGCAGAAGGGGACATCGCTGCCGCCGCTCTTCTGCGTCGCCGGAGGCGGTGGCGGCGTCGTGAAGTTCCGTACGCTCGCGGCGCTGATGGGGGAGGCCCAGCCGGTCTACGGTCTCCAACCGCACGGCTTCGATCTCGACAACTTCCCGGCCTCCTACGCGGAGATCGTTGCCGCCTACGCTGGCGCCATCCGCCGCATCCAGCCGCATGGTCCGTACTACCTCAGCGGCTATTCGGCCGGCGGACAGATGGCCTTCGCCCTGGCGCGGCATTTCGAGCTGGCCGGAGAGCCCGTGGCCTTCGTCGGCGCCATCGACTCGGCGCGCAAGACCCAGCCGATCGCGGCCTGGCGGCGTCTGCTCAATCGCGCCTCGCTGCTGGTCGCCGATTCCAGACGCGTGCGCAGACTGCCCGCCGAGATCTCGCTGCGCACGTCGCTGTGGGTGAAGTCGCGCCTCCGCCGCCGCTTGGCCGCCGCGGAGAAGCCGCTGCCGGCCTGGCTCATCGACACGCGCTACGCCATGAGACAGGCCCACCGCGACGACTCCAACGGCTACTACACCGGCCCGGTCACGCTCTTCCGCGCCCGCGACGGCCTGCGCCGCCAGCGCCAGGAACAGGACCTCGGCTGGACCCCCTTTGCCATCGGCGGCCTGCGCATCATCGACGTCGATGGCGATCACGAGTCCGTCCTCGGCGATCACGTAGCCTCGCTGGCCTCCGCGATGGTCGAGGCTCTCGCACTGGCGAAGCCTCCGCGTATACTCCATTCATCCTCACAAAAACTCTGATCGCTCTGCTTCTTCTCGCATCTTCCGTTCTCGCGGAGGAGCCAGCACTCCCGGCCGTCCAGGAAACGATCGTCGTCACCGCCACCCGCAGCGAACGCCCCATCAGCGAGCTGCCGGTCAGCACCGCCGTCATCACCGAAGACGAGCTCGAAGCCGTACCGCCCACGTTCATCGACGAGTTGCTGCGCGCCGTCCCCGGCGTCCAGATGAATCTGTCCGGCGGCGCGGCGACGTTCACCGCCGGTCAGCGCTTGTCGATGCGCGGCCTCGGCGGTCAGCGCGCGCTGGTGCTGCTCGACGGCATCCCCATCCACGACGCCTACGACGGCACCATCCAATGGCAGAAGGTCCCGTTCGACAGCCTGCGGCAGATCGAAGTCGTCCGCGGCGGCGCGGCCAGTCTTTTCGGCAACTTCGCGCTCGGCGGCACCGTCAACCTCCTCACGCATCCTGTGACGAGGAACGAAACGAGCGTCGACCTGCAGGCCGCGTCGTCTTCGACGACCCGCGCCGCGGCTACGGTCGATCACACGGTGAGCGATCGCCTCGGACTGCGCCTCAGTTTCGACCGCTTCCAGTCGGACGGCTATGAGCGTGTCCCCGATCCCGGTCCCGTCGACATCGACGGCTGGAACGACTCGTGGAACGCCGCGGGCCGTCTGGACTACGAGCTCTCCGACGCGATGCATGGGTTCGTCCAGGGGAACCGCGCCAGGATTCATCTCTCGGAGGGGACGGCGCTTTCCGTGAGCAAGCGCGACATCTTCGATGCCACGGCGGGCCTGCAGCGCACGCTGGGATCGAGCGGCCTGCTCTCGACGACCGCGTTCTATCGGACGCAGGACGAGGACACGTCCAGCGGATCGATCCTCGGCGCGCGCGAGTCGGAGTTCCTCTCACAGGCCAGCACCATTCCGTCGGATGTGATGGGCGCCTCGGCCGGCTGGTCGGCGTCACGCAGCGGCGCCATCGCGTTTCTCTCCTTCGGAGTGGATGTCCAACGCCTCGAAACCGCGGAACACCGGCTGCAGTACAACCGCAACGGCTCCGTGCAGCGGGAAGTGAACCTGGCCGGAAGCCAGCAGTTCGCGGGCCTCTTTGGGCAGCTGAGCTGGAGACCGTCAGATCGCCTGGAGATCCTCGCCAGCGCGCGCATCGATTCCTACAAGAGCTATGACGGCCGCGAGCTCATTGCCCGCGGCGCCCAGACGTTCTATCCCGAAGTCAGCTCCACGCAGTTCGATCCGCGTGTCTCGTTCCGCTACGCGCTGGCCAAGAGCACCGCCCTCCACGGCGCCGCCTACCGCGCCTTCAAAGCCCCGACGTTGCGCGAGCTGTACCGCAGCAATCAGATGGGGACCTCGGTGGCCCTGGCCAATCCGTTCCTCGAGCCGGAAACGCTCGTCGGTGCCGAGGTGGGCGTCGACTGGTCGAGTGCCCGCATCCACGCCGAGGTCAACGTCTTCCGCAGCGAGATCGAAGGATTGCAATCGCGCGCACCGGTTCCCGGGCAGCCGAACACCTTCCAGTTCCTCAACCTCGGCAAGAGCCGCAGCCAGGGCATCGAGGCGATGGCGGACGTGCGTTTCTCGCCCCGCTGGTCGGTGAACCTCGGCTACACCTACAGCGACGCTGTCGTCGTCGAAGACGCGAACCCCGCGCTCGAAGGAAAGCTCATCCCCGAAGTCGTCCCCCGCATGGGCAGCATCGCCCTCCGCTACACCGGCCCCGACGCCACCGCCCTGACCGCGCGCTACCGCCTCCTCAGCAAATCCTACGGCGAAGCCGCCAACCTCACCCCCTCGCCCGGCTACCGCGTCCTGGACATCGCCGTCTCCAGACCGATCCGCAGCTGGCTCGACGCCTACGCCTCCCTCGAGAACGCCTTCGACAAGGGCTATTACTACGTCCTCTCCCCGACCATGTCGCGAAGTGGGCAGCCGCGCACGCTCACGATCGGTGTGCGCATGAACATTCTCCCGTCATCCTGAGCGTAGGGCGGGTGGGTGTGAGGGAGCGAAAGGATCTCTAAATGCGGAAACCGTGGCCCAGGCCATGTTTTTCGTAGTTTTGAGATCCTTTCGCTCACACCCGCCCACCCGCACTGCGCTCAGAGGCTGTGAAGAAATCGCGCGTGCTGTGGAAAAGTGATGATGACCGTACCATCGGTTGATGAGCGAGAACCGAGAGCCGAAAGCGCGGGTGGTGGAAGTGAATCGGGCTCAGATGCGGCTGGTTCCGATGGATTTGGAATCGTTGCTGCCGGCGGATCATCAGGCCCGAGCGGTGTGGACGTTCGTCGATCGGTTGGATCTGGGCGAGTTCTACGTGCGCATCCTGTCGCGGGAAGGAAGGGCTG
>Ga0207428_10000333_pt1 | contig 61282 bp, 90 predicted proteins | sample RhiMethybrSRZTD1_FD_187600 | JGI IMG/M metagenome (GOLD analysis project Ga0207428, IMG submission 187600) | Populus rhizosphere microbial communities from Tennessee, USA - Rhizosphere MetaG P. TD hybrid SRZTD1 (SPAdes) (version 3) | ecosystem: Host-associated > Plants > Roots > Rhizosphere >...
GGGGCACGGTACCCATGGATCATGGCTCTGTGGGCCAGCTAGACGGGTCTACCGGGCCCCCTGGCCCCGGTCCGGGGAGGGGTGGGGAGTCAGGAGGCGCTGAGTGCGGACGGTTCCCTGAACGGGTGACTAGGAACTGACCGAAAGTATGAGTGATCCGGGGGGAGGGGTGGTATGCTTGCTGTGCACGGCCGATCCACCGGGGTATGGGTGATCCGATCCGGTGCCGGAGCGCGTGCTAGCTGATCCACTTGATAACTCCACAGTGGAGATCCCCAATTTTTCCCTGGTCACGCGCGTGTCGACCTGCCGCGCCTCGACCAGGGGTGACACCCTTTCTGATCATGGTCCTAGCGGGCCGGCTGCACACGCTCATCGAGCTGTCGCGGCCCGCTGGGAGCCATATACCCTGGTCAATCGTACCAGGGTGCGAGGGAAGGGGTCGGACATGATCAGTTTGCACAACGCCGCGTGGAACACGGACGAGGACGGCTGGCCGGTACTCGTCGAGACCTACACGCCCCGCCACGCGGACACGTCCCCGATCGAGGGGGCACCGGACGAGGATGCCAGCCTGTTCCATGTGGGCACTCGTCGGGCGCCAGAGCCCGACTTGGCCTGCGACAAGGTAGCGTGCACCGCTCCCGCCGAGTACATCGTGGAGATCGACATCCTGATGGGGGTGCGGTCACTGCTCTGCGGTGACTGCGCCCAGGGGTACATGGCCAGCGGTGCGGAAATTCACTCTCTGTGATCATGATGGGGACCAGGGTGCCAGGCTGGCCCTGGTCCCTCGTCATGGGTGCCCGATCAGCAAGGTCGGACATTCGGGGGAAAGGGGTACTGTATGCCAGCGCATCAGCGCAACCGCGACCCGTCCAAGGAGTCGCGGCGACAGGCCGCCGAGCGGCTGATCAAGGCCGGTGACAACCTGCGTGCGCAGGACCGGGCCGGCAAGACGCGTCAGGCGGACCGGGACGAGGTTGCCGACGCAACCAAGTCCTACGATGACGCCACGCGGCGTGAGCGCGGTCGTTAGGACGCGCCCGGGTTACCGGGGTGGCGCCGAGACGAGATCTCGACGCCGCCCGGGCCACCCGGCCCCGGTGCTCACATCGAAACGTGAGCCCTAGGACCCCCTGCGGGATACCACGGGGGTTAGGGACTCCGCCGAACCGGGAGTAGGGAATCCCGCCGAATCTAGGGAGGCCACCGTGGAGGCGAGGTCTGGGCCACGGCGTGGAGTGCCACCGAGGACAAAGGCAGGCGGTCGGTCCCGTACCGCTGATACACACGGGCATCTTGGGTCCGCAGGAACGCGGCAGTCAGGCCGGGTACGAACGCCACCAGTAAGCCCTGACGCGGGAGGTTCGAGCCCTCCCAGACCCACTGATCCGGCGGGATGCCGCCCCTGGCCCCATCAGTCCAGGGGGCCAGGGGGAGAAGAAAGAAAGGGGACATAGATGGACCGATGGGGCAAGTGGCTTATTCTGGGCGCTGATCTGGTGATCACATTCGTGTGGATCATTGGGCCATATGTCCGGATCGGCGGACGTACATGATCTCACTCCGTCGTCGGCTTTGTCCGATTTGCCACGACGCAGCCAACTGCCTCCGGTGCCGGTCGATCCGGCACACGCGACACGCGGCGCTGCACGTCGCCCACTACACGGGGCACACGATCCACGAGACCACACCCGGCCTAGTGGCGATCTTGTGCTTCGAGTTCGGGCGGCATGTGGGGGTATGGGCGATTTTCGGCCTGTGACCCCATACGGGATGGTTCACGCTCAGTGTACGTCACTGAGCGTGTTCCGACCCGTATGGTACGGGTCAGGAAGGATGTCCGACATGGACACTACGGCAATCGCGCAGGCCCTGGCAACCGGCGACATGACCCGGTTGGTGCTGGCCATGGACGCGCAGCACGCCTACGCGATCAACGTGGAAGGGTCACCGTACCCGCCCCTGGTCGTGGCGTGCGCCGGGCGGATGGCTGCCATGAGCGCCAACATGGACGGTACCGGCCTGGACCTGATTCAGGCGACGAGCCCGGACGACGCGCGCGGGCGGATTGAGCAGCTACTCACGGTCATCGTGAACAGCCGTCCGTGGGTCACCATCCGTGACCTGATCACGGACACGGTGATCCACCAGGGACGGGTGCCGACCCCGGCGGATGAGGCGCAGGCGCTTGCCTTGACCATGCAGCACATCGGCCTGATGGCCGTATGAGGCAGGGACGGCTCGACGCCGCGACGCTGGCCAGTTTCAACGCCTGCCTGCCGCATGTACATGACCCGCAGACAGGGGCACGGGTACCGGTGATCGTGGTGGACTTGGTCGGCATGGACGTGACCGGTCCGAACGACGCCACGGTGCGGTACCGGTGTGTGGTCGCCTCACAGGACAGCGCTACGGGCGTGACGTTCTGCGAGGTCACCGGTGATGATCTGTGTGTTCCCGGCATGGGTGACGCACCGGTCGAACCGGACATTACAACTGAATAGCACCAAATCTCCAGGCGCGGAGAGGGGGGCATGATCCGGTAACGTCCGGTCAGCCGTCGGCAGGCCATGCCCCCGCGTACCGTCCACAGTGGACGGACAGAGAGGAAAAGGATCATCATGCGCACTGAGGATCTCAACTTGGTCAACGACCCCCGTACCGAGGACATTGCCAACGCGATGGGCGCCGACCCGGCCAGCGTGGTCGAGGCTGCCGAGCGGTTGGCGGACGAGATCGGCGAGACGGTGGACGAGGTACTCGACGAGGCGGAGGGCGCGCTGATCGCGCTGGAGAGCGCGGACGACGACAACGAGGGGTGAGCCACCCCGCCGTGCAGAGGATGCCTGCCCTCGGGCAGGGGCCGTGTCGTTGCGGCCCACGGGCGAGCCGTCTACAGTGGACGGTCAAGAAAGGATGATCACCATGTCCAAGATCACTGTATCGTTCGACGCCCCGAATCACGTCCGCGACACGGATGCGGCCCGCAGCTTCGCGGACGAGTACCGCTCCCAGGCCGACAGCGTCGGGCTGCACAACTGGACCTTCGAGTCCTACACCACCCCCCCGTCGGCTGCGACGCTCACCGTGGATGAGCTGGTGGCGCTCGGCGTGAGCCGTGAGCGTGCCGAGTCCATCGTCGCCGCGCAGAACTCCTGATCAACTCTCACGGGCATGTTTCACGTGAAACATGCCCGTGGGCATGTCCCCCGGGCGGGGGCACTCACTTCTGCTGGGGCACCGCGTAGGCAGGCACCGGGTGAGTGGAGACAGACCGGTTCGACTCCGGTACGGGACACGTGCGGCGCTGGTGCCAGGGCGAGGCCTAGACCCCCTGGTGCTGGCGCCGCGTACAACCCACCCCGCAGACCTCGCGGGAGGGAGAAAGGGACCATTGTGGTTACTGTGGTTCAAGAGTCACCAGTTGTGGACGAGGCGCCCGAAACGGCGCCCGAGTCCGTGACCGAATTGAGGGCACGGGTCATCGACGCCATGGTGCGTCAAGCCCGTAACCGTTCATGGTGCAACGAGTTCGAAGCCGCCATGATTCAGGCCTTCCCACCCAAGAAACGGCCGAAGGGGTTCTATTCGTCCCAACCGACCCGCCGATGGTTCGATTCGGACGGATTGGACAAACACGGCTTCGACCGTGAAGGGTACAACGGGCAGGGATACGACCAGAATGGGTACAACCGGGACGGTCTCACCCACGACGGGTACAACAGGGACGGGTACGACGCCCAGGGGTACAACCGGCAAGGATACAATGCCGATGGGTTCGACGTGGACGGGTACGACCAGCGCGGCTTCAACCGTGACGGACTGACCCGTGACGGGCTACGCGAAGACTCGGACGAGTACCGCTCACGCTTCCGGTTCGACGACCGAGGATACGACGTCGACGGGTACAACGCGGACGGGTACGACCGCAACGGGTACAACCGGGATGGCTACGACTACCGAGGGTACGACCGACTCGGGTACCGTCGCGAGACCGCCGAGTTGGCGCGCATGCGGGCACAGGTGTTCCGGTACGACTCGGAAGGCTACGACGTTCGAGGCCTCGACCGGTACGGTCGAAGGCGCGCGGATCGTGGCTACGAGCGAGGTGGGCGATGATGACCGCCACACCCAAGCCGGCCCCGGACGCCCTGACGCCCTTGGAGGCTGAGCGGCGCCGGATCATCGCCGTATTGGCCGAACAGACCAATCGGCGTGGTCACGCCGATGACGTGTTCTACGCGCTGGAACCGGTCCTCGCGCCGTTTTTGTACAGTGAGTGGGCCTACGCCCGTTCTGACCCTGACCGGTACGCCCGGGAGGGCTGGCCCGAGACTGCCCCGACTGCCCCCGTGTGGGACGCCCGCGCGCGGCGCAACCGAAACGCCATGCCACCAAATGGTGACTGGCACTGGTGCGAAGCCTGCGGACGCTGGGAAGGGGACTAGAAGCCGTCCACCAGACCATTGTCCATCATGGACTGTCCACAGGGGACCATCCATGGTGGACAGTGGCGGCCGGGCGGACTGGCCGAGAAAGGATTGTCGTACATGTGTATTATGGAAGTGCGGCCAGGCCAGCGCGCGACCACCATCGCGCCGGCCATGGCGCACAACGTCAGCACCGCTGAACGTGATCTTGAAATGTTCCGTGCCCTGTTGACCGCCCGCCGCGACCGGGGCGACCAGCACGCCGCAGACGTGCTCGACCAGATCGAGCAGGCACAGGATCACTTGCACCGGGCGTACGCTGGCCTGCTGTCCGTGTTCGGCCAGGTGGTAGGCCGCGACAGCATGGACGCCGCCGGCCACGTCCACATCGACAGTACCGGCCACGAGCGCACCCTGATCGAACAGGCACACCACGACGCCCAGCTTGCGCGCCGATACGAGACGCGCTGACACTGCCTACCATGATCGTTTCACGGCGATGTTTCACGTGAAACGATCATGGTGCGAGTGTGTCGGACGAAACGGACACACCAGATAGAAAGGGGCATACATGTCCGGAACAGGACAAGCCGATGATGACGTCAAGGTCATTGGCGTCTGGGTTGCCCTGGTCGGCGCTGTACTGGCCTTGATCAGTGCAGCACTCTTGATCGACATGGCCACCGACCGGGACCCCAAGCCCGTGGTCACCGTGACCACGGCCAGCACCGTCCACACCCCGCCCGCCACGACGCCCACCAGGCCGCCAGCCACCTGGACCGGGTATCAGGGCACCGGGTACCCGGGCTGCGTCCACGAGGACGGCTCTGGGGTCGGTGCCGGCCCGTGTGTGCTCGACTGTGAGTCGGACGCCATGGATCAGTGGTGCCGCCCCGACGAGCACGGACTGTGGCTACGCTGGCCCGATCAGCGCCAGCCGGACCGCCCAGTCAGGATCGGATCATGATGACCAGGCGGATGACAGTGCCAGTACTGATCACGATAGAGCTGGCCGAAGACGGCCCACAGGACACGGGAGCAAGTGACGTTGATGTCATCGTGGCGCTTGACGAGTGGATCGCCAATAACACCATCATCGAGTTAGATCAAGATGCTGATGACGTTGTTGCTGATGTGCTCGCCGTGGTCGGGGCACCGCTCGGCGGTGACGTCACCCTGCCGGACGGTACGTCCGTCCGGCTCGGTGAGTGGTACGACCACACAGAAGGGGGGTGAGCATGGACGAGGACACCGAAACGCCCGTCTGGGCTGTGCAGGCCCGTAACGGGTACTACGCCGTGGACGAGCACCGTGGAGAGTCGGGGCGTACGTACGGGGACCCGCTGATCTTCACCACCCGCAGGGATGCGACAAAGGTCGCGGAAGCGCTCAATGCCGCATATGCCCGAGGTTGGACTGATGGGGTGGGCGCTGCTGAGACGAGGCAGGCCGAGAGAGAGGCTGACCAGTGAGCTGGCCCGAGGCTCTGATCTGTGCGCTTGTGATCGCTGTCAACATGTGGCTGTGGAGGGGCTGACACTGCCTACCGTACACATCGGACATTCGGTGTGTACGGTGCGAGTGTGTCAGATCCACACTCAAAAGGAGAACAAGGTGACGAAAGCACCAAAGGGAACAGTAGAGACACCACAGGCGTGGGGCGCCCGGCAAGCAGCCGCAGCTCCATCCTGGTCAGACGCCCAGTGGCGCCGCGCCATGGCGTGCCTAGGCGTCACCGTCACGGGATCCAGGTAGGGGCGCCTCGACTCGGGCGCGGGTCATCGCCCGCGCCGTCTCAGCGTGGCGGGAGGGCAAGCCCTACCGAGCTTGGCAGATATTGGACGAAGCGGACATGGCTGACTTTTGGCCGGAATTCCACCGTACCGTCCTCCGCCTCTCACGCCAGCGCACTCAGCGCCTCCTGACTCCCCACCCCTCCCCGGACCGGGGCCAGGGGGCCCGGTAGACCCGTCTAGCTGGCCCACAGAGCCATGATCCATGGGTACCGTGCCCCCGAGGCAGCCTGACCCGTGGATCATGGCTCACCGGGGCACACAGGCCGTTGTCCCTGGTCAGCGGGGTCAGCGTCGACCAGGACGTCCCGCCGGCTGGCCATGTGTACCTAGGTAGCCTGGCCACCAGGGCACCAGCCTAGGTATGCTTAGGTACAGGTCAACACAGGGGGGTACCTAAGATCCTTGATCATAAACCTGCCACCACCCACCCATGGGGGAATATGCCCCACCTACCCCACCCCACCCCCAATGTCCCAAACCTCCCAAGCCCCAGGCAAACCAGAAACCAAGATCAGCTGCCACAACATGGGTGCACAGTCCACCAGGTTGTTTGCTTGAGACCTTCACCTATGACTCTTCATCGATGTGATGGTTGTGGATGCCGGGTTAGCTACAGCCCACCTGGGTGATCCATATGCGTATATGCGTGTTGGGATTGTTGTGCATGTTGATATGCATCTTTACCTGACACCATGGGTGGCATGGAACAGCTACCCCGCGCCCTGCGACCCCTCGACGACACCGAACTAGCCCACCAGGCACCCCTGGTCCGGGCCATCGTCGCCCAAAGACTGGAAGACGTGTACCAAATCTGCGCACCCCACATCCGAGGAGACGTGGACCGGGTCGACCCACGGTTCGTGGAAGCCGGTATCCGCGCCCTGGACCGGCTGACCCGCCTGTTCCGCCTCGACCAGCCGGCGGCAGCCCTACCTGATCCGGATGCGCGGCCGGTTGACGCGGCCACGCTGGTGGCTAATGGTCTGCGCGAGTTGGAGGCCAGGATCAAGGGCGTCTAGGTGGCCTAGCCGCACCTGACACGTACGCACATCGATGGGTGTCGTTTCTACATCGTTGGGGGGCCAAACAGCACTGAAATGCTGTTACGGATGTAGGAAGCGAAAGGGGTGTGTCGATGTTTGCAACGCTACGACCAGGAGCAACAGCTCGTTGATCGCTAATCAGTGTAGAAAGTGCATGATCATCCCGGAACTTGGAAACGCTTCACCATGATTCAATTTACCTAGTGTGCTTGTACCTACCGACACTTTTGACACTTTCGACATTTTCCCAGGTCAGAGTAGTGTCAAAACAAGTTGATCTATGTAGATAGTGCTGTTACGCAAGATCCAGTTAGCTTCCTGTTACATAGAGTGATGACTCCTAGACGTATCGGGGGGAGGGGTGGTAAGGTTGGGGGTATGGAGGAGAACGTACGAGGTGCCAGAGACGCCTTCGAAGAGGAGATGGAAGCTCGGGAGCGAGCCTACGAACGTCGCGAAGATCGTCTGATCCAGGACCTCAACGCAGCCAGGCAAGAGAACTTGGAGCTGAAGCTGGAGATTGCGCACCTGGAGAGCGAACTAGCCAACTGGCGAGGTACCCATGACTAACGAAGAGGTGGAGGAGAAGGTCCTCGCGGACCCCACCTCCTACCTGAAAGGCTTCGTTGACGGACAGGCCGAGGCCCGCAGGTTCACCTGCCGGTTCTGCCACCTTCGCATCGACTGGTACACCAAGTACCGGATGTGGTTAACGGGCCGCCCATCGGGGCGACACTTGGACCGCAAGCAGAGGGCCACCTGCCGCGCCTTCAACAACCCTGACGTACTGAACCGCCACGATCCCAAGCTCACCTGAGGAGGAGCTAGTGGAGAAGAAGGACAACCGGCCGCGCAACAGCATCGGGGACGCGAGACGGATGAGCTACGGCACCATCTGGCAGCGGATGCTTGAGGTCTACGCGGTCGTCCCCGAACATGAGCTGCGGGCCATCCACCTGCGCTGGAAGAAGCTGGCGGCCACCACATGAGCGGTAAAAGAGCACCACGTATCCCGCTGCCTGAGGTGCTGGTGGGGCAGTTCCGGTCCAGGTTGCGCCAGGAACGCCTGGCCCGCAAGATGACCTTGGACGAGGTCGCCGCGCTGGTGGGTGTGGCAAGAACATCGGTGGGCGACTGGGAGCGGGGCGTTTGTTTGCCCACCCCCGATCACGCTGTCAGGTGGGCGTTGGCGGTGGGTGTCAAGCTCAGCTTCGAGGCCATCGTGACACCGCTCAACGAGTACGTACCCAGTGCCATCACCACCCAGTCCGTGCCTCGGGTGACGATCCGTCGCCGAGAAGATGAGGTGTAGTATCGGGCGCGTGTGTGAGGCCCGTCAGGCAAACGAACCCCCCTCAGGTAAACCCTGAGGGGGGTTCGTTTGTCCCTCCCACCGTGGCGGGAACGTGACTGTCAGCCCGAAACTGATTCATCCCGCTGATGCTGGTCCTCAGCCTCACGGTTTCCTGGTGGTGATGGTGGGACTGGGTCGTGGCCGGACCCTCGGCAGTTCATTGGTGGCCACGAGCCGTCTTTAGCGCCGTGGTTCCACACCTTGCCGGCCTTGGTTAGTCGGTGCGATGTGTTGCAGATAGGGCAGTGACCTCGTGGTTGCTTGTTAGTCATCTGTCTCCTTGGCGGGGTGGTGCTTGTGGTTGGGGGCCTTGGCGCACGTGAACCGAGTGGTCCAGGCGTACAAGGTGGAGAAGACCTGTTCGTGACTAACCAGCTCCCATGAGCCGAAAACCTGTTGTATGCGGCAGTTGCACCATTTGCACCAGGCTCTACTGTGACGTACCACCATGAAACAGGCTCCTCCACATAATCGCCGCGACCTCTTTGTAGTGACTCTTGTCGTCAGGTCTCAAGGTGGCCCACACATCGTCTCGTGCCTGCCGGTTGCGAACGGAGGCCAGGCTCTCAGTCCTGGCCTCCGTCGCAACCATTTTGGCCAGCAGCAGGATTCGAGGGTTGGGCTTCGCTTCCGGCTGCTCTGCCATCAGGACCGCTTCCTCCACGGGGGCAGCGTGTTGATGCGCTTGCCCTTGTTGTACTCCTCGGTGAGCAGGTCCGCGACCGCCATGACGATGCGGATCCGCTTCATCTTGGACCACTGCTGGGCCTGCGCCAGGAAGGCGAACGGTCCACCCGGGTAGCCGGACAGCTTGTCCGCCAGCGTGGGCAGGTCCACCAGGTCACCGTGCTCGGCGAGCAGGCGACCGATGCCCTCGAACAGGGCACCCTGGACACCGTAGCGGTCGTTGCCCCAGGCCTTGGAGATGACGAAGATGGTGGCCTCCACCAGGTTCGGCTCGGCGTCCAGCTTCTTCGACAGGTGGTAGATGCGCTCCACCGCCGCCACGGCGGCCACGTTGCCGTTGCCGACCTGCGGGGACACCGTCCAGCCGCGAGCCCGCAGCATGTCGGAGATCTCCAGGGCCGCCTCGTCCTCGGCGGTGCCGCGCACCTTGAACTTGTCGATGACGCGGGGCTTGGTGGTGAAGTTGAGGTCCAGGAACAGCTGTGCCTCCTGCTTGAGGGTCAGGCCCTCGAACACGCGGCATGGTATGGCACCTTCGTTGCTGGTTACTTCCTGGACGGTGCGCCACCGGTGCTGCCCATCGACAATGATGTCGACGCGCTTGGTGCCGTTGGGGGTGCGCCGTCGCGACACCGTGATGGTGCCCAGCGCATCCCAGCTGAAGTTCCGCTTCATCTTCTCGACCTTGTGCAGGTCGAGGGGACGCTGCACCAGGGGGTCTGTTTCCAGGTCGGAGACCGGGATCATTTCCTCGGTGTAGTGCGGGAGTTCTTTCGCCGCTTCAGCCATTCTCTCGTTCCTTTCGTTCTTTCCTCAGGCGATTGCCCAAGATCATTACCTTCCCCTTGATCGCGGCGAGTGCCGCTGTCAAGTTGTCGATCTCCTCCGTGGTGATTCCTGGCCGGATGTGTCCGATCCTGTCGAATGCGTTCACGACACCAGTTGCCTGGATCAGAAGACCATTGATCAGTTGTCGTTGTTCCTGCTCAGTGCCACCATGGCGACCCACCCTCTTGTACATTTTCAGTCTTCCTGCCGCCGCATGTATGGTCAGTTCTCCACTATCCACCTGTGCCGCAAGTTCAGCTGCTATACGACCTTCCTCATTGTTGAGGAGGGCCCGCCTGTACAGGGTGTGCGAGTGGTTGAGGATGGATTCCGTGGATCCCACCGCCTTTGCAACGAGAGGGCGAGTTGGTCCTATCGGGTCTCGTAGGTGCTTGGGTTTGCCCCGTCTGGCCTCTCGGCCGGCCATCATCCGTGCCATGATCTGGTCGTACAGGTCCTCGTACAGGAGGAAGATGCGGCGCGGTGAAACGGGTCGTTCCTGCACACCGTGCTCATGTGTCCTTCTCAGGTGTGCAATTGATTGGTCGAAGGTTGCAGACCTCACGCATGCGATAGCTTGTCTTCCGTTGTTCTGAAAGACACGGATACGTCGCAGTCCGTCGATGAGCTGGTTGTCCTGATCCAGTAGTACCGGGATCTTGAGGTCCAGGTGTGCTATGGAGGCCTCAAGGCCACTGAGGTCATCACCTTGTTCAAGGTCACGAGAGATCTTGATGTCGGCAATGAGAACCGACTCCACTTTCACTCTGATGACTCCTCCCGTCGTCCGGTCCCAGGGGACCCCTGGGGTTCTGAGTGCGACAGTAGCGCACCCCGTCAACAATGACAAGCGTCCTAGGATGATTAGTCGAGTGCGGGCATCATGGTGCCCAAAATGCTCACCCCAGTGCAGCGACCAATACCCCGCCACACCCGACCGGTGGCCTCCCGCACGTACTGCAAGGCTAGTCGTCCCGACTCCAGTCGGTGTACGAATCGGCGCTGGCCCAGGGCCCGTTCCCCCGTGTCTTTCAGCCACTCCGTGTACATCCGGTACAACTCCCTGCCCCGGATCTTGGTCTCAGGTGCCAGCTCCAGCACCCCCTCGTCCACGGTCTCCTCAATGAAGCGCATCACCTGGTCCGACTGGGACCGGTGCTCGGCCACCGCCGCCAGGATCTGCTCCGGCTCGCCCAACCCGTGTTCCAAGAAGTCGTAGAGGCCCTCCAGGAGCCAGTTGAGGATCCCGTCAGCCTCCTTGATGAGCACCTTGCGGGCCAGGTCCGGCTCCTCCTTGTGCTCACCGTCGCGGGTGAACTCGGTCAGGAACGGGATCAGCTTGGCCCGCCGCCAGATCGCACCATCGTCGGAGTTGAACCGGGGTGGGTGGTTGGTGGCGATCCAGATCGAACACTCCGGTACCCATGACTGGTGCTTCTCGTACAGGTCACGGGAGGTCAGCTCGTCGCGGCCGGTCAGACGCTTGAGCATGTCCTCGTCGAACGCGGTCGACTCGGCCGTCTCCGAGCTGGACACGAACCGGCGCCCACGCAGCTGGTGCAGGTCGTGGGTGGGCCCCTTGTCTCGGCTGGCCTTAAAGGTGCCGGGGGGCGCCGTCACCGCGTAGTCGCCGAACAGCATCCGCATGCACTCGATGAACTGGCTCTTGCCGGTGCCGGAGGGCCCGTAGATGAGGAACATGGCCCGCTGGTCGGAGTCACCGAACAGGGTGTAGCCCATGGCACGTTGCACATATCTACGGGTCTCAGGGTCGGGCAGGACTTCTTCCATGAAACGTCGGAATCGGGGGGCTTCGGCCTTCGGATCGTAGGCGGCAGCCATCACTCGGGTGATCTTGTTGTCGGGGTTGTGTGGCTCCAGGGTGCGAGTTTTCAGGTTGAATGTCCCATTGTGCAGATTGAGTAGATGACGGTCGGTGTCCATCTCCTCCCCGCCGAGACTGACCCCCTTCAGCGACTTCAGCCTGCGCATCACCGCATCACATCGGGCCATGAACCGGGTCCGTCGCCAGAACTTCAGCTCAGTTTCGTTGTTCGCTGTCTCGGCCTCGTTTAAGCGCTGCTCAGTGAAATCGAAGTAGCGATCCACGGTCACGCCTTTGTAGTCGGGTGACCATTTGCGCCCGTCCCATGCCATGAACATGTTCGTGTGGTAGTTGAAGATAGGGAAGTATCCAAATACTTCGAAGTGCCAGTGAATGAAGTCCTTGCCGAGAGCATCATCATCCCGCACCACCCTGGGCCGACCACCAACCCGTGTCGGTGTCGTCGGTATGAACTCGTCCAGTACCGCCACCGAGCTACCAGGTGAAGACCCGCTGAAACCCTTGCTCACCAGGGCCTGAGTGGCCGCATAGAAGTTGCCACCATAGCGGTACGCGGCCAGGTACCCGAACTTCGAGTAGGTCATGTCTGGTTGCAGCTCGGCAATGTTCGACGAGAACACCTTCAGCAAGTCTGAGCCCCGATAGTTCACGGTCACCGAGTGGCCGAGCCGGGGGTCCTTACCAGGGCGAGCGTAGTACTCCTCCTCGCCGGTGCTGTGCGAGTAGCGGAACCCGTCCTCCTCCAGTAGGTCACGCCACGTGACCTGCTGGGCCCACAGGTCTCCTGGACGTGAACCGGCCCCACTGCTTGTTGGACCTGGGGAGGCAAGGACAGGCAGTGGGGCCGGGGTCTGAGGCTTTTCACGACGGTCAAGGACGATGGTCAGCGCCTCATGGAACGCACAGCGTTCCCGCCACGACAACCCCAACAGCTGGCCGTACTCACCGGAGGCCAGCGACCAGGAGTCCCCGGTAGGGTGCACCAGGCCACTGGTGGGGGCGACAATGACGTACCCGCCCTCACCTCGGGTCTCGGACAGCACCTTCCCGGTCTCGCTGACGGCAATTTTCGTATTACCGGGAACCGAATTATCGGTAATTCGGTAAAGCCAGTGGATGCCACCCGAAGGGGTCCACTCCATGTACCCGTCAGGTCCGGTTAACTTGTCCCAGACGTAGCCGTAGCCGAGTTCGTCCAGCTCGTTTTGGATGTGGATGAGCAGAGTGCCTTTGGCGGCGTCGGCTTCAAGCTCGGTCATTTCCATGTTGCCGGACACGTCGCCGCAGATCAGCGCCAAGCCGAGCTTGGCGTGCCCGTTGCCCCACCATTCATCCAATTGCCCTGACAGTGGTAGCTCTACCTGGTACTGGCCCCATCGGATGGCCGGCTTTTTGGTCCCGTCGTTGAGTACTGGGATGGTGGACACGCCGGCCGAGTTCCAAATCCGTGCTACCTCTGCTACTGTGGGCACTGATACCTCCTAAAGGTGAAGGGCCCTTCCTGTTGGCGGGAATAGGGGCCCTTCACTTTGTTGGTTAAGAGGGTGCCCGACGCGCAGGAAGACAGGGCAGTGTGGACATCATCCACCAGTTGGCCCCAATGCGCTAGCCCCGACACGGACCTTTCGACCTCTGAAAAGTTTCGCCTACGATCTGTTGGCCAGTTGGCCACATCTAACCTCAAAATCGTAGGCGAAACCTTCCACTACCCTTCGGCTAGAAGGGCGCCTCCGGGCTTTGCGGCGGGTAGGGAGGCGGGGGTGGCGTCTGCCCCATGAGCCGCGCTGCGCCACGATCGGCCTGGGCCGCCATCCGCTGCAAGGTGCTTTGCGCGTGGGCGGCCGTGTTCACGGTGGTGCTCACCGGCGGACTTACCGGGGCAGCGGTGGGGTCCTGCTGCTTCCAGCGCTCCGACTTGACGAAGTTCGGGTGCTCAACCAGCCACTTGGAACCACGGGCCACCGCTTCCGGATCCTGAGTGGCGGAACGCAGCTCGAACGGGGGGTTGCCCATGGTGGCCACACCTTGGACCATCCAGGCCAGCATGGGCCGGGGCGAGTCGATGCGGGGTCGCAGGGCCTGGATCAACTTGGCATTGCGCCACCAGATCCGTTGCCCGAGAACCCCGTATTGACCGGTGGGCTCGTCGAGCCAGTCCAAGTTGACCACGTCTACGATGATCACGTCGGAGGGCTTGTCGGGGCGGGAGTACTTGGTGGGGGAGTCGGCGATGTAGTCGACCGCCCACACGAGTAGCAAGTTGCCAACGATCTCCTTCGGTGGCATCAGGACGCCGGTGGTGGGGGCCGGTTCGTCGAAAGGTTGCGTCATGTCGCGATCTCCTTGTTCTGGTTCGTGTTCTGGTACTTGGGTTCAGCTGCCGGGACAGCCGAAATTGTCCGCTGACTGGTCGGGGCCCATGTCGGGCCGATAGAACGGACAGAAGCCGCACTGGTAGGCCACTGCGGGGATCTGTTGGAAGCGGTGGGGGTTGCTGGCTATGTCGAGGTCCAGTACCGAAGCCGCGACCCGGTACATCCGGTCCAATGCCGCCAGTGCCACCTCTTCACTGTAGTCGCCCACCCATACGTACATGTTGGACAGCCATCCGGAGCGGGGGTAGAAGGCCAAGGCGACCTTCTTGACCGGCATACCGGCCAGCCGGTATCCGTACCCATACAGCTGGACTTGCACCACATACTCGGGTGGCGGGCCGTCCTTGGGGATCTTTCTCATGACGTCGGGTCCGGCCGACTTGTGGTCGATCACCATCTCGTCGTGGTACAGGTCGGAAGTGCCGCTGATGAACTCACCGATCTGCAACTTGCGTTCCGTGGTCCAGCCAGCCTGATCACGGAACGTTTTCTCCAACCACATGTGGATGGCCTGACCCACGGTTGCTGGCCACGGGTCGGTGCGGGTGTTCACCGCCGGGGTTTCGGTTAGCAGATAGGCGATCTTCCGGTCGCAGGGTGTGCCCAGATCTGAGGGGCCGAGGCTCTTTTGCAGGGTTCTTGGGTCGTTGTTGGCCGCGTCCAAGATGATGGTCATGAGGTCGTCGCGTAGTTTGCGGGCCAGGGGGTCTTCGTCGAAAGGTTCCGTGAACATGGGGCAGGTGGGGTGGTTGATCCGGTCTTCTTCGCCGGGTACCACCATCATTTCGGTGTTGCATACCACGCAGTTCACGCAACTCGCTCCGTGGTTTGGTCTTTGAGTACCCACATGCCGAGGATGCCCAGGTCTATTGCGTTGAGCTGACCTTGTCGAATTTCCACCATCAGACGTTCCAGGGGCGTGCCTTTCTGTTCGGCGTAGTGGTGGAGTGGGGTGACGTCGTTGAGTTGGTACCCGGCGTCCTCGAACTGTTCGATTGTTTTGAGTGCTCTGTTGTAGAAACGCCCAATTCTGCCAGCGGTGAGTGGGCGGATCATGATCGCCTCGGCTGGATCACGTTCCCATAGCCGGTACGCCGCCGGTGAGGTTTGAAGCAGTTCAGACATGAAGCTGCGGCTCACCCCCAGCTTGGTGCGCAGCTCCAGCAGGGCGCCGGAGGAGATGGCATCCCGGCCAGCCTGTTCGTCTTGGGCAAGGTAGTACTCGTACACGTCGTCCAGACTCATGACACCCACCTCTCCCTTCCGACTTCTCGCAGGATAGACCTCACAGATCCCCACTGGGAAGACGGTAGGGGGAGGGTGTGACAGTTTCAGTTTCCACCTAAAGTGATCATATGGCGCTCAGCCTGGCAGAACGGTTGGCCCTGGTCCCGGTAGAGATCAGGGAGCCGTGGCTTGCCCAGCTACCGGCCAGCGTGCTGGAGGAGATGATCCGGGGCGAGTGGTGGTTCCTGGCCCGTCCGGAGCAGATCCCACCTGAAGGTGACGAGCTGATCTACCTGTACATGGCCGGTCGGGGCGCTGGCAAGAGCCGTTCGGGCTCCGAGTGGATCGTGGACAGGGTCGAAAAGCACCCCTTTGACCGTCATGGGGTACCCACCGAGTGGCTGGTCGTGGCCAACACCTTGGCCGATGCCCGCACCATCAACGCCGAAGGTCCGTCAGGGATCTTGAACGTGCTCAACCGGCGTCGTATCGAGCATCGATACAAGCAGTCGCCACGACCGATGGTCCTGTTCCCGGACGGTGCCAAGATCTATCTGGAGGGCGCAGACGATCCGGACACAGGGCGTGGATACAACGCCGCCGGTGCCCTTTGTGACGAGATGGCCATGTGGGTCAAACCGTATGAGACCTGGTACGAGGGGCTCATGCCAGCACTGCGGGCTGACCTCATCAATGATCACCCACGTGCATTTGTCACCACGACCCCCAAGCCGATCAAGCTGCTCATCGAGTGGCTGGCCCGCGACGACGGCTCCGTTCATGTTATTACCGGATCAACATTTGACAACGCAACGAACCTTTCACGTCACGTCTTGGCGGAACTACGTAAACGGTACGAGGGCACTGCCCTGGGCGAGCAGGAGCTGTACGGCAAGCTACTGGAGCTGTCCGGCGGTGGCCTTTTCAAGCGGATGGACATCGTCAAGAACCGGGTTACCCGTGCCTATGTCGATGAGCAGGACATCATCTCCACCATCGTCGGGATGGACCCGAACCTTACCGGCGAAGAGGCCGAGACTGGGATCGTCGTGATGAGCCGTTCCAAAGACGATCATCAATATGTTCTGGCTGATCGCACCGTGCCGTACTCCGGAAGGGCAGCATCCCTGGCAGCCTGGCGGGCAGTGGCAGAGTTCGGCGCCGACTTCCTCGTCTACGAAGAGAACCTCGGCAAACGGTTCCTGCAAGAAGTCCTCCAGGACGCTTACCAAGAGCTGGTCGAGGAAGGTTTGTTCCCCCGCTACACCACCGCACCTATGAAGCCAGTCCATGCCCGTCATGGCAAGAAAACCCGGGCCGAACCGGTGGCTATGCGCAGCGAACAGGGTCGTCTACACCTGGTCGGCGAGTGGGAGCAGCTGGAAAACCAGATGGTTCTGTTCGACCCGGAGTCCACCCGAGAGTCGCCGGACCGCATGGATGCCATGGTCCACGCCTCGTTGCAGCTGATGGCTGGGGAGAAGAAGCGGATGCGTATCGCGGACCCGTCCCGGTATGCCTGGAACATTGACCCGTCCGGCTACAGCGTGACCAACCTTGAGAATCTCGTCTAACAGAAATTTAGAGCATTTTTGTATCTACCTATTGCGTAGATCTTCCCCTTAAGCTATAGGGCATGACGCTGGTCGTAATCCTCGTCGTGGCAGTAGCGGCCGTGACCCGCCTGACGCGGCTGTTCGTGAACGACGAGATCATGGTCGGCTATCGACGGTGGGTGGTACACCGGTTCGGGGCCGATTCGAAAGCCAGCTACTGGGCCCACTGTCCTTGGTGCACGTCCATGTGGGTCGCCGCGCTTGTCATGCCACCAGCTGTGGTGTGGCCTAACCGGTGGGTGCTTGCCGGACTTGCTGTTCCCGCAGCTAGCCTAGTCACTGGACTGATCTTGGAGCGTGAGAAGTAATGAACCTGCGGGGGCAACGTAAGAGCAGGGACCTGGCGGTCCCACACGTGGCGCCAGAGTCCCTTGTTGCTTCCGCCGCGCGCATTACCTCCCTAGAAGGTGGCGGCTGGCGCACCTACAAGTTCGGTGACGAAACGTGGCAGCAGGAGACATGGCGTCTCTACGACCTGATCGGTGAATTCCACTTCCTCGCCAACTGGATCGGATCGGCCTGCTCCCGGGTGCGTATCTATGTTGCCAACGTAGACGACAACGGGCGCATCCAGCAGGAATCCACTGACAAGAAGGTGGTCGGACTTGCCGACACCCTGTTCGGTTCCCCCACCGCCAAATCTGAGGCATTGCGAATGCTTGGTGTCAACCTGACTGTGGCTGGCGCCTGCTACATCATCGGTCGCTCCACCGATGATCCTGAGGAAGACGACTGGGCGGTGGTGTCCTGTTCCGAGCTGCGCCGCTACGGGGGCGACGTCTCGTTTGTGTGGCCGGACGGTAGCAAGGAGAAGCTCAACCCGGAGCGGGACATCATCATCAGGGTGTGGACCCCCCATCCGAGACGGAGCATGTGGGCTGACTGTCCAGCCCGTGCCGCCATGCCGATGCTGTGGGAGATTGAGCGGTTGACCCGCTACGTCTTCGCGCAGATCGACTCACGCCTGGTCTCTGCCGGTATGGTGCCGATCCCGAAGGAGACCAGCTTCCCTGACATTGACTCCGATATCACGGGGGCGGAGGCCCTGACTGAACGATTCGTTCGGTTGGGGTCTGCTTCATTGAAGGGGGAGGGCACGGCGGCGGGCGTGGTACCCATGTTCGTGGAGATGCCGATGGAGGCACTCGGCAAGATCAGTAATGTGGAGTTCGCCTCGACGTTGTCTCAGCAGGCTATGGAGCTGCGTTCGGAGGCCATTCGCCGGTTCGCTTTGGCGATGGACGTGGACCCATCCATCCTGTCCGGGGCGGGGGAGGCCAACCACTGGGGCGCCTGGCAGATCATGGAAGGCCAAATCAAGATCCACATTGAGCCCCTCATGACCCGTATCTGTGACGCCCTCACCCAAGCCTACCTACGACCCGCTCTCAAAGACGTCAAAGGCAAAGACCCCGATCGCTTTGCCTACTGGTTCGACACTGCCCCCCTGACCGTACGGCCACAGCGTCTCCAAGACACCCTCAACCTGTACGAGAAGAACATCGTCAGCGCGCAAGCGGTTCGCCTAGCCGGCGACTACAAGAACTCCGACGCACCCAGCGACGACGAAGACGTCCAGCGGTTCATGCGCGAGTTGATGCTGCGTGACCCCAATCTGTTCCAGATCCCCGCCGTACGCAAAGTTGTCGGCATCACCGACGAGATCCTGCCACCCGACACAGTCGTTACCCCCATGCCAACTGGCCCCGGTGGTGCCGGGCCACCCCCGCCGCCACCCCCGCCCACCGGGATCGTGCCCGTCAACCCGGCCCCTATACCAGTCGACTCGGAAGCCCAGAACGCCCTACCCGGACCTGGTGGGGGCAAAGGTGTCCCGTCCGGCGCCCCCACCGGCGTGGTGGCCTCCACCGGGGTACCCAACCAGCTCACCACATTCGTGGTCGCCAACGCGGCTGTACTGCGGGCCCTGGAAGTGGCCGGCAAACGGCTGGCCGGAAACTACCATCGCCTCGACTTCACCGTACTGTCCCACGAAATCCACACCAAAATGAAGCCCGACCCTGATAAAACCCTCAAGCTGCTCAATGGGGCTTGGGATCATTTGGAGATCCTCGCTACACATCTCAACCTTGATGTGGATGTTCATAAACTTCAGCAGGTGTTGCACGGCTACTGTATGCAGTTGCTGGAGTCGGGGCAGCCGCATCAGGTTCAACACTTGGCCGATGTGTTGAAGCGACGGGGGCTCATCGATGCCCCGTGACAACGATGAGGCCACCGTGTACCGGGTCGTGTCGGCAGCGCTGACCCGGTGGCTCAGCGCCACTCGGGACTTGGTGATGGCCCCATTTCGTCGCTACCGGCTGATGCCCAACCCGTCTGGCGTCGCGGCGACTCAGCAGTTGTGGGACGACGAGGTGGACACGATCATCACCGTCCTAGGACGCATCGCTATGGGTGCCTGGGCTGAAGCCACTGATGTCCCCCCGGTGTCCCGCCACGCCTTCGTTATGAGTCAGCTCGCCCAAACCCAGAACCTGCTAGTTCGCATCCCAGACGAGGTGTACAACCTGGTCTTTGCCGAGATAACAGATGGGGTGAATGCCGGTGAAAATTTGGATCAGGTGGCTGCGCGCATTGACGCGCTTCTCAACTTCACCGCAAGCGAAAGATGGCCCAATCGCGCCCGCACCATTGCCACCACTGAAGTTACCCGTGCTTATGGCGCTGGAACTCTCGCCGCTGGCATGGAACAGTCCCGTGTCACCGGTCGAATGCTGCGCAAACGCTGGGACACTGAACACGATCAGCGTGTACGGGCCACCCACCGTGACGTGGATGGTGCGGTAGTGGACTTGACCATGCCCTTCTACGTGGGTGGTTTTCCACTTCTTTTCCCCGGTGACCCTTTAGCACCGGCCGATGAAGTGGTCAACTGTAGATGCGACCTGGTCATCGTTAACGAGAGGGGTCGGTGATGGTAGACCCGAACCCGGCCCGAGGGATGCCACTGGCGTTGCAGCGCTACTGGCTGGCGGGTAAAGGCGCGGCGAAGATTCGCTGGGGTATGCCGCACGATTTCAACCGGTGCGTGCGACAACTGCGCAAGTACTTCCCGAAAAACCCTCAAGGCTTGTGCAACATCCTGCACCAGAAAGCTCTGGGTGCCCCGCCCGGTAAAGGCCATCCTGGCGAGCACGCCATGCTCGCGGCGGCCAGTGAGATGCAAGACATGGGCGCGCTGTGGGCTGGCCCGCTTGCCCCCATCGGGCGCCCCACTGGTGAACCCGCCAAGACGCGGGTGTTCGAACCGGGTTCGATGGGGCACCGCTCGCTGCCGCTGCCGTTGGCCTACCGCAAGGTCAACTCGGGTTCACACCAAGGTGCGGTCACCGTGGGCCGCATCCTCGGCTTCACCATCGGCCCCGACCACGAAGGCCAGGACTGGGCCTGGGCGTGGGGGGACTGGCTCAACGAGGACATCGTGCCCGAGGTCAAAGAGGCTCGGTACATGGTCCAGCAGGGTGTGGTCGGTCCCAGCGTCGACCCCGGTGGGCGGGCCATCGCCACCATCAACCCGGAAAATGGCTACGAGCACACCATCGAGTACACGGTCGGTGGGGTCACCCTGGTCGCTATCCCCGCGTTCGCGTCGATGCGCCTGTTCGATTTGGACGAGGATGGCATGTGGCCGGACGACGACCCCGACATGATGGGTGACTATGAGGGATTCGACTCTGACGACAGCGCTGACTGTGGCTGTGGCGACGGATATGTCTTACGTGTGGGTGAGGCCGACACGTATGCGGTCAACCCGGCCGGGTGGCGTGGGCTCCCCCTGGCGCCTCGTGATGCAGTCTTTGACAATGACGACGCGGTCAAGCGGATCACCGCGTGGGCCCAGGTCAACGCCCAGGGTGCTGACGTCGATAAGCTGCGCCGCGCATTCATGTGGCGAGACCCCCGCCAGCCGGAGACGGCGACCCAGGCGTACCGCCTTCCGGTAGGCGACATCATCAACGGACGACTGACTTTGATCTACCACGCCATCTACGCCGCCGCCGCCCTGATCTCCGGCGCCCACGGTGGGCTCCCCAACGTGCCCGATGAGGACAAGAACCAGCTCCGCAACGTCATCACCGACATCTACAAGGAGATGGCGGCCGAATTCAATGACCCATCGGTGCGGGCCCCCTGGGACCGGCCAGAGACGCAAGGTAAGGAGTTCGCCATGGCCGATTCCCCCGTTGAGCCCTACGGTGACGTGAAGTACGCCGACCCTGGCTACCGGGACAACAAGAAGCGCTACCCGATCGACACGGAGGAACACGCTCGGGCGGCCTGGAGCTACATCAACAAGCGCAAGAATGCCGCGTTCTACACTCCCGAACAGCTCAAAACGATCAAGGAACGGATCCGGGCTGCCCTGAAGAAGTTCGGAGTAACCGTGTCCGAGGAGGCCGGCGAACACGCCATGGACTACGCACACCTACTCAACCCACCAGCGGCCTGGTTCGAGGACCCCGAGTTCGACGCCAGGACGCCGCTCACCGTCACCGACGATGGGCAGGTCTACGGCCACCTGGCCGCATGGGGCGAGTGTCATCGCGACGTCACCAACCGGGAATGTGTCCTGGCGCCCCACTCCAAGCAGGGCTACGACCCGTTCCACCTTGGTGCGGTGCAGACCGACGACGGCAAGCTGGTCAAAGTCGGCAAGATCGTCATGGACACCCGTCACGCCGACATCCGCCACGGATACGCCTCCGCCGCCCTGCACTACGACAACACCGGTGACGAGGTTGCCGTGGTCCGGGCAGGCGAAGATGAGCATGGCGTATGGGTGGCCGGTGCGGTAGTACCCGAGGTCGACCAGAAGAAGATCGCCAAGCTGCGCCGCTCCCCACTGTCCGGGGACTGGCGCCGCGTCGACGGCAACCTGGAGCTGACCGCCGCCCTGGCCGTCAACGTGCCCGCCTTCCCCGTGTACGCCATGGACGGTGACGAGCGAACCGCTCTCGTCGCTGCCGGAGCTGTCTACCCCGACCCGGAAGCAGGCACCTTCAGCATCGACATGGACCAGATCCGGGAGCATGTCCGCGACCAGGTACAGGAGCAGGAAGCCCAGGAGGATCGGGGTTGGCGGCTGCGGGAAATCCTGGAACAGGAGGAGGACCTGCTTCAAGCCAAACGGGCCGCCATGCTCGCGGCCATTTATGCTGCGGAAACAGGAGATGCCCCCCTACCAGTTCAGCAGGACGTGGCTGATTTGGCGTCGGAGGCGGCCATGTTGGACCGTCAAGCCAACGCCCAGTTCACCATCGTGCAAGAGCCGGAAGGGGCCAACTCCTCTGGTCAGGAAGTGGAGGAGCCGGCCCCAGTCCAGGGCGAAGGTCAGGTTCCTGTGTCGCAGGCTAGCGTGCCAGGACAGGGAGCGGGGTACTAACACATGGCCGGTGTCGGCGACAGCTGGGGCACGCGGGAGGAACTACTCCACCCACGTGACCGTCATGGCCGTTTCCGCTCCGCGTGGAAGATGGCCGAAGGTGTCGTCGACAAGCTCATATCACGGCTGGCCGCATTCAACCCCCGCACCTTCACCTCCGACGAGGAGGCGGGTCACTACTCCCAGGCTCGGGGCGGACGCTACAAGCGTGGTGAGAACCGGGAAAGCGTCGTTCGGGCCATGTTCCGGGGCTACAGCACTGTCAACGACGACCTGCGGGCTGGTAAAACACCACCCGAGGTGGCGGTCTTTGACCGGGCCATGCAACCCACCGACGAGGACCTCATCCTGTCCCGAACCGTAGGCCCGGAAGCGTTCGGTCTCGACGCGTCCACCATTGACCAGATTGAGGAGTACACCGGCAAACTGGTCGCCGACAAGGCCTACAGCTCGGTACAGCTGGGCACCCCCACCCGACGTCCCGGTTCAGTCACCATCACCTACGCCACCCCCAAAGGCACCCCGGCCATCTTCCCGTGGGCGTCGCCTGGACAGGCGACCAGGGAGGTGATCCTGGACCACGATCAGCCGTTCCGGATCACCAAGGTGGACCCTGATGGCCAAGGTGGGTACTCAGTCTTGGCGGTAGTGGAGCCCAAAGGTACTGGCGGCGAGGTCAAGCCGATAGGGACCAGAGCACTACAACCGACTACCCCAGAACCTGAGGCCCCCAACGCTCCTGCCGCCCCGCAGGCACCTGTGCAGACTGGTCAACCGGGACGGCCGGAGATCCCACCGGCCCCCCGCAACGAGCCGGTGATCAGTGAGTCCATCGGCGGTGGCCCCCAGGCCCCAGGGGCACCTGAGGCCCCAGGAACACCACAGGCACCACAGGTGACCACCCCGGAAGCTCCAGCCGCACCAGTGGACTTCCGGCAGGCTGTCAAGGACGCCAACCTGCCGGTGCCATCGAAAGGCCCACGGCGCAAGGCATGGAATGAGGCCTTCCTCAGCCTGACCATGCGTCGTCGTGATCCTGATGATGTGCTTCGCGAGTTGGACTCCGACATGAAGGCCTTCCGCCTTGAACAGGAGGATCGCCTATCGCGTGGCGAAAAGGCGGACCTGCATTTCGGCGACGACCTGGACGCTCTCAAGCAGCTCGACGACCTGATCCGGGAGAACTACAACATTCCGAGGACCGGGGAAAAGCAGGCCCTGGCACCTGAGGCCCCCGCTGCGCTCGAAGCCCCCGCTGCTCCGAAGCGTCGCCGTGGCGGTGGTGGATCTCAAAGCAACGCTACCCCCAAGGAGAAGGCCGCCGTTCGGCAAAGTCAACGGGAACGTGGCATTCGCAAAGAGGCGCCACCTAAGAAGCAGGCGCCGCCACCACAGGTACCCGAGCCGTCTACTGAGGGGCAGCAACTTCTCGACGCCGCTGGGATCACCGCCAAGCCGAAGACGGACATGGGCAGGGCAGGTATCGCTATCACAGCGGACCAGGTTGCCCGTAAGAAGCTATCCAAGAAGAAGGCCGGCGAGCGGCTACGGTCATTTGCCGACAGTGGCACGGCCGGTGAGGACGCTGACCTGGTTCGGCAAGTTGCTGATGCCATTGATCCACCGAAGTTGGCCGCCCCCACCAAGAAGGCCGTCCCAGCTGAGGCTGTTCCTGAGCCGTCTACGCCTGCTGGTGTGCCTGGATTCCGGTCCCGCAAGATAGCTGGGTCGCCGGACACTCGTATTGGTGCCGAGACCCAGCGTTACGTGGATGATTTGGTTAAGCGCGGGGACTACGAGGGTGCCCGCACTCGGATAAAGTCGGCTGTCGCCGACCTGCGGTCTCGCAAGCTCACCAACGACGACCTGTTGTCTAGGCTGGACAGTGATCCAGATTCCCTGGAATCCACTCGTAAAGGTGAGATTGAGGCGCTGCGTAACCTGGACGAGGAGATCGCGCACCAGGCGAAGAAGGCTGCACCAGCCAAGAAGGCGGCACCTGAGCCACGTACCCCCGGTCAACCGCCCAGGCGAGCGGTGAAGAAGGTTGCCCCTGAGGGTGCCTTGGCACCCACGCCCAAGGCTGAGGCTGAAGCGGGACGTAAGCCCACCTTGGACGAGGTCCGGGGGATGAAAGTTACCGAGCTTCGGGCCGAGGCCAAGAAGCACGGCATCAAGATCTCCTCCACCCGGAAGGCGGACATCGCGGAGGAGCTGGCCCGCAAACTGGACCTGACACCAGGTGAAGGTCAGCCACCGGCCAAGAAGGTGGCCAAGGCTGTCGTCCCCACTGACCTTGATGCGGACCTCAACACCACCATCCCTAACCTGCGCAAGATCGCCGAGCAGGAGCAGATCGAGGTACCCAAGAGCGTCAGGCTCAAGGCTGATCTTCAGCGCTACATCCACGACACGCGCCGCAGTGGTGCCCCGATCCGAGCGCAGCAGGCACAAGAACGCATTAAGGCCACCAAGACCGACCTGAAGGACGTCAACGCACCCGAGGCGGCCCAGGTGGTGCTGGACCGGATGACCATCGCCCAGATGCGTCAGCTAGCTGATGAGAAGGGCATCACCATCCCAAAGACGGCCAAGCGGAAGGCCGACGTCAAAGAGGCCTTGGCTCGTAGCCTCAATCCACCGGATACGTTCAAGCCGGCCCCCGCACCTGCACGTGAGGCGCCCCCCATCCAGATCCCCGAAGACCACCCGGCGGTGCAGCTCGTGGACCGGATGCTGAACGAGTTGAACCAAACCCAGATCCGGGAGGCCCTCGCCGAGCAGGGCATCACTGACATCCTGCCTGAAGGGGACCTTGACCGGGAGAAAATCCTCCACGCCATGTTCCGTCGCGCTGCCCAGATGGAGCTGGCCCACATCCAGGCGCAGCGAGTCAAACGCAAGAAGGCCGCCGCGAAGGTCACTGAGGCGTTGGCCCCGGCTGCCCCCTCCGCTGACCTGGACGAACTGGTACGCGATCTAGACCCTGAGATCCTGGCGCGTCGCCAGCCGACGCTTGACAGCGTTCGTGAAGGTCTCCTCAACCCGAGGAAGACCCCCGCCCAAGTAGGTCGTGAGCTTGCGTCGAACGCACAGCACATTGAAGACTCTACGGCCATCCGGTACGGCGGTTGGCAAACCCGTCGCCCTGGTGAAGACGAAGAGTTCCGTCGCGAGCTTCAGGAGAAGTACGACAAGGGTATGGCTGAAGTTGCCGAGCTACGTAAGCTGGCCGACCGGCTGAAGTCCACCCGCCGCAAGCCAGTCAAGAAGGCTGTCCCGAAGGCTACTACAAAGGCTGCCCCGGCCCCCGACATCCCGGCCTCGGTCCTGGCTGGTATGCGGGAGCGCCAATGGACCGAGCCCATGATCGAAGACATGCGCCAGCTCGGTCCATTGGGTTGGAAGCCATGGTATGAGCATGAGGTGCAAGACAAGTTGCCGTTTGAGTTGAAGGACTACTCGAACAGCGAGCGTCGGCTACAGGTGGCGTTCGAGTCGAAGACTCCGGTGGACAAGTTCGTGGAGCAGATGGAGGCGGACCGTAAGCGCGTCGACAAGGAGTTGGCGCAACCAAAGTCGGCTAAGACTGCCCCAGCCTCGGTGAAAGTGTCCACCGAGGCGACCCCGCCAGTGCGACAGGTGTTTGGTGGAACCACCGACGAGAGGGGCCGTATTATTAAAATCAACCGGCCGAACGAGGACGAACCTATCCACCTGCCCAACGGTGGCGTTGACCAGGGGCTATTGCACCTCGACTCGGAGATCGGGAAGGCCTGGCAGGACCTCTACCGTGACCCTCGCCCACCCAACTCACTGATCAACGAGTTGGCTCATATCGGCGAAGATGTAGGCACCGGCAAATTGAGTGTGGGCGATGCTGTCGCCCGGCTTAAGGCACTGAAGGGTCGCACCTCCGACCCGGCGGTGGCCCAACGGATCCAAGAACTCATCGCGAACCTGGACGCACCCGCCGCCGACGTCCCCAACCTCCCAGATTCGGTTCCCGAAGTGGTCCGCAAGCTGGTGGCCGACGTCGCCGCTATGCCCACCATGCGTAAGACTGGTCGGATAGGAACCGAAAACCGCCGCCGGTCTGTGTTGGACGAACTAGTTGACTTGATTCGTCGAATTGACGCAGGCGAAGTCGACACCTTTGAGGCTGAGGTAATGCTGCGGGAGCGTCGCGTCCACGAAGGTATGGACGGGGCCACCCAGTATTGGCGTCTTGTCGAAAGTCTGTTTGGGCGTAACAACCCCAACTCGCGTGAAATCCGGACGTGGATCCGGCACAATCAACCACAGTAGAGGAGGGCACCTATGTGCAACTGCGGTAAGGCTGCCACCAGCAGCAACGATACTCAGCCCTACGTCGTCACCTTCCCTGACGGCACCAAGAAGGTCGTCAACTCCGAACACGCCGCAAAGGTGGAAGTGACGATGAAAGGTGGCGGAACCTACAGCAGAGTGTGATACTGTCTTCACACGTAACTGGTAGCTGCGTTTTGGGCCAGTACCAGGAAGAACTGAACACCTTCTCACCGGTGGCAGTGCTCTGGGCCGCATCGGGAGCCCCGATACACGCTCTCGAAGCAGGAGACTGCAATGGACTTCCAGGTACCCGAGGATCTTAAGGTCCTCACCATTGCCGCGCTGAAGAAGCTCATCGCGAAGGCCCAGGCCGAGTACGCCACTCTCAAGGAGACGGCCGACCCGGACACGGTCACCGACGAAGATCTGGAAAACCTTCAGGCGCTGCTCCAGTTCGCCATGACCGACGCCCCCAACGAGATCGCAAACCGGCAGCGGCGCGCGGCCGAGTTCAACACCCTGCCCGCCGATGCCGAGCCGGCCGAGGAGCCAGCTGGTGACGAAGGTGACAGTCCCGATGCTGCTGAAGCAGATGGCGCCGACGAGGAAGAGTCGGTCGCCGAAGAGGGCCTGACCGCCAGCGGCAAGGTCAAGCCGAAGGTCAAGGACCTCGTCAAGCACAACAGCGGCGAACCTGACGTCCCCGTCTACGAGCGCCCCAACTACTCCACCCTGGTCGCGGCGGCTGGCGTGCCCAACTATGAGGCCGGCCAGAAGCTGGACACCATGCTGGAAGTGGCGAAGGCGTTCGAGGCCCGCTCCGCCGGCCACGGCCGCATCTCCGCTGGTGCCGCTTCGGGTCCCGTGCACTACCCGGTGGCCCAGCTGGTTCGCAACTACCCGGCCGAGTTCAGTGTCAACGGCGACGACACCGACTATCCGAAGCTGCTGGAGGTGGCCTCCGAGACCCGACTGCCCGGTGGCAGCCTGCTCGCCTCGGTGGAGGCCCGCCGTAAGGAGATCGAGGAGGCCAACCCTGGCCGGGACTCCCTGGTCGCGGCGGCCGGCTGGTGTGCCCCGTCGGAGACGGACTACTCGATCTGTCTTCAGATCACCACGGATGGCATGTACGACGCCCCCGAGGTGCAGGCCCGCCGGGGTGGTATCCGCCACAACACCGGCATCGAGTTCGACTCGATCTTCGGTACCGGCACCGGCTTCTTCGACCTGACTGAGGCGCAGGTCGCGTCGGGTACCACCAAGACCTGTCTGGAGATCCCCTGCCCGTCGTTCACCGACGACCGCCTCGGTGTGACCGGTCTGTGTCTGACCGGCAACATCCTGTCGATTCGAGGGTACCCGGAGTTCACCGCCACCTTCGTTCGTGGCGCCCTGGCCGCGTCCGCCCACCAGATCAACCGGGAGCAGATCGCTGACGTGGTCGCCGGTTCCACCTCGGTGAACCTGAGCGCCGCGCAGCCGTGGGCCACCGACGTGTCGGTGGTGTCGCAGGTGCTTTCGGCGGTGGAGATGGCCATCGTCGACATCAAGTACCGGCTGCGGATGCAGCGGAACGCCACCCTTGAGGTGGTCATGCCGTACTGGATCCTGGCCCAGATGCGCGCCGACTGGATCCGCCGCAACGGTGGCAACTACGCCGACATGCTGTGTCTGGCTGACTCGGCCATCTCCAGCGCGTTCAGCTGCCGTGGCGCCCGGGTGCAGTACGTCTACGACTGGCAGGACGCGTTCAGCAACGTCTCGGCGACCGGTGCCGGTGCCGACACCCCGATCAACTTCCTGAACAAGGAACTTCAGTTCCTGGTGTACCCGGCGGGTACCTGGGTGCGGGCGGTGTCGGACGTGATCACGCTGAACAGCGTGTACGACTCCACCAAGCTGGCCACCAACCAGGTCACCCACCTGTTCACAGAAACCGGCTGGGCGATGATCCGGATGTGTCCGGTGAGTCGGGTCTACACGGTTCCGATCTGCCCGAGCGGCCGGACCGGTAACCAGCAGACCATCACCTGTCCCTAATCAGTGACCGAGGGGGCCAGGCAACTGGCCCCCTCAGGGCAACTGCCACTGAGAGGAGGACAGGGTGTCCACATTCGCCAACGGGCTACTTCTCATCGACCCGCCACAGTCGCCTATGCGGCCGTATGGCATCTTCGACGTGGCCTTGGGGCCCATGACGTTCCCCAATCCGGCCGTGGAAGGCGCCGGGATCATCTACGTGCCCGACGCGTGCGAAGACGACATCTTCCTCATCGCCACGACCTGCCCACCCGTCACCGGCGAGAAGACGTTCTCCACCATCGAGGCGCCAGTGTCTGGCAGCCCGTTCGTGGTCCTGACCTCCTACACGTGCGGCACCATCGGCTTCACGTTCGCCGAGATCGAGCAGCGGGTCCGCACCAGGATGGACCTGCGCGAGCAGCGGGCAGTGGAGCGTCGGATCTGGCAGGGCTCCACGGGTGGGCTGGGCACCATCCCTGGCCTGTTCGCCAACGCCACCAACCTGGGCTCGGCCGGCTGTCCCACCGAGGCGGTGGAGATCCTGGAGCAGGCGTTGGCAGACAACGCGGTTCTTGGTGGCATCATCCACGCCCGACCGGGCATGTCGGCGCACCTGGCAAACAGTTACCTGATCCAAGAGGGTCCTGGCCGACTGAAGCGGACCATCATCAACACCCCGTACGTGTTCGGTGCTGGTTATAGCGGTGTTGGTCCCACCGGCCAGGCTGTTACTGGCTCCACAGAATGGATGTACGCCTCCGGCCGGGTACTGATCTGGGCGGGCGACACGGTGGTGCCGCCGCCGCAGCAGACCATGGACCGTTCCACCAACCAGCAGAAGGTGATCGCTGAACGAATGTTCAACGTGATCATCGAGTGTGGTGTGTGGGCGGTCGAAGTGACCCGAACCTGTACCACTTCTGGGGGTGGCACGTAATGCCTAAGACGATTCGGCCTGAGAACCCGGAAGAGTTCGAAAAGGTAACCAGAGTCCTGCTGGACTTGGCCGATCGAGCCAAAGACGTGGCCACAACCACGCAGTACGAAACCTTGGCCCTGGTCGTACCGGACTACCTGTACGAACGCTACCAGGCCTACCTGGATCAAGAGGAAACCGTGGAGGACACAGAGCCTCCGAAGCGGCGTCCCGGTCGCCCCCGTAAGGCCCAACCTGCACCTGAGGTTGAGCTTGAGCCCGAACCCGAGCAGGAGTCCTAGCCATGACCTCTGTGTGTTACACCCCGTGGAAGGTCCCTCGGGTCCGGCTGACGAAGATCGACCCGAACTGTGGGATCCCGTTGACCGGCTGCTCCACTGTGGTCACTGATGGCATCATTTCGGTGGCCATGACTAAGGAGTACGAGGACCGGGAAGAGTTCTTCGTCAAAAACGGTGACGGCATCTTCTGCGTGAAGGAGACCAACGCGCCGATCCTGAAGTGGATCGGGCTGGAGTTGACCTTCTGTCAGGTCGACCCGGAGGCGGTCAACATCATGACCGCCGAGCCGCTGGTGGCCGACAACGCGGACAGCCCCCGCAACACCGGCTACTCCACCCAGGAGAACACCACCCAGACGGCCAGCTTCGCCCTGGAAACCTGGACCCGTATCTCCGGCACATCCACACCATGTACCGGCTCCAACAACATCGAATACGGGTACATGCTGTTCCCGTGGGTGGTGGAAGGCCGGGTCGGTGACATCACCTTCGAGAACGGTGCGGTCAGCTTCGTGGTTACTGGCGCCCGGACCCGGTCCGGTTCACTGTGGGGCACTGGTCCCTACTTCGTGGACCTATCCGACGCCACGGCCACACTCAACAACCCGATCTCGCTGCTGACGCCGATCACTTCACTACAGCATCACCGCATGTTCCTGACCCGACTGGCCCCGCCAACGTCGGCGTGTGGCTGTGCGCCGCTGTTCGACCTGATCCCATAACCAGGGGGTATATGAGAGGGGGCCGCGATGGTTGACGTGTTCACCAGCGTGGCCCCCGCCATGCCCTGCTCCTGGTCGGTGGACGTGTCGTGCTGTTCCACGTGGAGCGACTACAGCACCGAACTGCAAACAGCGGCGGCCGAATATGGGGCGTTCACCATGTGGGCGGCCACCGGTCGTCGCTTCGGTCTGTGTACTCGAACGATCCGCCCGTGTGGTCGCCAGTGCACTAACTGTGCCAATGGCTACTTCTGGTCGGAGGGCATGTGGGTTCCCTACATCTTCAATGGGATTTGGCGCAACTGCTGGTGTGGCTCCAATCTGGGCTGCTGCACCTGTCAACCGTCATGCCAGGTGTGGCTTCCGGGCCCAGTCGCTTCGATCCCAGCTACTGGTATCACCCAGGACGGGGCGGTGGTGCCAGTCAATTCGTGGCGGGTCGACAACGGCATGTGGCTGGTCCGCACCGATGATGAATGCTGGCCGGACTGCCAGGACTACGACGCGGACTCGGGTACCAACACCTTGATGGTGACCTACCAGCAGGGGCTACCGGTCCCGGCGATCTTGTCCCGAGCGGCGGGGGAGCTGGCCTGCGAATGGGCCAAGTCTTGCCTTGGCCAGCCGTGTCGGCTGCCGCAGCGGGTCCAGTCGATCAGCCGGCAGGGGATCACCATCGCCATGGTGGATGTGGATTCGCTGCTGATCCGTGGTTTTACCGGCATTCAGACGGTGGATCAGGTGATTGCCATGTTCAACCCGTACGGGCTGAAGTCGGAGATGAAGATCTCTACCCCTGACGCGCCCGTCAGTAGGACGGTGAGCTTCTGATGGCCAACGCCGCCTTCAACCGGTACAAGTCGGGCATCCAGCTGGCCGACTACGACCTGCTGGTCGCCTCAATCAAGGGCAGTCTGCTACGTGGGTACACCTTCGACGCCACCCACCAGACGGTAGCCGACGTCCTAGCCGCCGGTGGTGTTCTCAACGGCACTACCCCGGCCCTGGTCAACCCGACCATGACCAACGGGGTCTTCGACGCGGACGACACCACCCTCACCGCTGCCGCGAACGCCACCAACCACGGTCTGCTGCTGTACCAGTCTTCGGCAGTCACCGGCGGTGCGGATGTAGCCACCAACCTTCAGCTGCTCATCGCCTACTACGACACGGGTACGGGTCTACCCATCCAGCCGGGCGCGGGTGTGGTCAACATTGTATGGAGCGCGGGAGCCTCGAAGATCCTCGCTGCGACGTGAGGCGGTAGACCATGAGCATTGGTATCCGCTCCGTCACCGACGTCATCACCACCAGCGCCACGATTACTCTCAACACGCCTGCCACCGGAGCCACCGCGCAGGTAGGCGACTTCCTGCTCATCATCCACCTCAACGACTTCTACGCCCTGGCCAACATGGGCACCCCCAGCGTCACTACCGGCACCCCCACCATCAACCCCATCAACAACGCCACCGCTGACGATGGCGCCACTGGCGGTCACCAAAAGTGGTACTGGGCTGTCGTCAACACCCCTGGTGCCCAAACCGTCACGGTCACCGAGTCGGCACCCGGCGACGAGGACAAGGCACTCATCGTCTATGTCATGACCGGGGTGGACACGGCCAATCCGATCGAGGACTCGAACAACGCCAACGGGGCCGGTGGCACCAGCAACCTGCACGTGGCGCCATCGGTGTCGCCCGGTAGCGCCACCGCCATGATGGTTTGTGCGGCCAACCCTGGCGGCGGTGCCTCGTTCGCAAATTATGGTGTACCGGCCAGCATGACCTTGCAGGTCAACCACCAGCAGGGCGGCATCACCATCGGCTCGGCCACCGAGCAACTGGCCGCGTTCGGGGCCACCGGTACCCGCACATTCACAGCCCTGTTCAACAGCACCCGCTGGGTTGCTTCATCGGTAGCGATTCGCACCGACTCCGGAATGTCGATCACCCCGGATAGCCTCACTGTGCCGATCACCCTCGGCGCACCCACCGTCTCCCAGAGCTTCACCATCACCCCCGACTCGCTCACCGTGCCGATCACGCTGGGGGCGCCCCAGGTAACCCAGCCCAGCCCGTTAGGACCTGATCCCGTGGAGGACTTGGCTCTAGCTCTGCTGGCCTGCCTTCAGGCTCAGGGAGCCCGTCTAGGAACCGACGCACCAGCCGAATACTGTCTGCGCGTGGGCAGCGAAGTTGCTCACGACGCTGGCCTCAACCAGGACCTGTGTTGCGACGGTCTGGGCTATGTGTCGTTGGGTGAGATCTACCCATCGGCGGCATCGTTTCCGGAAATGGACATTGTCCGTCAGGTGCAGGCCAACTGTCCGATACCGGCATGGGCGGTGGATTTGCAGGTGGGCATCATCCGCTGTGTGCCCACCGGCGACGCTGATGCGGGACCCAGCTGCGCCGACTGGAACGAAGCAGCCACCCTCAACTTCCGCGACGCGCAGGTGCTGCGCCTGGTGTCGTGCTGCTTCAAGCAGGTGGTGCCCACGTTGGCGTTCATGGACGGCATGTCGGTAGTGATCAACCGACAGTTGCAGCGGACCCCGTTCGGTGGATGTGTGGAACGCTACATGTCGATCACGGTGCAGTTCCCCAACCTCGACTGTGGGTGTTAGTCGTGGCGAAGGTCGTCATTCACCACGGTCAGGCCCAGCTGACCGCCACCCGCTTCGCCCGCAAGAAGGTGGAAGCGGCCCTACGTGATGTGGAAATCAACGCCAAGATACGGGCCTCCCACGGGCCCTACGCAACCGGTTACCTCGCCTCGACCATCACCAAACACGTGTACACCACCCCGCTCGGGGTTCGTGGCAGGGTGGGTTCTGACCTGAGCTACGCCGGGGTGGCCGAACGTGGCGCCCGTGCCCACATCATCCGACCACGGGTGGCTAAGGCGCTGCACTTCTACTGGCGCAGGGTGGGCCACACGGTGACGTTGGCAAAAGTCAACCACCCTGGTATGGAAGGTAAAGGCTACCTTCGGGAGTCATTGATCCAGGCAGGTAGACGCCACAATCTGCGGGTAGTCATCAGGTACAGCTAATATGCCTTCATGGCTGAAGATCCCGGACGTGAAACCCGCATCATCGAGGTGAAGGGCCGCACCATTGTGGTCCGTAAGTTGCGTGATGCCCAGTTCGGTCTGCTGGTGCGCGAAGCTAACGCGGTCAAACGGGCGGTGGCGGAACGCAACAAGGACCGTCTGACGCGTGCCACTGACCTGATCATGAAGGCTCTTGCCTCAGCAGTGGTGCAGGAGGAGGACCGGGACTGGCTGGACGACCTGACCGCCGCTGGTGAGCTGGACTTCAGCGACCTGGTGGCCGTGATCAAGGCATTCAACGAGGATGAAGACAAGCCCAAGGCTTCGGTGAGACGTGGTCGCCCGGCCAAGCGGACATGAGGTTTCTACCGCTGTCCCGTTAGCCCCCCGCCTGGTCACCGACCTGACCTGGTCCCTTCAGCCGTGGCCGATCACCATCACCGTGGGCCCGATTGAGGCCGTCATTGAGGCGCTGCCAGCCTCGACGTGGGTGGCGATCCTGCTGTCGGATCCGTTCGATAGCGAGGACATCATCGGGCTGGCTGGCGTGGATGCGCAGGCTGCGGTAGACGAGGCCCTGTTCGATGAGACGATCACGTTGGAGCAGCTCGACAACTTGGTACTTGAGGTCGTGTCCACGGTGGCGGCCAGACCATGGTATGTGGCATACCGCATCGTCGCGGTGGCCAAACAGGTGTGGGACACCCACGGTCTAGGCGGACGCCTGGTCACTGAGGGGGTGGACGCATCGCGGCTGTCCCTGTCGGCCTGGCTGGATGCGGTCATGTTCGTGTTGGCGCAGATGGTGGCACCTAAGGATTTGGCCATGTTCTACAGTCAGCTGGAGATCCCCCCGGCCGATGTTACTGTGGAAGAACAAGAAATGGAAATGAGCCGCGACGCCTTCATGTCACTGATGGCCAACTGATATCCTGCTGGTCAGTGGCGCCTTGATTGCCCACATGTCACCTAGCGTGGAGAGGTGGTGTGGGCATGACGCGGCCAGATGGCGAGGCATTCATCGATGTCCATGCCAACACGAAACCGTATGACCGGGAACTGGAAACCGGGGTCCGTAAAGCGTCCGCTGACGCCGACGACCTTCTCGACGCGGTAGGCAAAGACTGGGGTGACACCCTCGCCGAATCCACCTCGAAAGAGCTGGGTAAACACGGCCGCGACTTCGCTGACTCCATCGAACGTGGTATCAGCCACGAAGTTGTCCACATCCGGGGCAAGAGGTATGTCATTGATCGGCGTGGCCGTCTCCACGACGCTGCTGGCCGCTTCGTCAAGGCGTTCGAGGATGAGGTCGAAGACGCCTTCCTACGCTCCGCTGGTGGGGGCGCCGGTAACGTCTTCAACCGCATCGGCACCGCCATCTCCGACGCCATCGGATCCGGGTTCAACGTCTCCGGCAAATCCCCACTGATCGCCTTCCTGGTTCCCCTGGTCGGCGTCATCGTCGGCCTGGTTATTGGTGCGATCCAGGCCGTCAACATCCTCATCGCACTGTTGACCACCTTGCCCGCTCTGATCGCCTCCATCGGTCTTCAGGTTGGGGTGCTGTTCATTGCCTTCAAGGGTCTAGGCACAGCCATCTCCGGTGCATTTGCAGCTAAAAATGCTGAAGAACTGCAAGAAGCCTTGAAGGGGTTGACCCCCGAGGCCCAGACCTTCGTCAAGTCTCTGCTGCCCCTCAAAGACCTGTTCAAGTCCATCCAGAGGGTCGTCCAGTCCAACTTTTTCCGGGCCATGGGTGACCCGCTGAGCTTCCTACGATTCCTGAGCCCCACCCTGATCTCCGGGTTCGGCATGCTGGCCACCAGCATGGGTCGCTTCTTCCGGGACCTGGGCGTCTTCTTCAACTCGCCTACCTTCATTACCTTCGTCCGGGACATTTTCCCTGCCACTGCCAGGTGGATTCAAACGTTCGGGCCGGCCTTCATCAAGATCCTTGGCGCCCTGATCGGGGCAGCAGACCAGGCCATCCCGTTCCTGGAACACGTCGGCATGTTCATCAGCCTCAACCTTGCCAGCCTGGCACGCCGCCTCAACGACATGATCCGAAGCGGCGGCTTCCAGCAGTGGCTGGCCGGCATGGAACGCAGCTTCGAACTGTTCGGTGGGTTCCTTCTGGACGCGCTCAGGCTCGTTGGCGTCCTAATGAGCGTGCTCAACCAAGAGGGCGCCGACGAGATTTTCAAGGCATTCCAGGATGCCTTCCAGCAGCTGGCCTTCTTCCTTGCATCCCCAGCCGGTCGACAAGCCCTAGAGGGGCTCATTAACGCGGCGATCATCTCCATCAAGGTGTTCACCGGCCTACTGGAGATCATCCTGCTGATACTCGCTGCCATCGAAACCGTAGGCGAGGCCCTCAACGAGCTGTGGAAATGGTTGACCACCATAGCCTTCCCCGCCATCGGGGACTTCTTCAGCTGGCTTGGTGGCGCCATCGCCGACTTCTTCGCCGGGATCGTTGGTCACCTCGCCCCGGTCGGTAGCGCCATCAGGGCAACCTTCGGGTCCATCACCAGCGGTATCCGAGCCAACCTGGACCAGGCCATCGCCTTCGTGACGAGCCTGCCGGGCAGGACACGGGCCGCTGTGGGAAACCTGGACAACCTGCTCTACAACGCCGGTCGTAGCATGATCCAAGGGTTCATCAACGGCATCAGGTCCAAGCTCGGTGACCTCGCCAACATCGCCAAGAATGCCATCCACACCGTCACTGACTGGTTCCCCGGCTCCCCGGCCAAGGAAGGCCCCCTGTCCGGCCAGGGTTACAGCCTGCTGCGGGGCGAGCGGATGGCGCAAGACTTCGGTGCCGGTATGCGTCGGGGTTTCAGTGGTCTGCGCGACAGCCTCAGCACCGACCTAGGTGGCCTGGTGGACATGTTGACCCCGTCCAACACCACCACCAACGGGGTCGTGTTCGGTCCTGGTTCGGTGAAGGTCACTTTCGAGGGTGTTGTACCCACTGAGGATGAGGCCCGTCGCACCGGCCGAGCAGTGGGTGCCGGGATCAGCGACCAGCTGGCACGGCGTAACACTGTTCTAGCGGTGAGGACACTCTGATGGGCAGCTACAACCCCAACCAGCCCCGCATCGTTGGCCAGGAATGGGTACCGATCCGCAACGAGGACGTGGCGTTCTCCCCAGCCATCAAGTCGGTGGAGCGGGGATTCGAGTTCACTCTCACCTCAGCCCAGACCCTCCAAGATGGACGCTTCTATCTGAAAGAGTGGCCTGACGGAGACGCCAACGGGCAAGTCTTCTTCATGTCGATTTACCCCCGTGGCCGTGAAGCCGACACGGGGCCCATCCGCCGGGTTGTGATCCCCTGCAACAACGGTGGTATCAGTGGCACCGGTGTCACCATCGTACCCGCCACTGTCAGTGTTGCTGACGCCCTGTCTGACCCCTCAGATGAAAAGTATGTTCACAGCTTCTCGGGTGGCAACACTACTGTCCAGACCAGGGTGGCCGGGTATTTCGCGGTAAACAACTACGCTCAGGAGCTTAACGGTAAGAGGATCATTGGCGTCAACCTTCTCTACAACGTCTCCGGCTTCCTCGACCTGATCACCCAGTCTGGTAACAGTTGGGGCTTTTCCATCGAACAGGATTCGGGCTATCCGAATGGCTCCATTTACGGTAGTTCAATCATTGGAACCGTTCAGGGCGCCACGTGGACAAGCACCTTCTTCGGTAACGGGCCAGTTGAGCGGCTCGCATTTGGGGAAGTAGACCACGCCTGGAATGCCCCCACCAGTCCAGAGAACACCTCAGACAGGTTTCCGTGGACGTTCGCCGGTCTGCAACGATTCGAGGCAACCGCTGCCAACCGCCATGCCGTCTGGTTCAAGGGCAGCACCAGTGGTCCTACGGCGTACGAGATGCGACTGCACTACATGGCCCTGGAAGTCTTCTACTGCGAAGAACAACGGGTAGCGGTAGCCGGGCGCAGCTTTGGCTTCGACTCCTCACACACGACCCGTAACACGCCCTACGGCTACGGTGTCAACATCGTGCCAATGCGTACTCCTGTCGCATTGGCCACGAATCCAGTTCTTCAGCCTGGCGATTACAGTGTGGTGTTCGCACTCGCGGATCAGGGCGCGGAATACGGTGTGGCTTCCCAGTCGTATCCGAAACTGAATGGGCTACGAGAACTGTATAGCTTGCCAGGCATGGCAGGGGTACAGCTGGATCTTCCATTCCCCATTGACCCGGACGTCGTGGGCAAGACTTTCACGGAGACCAGTACCCACATACTGCCCCAGCTGTCGGTGCACACGTCAGGTGGACCCATCATCGACCTGCACGCCTACGGACGTCAGGCGGTGGCCCCCGTGTATGGGTCGATCTACGCGGAGGCGGAGATTGACGACGATGTGGTACCAGCGCCGGGCGCCCCATACCCATGGGTGCGTTACTACGCCCGCCGGTGGGGTGACACGGTCACCCCACTAGTACTCACCAACCAGGCAGCCACTGGACAGTCGGTCTTCATCACCCCCGCAGAATGGGATGCGCTAGACGAGATCGTGGACCGATGGAAGGAGATCACGCTTCGATTTGCGTCACCACCCACCATCTCCACTGCGGCGGGTAGCCCCGACTGGAGGTGGACGGCTGCCGGTGAGTTGGCCGGTAACCGGTGGGAGGTGCTGGGCGCCTACGCCCCGGCGTTGTCGGGTATTACGGGGAACCTGTACAACCTGGTGCCGTCACCGAATCAGCTGTCGGGGGCCACGTACTTCGGTACAAACGCACAGCTGACGTGGCAGACGATCACCCCTCCGGTGTCAGGTGTGGCGGCGGACCCCACCGCAGACGGTGTCCTAATCTTCGCGCAGGACATGCCCACCGTCACCGGGTTTGGTATTAGCACGCTAAGCCAGCCGGTGTCTGGTATCGGCACCAACTGCGGGGTCAACCCGTGCTGCATCCCTAGTGCAATCTCCTACAACCGTCTGACCTGGAGTGCCTCGCCAGGTATTGTCTACGACCTGTTCAACAACCGGACAGCGGCTAGCGGCTGGGGTAATGCTGACGTAGGTGGCGCCTGGACAAGAACGGGCGGTCTAGCGGCGGACTACTATGTCCAAAATGGATCAGCATTCCATAGTCTGAGTGCTGTTAACACATCCCACTACAGCACTATCAGCAATGGGATCCGCGACTCAGACATCACCGTCGACTTCACTGTGCCGGTTGTGGCGTTGGGTGGCGACATTCAGGTCAGTGTCGTTTCCCGCTACGTTGACGTCAACAACCAATACATGGTCACAGTGTTCTTTCACACCAATGGCACCTATGACATAGCCATCCGTATCAATAACGGTGGCGTGTTCACCACGTTAGCCACGTCGGGCACCTTGGGCGGCTACCAAGCCAACAGTCGCTTCCACGTAAGGGTTCGTACCGTTGGGTCCACAATCTGGGCCAAGGTGTGGCCCTATGGCCTGGATGAACTGGATGAGTGGCAAGTCACCACTGTCAACTCCACCATCACCACCCCCGGTGGGGTGGGTGTCAACAGCTTCCTGGCCGGTTCGAACACCAACACCCTGCCGGTGGTTATCACGTTCGACAACTTCATCGTCACCCCCATCGGGTGGGGGTCCTACGAACTGCAACGCATGGACACAGTGGACACCACCTGGCAGACAATCATGTTGGCCACCAACCCCGGCGTAGTGTCGTTCAACGACTACGAGGCCCGGGTGGGCATCCTTACCTCCTACCGGATCCGGGGCGTGGACACATACGGGTTCTACGGGTTGTGGTCCGTTACCGTCTCGGCCACCATCACTGACCCTGGCGTCACCATCGGTTGCACTGGCGGACATGTGCTCATCTTCACGTCCAACGCGTCTATCACCGGTGGCTACAACCTGGCCTACTCGTCGGTGTGGGAAGGTCGCGTGGAGGAGGGGTTCACCTTCCCCGAGGCTGGCGAAGTGCAGTTGCAAAAGATGTATGGTCGCGACTTCGTGACTGCATTTCGTCCCTTGGAACGTGGAGGTGAACGGTTCAGTCGTACTGTGCTGGTGCAGGCTGCCGCTATCGCCACACCAAACCTGGGGGACTTCCGTTCCCTGCGGGATATGGCTTGGGCCGATCTGCCGTATGTGTGTGTGCGCGATGAGGACGGGAACCGCTGGTTTGCCACGGTGTTGGTGCCGGGCGGCAACGTGCGCCGGTCTCGGCAGCTGTACATGGCCCCAGTGGACATCATCGAGGTGACCGATGAACCGGCGCAGGTGGACCCATGAGTGGTCTGACGACGCTACCCCATGACCCCCTACTGGATCTTGATCCGTGGGTGGGTCAACGTCAGTGCACGTTCCGGTTCGCGTTGAGCAATGCCGTTACCGGCGAAAAGTTAGGGGATATCAACCCTGTTCGTAACGCCAGCCTTTCCCACGACACCACCCGCACAATCAAACGACAGCTCAGTTTGACCCTTGGCGTGAGAGACACGGCTAACATCAACCCTCTTACTGACCGGGTCGACGTGTTCATGGTGTTTCCTAATGGGACCGAGTACCCGATGGGACGCTACATGTTCACCGACATGTCGCGGGAAAAGTTCACTAGCGGAAAAGTGTCATCTAGCATTCTCAATGATGAAATGTTTCTGGTAGACCAAGAAATCAATGAGGGCATCAATGGTCGAGGTCAAAACGTAGCTACCTTGATCACTACTACTGTGGCTGGGCTGGGTGTGACTTTGGAGGTGGAGCCTACCCCCTTCACATCAGGTGAGTCGTGGACAGTGGGTGCTACTCGTGGCCAAATCCTAGAAACTTTGTCTGTCTCAGGTGACTACTTCAGTCCCTGGTTCGGCAACGACACAAACCTGCATTTCATCCGTAGCTTCGATCCAGCAACTCAGATCCCTCAGTTCGACTTTGACGAAGGAAACCAGGTGATGCGGGCCGGCATCGTGGAGTCAGACGACCTGCTACTGGCCCCCAACAGGTTCGTGGTGATCAGCAACGCTGCCGACGACACTAGTGCAGCTGTAGTGGGCAGCGCCGACGTCGCCATTTCGGCCCCACATTCCATTCAGAACCGTGGATTCGTGGTGCAACAGACGAAAGATCTTCAACTTGTTAACGCAGGGCAAGCTCAGGCTGTCGCACAGAACCTCGCTATCAGACAAACCGTGTTCGAGCGGGTGTCACTTGCCACGGTTCCCGACCCTCGCCACGACTCCTACGACGTGATTCGTTGGCAGGGTGAGCTGTGGCTTGAACTGGGTTGGTCGATGAACCTGGTGGAGGGCGGGACGATGGGCCACGTGTTGAGAAAGTCGTACTCATGACCCAGTCGACCCCGGAAAAGGAACCTTCGACGTCTGAACTTGTCGGTCTGGGCGCTCAGGCGGTCGTGGACAATGCGCAGCGGCTAGGGTTGACGTGGACGTTGCGTCCAGCAACAGTTGCGGCGACCATCGACACAATCAGCAACAACCCGAACTCGGGCATTATCACCGTGGTCTTCGATGGGGACACGGCAGAGGTGTCGGCTAGTTCGATGGTGGGCGCCTTGTCGGCTGGCGAACGGGTCATGGTACTAGTGGTGCCACCAGCAGGCAACTTTGTGGTGGGCCTTTCCACCAGCATTAGCTTGCCGTACGCCCCGGGTCGAGGCATTGTGGGCTCCCACACCGAAACGTCAAACTCGGGAGCAATCACCACAATCACTACGATCATGACTACGGATCAGGACGTGTTGTTCCGTAGCGATCGGGCGTACGAGTTCACCTTTGTGCACAACCACTTTTCCAGCGCTGCTGGGGTCTTGGCGCAGTATGCGGTGAACTTGCTGGGCAGTGGGACCAGCTTGGTCATGGGGAACTTCCGTACTGAGGGCGCCGCCTCAACGGGAGTTTTCTGCTCCAAGGTTGGGGTCAGATTGCGCGGTACCAACACCTTGAACAAGGTGGAGCTGACAGCTCTAGCGGTTTCGGGAAACATCACCATCCTGGGGTCTGTAACCACACCCAGGCAGTTTTGGGTACGTGACGTGGGGCCTGCCAGTATGTACCCAGGTTTCTTCGAAATTTTGTAGCCTAAGTCCGTGAAAGTCTACGTTCTACCCGCTGACGCCCATGGTTGTGGCCACTTCCGGTTGATTTGGCCAGCGAACGTGCTGCGGCAGATGGGTCATGACGTGGTCATCATGCCGCCGAACCAGCAGAGTGGCTTCCTCGCCAAGATTGAGGAGTCGGCTCCTGGGATGGAGCGGTTGAAGAGTATTCAAGTTCCAGCGGATGCCGATGTGATTGTGTTGCAGCGGCCTGGGCATCCGCTGCAACCCCAGATGATCGACATCATGCGGGGCAACGGCATCGCTGTGGTCATCGATATGGACGACGACATGTCGTCCATTCATCAGGACAATTCAGCCTTCCACATGTACCGGCACACGTCTGGCACGCCCTTGTCGTGGAAACACGCCACTGAGTCGTGTAAGCGGGCCACCTTGGTGACCACGTCCACGTCAGCCTTGCAGAAGGTTTACGCTCAGCACGGTCGAGGCGTGGTACTTGACAACTATGTACCCGGTACGTACCTGGCCTTCAACAAGATCGTCACTGGGCACTTCGGCTGGGCCGGCAACATTGGCTCACATCCCAACGACCCCCAGGTTACTGCCCCTGCTGTGCAGCGACTCATGGACGACGGGTACCGTTTTGCTACGGTAGGCAACAAGAAGGGTATCAAGGAGGCATTTCGCCTCAAGCAGGACCCTTTCTGTACAGGCGCTACCGGCCTGACCGACTTCGCCTTGACCATGAGCCGCACCTTCGACGTGGGCATGGTCCCACTGGCCGCGACCAGCTTCAACACCTCCAAGTCGAGGCTGAAGGGCATCGAAATGTCGGCCGTGGGCATCCCATGGGTTGCCTCACCCAGGGCTGAATACCGTACACTCGTCAAGAAGTCAGGGGGAGGGCTCCTTGCGGAGACCCCGAAGGAGTGGTACAACCAGCTCAGACGGCTCCTTGACGACTACGTGCTCCACAGGGAGCTGGCGGAGGCGGGCAAGTCCTACATGATGACCCAGACCTATGAGGCCAACGCCTGGCGGTGGATCGAGGCCTGGACGAGAGCATTGGAGATACAGCGCAGATGAACGATGAGGTTAAGGGATACGTGATGGCAGACAAGGATGCCATCGAGGAGTACGCCAGAATTGTGGCACAGGCCATTCATCAGGCGCATGACCAACACAACGAGACTGCCGTTCTAGATCCTGTTGAATATCTGACTGTCGACCAGGAAATCCGTGGTTTGGCAATCCAGGCTGCTTGTTCTTTTGGCGATACCGGCGGCCTCCGGACCGCGCTACTCCGCGCCGACCTGATTGCTCAGTACATCAAAACAGGTGAGATACGAATAGAGGGTACTCCTTCTGGGGATATCAATACGACGAGAGTGAGAGTGTGATGTTAGTGCACCTGCGAAAGAACAGGACCATGAATGAAAGGGCGAGAGAACAGGTATAGGAATGAAATGGGAGTTTGATTCCACGCGCCGGTACCAGGGGTGGTTCAAAATCATGGACACCTGGATCCCAATAGAAAACATTCATTCTATGGAGGTGATAGAGGACAACCGTGAGTATAGGGGTGGACAGTGGCGCATCTTCTTCAGGTTCCATCACGGTGGAGGCACCTGGGCGGACGGGTTTAGTTCGAAGGAGGAAGCTCACAGTTACATTCGAGACATGCTGGAGTTAGCGTCAAATGATTCAGCCGGGTGACTTGGTCACATTCGCGGACGGCTACCACTTCTATATCACCGTCCACGGGCCTCTGGTGACAGGAACTTGCGCCGACTGCGGCACACCAGTGGCGGTGGTCGGCTACACCGACCGGGTCAACCAGTGGGGTTTGAAGGAAGACACCGGTGGTGGGGTAGTACCCCGCTGTTCCGGATGTGCCCGTAGATTTCACGGATTGGACGAGGCATGATCGTTTACATTTCCATCGGCAACAGCGACGACGTGCTCACCCAGCAAGAGTGGGCCTTATTCTGCTGTGACGTGCATGATCTCCTGATCGCAGTAGACGTGCAATTTCACGGGAAGTGGTACTCGGCCCCAGTTTCCCGATACCAGAACGCCTGTTTCTGTGTGGAGTTTTCCCCGGCTAGGGTATCCACTGCCCACCTGATACAGGCCCTAAGGCGTTTCGCCCACAAGTACCGTCAGCAATCCATTGCCTGGGCGGAAGTGCCCATCACCGAGTTCCTGAGTCCGTCCAATGATTAGCGTCTTACTGCCCAGCAGAGATCGGGTGGATCTGCTGCGACGCTCCATCGACTCCCTGTTCCGGATGGCATCTGACGAGGACAACATCGAGGTCCTGGTTGGCATCGACCAAGACGACGGGGTCACCCAGGCGGCCGTCCAATCGAACGGTATACGGATACGGCAGATCCTCGCGTACACGGCCGATGAGCGGTTTGGGTACCACCGCCTGCACGAATACTTCAACATGCTGTGGGTCCACGGTCGGGGCAACTGGTTCTTGCTCTGGAACGACGACGCGGTCATGTTGACCCCCGGCTGGGACCACCAGCTGGACGAGCTGAGACCGGGGGTGGCTTGCCTGCATGGCAACCACGACCCGTTCAACGTGTTCCCGGCCGTGCACCGCACCGTGGTCGAGGCAATGGGCCACTTCTCCCTGTCCAACCACAACGACTCATGGCTGGTCGATGTGGCGTTGGGGGTGCCTTGCTTGCGGGACACCACCATCCAGGTGCTGCATGATCGCTTCGATCTGACTGGCAACAACAACGACACCATCTACCAGCAAAGCCGGGGAGGCTACCGCACCCTGGAGTACTACGGTCCGGAGCTATCCGAACTACGTGGCCAGGACGTGCTGAAGGTCAGGAAGGCGTTGGGGTTGTGAAAACGGCGTTGGTGACGGGCAGCAGCGGATTCGTCGGCACCTACCTGAAACTTGCCCTGGTCGATAAGGACATCATCCCGATCAGCTACGACCTTGGTGAAGGTGACGATGTCCGTAACTACGAACGGCTGCGCTCCGTCATAGCCCACACGGATCCGGACTACATCTTCCACCTGGCCGCCCAGGCGTACGTGCCGGAGGCCACCACCGATGTGCGACGGGCCTTCGACGTGAACGTGAACGGCACCGTCAACGTGTTGGAGGCGTGTCGGCAGACTGGTTGCCAGGCCAAGATCCTGATCACGGGTACGTCGGAGGAGTACGGTTTCGTTACCCATCCTGCCAGTGAGCTGATTACTGAGGAGTCCTGCTGTCTACCGGATACCCCGTATGGGGTGTCGAAGCTGGCCGCCAGCCAGATGGGTTTGGCATACCATCGCCTGTACGGGATGCATGTGGTGGTGACCAGGGCCTGGAACCACACCGGGCCAGGGCACAGCAGCATGTACGCCCTGCCGGCGTTCGCCCGCCGAGTGGCCGAAGTTGAGGCGGGGATCCGAGAAGAGGTTACCCACGGCAATCTGGACTCGGTGCGTAACTACACCAATGTTAACGACATCGTGAAGGCGTACCTGTTGGCCGTCGAATTGGAGCCGGGCGTGTACAACCTGTGCTCCGAGCAAACAGTGTCACTGAGGTACGCATTGGACCACCTGTGCTCGCTGGCTAATGTCGAGATTCCCCGGGTAGAGGTTACTCACCTGTCGAGGCCACACGGCAGTTACCCACGCCCGTCGGCAGAGAAGATGTGGAACATGACAGGCTGGACAGCGCAGATCCTTCTGATGCAGACGTTGGGGGATCTGCTCAACTACTGGAGGGAACGTGTCACGTGAGGATCTCTGATCGTTGTCGTAGCTGCGGCAGCAACGACCTGATCCAGGTCTATGACTTGGGCGACCAGTACCTGTCTGACTTCCGGGAAGACTCCAGTAAGCCAGCAAAATTCCCGTTGACGTTGATGTTTTGTTCCCACTGCACCTTGGTGCAGTTGGCGCACACGGCGAACCGGGAGCTGCTGTACACCGACAACTATGGGTTCCGGTCGGGGGTGAATCCGGCTATCGCGGCGGACCTGAAGTCCATTGTGGACCAGGCGCTAACCTACAACGAAGCTGGGGCCTGGCTGGACATCGCCTGCAACGACGGCACCCTGCTCAGTTTCGTGCCACCTGAGCAGTGGTACCGCGTGGGCGTGGATCCGGTGGAGAAGTTCTTCGACTCGTCCAAGAACTACGCCAATGAGATTTACACGGATTACTTCGATGCAGCCGCGTTCATGGACGAGCAGTTCGATGTGGTCACATCGATTTCGATGTTCTACGACGTGGACGACGTGAACGAGTTCGTGGCGGGGGTGGCCCGGATTCTCAGCCGTCGTGGCGTGTGGATCATCCAGCAGAACTACCTGCTCCCTATGATAAAGATCGGGGCCATCGACAACGTTTGCCACGAGCACCTCACCTACTTCAGCCTGCGTGCCCTGGTGTCATTGCTGGGCCGTTACGACCTAGAGGTCATCGACGTGTCCACCAGCGACGTCAACGGTGGCGTGCTACGCACCGTGGTGGTTCACAAGGACCGATGGCCACGCCAATCATCGGTAGACGCCCAGTTGGAGGTTGAGGCTGGTCTGGTTCAAGCACACGTGTACCTGAACTTCGCCAACCGGGCCACCGCCAACCTAATCAAACTAAATCAACTAATACGTACCGCTGCCAAAACCAGGGACCGTATTTTCATCTACGGTGCCTCCACAAGGGGGGCGGTGCTGTGGCAGGCCGCCGGGATCGACAACATGGTGGTGGACTTCGCAGTGGAGCGGCAGCCAGAGAAGGTGGGTAAGTGGTACAGCCCGGTCGGGGTGCGGATCATCTCGGAGGAGCAGATGCGTCAGTTGAACCCCCACTATCTGCTGGTGGGGCCATGGTGGCATCGGGACATGTTCATGCAGCGTGAGGCCGAGTTTCTTAGCAACGGCGGGAAGATGATCTTCCCGCTTCCTTCCGTAGAGGTGGTGGGCTAGTGAATATTGTCTATGGATTCGTGTCCATAATCGTCATCGTAGTTGCTGTCACACTTGCTGCCGCAACAGCAGAAAACTTCGCTCAAGCGGCAGAACGCATCGGCGGCATAGCCATGCTCGCAATTGCGGCACTTCTGCTCTGGATGGTGTTCTCATGAACGTCGGAGTACTGGGCCTAGGACGAATGGGCTTGGTCCTAGCGGAAGCCTTTGCGGCAACTGGACGCTACGATACTTACGGCTGGGACATTGACCTAGCCGGCGTCGAGGCACGTCTGGCCAATCCCGTAGAGGACATGCCAACAGTAGGCTTTCAGTTATCGTCTACATTGGACGAATTCGTCACGTCTGCTGAGCTGATCTTCGTATGTGTGCAGACACCACACCCACCCGGATATGACGGCAGCACCCCCCTAGACAAGGTGCCGACCAACTTCGACTACACATACCTGGTCGACGCCATCACCCGGCTAGCGTTGGTGGCACACCAGCGCCAACTGATCCGCACAGTGGGAATCATGTCCACCGTCGCCCCCGGGGCCATTGCCGCCCACATCATGAACGTGCCTCACCGGGAATACCTGAACATCGTCTACTGCCCCAGCTTCATCAGCCTGGGCACCATCTACCACGACCTGTGCAACCCCCGCCTCATCCTGATCGGCAGCAACGACGAGGCGACCGGTAACTTCGCCCCGTCCAGCAGGGTCACCGTGGCACTGAGGCTGCTAGCCACTGGATCCGAGGCACCGGTGGTTCACACCACCATCGAAGAGGCCGAACTGGCCAAGATGGCCAGCAACGGGCTCCAGTCCCTAAAGATCGGCTACATCAACCATCTCGCCGAGATAGCGGACCGGATGAACATCAACATTGACCGGGTAACTGGGGCCCTACGCGCCTCCAAAGAGGTGGCCTGGATTCCCCACGCTGGCATGGTGGATGGGGGCGCCTGTCGGCCCCGTGACCTGGTCACCATGTCCTGGTTCGAGCAGCACTGCGACACCTCCACCGCCATGTTCACGTACCTGAACATGCAGCGCGACGAACAGGCCCAACGCCTGGCGGAACGAGTAACCGCTGTGGCCTACGGGCACAGCTTGGGGGTTTGCGTCCTCGGCAAAACGTACAAGCCGGGCGTACCGTACCGAGAGGGTTCCCCCGCTGATCTGCTTCGGCACAACCTGGACGCGTTGGCGACATTGCACACCGTGGACCAGTGGGATCCTGACGTGGACGGCCCGCGCGAGTTTCGTCACCCCTGGGTGTTTGTGGTGGCTACCCCCCACGAAGCGTTCAAGGTCATGGACCACCCGTGGGGGTCGATCGTCATCGACCCCTGGAACATCGTCACCCGCAGGATAGAGGGTGTCCGTTACATCTTCCCCGGTAGGGAGCACTAATGGTCAACTTTGAGGAGCAGGTGCAGGCCTGGTCGTCGCCACCAGTTGATGACATCGGCTACATTCCATCCAGTGACTTACTTGCTAAGACCGGGGGCGAGCTGCTGGACATCATCAGCCAGATGCGGGCTATTCGGTACAGCACCGAAGGCTGGCGCAACCGTGACAACGCCTGGCGCGATGACCTACTCCTAGATGACACCGAAGGCAAGATCGTTCTCGACTTCGGCTGTGGTGTAGGCATGGAGGCGTTGGAGTACGCCCGGCATGGCAACGCGGTAGCGATCGCGGACATCTCCCCCACCAACCTGCTGCTGGCAGCTCGGGTCTTCGCGCTGCACGACGAGACCCTCTACGACATCCTCCAGGTCGGGCCCTCCTACCCCTACGCCCCCGTCGCTGCCGAAATCTACGACGTGGTGCATTGCTCCGGAGTGCTGCACCACATCCCATGGGCTCAGGATGTCCTCCACTGGTTCCACGAGATCCTGATCCCAGGAGGCGAGGTCCGCCTGATGCTGTACTCCGATCGAGGCTGGCAGCTATACATGGGCTCAGAGCCGCCGGCTGACGTCACCCAGCATGGCCAGTTCCACCAGTTTGTGCGCACCTTCGACCAGGTGGGCGGGTACGCAGACTGGTACGACGAACAGAAGCTGGTAACCATGGCGGGGGACAGATTCGAGCTGGTGGCGTTCTCCTACATCACCGACAATGACCGGTACTGCATCGCGAGACTGAAGAGGAGGGAATTGACATGATTGGGCCAACAATCAGACAGGTGACCCTAGGTCTCGGCTCGAACCAAAGAACCAGCCTGGCATTTCTGGAGAACTTCTGTCAGGAGATGCGTTCTATGGGTGCACCCGATGATCAAATCATCGGTCTAGAAAATTATGGCAATACCTACTACTCCCTTAGAACAGAAGTCGAGGTCCAATGATTCCTGGGATCACGGTGGCGATCCCATGCCACCTGTCACGGATTCGTAACGGCATGCTGGGGCGGGCGATGATGTCCGTGTACTCCCAGATCTACCCGGCCGCCGGTGTCTCGATAGCCATGGACCTGGAGGGTCGTGGCGCTCCCTTCACCCGTCAGCGCGCCCTCAACGGCGTCGACACGGAGTGGGTGGCGTTTCTGGACAGCGACGACTACTTCATGGTTCACCACCTTCAAGCCCTTTGGGAGGCGCAGCAGGAGACAGGAGCTGACTATGTCTACAGCTGGTTCCAAACCGACCCACCAGGCCATGATCCGTTCCCGAGTACTCATTTCACGGAGCCGTGGGACAACGACAACCCCCGCCAGACGACCATCACGACGTTGGTGCGTACTGACCTGGCCCGGTCAGTCGGTTTCTGGGAGCCGAAAGATGAAGACGAGTTTCCGAATGGCCTCCGGGTGGGTGAGGACTGGATCTTCACCCTCGGCTGTCTTGAGAATGGAGCGAAGATCCATCACGTGGTGGAGCGCACATGGGTATGGGCCCACCACGGTAAGAACAGCTCGGGGCGCCCTGGTCATGGTGACGCTTGAGTAGGCGAGAATCGTGGACCTGTGAGGCCTCCGTTGATGTGCAGACGGAGGCCCACACAGGCAAACCGCTAGTGATCATGTGCTGGAAGCCGGCTCACCTGTTCCCATTCCCCGCCCTCGGGTTCGAAATCGCCCTCTGCCCCGACCACGAATCTGTCCTAGACAAGTACCAAGGACAAGGAAGGAAATCGTGAGATATCGAAACGTGGTAGCAGCCGTTGCCATCGCCGTTCTTGCCGCCGTGGCACCCACTGCATCAGCGGCGGCAGCAGATGCCCCTCGGGAGAACATTCTTCAGATCGCGTTCTTCCGTCACTCCGGACTGTGTTTGTGGATTGACGCATCCAACCTCAACGGGGAAGACTACGTCCAAGGCGAATGTAACGACCCATCGCACGTGGAGGAGCGCTTCCAGCTCGTCCGGACCTGCTCGACCTGCCAGAGTTTCTATCTGGTCAACAACAACGGTAAGTGCATGACTGTGGCAAGCGCCGTTACCGGGAATGGTGCTGATGTCAACCAGTACACCTGCACTGCTGGTGCCTCCAACCAGTGGCTGTTTTTCGACGCGACTATCCACGCCGGATACTGGCGGATCCGATTCGCCCATTCCGGCAAGTGCGCGGCGGTTATTGCCTCGTCCCAGCTGGTCGGGACTGAGGTGCATCAGTGGACGTGCGGAGAATACGACGCTGAGGCACTGTTTTTCCGTAGCCCGTTGACCTGAACTTGCCACTGGACAAGGCACGGTTGGCAGGGGGACCCTTCAAGTTATGAGTGTTGATGTGGGCAACATCGTGCACTACCACCTGGGGTCCTCATGTCAGCCGTTCCTGATTCTGGTGGATGATCCGTACAACACAAACCGGTCTGGTCTGAGCTTCTCTGAGGGCATCCTTGGCGCCCTCGTTAGTACCCAACGCAACGGCGTTGCCTATAGCAACGCCGAATCGAACCCGGCGTACGCCACTGGCACCTGGCACCGCAACTACGAATGCAATCACTAACAGACAAAACCCCAACGATCCTTTAGCCTGGAGCTATGGCCACATTGGTCCAGCTCCAGGCTGAAGTGTGGTGGCGGAACGAATTCGTCCCCCCACCACTTCAGAAGCTCATCGTTGACCTGCGCGAGTTCTACGGGGTGCCGGCCGGCAACATCGGCTCCAAGGGCGATGAGAACCATCTGCGTGGCTACCATCGTTCCCGTAACTGGATCAAGAACTCGGCCTACTGCACCAATCGCACCTACTCGGTCAGCGAGACTCCCGGCAACCGGTCTGGCGGCAACAGCGACTGGTTATCGGCTATCGATATCACCATCCCCCGCGACGAGCTGCTCCAGATGTGCCAACGCCTCGACGTGGGAGTCCGGTCGGGGCGGTTCGAGAAGATTACCGAGTGGTACGGCAACAAGGACGGCGACACCCGAGTCGATGGGTACAACAACATCCGCAACGAGGTCGCCAGCTCCGACTCCAGTCACCTGTGGCACTGCCACATCAGCTTCGACCGTGGGGCTGTTGGCCTGGACAACCATGATGATGTGTTCGAACTGCTCACCGGAGGAGTTGACGTGCCACTTAGCGACGACAAGGACTTCAAGGCACTCATCGAGAGGGTGCAGGGACTCCAGGGTATGGAGGATCCGATCACGTTCCAGATTGCCGGTGAACCCAGCCCCCGCAACGAAGCTAACCTGCTGGCCCAGGCCGTCAGGGATCTTCAGGCGAAGGTCGAGGCGCTCATCACGTCAGGGGTACCAGTTCCGGGCGCGGTCAACCTGACCCCGGAAAGCGTCCAGGAGGTCGCTGACGCGGTGGTCGACGAGGAGCAGGCAAGGTTGGAGAACTGATGGTCAGACAGTTCAATCTGCCGGAACGTAACCCGTGGCCCCAAGTGGTCCTGGCCTTGGGGTTGGCCGGAATCCTGGTAAGTGGGGCAGTGGTATTGCTGTCTTTAGGCCGCTCCGAGTCAGTGATCTTGACCTTGGCGGCCCTGATCGCTGGACCTGCCCTAGCCTGGTTCGCCACCAACACCAACCAGAAACTGGAGCAAGTCAAGGAGCTGTCCAACGGTTCCCTCGATCGCCGTGACACGCAGCTGGAGGACACCACCAAACGGTTGGTGGAGATGAACGAGCGGCTGCTAGCCCTGATCGCCCAGACCCATCCCAACATCCCCACCGACGTTGCGGAAAGGCTCATGCCCACAGCTAGCGTGGCCATGGAGCAGAACCCGAGCGCCCCGGTTCCTTTGGACTCCCGCGCGCAAATCACGGGACGCCTCTGATTGGTATGACCACACATCGTCGGTACTACTTCGAACACCCGGGAGCATGGGACAGGGACGAGGCGTACACAATCATCCTAGGACGATTACGGGATGCCTGCGAACGCAACTGGTGGTTCAACGAACCCCTGGTGCAGGGGCAACCGTTCGGCCGGCTGACGTTTGAGTTCACCGCGTCGGGGCGTGACCAATGGTGGTGTCATGTGCGGGCCATGAACTTGGCCAAGCTGTGCTACCGGGCCATTGGGATGGCCGACAGGGACGTGCCAGAGCCACTGTGGGAGCCGCTGGAACGTGATGGAGGGCGCTACCGTGTCCCCGTGACCCCCCAGGACGCCGGGGAAGGGTAGCGCCCTCCTGGGCAGTGCTCCTCGGGTCATCCACACGTGCCCTCGGAGCTTTCCCCCGGCCATCTGGTGTGGCATAGGCCAGAGATCTTCCGCAGCTGCCCGCTGCGGTTTGTCCCCCCTCAGGACTTGAACCGTGATGAACGCCGACTCGTCGCTGCCTAAGACAGTCTTCGTTGGGGGGCCGGAGCGCAGGTCTGGCTACCTTCGCAGGAAGGATCATGACCAGCCTTCGGGCTGAAACGTCACACGCAAAGTACCCGTTAACGCTCCCTATCATGTCTGGTGTCGAAGCGGGGACAGGATTCGAACCTGTGACCTCCAGATTATGAGCCTGGTGTGCTACCGAGCTGCACTACCCCGCTAGGTGGGCTGGACCCGGGGTGGGCGGAGTCCAGCCCAGTCTGGATCAACGGAAACGGGGGTCGTCGTCCAGACTCTTATTTCAGCCTACCCACCCCTGGCCAGCGCGTCTACCACTGGCATAGTCGGCTGACCCAAGTTGCGCCACATCTGTCAGCATGTCTGGTTCCCGGCGCAAACCCAACATGTCGATAACCAGTTCAAGGTCGTCTTCCGACCAGTCATGGTTGATCGAATACCAGAGCAGGTAGTCTTCGGCCCGGGCCTGAGCCCGCTTTTTAGCAGCCAGCTCCGCAAGCCGCTGCTGCTCGTGGATCTCCTTCAGTGTGTCCATCTACACCGCCTGGTTGAAGTACTCATCCTTGGTGACATGACCGTGACGCACCGGCTGCGGTAGCCGGCCGATGTGCCACAGGTTGTCGTTTTCGCTGCATCGGTACACACTCTTGTGTTCCGAGTGGCGATGGGCAATCTTGCGGGCCCGATGGCGATGGGTGTAGGACAACTTGTTGTGCGTGTAACACCAGGCCACTGCCAGGTTGGTGTGTCCGCTCATGTGAGAACCTCCGCCGGTACTGGTGATTGGGTGGTACGCCACCCAGTACGCAGGTGACGTAGGGAAGGGAATTCAGATGTGTGAGTATTGAGGCATTCCACCTGGTGTGGGGTGTACCCGTCTGCTCGGTGGTGGCCCACATACACTTCACCGCCGGCCAGGACGGCTTTCTCGTAGACTTCCAGGGCCACCTGTTCAGGGGTGCGGGGGGTGGTGAGCAGCCACCAGTCGTGCCACCATTCGCGCAGGCTACGGCGGGGGCCATTGAGCCAGGCCTGCTCGTCGTCGTTGCGAGGCATTACGGCACGTTCCCAGGCGGTGGCGGGTAGGTGATCCTCCTTGTCGAGGTCGTCCCAGGTGTAGTCGCGGGCCAGTGGGGAACGAGTCACTGTGTAGTTGTTGACCTTGGTTACGTCCACGTCCAGACCGGTGAGGATCCGAGTCACTTCTGCTTGGTCACGCTGTCGAAGCTGGTACTTGTGTTGCTGGCGACGCTGTTCACGCCACTGATCCCACAAGGTGTGCGCCCACCGGATCAGGTACCCGGAGGCGAAAACCCCACCGATCCAGGCGTGGTTTGCCACGAACTCGGTCATCGTTGGTACGCCTCCACCCACAGTCGGGACTGAGCGATCAGGACGCGGCGCAGCTTGCGCCACTGGTGCGTTTCCATGGCGATGGTGGCGTAGCCAGGATGCGGCCACAGCTCTACGAGCAGCTCCATCGCGTCCGTCATGATCTCGAAGTCGACCATGGCCTGCTTGGTTCGTTGGTCGTTGTCGGTGTCCAGGTGCATAACCTGAGTATCCTCATTGCCCACGGTGATCTCCATTCAGTGCGGGTAGGGCCATGGCCAGCAGGGTCACGAAGTCTTCTCCCGTCATGATCACATAGCCATCCTTCGGGGAGGCCTTGCCCCGCCGCTTCGCCCAGACGACAGCGAACAACGCCTGGGCGTTGTTCCGTTCCTTCGTGGCCTCGGCCACCCAACCAGCTAGATCAAAACGGGCAGCGTTCTTAGCCTCAATGACGCACCGGGGGATACCGGCAATGTCGCCGCGATCGTTGGATCCGGTCAGAGCCCGACGTTCCACGTTAGGCCATTGCCTGTCCGAGAGGAAGTCGACGATGGCGGACTCCCAGCTGGTGCCCTTGGCCTTCGATCTGTTCACGCACCAACCTCCCAGTTGGCGTCGTGGATTGGACAACCAGCAGTGGTCCACCAGCCGTCCGGTGGCCATGGCGCCCATTTGCCGTGGTTGTTGTCCAGTACTGGGCACAGGCAACCCATGTTGAGGGCCTCGTTGGATCCGGGGTTGGGGGGCCTTTCGCCGTGAAGTACCGCTTGTGCCGCTGTCATGTTCTCACTGTCCTTCTACGGGCGCGTTCCTTGTGCTTACGGTTGGCAGCCCGCGACGCGCACGACGTCGCACAGTACTTCTGCCGACTTGAGTAGCGACGAAACAGCTGGTTGCAGTTGGCGCAGAAGGCTTCAACGTCGAGCGGGCCCAGGGTGGAGGTGCCGTTCCAGCTGCGTCGGGCAGTGAAGTTGTGACCGCCGAGGATCACCCCGATGGCCCCGCTGTCGTAGCCGTACTGTTTGCATTCCTTCTTGACAGGGCAGGTTGTGCAGATGGCTCGGGCGCGCTCGTTGAAGGCGAACTGGACGGGGTCACCGGTGCCCTTGCCATCGACCAACGACCACCATTCAGGGTCGTAGTTGCGACATTCGGCAAGGTTCTTCCAGTGTGTTCCAGTCTCCCTGACCTTGATCTTCACTCTTCGATCTCCTTCCTCCCTGCTTCCAGTTGCTCCGGTACCCACAGGTCGTGGCCCCGTTGGTGATGCCCTGTCCACCTGATGCCGTGGCCGGACAGATTGACAACGTAATGGGTATTGATGTGGTGAATGGGTTCGAGAATGTCCCAGCTCCGAACGAACTCGCGTTCCACCTCCAACCTAACCTCAGGGTTCTGCATCTGGATGGCGATGAACTGGTCATGTGGGAATCGGACGATGACGCCGGCCCACTCAGGTCGTCGCGGCGGGTTCCACTGCGCCATCGTCGCTGGCCTCCTCGGTGAATTCTTCAGTGATCTTGTCGACAACGCCCGCCTCCCAGGCGCACTTGAAGTCGGAGAAGGCAGCGATCAGGGTCCGACCGATAGGGGAAACCGACCAGAACTTCAGCTGTTCGTAGCCACCCTTGGTGCCCTCGTAGGTCATGGCATCGGCATACACCGCCCAAGTGGTCTGAACGTCCTGCTTGGACTTACCATTCCAGTGCTCAGTGAGGACGTGGAAGGTCTTCATGGTTTCTCCTCGGGCATCGTAGTAGCCACGCTGGTACCAGTAGGCTTCTGGCTGATCAGCGTTTGGTACCAGGTCAATTGGTAGGGGGACTTTCATTCGGTCACCAGCCGGAACTGGCGAACGTGGTACTGCTCAGCGATCTCCGGGTGACGCTTACGGAATGCGTCCATGTCGAAGACCTGTTGGGTCTTGGTGCGCATGAAGTGCTGCGCCAGGTCGGGGTGTTCACGCTGGATGCGGGCTTCGGCGTAGCGTTCGCTGGGACGGTAGGTGATGATCTTCTCGTCGCCCACCTGGCCAGCGTGGGCGTCACCAATCTCCTTGATCAACTGGGTTTTGAGATTGTCGGCGATGGCCTGCCACGCTTCTGCGTTGGCACGGGCTTCCTTCCAGTTGGTGACCAGCTCAGGGTCAAGCTGGACGGCCGGTTCGTCCTCGTAGCGATCTGGTAGTGGCATGTCTACTCCTGTTCGTTCGTGACGGGCTTGCAGGGGTAAGCTTACCCCTCCCCTCCCTCCAGGAGGTCAAGTTGACCTTGAAGAACCTCAGTAGGAGGACCTAACACCTTGGATCGGGGAGTTCCCACACATTTGGGGCACAGGTATACATCGAGACGTTTACCTGTTTCACTGAATCCATGGAAGATGTGCCACCCGTGGGCCCGAGCCCGGTTCTCCGTCTCCAACCAGTCCTCAGAGGCCCAGACCACGATGCAGTCATCCTTGCCAGTAGCACAGACCAGCCACTTACTGCTCACCATCCAGGAACTCTCTCTTCCATCACTTTTCCTCTCCATCCGAGACGAATCTGTCACATGACGAAAAGTGTTGAGCTTCATCTTGTGTGTAGTAGCCAAACTCGTTCGTCTTGCGATCCCACCAGCCATGACGATGATCCGATGTGATGAACTCCGCGTACCGCCCTGATTCGTTGTGAGACCAGACCAGCACGCGGTCGATACGTGGGTCACCGGTTACGCGTTGCACCCGGCGCACGTTCTTCGCGTTGAGAACATTCACTCCCATCTTTTTCCTTCATTCGTTTAATTAACTAAACGAGATATCAAACGTCAATGCTCATCGGCATCCAGCCTCCACTGCTGAAGGGCAATGTCCAATACCTTGATCTCAGACATTTCCCTCAGGGCCCGGTTCGCGTCCTGGGTGATCACATCCTCGATACATTCCGCCCGGTCACAGGGGATGTCGTGATGGCCCACCGTGCACAGGTGGTAGCAGTCCGGCCGGGTGTCCACATTCGGGTGGCACACCGGCTCCCCGTTGATGGTCGCCCATCCACCCACATAGTCGCCCATCTGACGGTGACAGTGGGCACAGATCGCCAACGCCATCAGTGCACCGCCCTCGCCGCGAACGTGACCCCACCATGGCTGTGGGCGGGCATCACCGGCGCCCTGGTGAACCTCAGCGAGGACACCTCCAGCCGCAACGCCACCGTGCAATGGGGGCAGCCGTTGTCCAGCGCCCGAGACTGAGTGGACCGTGGGCGATGCAAACAGTCGCACCAGGAGCCGCCACGGCACAGCTCGTGGCGACCCTCTTTACAGTCGGTGCAGATGAACTGAGGCATTAGTCGAACACCACCCCAGTGACCTTGGTGAGATGTTCCTTGAGGCGGTCAACCTCATGCCCGTCGTCGACCGGACCCCAGAAGAAGATCTCGTCGGCCTGCTTCGCGTCCAAGCCAAGTAGCTGCATTGCCACCTGTGGCACTGAGCATTGACAACCAATGGAGTGACCGTCATCAGAAAAGCAAGGCGCCGGGTTGCCATCCTTGTCGAGGACACGCATCGCGCCATCCATACGGCCGGACACGATGAGGGTCCAGCCTGCGACACAGGCGAATGTGCCACAGCGACTCTTGACGGCCCACTCTTCCTGGTCCCAGAACTGGGGGAACGTCTCGATCTGCTTAACTACCGTCCTGAAAAGTTCCTCGTTAACTGTCACCTGTCTACCTCCGCTATCCGTTTGATCAGCTCGGTGGCCTGCCTGAGGTTGTCGCGTAACGTAGTGTGGAGGTTCCAGAATGTCTCATCATGGAACAGACCTGACTGTTCAAGCTCCTTGATCACGTCACCGAGCGCTTGGGCGTACCCACCAACGTAGTGGCGTTGAACCTGCCTGTCGCCTCGGTCCTGGTGGGGTGCCACAGTCGACCAAATGATCATCCTTACTCCCTGATCAAGCTACGATACTCGTCGATGAACACCTTGACTGCCTCGTACATGTCGCGGGGCGTTGCCCCACCCACTGTCTTCAGCTGACGGATCAGCAGCTCCCGAGGCTGAATGTTGTCCAAGTGCTCCAGCAACGAGCTGAGCGTCTCCACCTGGATCGCCTCGTACAAGTCAGGCGTGAGGAGCCACCCCTGACGGTGCAGCTCCTCCACCAGGCTCGTCCCATCGTTGATGGCCCGGGCGTGTAGGCGACCTATCGCCTCGTAGGTTGCTGAGTCAACAGCTCCACCATGGCGGCGATCCCGTAGGTGTCGGCCAGGTCCTTGTGATCTCTCCATGCCCCCACCAGGTCACGATAGGTCTGGTCGTAGCGAAGCTCTGAATCGAGGATGAACCGGTCCGATGTCTTGTTGCCGTAGAAGCGACGGTACTGGGGCAGCTTCTTTGCCTCTGTCGCCTCATAGTCGGTGACCTTCTTGTAGGCCTGCGCCATCAGCTTGAGTTCACGCTGGTGGCGTTCGACATTAGTCATCTTCGATCAACTTCTCGAAGGCATCGGCGATCTTGTTGAAGTCCCAGCGCTCCTGGTCATTGGCACAGGTAGCAGGAGTGCCATGTACTACATTGGGATCAGGCAGTGGGGGATCGTCTTCATCGAAGCCGTACCAGTCAGCTACCTCAGCGGGAAGAACCTCACTCTCACCCCAGTAGTAACCCAGCAATATGCTGGGATCTTGATTTTTGGCCACCTCGGTAAACACACCAAGGCAACAGTGCCTCGGTCCACTTCCATCGTCGTAGCGTAGTGACCCGAAGCCCTGCTTGTAGTTGCCGGACCGTAGCGCCTCAATACCGAGGCGGACTCGTTCCTTATTGATCATGATTCCTCCTTAACGGACCCCAGGACCGACAGGGATATGGTGGTCACCTGCCAGCCCCGGGCGTCTTGTGATGGGCAACTTCAGACTGGGACTAGTCTACTGGGGAGGGGTGGGGTTCGCTACTCTCCCGTCGAAGGATCGCTCGACCCTCCTCCACCAGCCTCGACACGGTGCTACGTCTCGTACCCGTTGACTCAGCCAGCTTGGTGGCGTCCCAATCTTCCTGACTAACCACCCTCACCGCCACCAGACGCCTGCGCCGACCCATAGACGACAACAGGTCTTGGATCACCGCGAACCACTCACCAGTGGTACGAAACTGGTCAACCTCTGACATGGCATCTAGTTCAGCCCACAGGGCCTCCTCCCATGCCGGTGTAGACACTGTGCTACCTCCCTTGACTCAAGAACATTTCCAAGTACGAGAGTAGCTCCTCATGCCCCACCAGGGATACCTCCCCGCCGGTGGACAAAATGTACGAATCGTCTAGTCGATGGATCAGGAACTCGTCAGTCTCGACCGGGAACTTCGAGACCGGCTCCTCCACCCGGCGATGCCGGGCACGATACGGGCTACCGCTCACCGTGGCGACCCTTATCCTTTCCACTTAACTCCCGCTCCAACCTCTTATCCGACATGTCCATGACATAGGTATACCAAGCGACAAGTCCCGCCCATATAGCGCCACCCACCACACACAAGTGACGATTAGCCCAAGACTGTGAGGCGTACCAGGCCACCATTGCCGACCAGGCAATAAAGATGAGGAATACAGTCAGCCTATACGCCAGACTCATGTCGTCCACTCCTCATCCCACGCCACCACAAATGTAGGAATTCCCGCTTCCTTCGCCTTGCGAAGACAATCCCCGGTACCTGATGAACCACCACGATGGAAACCAATCACCATGTCGGCGCCCTCATGAACCATGAGACTGTTACGGACAGGCCCCGCAGCCTTGCCGTGTGCGCGCCAATCAGCCGGGTAGGGTTCCACAGACACCCCGTCATCGCTGCGACGGCGAGCCCACCCATCGACCAACCGGTCAGCACCAGTCGGACAGTCACCGTGAACAACCACCAGCGGTTCACGCAGCAGATTGCACAGTTCCTTGAGTCGGTGCAGAACCGAATACACGGTCCATTCCGCCCAAGGGCCCTCCCAATGGCGGGAACCAGTGACGATAACTCTCATCAATCCTCCTTCTTGTGGGCGGGATGCCACACCACCGGGGACCACATCTGGGTGTAGCCCCGGCGGGGCACCCACAGCTGGGTACGTGAACCCCACGTCAACGCCACGATGAGGCACCCCCAGCGGGTGGTTACGTAGATCCGGGCCGGGGCACCGTACTTGCGACAGTCCCGGTCCAAAAGGCAGCAGTGAACGTTCACGACTGTTCCTGATTCATCAACTCGATCAGAAACTGAAGAACCCTACGCGTGTGTACCTGCTCCTGGTGCATAGATACAGTAGCGATCACCGGGACGTTGTTTGCCGCGTAGCAGCTACGAAGCCAGTCGGCTAAGACGGCGAGCGCGGCGTCAGCATCGCCGAAGCGGTCCGCAAACACTGTCGGTTCGCAGGTCCGATCAGGACAGTGGAGGTCATGAAGGGCAACGGCAATCCGCTCGCGCAGTGAGGGAACGTTCACGACTTCTTCCTTCTGGTCAACAGCAGCGCGACCAGGAACATGGGGCCTAGGATCGCGGGCAGGATCGACTCCTGGATGTGTGCGTAGATCCAGGCGTCATCGTTGAGGCGCAGTAGACCGACAACAAGCACACCGAGGCCGATGGTCAGGCAGCACCGAATGAAGGTCATCATGACGGTGGCCATTGCCCCAACATGCCACGGGAGGCACGCCAACGCGCCACCGCCACCCGCTTCACGTCGGCGTCACTGTAGCGACGATGCCCACCCGGTGTCTTGATGCAACGCACCTGACCCCGGTTGGCCCAGGTACGCAGTGTCTTCGGGTGAACCTTCAAGATCTGGCAGGCCTCACCTGGAGTCAACCAACCCGCAGCCTGAAGCCTGCTCTTACCCACCAACTTCATCTTGTTCCTCCATCGCCTTGATGGTGGCGAGAATGTTCAGGCCCCGCTGGACCCTCGGGTCGGCCACGATCCCCTGATACTCGGGCAGGGTCGGCTTACGCAGCGACAGTCCACCGTTGTAGTGGACCCATATAGACGGGGCCATGCAGCCCTCGCACAGGGTGACGTCGTCTTCCTGGGGCCCGTCGTCACCGGTCAGGTTGGTGTGCGCCCGGAAGCCGCGACCGCACCACGCGCACCGTACGTTCTCCTCCATACCCCCAACCTTACCACCCCTCCCCCCGATACGTCTAGGAGTCATCACTCTATGTAACAGGAAGCTAACTGGATCTTGCGTAACAGCACTATCTA
>Ga0207428_10000334_pt1 | contig 61205 bp, 68 predicted proteins | sample RhiMethybrSRZTD1_FD_187600 | JGI IMG/M metagenome (GOLD analysis project Ga0207428, IMG submission 187600) | Populus rhizosphere microbial communities from Tennessee, USA - Rhizosphere MetaG P. TD hybrid SRZTD1 (SPAdes) (version 3) | ecosystem: Host-associated > Plants > Roots > Rhizosphere >...
TTGGCCAGCAAGGCGAGAAACGTGGTGCTCGCAGCCCGATCCCCATTCATCACGCAGGCGGCGACAGCCTTTCCATCGTCAACCCGATACGTACGCACGGCCGAGTCGGCGAGGACCGGTAGGATGGCGAGATCGCCGAGCGGGTGATCGCCGAGGCGAGCGAAGGTCTCGTCGAGCGCCTTCCGAGGCTTCCCCTCGAGGCGGTGATAGCGCCGCCCGCTCGCGCCGGAGAGGAGCGTGGCGCCGCAGCTCGCCGGCGCGGCGGACGTCGCCGCTGGAGTCGATGCAGGCAGCCGACCGCTGGCCCCATCGTCCTCGTCGAGGTCGGGCATCGGCTCCAGCGTCATCACGATCGCGACGCCGCGCTTCGCCTTGGCCTGCGAGGAGATACTGCACGCCGTGCCAGTAGTGGGCGAGGCTGACCTCTTCACGCTTGCCTTCGCGCGCGGCCGCTACGGCCGACGGATCGCGCCGCAGCTCCGCCGCGCGCGCCGGCGTCACCGCCACGAAGTACGCGCAGCGGAGGCCGCTCGGCCGCGTCGGCGTCACGGCGCCGCGCCGGGGTGACGCGGGAGCAAGACCACCAGCAGCCCCAGCAGCAGCAGGAATGGGGTGAGCTGATACACGGTGGCGATGCTCGTGTAGTCGGCGAGCCGGCCGAGAGCGGCGGCGCCGAGTCCGCCGAGGCCGAATGAGAACCCGTAGAACATCCCCGAGGCGAGGCCGACCCTACCCGGGATCAGCTCCTGGGCGTACACCAGGATCGCGGAGAACGCGGAGGCCATGATGAAGGCGACCGTCACCGCGAGGACGCCAGTCCAGAAGAGATTCGCGTGGGGAAGCATCAGCGCGAACGGGAACGCACCAAGGATGGAGAACCACATCACGGGGATGCGGCCGATGCGGTCGCCCACCGTCCCGCCGGCGATGGTGCCCAACACGATGCCGACCAGGAAGGCGAAGAGATAGAGCTGCGCCGTCTGCACCGGAAGGTGGAACTTGTCGATCAGGTACAGCGTGAAGTACGAGCCGAGGCTCGCGCTGTAGACGTTCTTGGAAAAGAGCAGCGCCACCAGGATCGCCACCGTGAAGATCACCTTGCGCCGCGGCAGCGCGGCGGCGCGCGTCGGATCGGCCACCGGCACGCTGCGGCCGATGGCGCGGCGCGCCGGCCGCGAAGACGTCCGGTGACGCGCGTACCACCCACCCACCTGGATCAACACGACGATCGCGATCAGGGCCAGCAGCGAGAACCAGCCGATGCTCCCCTGCCCGTGCGGCACCACGACAAAAGCAGCCAGGAGCGGGCCCGACGCGGAGCCGATGTTGCCGCCCACCTGGAACAGTGACTGCGCGAGACCGTACCGTCCGCCCGCCGCCATGCGCGCCACCCGCGACGCCTCGGGGTGGAAGATCGACGAGCCCATGCCGATCATCATGGCGGCCAGCAGAATCATCGGATACGACGCCGCCTGCGACATCAGGAGCAGCCCGATCATCGTGGTGGCGATGCCCACGGTGAGCGAGTAGGGCTGCGGGCGCCGGTCCGTGTAGAGGCCCACCGCCGGCTGCAGCATCGAAGCGGTGAACTGGAAGGCCAGCGTGATCAGCCCGATCTGACCGAAGCTCAGGCCGTAGGACGTCTTGAGGATGGGATAGAGCGCCGGCACCAGCGACTGCATGGTGTCGTTGAGCAGGTGACAGAAGCTCAGCGACAGGATGACCGAGAAATTGGTGACGGCCGCGGCGGCGCCCGTCTGGAGGCCGGCGCGCGACGCGGCGCTCGGAGGGCCCTCCAGGACGCGATCGGCCATTGCCCTACCATAGCAAACTCTCCCCCCCGCCTTGATTGGATACGAGGTCCGGTGGGATAGTTGGGCCGTCACGGCGACGCGCTGATTCGGACCCACGAACGCCTTCGAGAGGAGAGCCTCAAATGGCCCACGACCTCGTGATCCGCGGTGGCCTGATCGTGGACGGGACCGGCGCGCCGGGTCATCCCGGCGACCTGGCGGTGTCCCGGGGCCGCATCGCCGAGGTCGGCCGCGTCTCGGGCCGGGGTGAGCGCGAAATCGACGCGGGCGGGCTGGTCGTCGCGCCCGGGTTCATCGATCCGCACACGCACTACGACGCTCAGCTCACCTGGGACCCCAGCGCCTCGTGCACGTCCTGGCACGGCGTGACGACCATCGTCACGGGCAATTGCGGCTTCACCATCGCGCCCTGCCGTCCCGGCGATCGCCTCACCCTCATGAAGATGCTCGAGTACGTCGAGGGCATGTCCCTCGACGCGATGCAGAAGGGCATCCAATGGGACTTCGAGACGTTTCGGCAGTACCTCGATGCGCTGGATCGCCTGCCGCTGTGGGTGAACGTGGCGCCCCTCATTGGCCATTCCGCGGTCCGCCAGTTCGTCATGGGCGAGGCGGCGTGGGAGCGCGAGGCCACCGCCGAAGAGCTCGAGGGCATGGCCGCGGAAGTGCGGCGGGCGATGGCCGACGGCGCCGTCGGCTTCTCCTCGACGACGAATCTCAACCACGTGGGCGACCGCGGCCGTCCCGTGCCGAGCCGGCTCGGCAGTGATCGCGAGCTGGAGTATCTGGCGGCGGCGATGGGCTCGACGGGGCGCGGCATCGTGGAGCTCACGATCGGGGGAAGCCGCCCCAACCGCGTGGCCGAGGTCGATCGCTACGCGGAGCTGGCGCGCGCGTCGGGGCGGCCGGTCACCATGGTGTCGGTGCGCCACAATCCGGTGCGTCCCGACGAGCATCGCCAGATTCTCGAGAAGGTGGAAGCGGCGTGGCGCGAGGGCCTGCGCCTCTATCCCCAGGGCACGTGCTCGCCCCTCACCTCGACCTTCACCGTCACCAACGGCTTCGTGTTCGGGCGCTACAAGGCCTGGCGCCGCGTGCTGGAGGCCAAGCCCCCGGAGTGGCGCGGCATCCTCGCCGACCCGGCCTTCCGCGCGGACTTCCGCGAGAACATCCGCCGCTCTGCCCTCTTCAACGGCGACGTCGTGCCCCTGCGGGTCAAGAGGGCGGTGAAGCCCGAGCTCCAGGGGCTCGCGGGCAAGAGTGTGGTGGAGCTGGCCCGCGACACCGGCAAAGACGTGGTGGACGCGTTCCTCGACCTGGCGCTCGCGGACGACTTCCGCACCGAGTTCATGTCGGCCACGATGAATACCGACGCCGCCGCGGTCGCGGAGATCTTCCTGCATCCCACCGCGGTCCTGGGTCTCTCGGACGCGGGCGCCCACATCACCCAGTTCTCGGAGGCGGGCCAGACCAGCCAGCTCCTCGGCCACTGGGTGCGCGAGCGTCAGGCTCTTCCGCTCGAGGCCGCGGTGCGCCTCATCACGAGCGCGCCGGCGGAGATCTTCGGCATTCCGGACCGCGGCCGGCTCACCCCCGGTCTCGCCGCGGACATCACCGTCTTCGATCCCCGCACCATCGCCTGCCACGAGGAGGAGATCGTTCACGACATGCCGGACGGTGGGCCGCGCTACGTCGCGCGCTCGAGCGGAATCCAGTGGTCGTTCGTGAACGGCCGGTCGGTCATCCGCGACGGGAAGCTGCCTGAGCCCGAGGGTGTCTCCGGCGCCGGCCGCGTCATCCGGGCCGCGTAACCATGCTTGTCGCGCTGCTCGGGGGACTCCTCGTCAGCGCCCTCCTCGGCGGCGTCCCGGGCCGCGTCCAGGCGCAGGACGTGGAGGAGATGTACCGGAAGGTGAGCCCGGCGGTGGCCATGATCAGGGCGAAGGGCCGGGAGGTCACGAGCACCCGGGGCCTCGTCTACTTCAGCGAGATCGGCTCTGGCGTCCTCGTCTCCGCGGACGGAAAGGTCATTACCGCCGCCCACGTGGTGCACGCGGTGGACGAGATCACCGTGGAGTTCGCCGGCGGCGAGACGATTCCCGCGCGCGTCATCGCCTCCGAGCCCGCCGCCGACCTGTCCATGATCCAGCTGGCGCGGCGGCCGGCGGGCATCCAGCCCGCACGGCTGGGCGACTCCGATCAGGTCCGCGTGGGCCACCAAGTCCTGGTCATCGGCGCTCCTTACGGGCTCGTGCATTCCTTCAGCGCCGGCTGGATCAGCGCGAAGTGGCTCCCCAACACCGCGTACCGCTCGATGCCTCTGGCCGAGTTCCTCCAGACGACGGCGACCATCAACACCGGGAACTCGGGCGGGCCCATGTTCAACCTGGCCGGCGAGGTTATCGGCATCGTCAGTCACAACATCTCGAAGGGGGGCGGCAGCGAAGGGCTCGGCTTCGCGGTGACGACGAAGAGCGTGCGCTACTTCCTGATGGAGCGGGAATGGGCATGGATCGGGCTGGAAGGCATCGTGGTCACCGGGGACCTCGCGGAGGTTTTCAATGTTCCCGGGGGAAGCGGCTTCCTCGTCAGCGTCGTGCCCATGGACTCGCCCGCGTGGGAGATGGGCCTGCAGGGCGGGGACCGCATCGCGACAATCGGCGGGCGAGAGATCGTGGTGCGAGGAGACATCGTGCTCAGGATGGCCGGCATCGCGATCACGAGCGACGCCGACGTGCCGAAGATCCGGGAAAAGATCGGCGCCATGAAGACCGGGGAGACCTTCAAGGCCTCCGTGCTGCGGGCGGGCCAGGTCATCGAGCTCACCGGCAAGGCGCCCTGATCTCGGCGGCGGCCCGGCGCCGCGCGGTCGAGACGAGGCTCGAGGGAACGCTGGGACCCTGTCCCTGTGCTACGCTCCCGGCCGATGTCCCTCGTGCGCCTGCGCAACGTGCAGAAGACCTACCGGTCGCTGCAAGGGGCCGACTACGTTGCCGTCGAAGGATTCGACCTCGCCATCGAGGCCGGTGAGTTCTTCTGCCTTCTCGGCCCCAGCGGCTGTGGCAAGACGACCGTGCTGAAGCTCGTCGCCGGGTTCGAAAGCCCGACCGCGGGCGAGATCCTCATGGGCGACACGCCGGTGACCGGCGCGAGCCGCGACCGGGGGGTCGTCTTCCAGGGCGACGACTCGCTCTACGGGTGGCTGACCGCCGTGGAGAACGTCGAGTTCGGGCTCCGCATGCGAGGCGTTACCAAGAGTGAGCGGCGCGACCGCGCCATGCGCTATCTGGAGCTGGTAGGTCTCCATGGTCAGCAGCAGAAGTATCCGGCGGAGCTGTCGGGCGGGATGAAGCAACGCATCCAGATCGCGCGGGCGCTGGTGAACGAGCCGACGATGCTCTTGATGGACGAGCCGTTCGCCGCGCTCGATGCCCAGACGCGCGCCCTCATGCAGCAGGAGCTGGTGACGGTCTGGCGCGCCATGCGGACCACCGTGCTCTTCATCACCCACGACATCGACGAGGCGGTGACACTGGGCACGCGGATCGGCGTGATGCGCGCGGGGCCGCGCGCGGCCGTGAAGGGCGTGCTCGACGTCAGCCTGAACGGGGCGCGCGACCGGACGGACGATGTCTTCCTCCGGTACTACCGGCAGGTGTACGAGATGATCCGCGACGAAGTCGCCAAGTCGAACGCCCGGGCGGAGTGACCCATGGGATGTTGGTGGAGCCGGTACGGCGGGTACCTGGTCGGGTTCGTGAGCCTGTTCACCCTGTGGCATCTGGCCGCGGTGTACCTGGTCGGGTCGGTGCTGTTTCCCCCGCCGTCCGTCGTGTTCCGCAAGGCGATGGTGCTGCTGCGCAACGGGGTGCTGATCGAGCACCTCTGGGCGAGCGTCCAGCGAATCCTCGCCGGCTTCATCGCGGGCTCCCTCCTCGGCATCCCGATCGGCCTGGCCATGGGCTCATTCCGGTCGCTCCGGAAGATCCTCGAGCCCTACACCGAATTCTTGCGCTTCATTCCCTCGGTGGCCATGATCACGGTGGCGGTGATCTGGTTCGGCATCGGCGAGGCGTCCAAGATCTTTCTCATCGTCTACACGACCATCTTCATCGTGATTCTCAACACCGCGGCGGGGGTGTCGGCCATCGCGCCCAACAAGATCCGCGCGGCGCAGGCGCTGGGGGCGACGCGGGCGCAGATCTTCCTCCACGTGGCGCTGCCCGCGACGGTGCCGTACATTCTCACCGGGATGCGGCTGGCCATGGCCAACTCCTTCACTACCATCGTGGCCGCCGAGCTGATCGCCGCCAACGAGGGGCTCGGCAAGATGCTGTGGGACGGCCGCATGTTCATGCTGGTGGACGACATCTTCGTCTCGCTGGTGTGCCTCGGTTTGCTCGGCTTCGCGGTGGACCGCATGTTTCGCTGGAGCATCTACACGTTCGCGGGGAAGTACTCGCCGGCGACCTGAGAGGCCGCCGCAAGGGAGAGCGCGCATGCTGAGACGCCCGATGGGGATCTTGCTGGGGCTCGCCACCCTGCTGTGCGCGGGGCCGGCGGCGGCACAGACGAAGATGACGATTGCCACCGGAGTGGATCCGGTGTTCTCCGCCTACTACGTGGCCCAGCAGGAGGGCCTGTTCAAGAAGCATGGGCTCGACGTCCGCATCAACACCGGACCCTCGGGCTCGGCGATGGTCGCCTTTCTGGTCAACGGCCAGATCGAGTCGGCCTTCGGCTCCGAGATCGCCGGGGTGGCCAACCACAACCTCGACCCCAATGTCGTCGTGGTCGCCCAGGCCACGCGCCTCGTGCGCTGGATCGCGGTGGTGGGGCGCAACATCGACACCCTCGACGGGCTCAAGGGCAAGAAGATCGGCATTGCGCGCGGCTCCGGCGGCGAGGTGTTCTGGCTCGCCATGATCGAGAAGCTCAAGCTGAACCCCGCCGACTACACCGTCGTCAACGTCGAGGCGCCGGAGATGGTGGCGGCGCTCGAGCGCGGGAACATCGACGCGTACGCGGTGTGGGAGCCGTGGGTGACTCGCGGCCTCGGCGCCGTGAAGAACACCAAGGTGCTGCGCACCCAGGAAGGCATCCTCGAGCAGGGCGTGTACATCTACATGAACCGCGGCTGGATCCAGAAGAATCCCGCACCGGCCGAAGCCTTCATTCGCGCCCTCGCCGACGCCACCGACCTGATCAACCGCAACCGTCCGCGCGCGGCCAAGGGCGTGTCCGAGTTTCTCAAGAACCTGGACCCGCCGCTGGTCGAGCAGCTGATGACCAAGCTCACGTTCGATATGGAGCTGAGCGACTTCACCGTCAACCTGTTCCGCGTCGCCGAGGCCCAGCTCAAGAGCCAGGGCAAGCTCGCCAAGCCGGTCGACTGGAGCGGCTTCATCTATCCGGACCTCATGCGGAAGGTGCTGCCCACGAAGGTGAGCTACAAGCCGTAGGGCAGACACATGATGCCGGCGGCGCGTGAAGGAACGGCTGGGGCGAAGCCCGACGACTTCGACCTCGTGGTGATCGGCGCGGGACCCGCCGGGCTCGCGGGCGCCATCGCGGGGGGCATCCTCGGCGCCCGGGTCGCGCTCGTCGAGCGCTCGTCGGCCCTGGGCGGCGCCCTCATCAACACCGGCACGATCCCCAGCAAGACCCTACGCGAGACCGCGCTCGCGTTGTCGGGGTACCAGAGCCGCAAGCTCTACGGGGTCGACCTTTCCCTTCGCCGGGGGGCGCGCGTCGCCGACTTCCTGTATCACGAGCGCCACGTGAAGACGACGGCGCGCGCGAACGTCGCCGAGCGTCTCGTCCGCCTGGGCATCACCCGCATCACGGGATCCGCGCGCTTCCTCGACTCCACGCGGGTCGAGGTCGTGCCGACGTCGCCTCGGGGCGGCCGGCCGCGCAAGCTTCATGCGCGCTTCGTCCTGATCGCGACGGGCAGCCGGCCCACGCGACCCCGAGAATTTCCGTTCGAGCATCCCCAAGTCTGGGATTCGGACGAGATCCTCGAGCTGGAGCGGCTGCCTAGGCAGCTCGCCGTCATCGGCGCCGGGGTGATCGGCAGCGAATACGCCTCGATGTTCGCCGCGCTCGGCGCGAAGGTGGACCTCGTCGACGGCCGCGAGACCCTGCTCCCATTTCTCGACCGCGAGATTGCGCGGGTCCTCACGCGGGCGATGACCACGCTCGGCATTCGATTCCGCTGGCGTGAGCGCGTGACCGCCTGTCGGGCGCCCGCGCGCGGCCCGATACGGCTCACGCTGACCTCCGGCGCGTCGCTCCGCGCGGACGCCGTGCTGGTGGCGGCCGGCCGGCGCGCGGTCGTCGAGGATCTCCGCTTGGAGGCGGCCGGACTCTCCACCGACGAGCGGGGCCACCTCCACGTCGATGCGCGCTTCCAGACCCAGGTCCCGAACATCCTCGCCGCGGGCGATGTGGTCGGCTTCCCGGCGCTGGCCTCGGTGAGCGCCGAGCAGGCGCGCCTCGCCGTGTCCACCGCCCTCGGCCACCACCTGAAGGAGGTGCTGGACCCGCTCTTCCCCAGCGGGATCTACACGATCCCCGAGGTCAGCACGGTCGGCGCGACCGAGGAGGAGCTGCGGGCCCAGGGCGTCGACTATGTGGTGGGACGGGCCCGCTATGCGGACAATGCGCGCGGCGCGATCATTGGGGACAGCGCGGGGCTCCTGAAGCTCATCTTTCGGCGCGAGGACATGAAGCTCCTGGGCGTCCACATGCTCGGCGAGCAGGCGACGGAGCTGGTGCACGTCGGGCTCATGATCCTGCTCCACGGTGGCGGCGCGGACGCGCTGCACCGCGCCTGCTTCAACGTGCCGACCCTCGCTACGCTCTACAAGGACGCGGCCTACCGGGCGCAGATCGCACGCGATCTGCCCTCGGCGGCAGCGCGGCGGGCCATGCGCCAGCAGAAGTCTGACGAGTGACGGCGCTCGGGGCTTCGCGCGCTTGAACGTGACGAGGACATGCCCGGAGCCGCGCGCGGCCTCGAAAGCGGCGGGGCGGCTCTTGGCGAGGTCGGGCGCGTTCCACGGGATCGCCGGCGACACGCTGACGATCTGGATCTGGAGTCGATCGGACGTCGACGACAGCCGATTGCCCATCACGTCTTCGGCGGCCTTGCCGTCGCGCTGTGCCCCGGTCGTGCTCGCCCGGCCATTGCCAGCGGAATCGCAAGGGCGCAGAGCAGCGCCATGACGAGAAAGGCCTGAGCGCCCAGACGGGCATAGAGCGCGCCGGAGGCGAGCGTCAACGCCGCGCTCGCTCCCGCGGCGCCCAGCGCATACGTCGCCTGCGCAGTGGCGGCCAGGCCGGGCGGGACGGTGGCGGCGATCACGCGCATGCAGGCGAGGTGAAGCGCGGCGAAGGTGAGGCCGTGGAGCGGCTGCACCAGCGCCAGCGCCACCGCCGCCGTGGTGGACGCCATGACCACCCAGCGGACGAGGCCAGCAGATGCGGCGAGCGCCATGACGCCCCGGGCGCCCAACCGCGCCACCAGCGCGGGGCCGACGAGGGAGAACACCACCACCTCGGCCGCCACCGACTCCGACCAGAGCACGCTGACCATCGGCGGGCTGATGCCCGCGTCGGACCAGCGGATGACCGCAAACGTGTCGTGCATGGCGTGGCTGCCCAGCACGAGCGTGGAGACCATCAGCGCCCGCTGGAACTCCGGGATCCGCAGCAGGGACCGCACGTCGCCCGTTCGCGGAGGATCGCCCTGCTCCATCCCATGCTTGGGTCGCGTGGGCGCGGGGACGCGCAGCACGACACCCGCGGCCAGCGCGAGCCCGAGCGCCTGCAGCCATAGAATGGACTCGAGGCCGCGGGCGCCGACGACCTGCCCGCTCAGCAGCGTGCCCAGGATGAAGACGCCGGAGCCCGTCCCGCGTACCCAGCCGTACTCGAAGGAGGCGCCACCCCGGGCCTCGGACGACGCGCGCAGGGTCAGCGCGTCAGCCAAGATGGTGATCGGCGCGAGCGCCGCCGCCTGGAGCAGGCTGATCGCGAGCAGCGCGGGAAATCCGGACCCTCCCAGGAGAGCCAGCGCCACCGCCGCCGCGATGAGCGCGCACACCGCGAACACCCCGCGCAAGGCTCCGGTGAGGTCCGCGAGGCGGCCGCACAGCGGGCCGGAGACGAGGCGAATCGCCGTCCCGGCGCCGAACAGGACGCCGAGCTCTCCGGCGGTCAGTCCACGCGCCGCGAAGAACGCCGGCATGAACGGCGAGGAGACACCAAAGGCGCCATACATGAGCGCGTAGAGCGCCACGAACGGCAGGAGGAGCGTCACCCGGCGCTCACCGAGCCGTGGAGGTGGAGACGATGTCCCAGGCGGCGAGGAACAGGGCCGCGATGATCGGTCCCAGGACGATTCCGTTCGCCCCGAAGACGGCGAGGCCGCCCAGCGTGGAAATCAGCACCACGTAGTCCGGCATACGGGAGTCCTTGCCCACCAGCACCGGGCGCAGGACATTGTCCACGAGGCCGATCACGAGCACGCCGTACCCGATCAGGAGGAGACCCGACCACACTGCGCCGGTCGCGAGATAGTAGACCGCCACCGGCACCCACACGATGGCGGTCCCGACGCCGGGGAGCAGCGAGAGCAATGCCATGACCACGGCCCACAGCAGCGCGCCCTGGATGCCGAGCAGCCAGAACATGATCCCGCCGAGCACCCCCTGAGCGAGCGCCACCACGAGGGTCCCCTTGACGGTGGCGCGGATCACCAGGGTGAAGTTGTCGCCGAGCGCGCGCTGATGCTCGGCGCTCAGCGGGACCGCCGCGCGGATGCGTCGTACCAGGTCGTCGCCGTCGCGCAGCAGGAAGAACAGGAGATACAGCATGACGAAGAACCCGACGACGACGTCGAAGGTGCGCTGCCCGACGTTGAGGGCCTGTGCGGCAAAGAACTGACTGCCGCGCAGCACGCCTTCGGAAATCCGGTGCTGCACGGCATTGAGCTCGGCGAGGTCGAAGCGCTCCAGCAGCCGCACCGCCCATCCCGGCAGCGTGTGGACGATGCGCTCGAAGTGCTGTGCCGGATTCAGGTCACCCGATTTCACCCGCGCGTAGAGGTCGGCCGCCTGGTCGACGAGGAGCCCGCCGATCACCGCCACGGGCAAGATTCCGATGACCACGACGAGCACGAGCGTGATGAGCGCGCCGGCGGTCCGGCGGCCGCCTGCTCGCCTGGTCAGCCGCCGGTTCAGCGGGGCGGCGACGATCGCCAGAATCGTGCCCCAGAGAATCGCGCCGTAGAGCGGCCAGAGTATCCACGCGAAGGCCACCGACACGAGGACGAGGAGGAGCAGGAATGCCCGGTCCCTCAGGACGGGAGGACCGCCGGCAGCGGTGGAGGCCATACTCACAGGCTACCGGGAGGCTCATGAATCGGCCACTCCGCGCCAGGAGGCTACGGCCAGGGCACACCGTAGACGTGTGCCGCGTTGCCCCCGAGCACGCGCCGCGCGACCGTGAGGGCTTCGCCGGCCGCGAGCGCGCCCAGCGCCACCAGCTCATCGAGCACGGTCCCGAGGCCCCGTCGCCCCCAGCGCGCGGCCAGCCAGTACAGCTCGGGGATCTGCGAGGCGTCGCTCGAGTACACCACCTTGGTCGTCGGGGCGAGCCCCAGCAGCTGACGCAGCATCGCGGGCACCTCGGCGGCCAGATGGGGAACGGCCAGCCCCACGTCGGCGTAGACATTGGGGTAGATGGCTGCCAGATATCCGAGCTCGCGGACATAGGGATAGCTCGCGTGCAGGAGCACGAAGGGCACCCTAGCGTACCGGCCGCTCTCGAACAGCGGGCGCAGGTGCAGCGGGTTCGCTTCCCGGAGGTCGAGATCGGCGTCGCCGAAGCCGGTGTGGAACTGGACCGGCAGGCCCTGGCGCTCGGCGATCTCGAGCGCGCGCACGAGGAGATAGTCGGTGAGGGGCTTGGCGGCGAGGTGCACCCGGCCGTCGCGCCGCGCCCGCTCCTTGAGGGGGCCGAACGCCGCGACGGCATCGTCCCGTGACGTCACCTTCACCGCGAGGCCCGTCCGGTAGGCGATGATGCTCTTGAGGCCGACGAACCCGTCCGCGCGCGCCCGCTCGACGATCGCCGAGTAGGCGTCCACCACGCCGTCGAACGTCTCGTGCTGGACGATCAGCGCCTGCGCCAGCGTCTCGAGGCGCAGGATGGGCAGGACACGACATGGGACCCGCGTCGCCATCTCGGCGGGGGTCCACGTCGCGTCGGTCTGGTAGCCGTGATCGACGAGCAGCAGCGCGATGTTGGCCTCGCCGAGCAGCCGCCGGGCGAGCGCGTCGGGTGTCAGACCCGCGCGCGCCGCGATCACCGCGTCGGTGGTCGGCGCGCAGCCGAGGAGCGCCGCCAGCTCCCGGATGGCCCAGCGATAGAACACGGTCTCGGCGGCGTGATGCGCATGCATCGCCGGGTCGCCGCTCTCGGTGAAGAAGGCGGCGTAGGCGTCGGGGCCCGGCACGGCGCCGTCCCGCAGGAGCGCGTGGCAATGCTGATCCAGGATCGGGACGGCCCCGAGGTCCACCTCAGAACTTCCAGAAGTGGTGCTTCGTCTCGAAAGTGGCGTCTTCGCGGCCGAACGCCGCCGCCTCCGAGCGCTTCACCGCGAGATACGCCCGGGCCAGCGTCGGGCCGAGGGCGGACATGAGCACGGGATCCCGCTCCAGACGGTCGAGCGCCGCGTCGAGCGTGGTCGGGTAGCGCTGAATCCCGCGCTGCTCCCGCTCGCGCTCGGACAGGGCGCCAGGGTCGAGGAGCACGGGCTCGCCCGCGTCGAGCTTGCGGGTGACGCCATCGAGCCCGGCCGCGAGCAAGCCGCCCAGGGCGAGATAGGGATTCGACGACGAGTCGGACGCCTTGAGCTCGGCATTGGTGGAGCCGGCGCGGTCGGACGGAAACGTCGAAGGCACCCGCACCGCCGCCTCTCGATTGTCGGGGCCCCACGCCGTGAACGCCGAGCTCCAGAAATGCGGCTGGAGCCGGCGATACGAGTTGACGCTGGGACACGTGAGCGCGAGCAGCGCGGGCAGGTGCTCGAGCACGCCCGCGATGAAGTGGTACCCCAGCGCGCTCACGCCGTAGCGGCCGCGCGGGTCGTACATCCGCGACCGCCGGCCTGCCGCGTCCCACAGGCTCCAGTGGATGTGAGCGCCGTTCCCCGCCTGGTCGACGAAGGGTTTGGGCGCGAGGGAGGCCCAGAGCCCATGGCGGTGCGCGACGGCCCGCACGGTCTCGCGATAGAAGACCTGGCGGTCGGCCGCCTCGAGCGCGGGCGCATGGCCGATGGACAGCTCCTGCTGGCCGTGGCCCAGCTCCGGGTAGTACTGCTCGACGGGGATACGCTGGGCCTCGAGCGCGGCCACGATGTCGTCCATGACGGGCGCCGCCGTCGCCATGCCGACGGTGGAGAAGCAGAGGCTCTCGTCGAGCGGGGCGAAGGCGCCGCCCGGCTGCTTCACCGCGAGCGAGAACTCGCACTCGAAGGCCGCCCGCACGCTGAACCCCGCCGCGCCACAGGCCGCGATCTGGCGCTTGAGGAAGGCGCGCGGGCACGCCTCCCACGGCGCGCCCTCCAGCGTGCGCATGTCGCTCGTCATGGCCGCGGCATGGGGAGCGTAGGGCAGCAGGGTGAAGGTCTGCGGATCGGGCACCAGCCGGATCTCGCCGACGGGGCCGAGGCCTTCGACGGCCTGGAGCTGATCCAGCATGTTCATCGCCTGCATGGCCACGGTGAGCCCGATGCCGTCGGTGAGGCGGCTCGCGAGCCCGTCCACGTGCGTGGCCTTCCCGCGAGTGATACCGCCGTTGTCGGTATAGAGGAAGCGGACGAGGCGTACACCGGCCCGTCGGGCTTCCGTGGTCGGATCAGGCGTGCGCCGGGATCGGATGGCCATGGCCATGCGTAGGATATCCTGTTCGGACCGCAGCGCCCGTCATGGCCGCTGAAGGGCGCGCAGCGCCGCGTCGAAGCCAAGGAGTCCCAGCGCAGTGCGAACCCAATGCCACGTCGCCCACCGGTCCAGGAGCGCCCGCAGCTCGGGATCGGACAGGCCGCCCCGCGCGAACACGGCATTGGCGGCCGCGAAGAAGAGCGGATACGTCACCATCACCCCGATCGCGGAGAGCTCGGCAACGATGAGCCAGCGCCGACGCATCACCGGTCCCGCCCGCGCGGCGACGAGCGCGGCCAGCGTGATGGCGAGACTCGAGCTGCCCAGCGGGATCATCAGCCGGCCGAGAGGTGTGAATAGGCGGCGAACCAGGCGTGAAAGATGACGGTCACCGGCTGATCTCCCGCCTAGTCGCCTACCCCGCGATACGCCGCGACCTTCCGCTCCAGCCGGCGCAGCGCCAGCTCGTGCAGCCCGGTGATCGCCAACACCAGGACGATGCCGGCGTAGACGCCGGGGCTGTCGAGCAAGGTGCGATGCCGCGTGATCAGATACCCCAGGCCGTCGGCCGCCCCCAGCATCTGGGCGACGATCACGCCGACGATCACCAGCGCGCCGCCGAGCCGGAGGGCGGCCACGATGGAGGGCAGGCTCGCGGGCAGCGCGATGTAGAGGATCTGCTGAGCGCGGCTCGCCCCGAAGGCGCGGGCCGTCTCAGTGAGCGCGGGAGTCAGCGCGGCCACGCCCGCGACCGCCGTCAGCATGGTGGGGATGATCGCGTAGATCGCAGCAAAGGCGATCTTCGACTCGGAGCCCAGGCCGAACCAGACCATCATCGCCGGGTAGAGCACCACGAGCGGCACCGCGTAGACGCTGCGGAGCACCGGCAGCACGAGATGCCGCGCCGTCGCCGAGGCGCCCAGGAGCTGCCCGAGCAGGATGCCGCCGCCGCACGCGATCGCGTAGGCGGCCAGGATCTCGCCGAACGTGGTGGGCAGGCTGCCGAGGTACTCCCGATGATTGCTGACGAGCCGGGCGAGCGCCTCGCTGAGGGGCGGAACGAACAGGCGGGGCACGAGCCCGGTGCGCGGCAGCAGCTCCCAGGCGGCGAGGATCCCGAGGTAGAGCAGCGCCTGGCACCAGCGCACGTGCCCCTCCGCCCAGGTCATCGCCGCTCCGCGTGCTTGATGTGCTGCCAGATCCGGTCCTTCAACGTCCCGAAGCGCTCCTCCGAGGTCATGGCGAAGCTCCGCGGGCGCGGCAAGTCCACCCGGATGTCGTCGACGAGGCGCCCGGGCCGGGCGCTCAGCACGAGGACCCGGTCGGCGAGGTAGACCGCTTCGTTCAGGCTGTGGGTCACGAAGAGCACGGTCTTGCGCGTCTCGGACCAGATGCGCAGCAGCTCGTCGCCCAGCACCATGCGGGTCTGTTCGTCCAGCGAGGCGAACGGCTCGTCCATGAGAAGCACCGCGGGATTCTGGACGAGGCCCCGAGCGATCGCGACGCGCTGCTTCATGCCGCCCGACAGCTGATGCGGAAGGCGGTCCTCGAAGCCCCGGAGCCCGGTGAGGTCCAGCATGCGGCGGGCCGCGTCGAGCCGCTCCGCTTTCGCCACGTGTCTCAACTTGAGCGGGAACGCCACGTTGTCGATCGCGGAGAGCCAGGGCAGCAGGTTGGCCTCCTGGAAGATCATGCCCACCTTGCGCGGCATCGGGCCGGTGACCGGCTCGCCGTCACAGAGCACGGCGCCGCTCGAGGGCAGCCGGAGCCCGGCGATCAGCGAGAGGAGCGTGGACTTGCCGCAGCCGCTGGGGCCGACCACCGCGGCGAACTGTCCGTCGGGGATGTCGAGGTCGATCGACTCGAGCGCGGGGACCCGGGCGCCGTCGGTCCCGAAGTGCTGGGACACGCCCCGGATGGCGACGAGGGGCCGCGTCACGAGCGCTCGCGCCACGCGGCGAGCCGGCGCTCGACCGCGCGCAGCACCTCGTTCACCGCCACCGCGGCCAGGGCCACGATGACGAGGGCGGCATAGAGCTGCGGCATCTGCACGTTCTCGCCCCAGGCCGCGATGCGGTAGCCGATGCCGTCGCGCGCGCCGTAGATCTCGCACAGGAGCACCGCGGTGATGTTGAACACCATGCCGAGCCGGATCGACTCGAGCAGGATCGGGGCCATCGCGGGCAGATAGATCTCGCGGATGATCTGGCCGCGGCTCGCGCCATAGACGCGGCTGACCAGGATCAGCTCGCGGGGCACAGACTGCACCGCCGCCGTCCCGCCGACGATCAACACGAAGATGGTGGTGAACACGCCGAAGGCGATCTTCTGAGGGATGCTCACGCCGAAGACCAAGATGAAGACGGGCAGGAAGATGGACTTCGGGACGCCGAAGAGGAAGTTGACGAGCGGCCGGAACAGCGCGCTCAGCAGGGGAACCTCGGCGAGCAGAAAGCCCAGGAAGAGCCCGACCGGCACGGCGAGAAGAAAGGCCGCGACCACTTCCCAGGCGGTCACCCCGAGGCTCTGCAGCACTTCCGGCCGGCCAAGCAGCGCCTTCAGGGCGGTGAGGACGGTGCTCGGCGCGGGGGCCACCCCGGCGTCGAGCCGTCCCAGTCGCGCCATGGCCTCCCAGAAGCCGACGAACGCAAGGACGGCGGCGGCAACGATCAGGCGCTCGCGCCGCCGCATGGCCCTACGGCTTGGTGGGCGTGATCGGCATGTTCATGAAGACCTCGGAAGCCGGGGCCATGTCCTTCACGCCGCTCGCCGCCGCCAGCTCCATCGCCTTTTCCACCGAGCCGAGCGAGATCTTGCCGTCGCGCGAGAGCCGGAGGAAGGTCTTCTCGTACTCCATCTTGGCGATCTCCATCGGCAGCTCGTTGTTGCTCGCGATGGTCTTGATCGCGTAGTCGGGGTTGTTCCGCATGTACTCCAGCGCGCCGTAGAGGGCGTTGAGCCCCTTCTGGATGAAGGGTCGGCGCTCGTTGAGGTTCTTCTCGGTGGCTGCCCACCCGCCGATCAGATTCGGCGGCATCGCGGTGGCGAAGTCGACGAGGACGCGCACCTTCGCCTCCGACACGACCTGATAGCTGAGCGGCGAGTAGATGACCGCGGCGGCCAGATTGTCGTTGAGGAGATTCGGGACGAGCCCGCCGCCTCCCACCGGCACGCGCTGGAAGGTCGCCTTGTTCTCCGACTGGGCCCACAGGGCGAGGGTGTCGGTGCCGGAGCCGGCGGACGTGATGCCGACTTTCTTGCCGTCCAGCTCCTTGGGCGACTTGATCGGCGACGCGGTCTTGACCCCGAGAATCCAGCCCGACCACTCGTCACCGCTTCCCCCGACGATCTTCACGAGCACGCCGCGCTTCCGGGACGTCGCCACGAGGGGCACCGCGACCGTGCCCAGATCCGCCGAGTTCGCCGCGATGGCCTCGAAGGTCTCGCCGCCGCCGCGGTAGATCGTGATCTCCGGGCGGAGCCCTTCCTTCTCGAACAGGCCCTTCTCCTTCGCGACGATGGCGAGGATGGTGGGGAAGTACGTCTTGGTGGGGCAGCCGATGCGGATGGTGTCCTGAGCAGCGGCGCCGGCGGGAAACGAGACCAGCGCGCCGAAGGCCAGCACGAGCGCCAGCCGAGCCATGAGCCTCGTGGACATGGAATCCTCCTGGGGGTTCGTGTGCCGGCGGCCATGGTAGCACGGGCGGCACACCGTACCCTCAGGGGGTCGTCAGGGCTTCCGCGCCCGGATGTTCACGCCCTCCGTCTCGTACTTGTCGGCCTTCCGCTGGCCGCTGGCCCCGGCAAACGGCAGGCCGCGCCACGTCACCTCGACGTCCTCGAATCCCGCGCGGGCAATCTTCACGAGGAGCTCTCCTTCCAGGAGAGCGCCCCCGATTCAGGCCGTCCAGATCGCGATGTCCTCGCGCACCGCGGGCGGGATGTCACGGTGTACCACCACGTCGGAGATCTGCAGCCGGCCTCCCGGCTTGAGCGCCCGGAACGCCTCGGTCAGCGCCTTGTCCTTGTCGGCCACGAGGTTGATCACACCGTTGGAGATCACGAGGTCGGCGACGCCGTCGGGGAGCGGAAGGCTCTCCGCGAGGCCCTCGACGTACTCGACCTGACGAAGTCCCGTGAGCGCGACGTGCAGGTGGCCGAGGGCGAGCATCGCGGGCGTCATGTCGACGGCGAGCACGAGGCCCGTGGGGCCCACGTGGCGGGCGGCCAGGAAGGTATCCGTCCCGCTGCCCGCGCCGATGTCCACCACCGTGTCCCCGGGGAGCGGAAGTCCCATGGCGAGCGGATTCCCCACCCCGGCGAAGGACGCGGTGATCGTGGGCGGCAGCTCAGCCAGGTCCGCCCACCGGTAGCCGAGCCGCTCGGCCGCGTAGTCGGGCCCGATATGGAAGTGATAGCCCTTCTTCGGCTCGGTAGCGACCTGACTGTAGACCTTTCGAATCTCGAGACGTAAAGCCTGCGCGTCCAGCGGCATGGCGCCTCCTTGTGGGGTCACTGCGTGGGTGAGGAGTGGATCGAACCGCTGGGGGAATGGTCGCGTGACGGGCGGGGCTCTCGCTCAGGGGAAACTCGAGTAGAACATAGGGAGCCGGCGGCTCAGGCCCCCTCAGGTGCGGGCGATCAGGCGCCGGCGAGATCCTGGCGCATCTGCATCCAGGTCGCCTGCGGCTCGGACCAGAGGCGCCCGCTGCTCAGGCCGCCGTCGATCACGAGGTCGTGGCCATTGATGAAGGTGGCCTCGTCACTGGCCAGGAACACCGCGGCGTGCGCGATGTCCTGGGGGAGCCCGGCCCGCGGGATGGGCTGAAGGCGAGCGAAGGCCACTTCACTTTGCCCAGTGGATTGCGGTCGCCTCGGCGGGGAGGCCCAGGCGCCTGGCCGGAGATGCCGGAGGCGAGAAGCCGGCCCGGATGCCGGCGATGCTCCCCGTGTTGATGATGCGGCCGCCGCCCCGCCGCCGCATGCTCGGCGCTGCGTGACGCTCCCCCTCCTCGGCGCGCCGGCCGGCGATCACGACCCGGGCGCCCTCCTCGACGAACCGCTCCGCGGTCCGCTGGCCGATGCCGCTCGTCCCTCCCGCCACGATGGTGACCTTCCCGTCCAGCCGTCCCATGCCCGCCTCCCCCGTTCGGCGTATAGTGTCACGGCCAGGAGGCCCATGCATGCCACGAGCGTCCCAGCTCCCCAGCCGGCTCCATCACACCGCCTACACCACCCGGGACATGGAGAAGACTCGCCGATTCTACGAAGGGGTGATCGGGCTTCCCCTCATCGCGACATGGAGCGAATCCGACCGGCTGTTCGGCAAGATCCGCACGTATTGCCACTGCTTCTTCGGCCTCGCGGACGGCGGCGCGTTGGCGTTCTTCCAGTTCGCGGACAAGCGAGACGAGCGGAAGTTCAGCCCCTCGATTCCCGCGACGCCGTTTCACCACATCGCCCTCAAGGTGAGCAAGGCGACGCAGCGGGCGATCGAACGGCGCATCAAGGCCGCCGGCCTGGGCGATCCCGACACCTTCGTGCTGGAACACGGGTACTGCCGCTCCCTCTACGTCAAGGACCCGAACGACCTCCTGCTCGAATTCACCCTCGACGCGCCCAATGCCGGTCGGATCGCGAAGGCGCGCAAGGCCGATGCGCGCGCCACCCTGGTCCGCTGGCTCGGGGGCGATCACGCGTCCAACAACGTATACCGATGAGGCGCTCGAGAGGATGAGCACGCCCGGGCCGCCCGACGACTTCCAGCGAGGATACTCGTCCCGCCTGCTGGACGTCCTGATCCGCGCGGGCTTCATCGCCGTCCTGGCCGCGCTGTGCTACACCGTCTTCGCGCCCTTCCTGACCCTGATGGTCTGGGCGGTCATCCTCGCCGTCACGCTCTATCCGCTGCACCGTTGGCTCGCGAGGCGGGTCGGCGGGCGCCAGGGCCTGGCCGCGACCGTCCTCGTCATCGCGGGCTGTGTCCTCATCATCGCGCCCACCGCCTTGCTGCTGAATTCGTTCGGGAGCTCGCTCAACGACTTCGTTCACGCGGTGAAGGACAACACCCTGGTCGTCCCGCCTCCGGGGGAGCGCGTCAAGGACTGGCCGATCGTCGGCGAGAAGTTGTACACCTACTGGTCCCGCGCCCATTCCGACCTGCCGGCTCTCGTCGAAAGCATGCAGCCGAAGATCGGCGAGCTGGCCCGGAAGGCGCTCGGCATCGTCGCGGGGATCGGCGTGGGGTTGCTGCAATTCCTCGCGTCGTTCATCATCGCCGGCATCCTGATGGCGTACGGCGAGGCGGGGGCGCGAGGAAGCCGTGCGATCTTCGAGCGCATCGCCGGGGTCGACCGGGGCGACGCCTTTGCCCGGCTCTCCACCGCGACGATTCGGGCCGTCGCGCAGGGCGTGATCGGCATCGCCTTCGTTCAGGCGATCCTCGTCGGCGTGGCCCTCCTCGTCGCCCACGTTCCGTGGGCCGGGGTCCTGGCCGCCATCACGCTGGTGCTGAGCATCGCGCAGGTGCCGGCGCTGATCGTCACCCTCCCGGCCATCGTCTACATCTGGTCGAGCGGCGACTACGGCACCGGCCTCGCCATCGTCTACACGATCGCCTTGCTGGTGGCGGGAATGGCCGACAACGTCTTGAAGCCGTTGATGCTGGGACGGGGCGTCGACGCCCCCATGCCGGTGGTCCTGCTCGGGGCGCTCGGCGGCATGGCGGCTGCGGGCATACTGGGCATGTTCGTCGGCGCCACGCTCCTGGCCCTCGGGTATCAGATCTTCATGAGCTGGGTCGCGACGAACCCGGAGCGGACGTGAGACGCGCGATCTGGTACGGCGTCACGCGAATCCTGCCGATCGGGCTCGCGCTTCTGCTAGCCGCGCCCCCGCTGCCACGCGCCCAGCAGTCCGGCGCCGACGCGCCCCCCTTCACACACGAGCAGCTGGAGCAGATCGTCGCGCCCATCGCGCTCTATCCAGATCCCCTGGTGGCGCATATCATGATGGCCTCCACCTACCCCCTCGAGGTCATCCAGGCGGCACGGTTCGCCAAAGCCCATCCGAGCCTCAAGGACACCGCCCTCAACGACGAGCTGAAGAAGTACACCTGGGACGACAGCGTCAAGGCCCTGGTCGGCTTCCCCCAGGTCCTGGAGATGATGGACAAGCAGCTCGAGTGGATGCAGAAGCTCGGGGATGCCGTGCTCGCTCAGCAGAAGGAGACGATGGACGCGATCCAGCGCCTGCGGGCGAAGGCCCAGTCGGCCGGGAACTTGAAGTCCACCGAACATCAGAACGTGATCGTGCAGGGCTCGCCGCCGGCAGCGCAGACCATCATCATCGAACCGGCGAGTCCTGACGTGATCTACGTGCCCACCTACGATCCCACCGTCGTCTACGGCCCCTGGCCCTACCCGGCGTATCCCCCGTATTACTACTACCCGCCCTATTACCCGTACTACGGGCTCGGCTACGCCGCACTCTGGTTCGGCGCCGGGATGCTGGTCGGCGGGGCGATCTGGGGCAACTGCAACTGGGGCGGCGGCAACATCGACGTCGAGGTGGACCACCACAACAACTTCAACCGCAACGTCAACCGCGGGGACAGGGTCAACCCCCTCAGCGGCGATCGGGGCAGCGGAGCGCGCGGCGACCGCGGGTCGTGGCAGCACAACCCCGAGCACCGGAAGGGCGCGCAGTATCGCGATCGCGCGACCCAGCAAAAATTCAATCGAGCGGGTGACAGCGCCCGGGTCGCGTCGCGGGAGTCCTTCCGCGGACGGGCGGAGCAGGGCCGAGGGGAGCTGGGTCGTGGTGGGCAGGGCGCCGGACAGCGCGGCGGTGGGCTCGGTCAGGACGGGCCGCGTCCCTCGCGAGGGGGGGACCGCGGGACGGGCTCAGGCATCGGCGGGCAGGGCGGCGCCTCCGGAGGCCGAGCGTTCGAAGGCGTGGGACAAGGGCAAAGCCAGCGTTCCTTCAGCGAGCGGGGCCAGTCCTCGCGCGGGGGAAGCTCCGGCGGCGGAAGCTTCAGCGGCGGGGGGAGCCGCGGAGGCAGCGTCTCCGGCGGCGGAGCGAGCCGTGGTGGTGGCGGGTTCTCCGGCGGCGGGGGACGCGGAGGGGGCGGGGGGCGGCGATGAAAAGACTGGGCATCGCGCTCGTACTCGTTCTCGGTCTTCAGGCCTCCGCGTCCGCCGCGGCGGCGCCGAAAGGCTTTCCCTCTCTGGACGAGGCCGTCCGTGCGCTCATTGCTGCGCTCCGCGGGGCGGACCGAACGGTGCTCGTCGAGATTCTCGGGCCACGGGGAGGCCCCCTGGTCTGGTCGGGCGACGAGGTCGCCGACCGCGCGGCGTTTCAACGCTTCACCGCGGCCTACGACCGCGCCCACCGCCTCGAAGGCGGTGGTGGAAAGGTCGTCCTCTATGTGGGCGACGATGACTTCCCCTTCCCCATCCCGTTGGTGCCGGATGGTCCTCAGTGGTACTGGGATACCGACGCGGGCGACGAGGAGCTGCTGAGCCGCCGGATCGGGCAGAACGAGCTCGCGGTGATCCAGGTCTGCCAGGCCTATGTCGACGCCCAGCGCGAGTACGCGTCGCGAGGCAAGGGCCTTCTCGAATACGCTCAGCGGCTGGAGAGCTCCAAGGGGAAGCGCGACGGCCTCTACTGGGAGACGCGACCGGGCGAGCCGGAGAGTCCGCTCGGAGCGCTCGTGGCCAGGGCCAGGATTGCCGGCTATCCGCTTCCCCCGCGCGGCCGCTCCGTCCCCTATCATGGGTACCTCTATCGCATCCTCGTCGCGCAAGGACCCGACGCGCCCGGCGGCGCGTACGACTACGTGGTGCGGGGGCACATGATCGGCGGCTTCGCCCTGGTCGCGTATCCCGCCCAGTACGGCGTCTCGGGTATCATGACGTTCATCGTCAGCCATGACGGCGTCGTGTACCAGAAAGATCTCGGCCGGAAGACCGCACAGCTGACGAACGCGATGAAGACCTACAATCCCGATTCGACGTGGATGAAGGCCGAGACGGTGCCGGGCGCGCGATGAACGCCGTGCTACGCTTTCCTCCCTCGAACATGACGCGTTGGCTCGGTCACGTCCTGACGCGATGCCTACCGATCGGCCTCGCGGTCGTGCTCGCCGTCCCGTCGCTGCCTCGCGCCCAGCAACCGGGGGCGAGCGCGCTTCGCTTCCCGCCCGGGCAGCTCGAGCAGCTCGCCGCCCCGATCGCGCTCTATCCGGACGCGCTGCTGGCCCACATCATGATGGCGTCCACCTATCCGCTCGAGGTGGTGCAGGCCGCGCGGTTCGCCAAGGCCAATCCGAGCCTGCGCGATGCAGACCTCGACGACGAGCTCACGAAGTACGACTGGGACGACAGCGTCAAGGCGCTCGTCCGCTTCCCCCAGGTCCTCGGGATGATGGACAAGGAGCTCGAGTGGACCCAACGGCTCGGCGATGCCGTCCTCGCGCAGCAGAAGGACGTGCTCGCCGCGATCCAGCGCCTGCGGGCGCGGGCGCTCAGAGCCGGCACGCTGAAGTCGAACGACCAGCAGAAGGTGATCGTCGAGGGCGCCCCGTCGCAGACCGTCATCAGGATCGAGCCGGTGAATCCCGAGATCGTCTATGTGCCGACCTACGACCCCAATGTCGTGTTCGGCGAGTGGCCGTATCCGGCGTACCCGCCGTACGCCTACTACCCGCCCTACTCCGTGATTGGCTATCCCGAGCTCACGTTCGGCTTCGGGATGCTGGTAGGTGGCGCGATCTGGGGTGGGTGCAACTGGCGCCTCGGCCACATCTTCGTCCGTGTCGACCACCACGACCACTTCCACCGTCACGTGAGCCGCGGCGTCAAGGTCAACCCACTCCTCGTCGATCGGCGGAGCATGCCGCCCGGCCGCGCCCTGTGGCAGCACAATCCCGAACACCGGAACGCCGTGCCGGGCCGCGACGTGGCCATCCAGCCGAAGGAGGACCGACCCCGCGGCGGAGGCACGACGGCCTCGCGTGAGCTCCTCCGAGGCCACGACGGCGGAGCCGGCATGACCGCCGGCGGCGGGAGTCGAGGCTTCGACGGCAAGGGGCCGGGCGACGGTCAGCGTCCCTTCAGCGGAGGCAACGGCAGCGCCGGCACCTTCCCCAGCGGGGGGGATGTGGGGGTCACCACCTTCCCCAGCGGCGGCACGATCAGCGCCAGCACGTTCCCCAGCGGCAACACCATCAGCGCCAGCACCTTCCCCAGCAGGAATGGCAGCATCAGCACGTTCCCCGGTGGCAACTTCAACGGGAACATCTTCCCGGGCACCGGCTTCTCCAGTGGCCTGCGTGGTGGGGGCTGGGGCCGACGGTAACGTCGCGCGAGGGGTTCGCCATCACGCCCGACGAGATCGTGCGGCAGGCCTTCGAGCTGTTTCGCGCCGACGCGGACGCGCCGCCGCCCTTGAGCCTCCGCGGCGGATGTGCGGTGGACGGATATGACGAGGCCGAGCCCTTCGACCCCGTGCGCGATGAGGCGACCGACGCCTATCTCGAGGGCTTTGCCTTCTGGGGGCTCGGCTACCTCGACGCGCAGTCGTGGCGCCACTACCTTCCGCGACTCATCGACTACACCTTCCGCCGTCCGGACGATCCGCGGATGGCGGTGGAAGCTCTGGTTCGGTCACTCCGGCCGCCCGATCGCTACCCGCCGCGCCTCGCCACGCTGACGAGGCAGCAGGAAGCGATCGTCGCCGCCTTCCTCGAGCGACTCGCGCTCGGTGAAGGCTTCGCCCACGTGCAGGAGGATGCGCAGCAGGCGCTGGAGGAGTGGTGGCTGCCCGGGGCGCGCCACCGGCACCGCTCCCAGGGAGACACGGCGGCCCGGCGAGCCGAGCCCGTACCCTGGAAACGCCTCGAACGGCCGCGCTATCGCCTGACACTTCCCCAGGACTTCGCGAGCAGTGGCGCGCGCCACATCCCCGAGGAGTCCCGAACGGTGGAGGTGTGGGGCGGTACCCTCTGCGGCGAGGTGCCCGCCGTGGTTGCCGTCAATCTCACGCCCCTGGGCGATCGCCATCTCCGCCACATCGTGGAGCGGGCCGCCGCGGGTCTTCGCGCCGCGAGCGTGGAGCGCCGCCCGTGTGACGTGCCCGGGGCCGCGCGGTCCGAACGCCGCGACGGTCTCACGCGCGGTGACAGTCCCGTCGAGCCCGAGCGCATCACGATCGTCGCGGCGGCTTTCAAGGAGGAGGCGATTCTGCTCACGGTTCGGAGCTGGCCGCGCGACGACGTCGAGGCCGCGATGGAGCGCATCGTCGCGGCCTTCGAGATCGTCGCGGATCGCTGAGGCGATCGGGATGCGGCTTTCTTCCGGGCTCGAGATGATCGACGATCGCGCGGGAGACGGCAAGGCGGCCGAGCGCGGCGATCGCGTCGTGTACAACGTCAGGATCTTTCTCAATCGCGGCGACGAGGTGCCGCTCAACGAGACGCAGGCGCAAGCCCTGCCTCAGCGCATGCTCAGGCAGGCCGATGGTCGCGTCTTCGTCGACCACACGATCGTGCTAGGGTCGCGGGAGGCGGTGGCGGGAATCGAACGAGCCCTCGTCGGGATGAAGCGTGGGGGATACCGAAAGGTACGGGTTGGCCCTCACCTGGCGTATCGAGAGAAGGGTATCCCGGGCTTGATTCCCCCCGACGCGGTGCTCGTTGTCGAGATCTGGATGCGGGAGGTCAAGCCAGCCTCTTGATGAGGCCACGTCGTTGGACCAAGGTCCTATTGCCCGTCCCTGAGGGACGCGCGTTCATGTCACAGGTCGATGGCGCGCAGCCCGCGACCTCAGGGAGAAAGACATCATGGGGCTTCTCGACGAATTGCTCGGCGGTGTGCTGGGTGCGGGCGCCGGACAGCAGCAGGCGGGATGGCGTCCGGCTCAGGGCGCGGCCCCGGCCGGCGCCGGCGGGGCCAGCATCATGATGGCGCTGCTGCCGGTGGTGCTCTCGATGCTCGCGAGTCGGGGCGGCGCGGGGCGGGCCGGAGGTGGCCTCGGCGATATCCTTGGCCAGGTGCTCGGTGGCGGCGCGGGATCGGGGGCCGGCGCCGCGGCGGGGGCCGCCGTGTCGGGGGCCGGCGGCGGCCTGGGCGCGCTGCTCGAGCAGATGCAGCGCTCAGGCTTCGGGGACCAGGCGCGGTCCTGGGTGGGTAAGGGCCAGAACATGTCGATCTCACCCGATGCTATCGGCCAGATCTTCGGCCAGGGCGGCCTCGACGAGATCGCGCGCCACGCGAACCTCACCCCGGAGCAGACCTCCGAGGGCCTGTCGCAGCTCCTCCCCGAAGTCGTCGATCGCGTCACGCCCGGCGGGCAGGAGCCCGACTTCGACCAGCTCGCCCGGAGCGTCGACGATCTCCGTGGACGGCTGAGCGCGTGATCGACGACCGCTAGGGCGTCGCGGCGGATTGGGATCCTGCCGCGCGGAGGCGGCCCGTCTCGGGTCGATCCACCTCGCCGGTGGTGGGGTCCACCGCCACCCCGTACGCCTCGCGCGCCGCTTTCGCGCTGACGTATCCCAGGAACACGTCGCGCGCGACCGCCTCGGGGTCCCGCGTGAGCGGATCGCCGTAGCCGCCGCTCCCGGAGACGCGCATGCTGACGAGATCGCCCTGGACGAGCGGGTGGATCGCCTTCGAGTGCAGGGTCTGCGCGCCCGCCGTCCCGGGGTTCAGGATCGTCGCGCCTCGCGCGCCCGGGCGACCATCGCACAGGCCCGGAGGATCGAAGCGATGGCGGTCCGTCAGATTGGACAGTGATCCGCTCGTGCCGAGGAAGCGAATGTCCTTGCGGAGGCCGCAGCTGCCGCGGAAGCGTCCCGGGCCGGCGGAGTCGGTGGTCAGCTCGAGCCGCTCGACCAGGATGGGATAGTTGCTCTCGTTGACCTCGACCGGAATGTTCTCGAGATTGAACGACCCGCACACCGCCTCGGCGCCGTCCTTGCTGGGCCGGGCTCCCATTCCCCCCACCGCGATGTCGTAGTACACGAAGCGCTTCCCCCGGCGCGGGTCCATGCCTTCGAAGATCGGGTTGGCCCAGTGCGAGGAAGCGGCGATGACCCGGTCCGGCGCCGGCTGGGCGAGGGCGGCGAGGATCACGTCCACGATGCGCTGCTGCATGACGGCCCGGCCGCCCGCCGCCGCCGGCGGACGCGGATTGAACAGCGAGCCCTCGGGCGCCCGCGCGCGGATCGGCCGCATGGTACCCGCGTTCTGCGGGATCGACTGCTGGACCAGCACCGACTTCACGGCGTGCCAGGTGTAGGACAGCGTGTAGTTGAAGGCGCTGTTCATCCCGGACCGTGTCTGCGGGCTCGACCCCTCGAAGTCGACGGTGATCTCATCGCCCTCGACGATCACGGTGGCGAAGACGCGCAGGGGGTCCGTGCCCCGCCCGCAGTCGTCGTAGAAGTCCTCCGCCGCGTAGCGCCCGGACCGCAGCTCACGGATGGCCGCCCGCATCTCGCGCTCCGAGTGGGCCAGGATGTCGTCCCAGGCGGCGAGCACGGTGTCGGTACCGTAGCGATCGAACAGATCGAGCAGCCGCATCTCGCCGACCCGCGCGGCATTGCGCATCGCCTTGAGGTCGCCCTCGACGATGTCGGGCACGCGCACGTTGCCGGTGATGAGCCGCATCACCTCACGGTTCAGCTCGCCGCCGCGCCAGAGCTTCGTGGGCAGGACACGGATGCCTTCCTGGTAGAACTCCGTCACACCCTCCACCGCCTGGGAGCCGGCCTGGGCGCCGCCGACGTCGACCTGATGGGCGCAATCGACCACGAACCCCACGAGCCGTCCCCCATGGAAGACCGGGGCGGTGATGAAGAAGTCGGGGAGATGGCCCGAGCCCATGTACAGATCGTTGAGGATCACCGCATCGCCGGGCTCGAGCGAGCCCGCCGGGTACTCCCGCATGACGTGACGCACGATCGACGGCATCGCGCCGAGGTGACCGGGGCTGAAGTCGCCCTGCGCCACCATCTCGCCCCGCGCGTTGAAGAGGGCGGCGGAGAAGTCGCGCCCCTCGCGCACCGCCTGGGAATAGGCGGTCTGCTTGAGCGCGGTGCCCGATTCATCGGCGATCGACTGGAGCGCCGCCCACACCACGCCGCGCGTGATCGGATCCACACGCCGCTCCGTCATCGTCATTCTTCAGCCGTCCTTTCCGACGTCCACGAGGAGGTTGCCGTGTCCATCGACCGTGGCGCGGTCCCCGGGGAGGAGGATCACGGTGGTCTCGCGCTCCTCGATCACCGCCGGGCCCGCGAGGCTGGCGCCGGAGCCGAGCCGATAGCGATCGTAGACGGGACAGTCCACGAAGCCGCCCCCCTCCGGGACATAGATTGGCCGAACGCTCTTGCGGGCGTCCGCCGCTTCCACCGTCGTGATCGTGGGCAAGCCGACCTCTATCGCCGGGACCACGCAGGTGATCTCGAGCTTCCAGTTCGTCGCCTCGAGCGGCATCCCCGGCGCTTCGGCGTAACCGTAGCGCCCGGCGTAGGTCTCGGCATGCGCGCGCTCGATCGCCTCCAGCGTGTCCGGGCCCAGCCGCCCCGCGGGAATCTCCACGGTCAGCTCGTGGCCCTGCCCCGCGTAGCGGACCTCGGCCAGGCGCCGCGTCCGCCACTCGCCGCGCAATCCGGTCGCACGGATCTGGCCGGCGCCTTCCGCCTCCATGGCGTCAAAGAGCTCGTTGACCTCGTCCCACGGTGCGTCGCTCAGCGACACCACGCGCGTCCGCGCCAGATCGAAGCGCGCGTCGGCGATGAGCAGGCCCAGCGCGGAGGCCACGCCCGCCGCGAACGGGACGATGACCCGCGCGATCCCGAGGCTGCGGGCGAGGCGCGCGCCGTGAATCGGTCCCGCGCCGCCGAAGGTCACGCAGGCGAGGTTGCGGGGATCCTTGCCCCGCCCGATGGAGACCATGCGGATCGCGCCTTCCATCGCTAGCGTCACGAGCTGATGGATGCCCCAGGCCGCATCGGTGACCGAGATGCCGAGCGGCTTCGCCACGTGAGCCTCGACCGCGGCCGCCGCGGCCGCCACGTCGAGCCGCCGGGCGCCGCCGAGGAAGAAGCCCGCGTCGAGGTACCCGAGGAGCAAGTTGGCGTCGGTCACCGTCGGCTCTCGACCGCCGAGCCCGTAGCAGGCGGGGCCCGGATTGGCCCCCGCGCTGTCCGGCCCGACGCGGAGGATGCCCCGCTCGATGCGCGCCCGGCTGCCGCCGCCCGCGCCGATCTCGACGAGGTCCACGCTCGGCACCTGCACGGGCAGGCCGCTGCCGCGCCGCATCCCGATCATGTCGACCTCGAGCTGGTCCGTGCCCACCGGCGCGCCGTTCTCGATCAGGCAGGCCTTGGCGGTGGTCCCGCCCATGTCGAAGGCGATGAGATCGGGATGACCCGCGAGCCGGCCGACATGCGCGGCGAGGATGGCCCCCGCGGCCGGGCCGGAGTCGAGTGAGCGCACGGGAAACGCGGCCGCGGTCTCGGCGGTTGCGATGCCTCCGTTGTTCAGCATCACGTAGAGGCGCCGCGTGAAGCCGCGCGCGCCCAGCCGCCCGGTGAGCGCCTGGAGATAGCCGGCGAAGCGGGGCGTGATGTAGGCGTTCACCACCGTCGTGTTGGTGCGCTCGTATTCTCGGTACTGGGGCGACACATCGGACGACAGGACGACCGGCAGGCCGGGGGCGATCTCCGCGGCCAGCGTGCGCAGCGCCCGCTCGTGCGCGGGATTCGCGTAGGCGTGGAGCAGCGTGACCGCGAGCGCCTCCGCCCCGCCGTCGCGGCACGCGGTCAGCGCGGCGCGTGCCTCGGCCGGGTCGAGCGGCCGATGCACCTGCCCGTCGGCGAGGAGACGCTCGGTCACCTCGAGGATCTGGTTGCGCGGGATCAGCGGCGGGTGCTTGTCGACGAAGAAGTCGTTGAGGTTGTACCGGAACTGGCGCTGGATCTCGAGCAGATCGCGGAAACCCCGCGTGGTGATCAGGAAGGTGCGGGCGCCCTTTCGCTCGATCACCAGGTTGGCCCCGAGGGTGGTGCCGTGGACGGCCTGCTCCACGTCGGCCAGGCTCACCCCGGCCGCGGCGAGCAGCGCGGCGAGACCGCGCATCACGCCCTCGGCGGGATCGGCCGGAGTTGTGAGCTCCTTGCCCACGAGGACCGCGCCGGTCGCCGTGTTCTGAAGAACGAAGTCGGTGAAGGTCCCGCCGATGTCGAAGCCGAGCCGCCAGGCAGGCGTGGTCAGAGCCGCTCCCTCGTCGTGCGACGTCCCTGGAGAGTACTACATGGAGGCCGCTCCCACGATGAGAAGCACCCCGGCCCCGATGGTGACCGCTCTGGCCAGGAGGATCGCGGTCAGACCCGCGCCGACATCGCGAGCGCCCACCCGCAGGGGAAGCGCCGCGATGCCGGCCAGGTCCACGGCAGCATCGCGACCCACATGCCGAGGAAGGACGCGGCGGAGGCCGGCCCCACGTGCCCGTGCATGCTCATCGCGCGCCGTACATATCGTGGTGGCGCCACCAGATGCCGCCCGTCTCGTTGCGCCCCCTGGGGGCCCGGTCCAGCCACTGATACATGCCCCAGAGCCCGTCCAGCCCCCGCGCATAGGCGGAGTACGTGTGGTAGACGACGCCGTCCTCGAGGGCGAACGTGCTCACGCCCGGGCGTTCGCGCGTGTACGTGGCCACGTCCGTCCCGGTCATGGCCGCAAAGCTGACGGGTCCTTCACCCGGCTGGGGGCGCCACTCGGGCTCGCGGCGGAAGTTGTACTCGATGCCGCGCTGTTGCTGTTCCGGGGTGAACCCGACGCTGAAATCGGGATTGAAGTCGCCGGGGGCCGAGGAGGCCCAGGGAAACTCCCAGCCCATCCGCCGCTTGAACGCCTGCAGCTTGGCCAGGGGCGCCCGCGATATGGCCCACAGCATCACATCGTGATGGGCCAGGTGCATGAAGAACCCGTTGAAGCCGTCGGCGATCGCCGAGCAGGACGGGCAGCCGGCGGCGTAGTCGGGCCCGAACATGAAGTGGTAGACGAGGAGCTGCGAGCGCCCCTTGAAGAGCTCGGTCAGCGAGACGCTGCCCTCGTCGGTGTCGAAGCGGTAGCTCTTCTCGACGCGGACCCACGGCAGCTCCTGCCGTCGCCGTGCGAGCTCGTCGCTGCGTCGCGTGAGGTCCTTCTCCGCCTCGAGCAGCGCGAGCCGCGCATCCAGCCATTCCTTGCGAGTTCCCGTCTTGTGCGTGGTCATGGTGTGTGTCCTCCCTGGGATACACTTAGCCCTGGGTTTCCACGCCATGGGAGTGACAAGTGTGACGGGATTTCGATGGATTCGCTGATCACGGCCGCGGCACGGGCGCTCGCCGCCGGCGATCCCCTCGGCGCCCTGAACCGGGTTGCCCTGCGCGACGACCCACCCGCGCTGGCCCTTCGCGGCATCGCGATGGCGCAGCTCGGCGATCTGGCCCGGGCCAAGTCGCTTCTTCGGCGCGCCGGACGGGCCTTCGGCGCGAGGGAGCCGATGGCGCGGGCGAGGTGCGTGGTCGCTGAAGCCGAGATCGCGCTGGCCTCACGCGATCTCGGCTGGCCGGCGAAGGCCCTGGACGGGGCGCGGGCGACGCTCGAGGAGCATGGCGACCGGGCGAATGCCGCCTACGCGCGCTACCTCGAAGTCAGGCGCTTGCTCCTGATCGGCCGGCTCGACGAGGCCGAGCGCATGCTCGCCCAGCTCGACCCTTCGGCGCTTCCCCCGGTGCCCCGAGCGGTTCACGAGCTGGTGGCGGCGGGGATCGCGATGCGACGCCTCCGGACCAAGGCGGCGCGCGCCGCACTCACGCGGGCCGCGGGCGCCGCCATCGAGGCGGGCATCCCGGCGCTGACCGTGGAAGTCGAGCGCGCATCCGCCGTGATGGACACGCCCGCGGCGCGGCTGATCACCCGTGGCGAGGAGCGGGTCCTCCTGCTCGACGAGATCGAGCGGGTGATGGCGTCGAGGGTGCTGGTCGTGGATGCGTGCCGCCACGTCGTGCGTCTCGCCGGCGCGGCGGTCCCGCTCGCCCGGCGTCCGGTGCTCTTCACGCTCGCCCGCGCCCTCGCCGAGGCGTGGCCCGGCGACGTCGCGCGCGACACGCTCGTGGCGCGAGCCTTCGGGGCGAAGCGCGCCGACGACTCGTATCGCGCACGCCTGCGAGTCGAGATCGCGCGACTCCGGACGATGCTCCGGCGGCTGGCCCGCGTGACCGCGACCGCGCGAGGGTTCGCGCTGGCGCCGCGCCGCGCGGCCGAGGTCCTCGTGCTCGCGCCGCCGGTCGACGGCGAGCACGCGTCGGTGCTGGCCCTGCTTGCCGATGGCGAAGCGTGGTCGAGCTCGGCCCTGGCCCTCGCGCTGGGCGCCAGCCAGCGCACCGTCCAGCGGGCGTTGGACGCGCTCGCCACCGGGGACAAGGCCCACTCGTATGGTCGGGGGCGCGCGCGTCGCTGGATGACGCCACCTGCGCCGGGTTTCGCGACGACCTTGTTACTCCCCGCCCCCCTCCCGAGCGGCTAGGATGGGCCCATGAACCCATCCAAGGCCGAGATCGTCCGGGAGTACGGCCCGTTTCCCGACGTCGCGCACGTCCACGGCGTCACGTATGACGGGCAGCACGTCTGGTTCGCGAGTGGTGACAAGCTCATCGTCCTCGATCCGGTGAGCGGGAAGACACTGCGCTCGATCGAGGTGACCTCGCACGCCGGCACCGCCTTCGACGGCCGGTATCTCTACCAGATCGCCGAGAGTCGCATCCAGAAGATCGATCCTCGGTCGGGCCGCGTGGTCGCCACAATTCCGGCGCCCGGTGGTGGAGGCGATTCCGGCCTCGCGTGGGGCGAGGGGACGCTCTGGGTTGGGCACTACCGTGAGCGGAAGATCTACCAGGTCGATCCCCAGACCGGGGCGATCCTCCGGACCATCGAGTCCAACCGCTTCGTCACCGGGGTGACCTGGGTCGACGGCGAGCTCTGGCACGGCACGTGGGAAGGCGAGCAGAGCGATGTCAGGCGCATCGACCCGCAGACGGGAGAGGTCATCGAACAGCTCGAGATGCCGCCGGGCGCGGGCGTGTCCGGCCTCGAGTCCGACGGCCGAGATCAGTTCTTCTGCGGCGGGGGCGCCAGCGGCAAGGTGCGCGCCGTGCGCCGGCCCAAGCGAGGCCCCGCGAAGACATCTTGATGAGCGGGACGGACCGCCCCGCCTCGAGGGCGGCGGCGGGGGCCGCAACGCTCAGGCGCCCTTCCCCGCGCACTCGGCAAGCCACCGCTCGTTTGCGTCCGTGACGACCTTTCGGGCGCGCGCAATATCGTACGGGCGCTCCTCGAGCGTCTCGGGGTCCCAGTCGCTTCGGGGCGTGCCGAAGAAATCGCCGCCATAGACATGGATGGCGCCGGTGAAGATCCGGAGCGGGTTCTGCACCGCGTGGATGATCGCGGGCCCGAGGAGCGTGACATCGCCCGTCTCTAGCTGCTTTCCGCCCGCGATCTGCAACCTCTCGGCGGTCCGACGGTAAAACGTGTTGTCCTCGCGGCCCCCGTAGAGCCCGATCAGCGCCCACATGCGATGGTCATGCGGGTAGACCGCCATGCCCGGCGTCCAGACGATGTTCAGGATGGTGAGGTCGCGGTCGTGATGAAGTGGCGTGATCTGGGCCTGGCGGGGTGTCCCGAGAGCCGCCTCGACATCGGAAGGATTCGCGACGACCCGCTCCAGGACCTCCCGCATTGCGAGCTCGGGTGAACGCTCCGCCAGCGCGGCCCGACAATCGGCGATGAAGTGATCGAGGTTGAGCATGGGTGGCCCCCCTTTCGCTCCGACCATAGGGCCCGATCGAGATGCTTGTCCAATGCATAGGATTGCCGTTAAGTTATGCCCCGGGGGCAATCCAAGCGCATGGAGCTCCGCCACCTCCGGTACTTCATCGCGGTCGCCGAGGCCGGCGCCTTCTCGCGGGCCGCGTCGCGACTTCGCATCACCCAGCCCGCGCTGTGGCGGCAGGTCCACGATCTCGAGGCAGAGCTGGGCGTGCGGCTCTTCGAGCGGGCCGGACGCGGGATCCGGCTCACGAGCGCGGGAGAAGGCCTCGTGCATCGGAGTCGCGAGCTCCTCGACGGGGTGGGCCAGCTATCCGAGCACGCGCAGGCGATCCGGAGCGGCGACGTCGGGACTCTGCGTGTCGGAGGCTCGCCGCAGGTGATCCAGAGCGTGCTCGCGCCGTTCCTCGCCCGGTACCTGAAGTCACGCCCTGGCGTTGACGTCCACCTCGTCGAGGAGGGCGGAGTTCGCACCGCAGGCCTCGTCGAGCGGGGGGAAGTCCACCTCGCCTTGGCCCTCCGGCGAGGCGACGATCACCTCGACGGGCGCCTGTTGTTCCCGGTACGGGCCCTCGCCGCCGTGGCGCCCGGCCACCCGCTGGCCCGCCGGCGCACCATCGAAGTCGCCGATCTTCAGCGCGAGCGCCTGCTCCTGCTGCGGCAAGGATTCGGCACGCGGGAGATGTTCGACGGCGCGTGCCGCATTGCCCACGTGCACCCCCGAGTCGTCCTCGAAGCCGGTGATCCTCAATCCATGCTGGCGCTGGCCGAGACCGGACTCGGGGTGGCCATCGTGCCGTCCACCGTCCGGCTCAACGACCGAAGAGTCCGCGCGGTGCCGATCCTCCACGCGGGCGCTTCACTCGGGATGTGGGGCTGGGTCGTCTGGGACCCCCGCCGATTCCTCACCGCGCATGCACGCAGCTTCATCGACGGGTTGGCGGACCACACCAGGCGCATCTACCCCGGGCGCGAGTTCGAGCGGCGCGCACCGCCCGTGCCGCGACCCATCTCGGCGCAGGCTGCGACACGATGACCCTGGCCCACGGCACGGCCCGGCTGGAGTCGGCTCGCCTCGTGCTGCGACGTGTAGCGCCCGACGACCAGCCGTTCTTCACTCGCATCCATGCCCTCCCCGAGGGCGCGGAGAATCTCTATCCGGGAGGCCGACCGCGCTCATCCGAGGAGACGGCGGCATGGCTCGCGGCCACGCTCGCGAGGTATGCGGAGCGCGCGCTCGGCTATCTCGCCGTCCTGCGCAAGGCGGACGGCGCGCTGATCGGGCGCTGCGGCCTGATGGATCTTGCCGTCGAATCCGCAGCCCCGGAGCGCGGGATCCGGGGGGGCTGGTTCGGGCGCGAGGAGGCGCCTCCGGGCGTCGCGCTGGCCTTCGAGTGCGAGCTCGGCTACACCTTCGATCCCGCCGCCTGGGGTCAGGGGTACGCGACGGAGGCCGCGTCCTGCGTGCGCGACGACGCGCGCGACGTCCTGGAGTTGTCCTACGTGATCTCGGCCATCCTGCCCCAGAACGCCCGCTCGCGGCGCGTCGCCGAGCGGTCGGGCGCCCGCTTCAGCGGCCAGATGGAGGTGGTCGGCCTCACGTGGGATCGCTACCTCTGGCCGCTCGCGACAGGCGGCGAGACCCGGCTCCAACCCGTATTCACCCGACAGACATCAGGGAGCGACATACGATGCCAGGACGCTGGTCGACGCGAGTGACGATGGCCGTCCTACTGGCCCTGGTTGCCCCCATGGCCGGCCAGGGACATGCCCAGGCGGTCGACGCGGTGCGCCTGCAGCTCAAGTGGCTCACCCAGGCGCAGTTCGCCGGGTACTATGCCGCGCGGGCGAAAGGCTTCTATGCGGCGGAGAACCTCACCGTGACCATCCAGCCGGGGGGCCCGTCCATCGTCCCCGAGCAGGTCGTGGCGACCGGCGGCGCCCAGTTCGGCATCGACTGGCTCCCGAGCCTGCTCGCCGTCCGGGATCGCGGCATCGGCGTGGTGAACATCGCGCAAGTCTTCGCGCACAGCGGGATGCGGGAAATCGCATTCAAGTCCTCGGGCATCCGCGGCCCGGCCGACCTTCGCGGCCGCAAAGTCGCGGTGTGGTTCGCCGGCAACGAATTCGAGCTGCTCGCGACCCTCGAGAAGTACGGCATCGATCGGCGCCGCGACCTCACGCTCGTCCCCCAACCGTCGGACATGGGGCTCTTGCTCGAACGGAAAGTCGATGCCGCGGCGGCCACGACCTACAACGAGTACTACACGGTGGTGGACGCCGGCGTGAAGCCCGAGGACCTCGTGGTGATCGACTTCAACCAGGAAGGCACCGCGATGCTGCAGGACGGGCTGTTCGCGGCGAGCGAGTGGCTCCGCGACTCCAAGAACAAGCAGATCGCCGCCCGCTTCCTGCGCGCGTCGCTCAAAGGCTGGGAGTTCTGCCGCCGGACTCCCGGCGAGTGCGTCGATCTCCTCCTACAGGAGACTCCTGCGCTCAACCGCGCGCACCAGACCCGGATGCTGGCCGAGGTCAACAAGCTGATCTGGGGGCCTCCGGCGACCCGGACGCCCCTCGGCAAGATGGACCCGGACGCCTTCAAGCGCACCGCGGACATCGCGCTCAAGTTCGGCGTGATCACGAAGCCGGCCGACGCCGGCGCCTATACCGACGAGGTCTGGGAGCTGGCGCAGCGGCGGTAGGCCGAGCTCGCCCGCAGCTCGTCCGCCCCTCAGCGCTTCCAGAGCCCCTGCGAGGGGATGCGGAACGCGCGGTTGAACCGCGACGAGGAGTTCTCCCAGGCAATAACCATGGTCATCTCCGCGATGGTGTCGTCGTCGTAGCGCTGTCGCAAGCGCGCAAACAGCTCGTCGTCCACGTCCCGGCGCGTGTCCGTGATCGCGTCCGCGTACTCGAGCGCGACCTTCTCCGCATCCGTGAAGAGCGGGCTCTTCGCATAGTCTTCGAGCAGCGCCTCGAGCTTCTCCGTCGAGATCCCGTTCCGGCTGCCCACGGCAGCGTTCACGTCCTGTCAGAACTCGCAGCCGTTCCACCAGGCGACGCGACGGTTGAGCAGCGCCCGGAGCGCAACCGGCACGCGCTTCGTCTCCTGCTGCATGACCCCCCACATGGCCTTGGCGGCCCGGAAGTAGGCCGGGTTGCGCGCGTAGAAGAGATACGGATACAACGGCGCGCCGTAGAGCTTTTGCTGTCCCTCGAGCGTGGCGCGCATCTCGTCCGGAAGCGTCTGGACGTCGACCGGGGGAATGCGTGTCTTCCCTTCGAGCATGGCGGCTTCCTCCTCATCGCGATCGTACATCCGAAGCCGCCGAACGCGCCGAGACACACTTCGGCCGCGATCGAAGTGTCAGACGTCGAAGCCGAACGTCTCCCGAAAGCCCCGGCGCCCCGACGGGGTGACGATGACGGCGTGGCCCCGCTTCATCCTCTGGATCCAGCCGAGGTCGAAGCAGCGCGTGGTGATCGCCGCCCCCACGGCACCCGCGATGTGTGGCCGTCGCTCGGTCCAATCGAGACAGAGTCGGGCGACGCGCCGGCGGCTCTCACGCCCTCGGGGCAGCGCGATCCCGAGCTGGGTCAGAAATCGAGCGCCCGCCGACGTGATCTGCGCAACCTCGTCGTCGAGCACCACATAGCGGCGGGCGACCAGCGCATCCGTGAGGGCGATACTGAGGCGACCGGCCAGGTGGTCGTAGCAGATCCGGGCTGCGCTCAACGCGCGGGCGGGCCGGGAGAGCGGGTGGTACCGCGGTCGCTTCGACAGGGCCACCGCGACGATCCCGTCGATCATGTCCGCCACCGCCGGCGAGGCCAGCCGGAAGTGACGATGGCGGCCGTTTCGAGCCACCGAGAGCACGCCCGCCTCGGTCAGCTTGGCGAGATGGGCGCTCGCGGTTTGAGGCGTGATCCGGGCCGTGGAGGCGAGCTCGCTCGCGGTCAGGGCGCCGCCATCGACCAGCGCCGCCACCATCGTGGCTCTCGCCGGGTCGCCGACCAGCGCCGCCATCTCGGCGATGATAGGACCGGTGATCATGGTCCCTATCTAACACCGAGACGGCCGCCCGATGTCAGACGATCCGGCTCCTGGTCATCACGTGTCCTTTGTCGGGAGACCCGCCTGCATCCATGCCTGGACGCCGCCGCGCAACGCTTTCACGTTCGTGAATCCCTGCCCCAGGTATCGAGCTGCCTGACCGGCAGCCGTCGCCTCGGCGGGTCACGCGCAGTAGAAGATGATTTCCTTGTCCTTGGGCAGGGTGGAGGTCATCGACGCGAAGCGCGCGAGAGGAATCGAGCCTTCCAGGCGGGCCTTGCGACACTTGGCGTCGTCCTCGTAGCCACACACGAGCAGGGCTTTCCCCGCTGCGGTGTCGGCGCGCGCGGCCGTGGGATCGATTCGTTCGACGGTGGTTGCCATGGGTCCTCCACTACCCGCGCCAACGATTGCGGGGCTTCAGGTCCGACCGTGGTCACGTCTCGCCCGTCGGTATTCACGATACACTCCCTTTGCACAGGAGGCACCGTGGACGAGGATCTCGAGGTCATGACGCGCGATCGGCTGATCACCGAAGCGAAACGGTTACGTGCGGGAATCCGGGCGCACCGGGACAGCACCGGCCATGCGCTCTGCTGGCATCACCCGGCTCTCTGGGGACTCCTACCCGAGACGACCGACCCGCTGCCGACGATCCCGACATGGCCGGAGTTTCTGCGGGGCTGTCTGCAGTATCGCCAGTCCCTGGACGAGCAGCTCCCCGAAGCGCCCCGTTCGGACGCGCCGTCTCAGCCCTGAAACCCACCGCTCGGGAGGACGACCGATGCCGACCGTTCACGTGCGTTACATGGTCCACGACGTCGAGGCCGCCATCGCCTTCTACACGAGCCTCTTCGGCTTCACGCTGATCTCGAAGACCCTGCCGGCCTTTGCCGACGTGGCCCGTGGGGATCTGCGGTTGCTACTGAGCGGGCCGGCGAGCTCGGCGGGACGGCCCATGCCGGATGGGCGCCAGCCCGGCCCAGGAGGCTGGAACCGCCTTCACTTCGTCGTTGATGACCTGACGGGGGACGTGCAACGGCTCCGTGCGGCCGGGGTGCATTTCCGCAACGACATCATCACCGGCCCCGGCGGCTCGCAGATTCTCCTCGACGACCCGTCGGGCAACCCCATCGAGCTCTTCCAACCCCGGAAGCCGTGAGCGCGGCCCGCGCCGGCGGGCCGGGCTCGATCACGTCGGTCGTCGCGTGGCACTCGATCGGCGAGCGCGCGATGGCGAGCGCGGGACGGCCCGGCGCGACGGGTCCACTGGCTGCTCGAACAGTAGCTGCAGCTCGATCACACCATCGGCGACATGGCTCGTCAGCTGGCAGCCCGAGCGCCGGAACACCGCCAGCATGGCCGCGTTGCTCATCAGCACGTCGGCGGTGAGTCCGCGAATCCCGCGGGCCCGGGCGTACTCGATGGTTCGAGCTTGCAGGAGGGTGCCGAGCCCGACCCCCTGCCATTCCGGATCGACCATGTAGGCCACGTCGGCGAGGCCGGTCCGGGGATCGAGGAAGTAGGAGCTGGTCCCGACGATGCGCTCGGATTCGGGCTCGCCCACGACGGCCGCGAACGCCATCTCCTGCTCGTACCCGACCCCGGACAGGTGCTGGGCCATCTCGTCGGTCAGCGAGCGCAGCTGGCGGAAGAAGCGGGTGCGCACGTCCTCGGGCCGAAGGTGGAAGAAGAGCGCTTGCAGGGCCGCCGCGTCGCCCCCGCGGGTCGGTCGGACGGTGACGCGGCGGCCGTCACGCAGGGTCGCGTCGCGCACCTCTTCGACCGGATAGGCGAGCCGGCTCAGTAGCGTTTGCCCGCGCGGTAGCAAGCCGCTCTCGGTGGCGGCGGTAAGCAGGCCTTCCCGATGATCCGGATGCGCGATCTCGATGAGGGCGAGCGCCCGGTCGGCCAGGGAGCGTCCGAATAGGTAGGCCGACCCGTACTCCGTCACGACGTAGTGCACGTCCGCGCGGGGAATGGCGACCGCCTCCCCCGCCCGCAAGGTGACACGGATGGCCGAGCTCCCGTCGGCCGCCCGGGAGACGAGGCAAATAATGGCTTTGCCGCCCAGCGATCGGGTGGCGCCCCGGTGAAAATCTGGCTGCGTGGCCACGCCTCCGTAGAGGGCGCCATCGCGGGCGTCCGAGCACACCTGACCCGTCAAGTCGATGGCGAACGCCTGCGTCACCGAGACCATGGCCCGGTTGGCCGCGATGATCGCCGGATCGCACACGTACTCCACCGGGAAGAAGGTGATCTGCGGGTTGCCGTCGATGAGGTCGTAGAGCCGTCGGGTGCCCATTGCCATGCTGGCGACGATCTGTCCCTTGTGGAGGCTCTTGCGGGCGCCCGTCACGATCCCCCTCTCGACGAGATCCACGAGGGGCTCGGTGATGACGTCGGAATGGATGCCGAGATCACGCCGCTCGCCCAGAAACTTCAGCATTTCGTTGGGCACCCGCCCCAGGCCGATCTGCAGCGTCGCGCCATCCTCGATGATGCGCGCCACGTAGCGGGCGATCCGCTCCGCCGTCGGCACGAGGGGCTCATGCAGATACTCGATGACGGGTGCGTCGACCGCCACGATCTCGTCCAGGCGATCGAAGGGCACCTCGCTCTGGGGTCCAGTCCGTGGCATGGCCGGATTGATCTCCGCGACCACGTGGCGCGCCGCCAGGACCGCGGCCCGGGTGATGTCGACCGAGACCCCGAGGCTACACATGCCGGCAGCGTCCGGCGGGCTCACCTGAACGAGGGCCACGTCGAAGACCAGCCGATGATGCTCGAGCAGGCGCGGGACCTCCGCGAGCGACATGGGCACGTAGTCGACGCCGGCGGAGCGGCTGAGTCCCAGCATGTCGCGCCCGAGGTAGAACGCGGAATGCCGGAACGAGCTCACCGCCCGCCCGTCGCGCTCCTCCACCGCGCCGTCCGTGAGGAAGTGCACGAGCTCGACGCCAGCCGGCGGCGGATCGAGCGCCTCGAGCGCGCGCAGCAGCGTCCGTGGGGTCGCGCACGCGCTGCCCACGAACACGCGGGCGCCGTCGCGAATCCCCAACACCGCGCGCTCGGGCGCGACCGCCCGTTCGCGCCACGCCACCTCGCTCATCGCCGCCTCCGTCCGATGCCGCCAGGCCTGCATGTCCGTCCCGGCGTAGATCTTTGCCGAGTGACAGTCGGCGACGAGAGGACACCTCCGCGCGGTGGCGAAGCGCGGGGGCCAGCGCGCCCGCCTCGCCCCTGGGCCCGGCTTTCTCGTTCGGCGCGGCGCTATCGACTGGCCGCGGCGCTCTTCTGACCCCGGGCCACCATCTCCGCGAGCTCCGGGTGGCCCCAGATCGAGTCGACGGATTCGTAGTGGCCAACCTGCCAGCACGAGTCGTCGATCATCCGGCCGCCCCACCCGTACTCGATCGCGAACTGGGAGGGGTTCGCCACGTAGAACGACACCATGTGGTCGTTCATGTGCTTGCCGAGGTCGATGACAATCGGCGTCCCCTCGTGCCGGGCGATGTCGCGGGCGGAGCCCACGTCGTCGAGCGAGTTGCATTCGAGCATGAAGTGGTTGATCCGCTTCGGGCCGCTGCCCGCGAACAAGGCGATGGAGTGATGGCGCGGATTACAGTGAAGGAACGCGGCCATGGGATGACCCAAAGGGCCGGCGACGTCGGAGACCCGAAACCCGAGCACCTCCGTGTAGAACGTCACGGCCGCGTCGAGATCGGGCTGGTAGACGACGAGGTGGCCCAGACCCATGGTCCCCGTCTTGAAGCCGGCGATCGGCCGCGAGGGGTGAAACGGCCGCTGGTTGAGCGGCGGCCCGTAGTACACCTCCGTCGAGATGCCCGCGGGATCTTGAAACCGGATGAGCTCCACCACGCGCCGCTGATCCGCTTCGTCGCGCGTGCCGGGCTTCACCCGCACGCCGGCGCGTTCCAGGCGCTGCGCGACCGCGTGGAGCGTGGCCGCGTCGGGCACTTCCCAGCCGATGGCCTGGAGATCGTCGGTCCCGTCGTTGCGGAGCTCGATCCGGTGGGCATGCTCGTCCATGCGCAGATAGGAGGTCGAGCGGGTGTCGCCGGGCACGAGCTCCATGCCGAGCACGCCGGAGGCGAGCCCCCGCCAGGCGGCGAGGTCGCTGACACCGAGAACGAGATAGCCGAGCTGATTCACGCCGCTCATATCATATGCCTCCGTGAGGGGAGCCTTCCTCAGTGTCGGATCTTAGCATGTCCGCGGAGGGGGCCGTGGTACTCCTGCTCGAGGTGAGGAATCTTCGGGCGATCGCATTGATGTCCGCGGTCTTCGTCGTGGTGGGACCCGCCGTCGGCGCAGTCGTGATATGGCTCGAGGGCCCCCCCGGCCAGCTTCGGAGGCGTCCTGGTGCTGTCCTACGCGTTCGGCGTCATGCCGGCTTTGATCGCCGGGATCGTCTACGGAGGCGTGAGCGTCCGCAGACGTGGCGTTCCGCCCCGCCGGTACGGGCGAGCACTGCTGGGTGCGGGCGCCGGCCTGGTCGGCTGTCTCGTGTTCTTCGCGCTCGTGTCCGCGTTCGATCTCCTGACCGTGTCGGGTTGGACGGTTGGTGATCTGGAGATCCGATTTCTCCGCCGGAGCCTCGCCGCAGGCATTCCGGCGGGGATCGTGTGCGCGCTGCTCGCCGGCCCAAAACGACCCCGACCCAGAGGCGTGTAGAAGAATTCCGGGAAGCCGTGACCGGGTCGTATCCGGCGCGGTGTTGGGTCGATCTTCCCCGATTCCCCGGTTTCCGAGGGATCGCTGATCGTTCGCAGTCTCCTGCGCACGTCCCGCCGCTGGCACATGCGTTGCTCCTGGGATGGGGCAATCACCACGTGGGACCACCACGGGAATCGGAGGACAACTGCAATGATGGGTCGAAGTTCGCGCATTGCGCTCTGCGTCAGTGCGCTCGGTACCGTGCTCTTGCTGTCACCGGTGGGGGCTCAAACTCCTACCCGGGCGACGCCGAAGGCCACGACGGCGCCCGCAGACACCGCCGGCCATGTCGTGTCAGGCCAGGTCACCAAGGTCGATGTCAAGAAGGGCTGGATCGACGTGAAGACGTCGGACGGCCGGATGAAGCTCCATTTTCCTCCTGCCGCCCTCGAAGGGGTGAAGGCGGGTGATGGGGTCTCCGTCGAGGTCGCATTGACTCCGGGGAAGGAGTGAGGAGGCACCATGGCACGAGACGACCGACTGATGACGGGGCTATTCCCCGATCGAGATTCGGCAGAGCGAGCGTACAACGCAGCGATGGGCTGCGGGTATCGCCCCAATGAGATGAGCGTGCTCATGTCCGATGAGACTCGGAAGCGACACTTCCCCAAGGGCAAGGAGCCCGACTCCGAGCTCGGCACCAAGGCCGCCGAAGGGGCCGGCATCGGCGCGGTGAGCGGGGGGACCCTTGGAGCGCTGCTCCTGGGATTGAGCGCGGCGGGGTTCGCGATCCCCGGTCTCCCGATCATCGCCCTCGGCCCCCTCGCCGCCGCGCTGTCCGGCGTCGGCGTCGGCGGAGCGCTGGGCGGGCTGATCGGGGCGCTCGTGGGCGCGGGCATTCCCGAAGAGCGGGCGCGCGTCTACGAAGAGGGCGTCAAGCGCGGAGGCATCGTGCTCGGAGCGACGCCGAAAACCGACGAGGATGCTGACCGCCTGGAGCGTGAGTGGGCGGCGTGCGGGTGCCAGCAGCTCTATCGGCCCGGACGCGTCACACCGCGAGCCGGCAGCTAGGAGGATGACGTGAAGAGCGTGAATGCGACGATTGCCAGTCTCGCCCTGCTCGGGATCATGGCGGGTCCCGCGCTGGCGCAGTCAGCGGGATCGGACGAGATGAAGGGCCGCCATGCCATGCAGGGGCAGATCACCAGCCTGGACGAGAAGAAGGGCTGGGTGCACGTGAAGACGGACGAGGGGACGATGATCCTGCGGGTGCCGCCGGAGTCCCTGCGAAACGTGAAGAAAGGCGACACGGTGACCGTGCGCCTGGCTCTGAAGGACACCGGTCCGGCGAAGACAAAACAGTGAAGCGGTCGTTCTGATCGAGACGTCTGGAATGCCGCGGCTTCGGCCGCGGCATTCCGTTTGCCCCCGCCGGCGGCTCTACTGCTACGCCGGTCGGAAGATGATCAGCTCGGCGATGTCCGCGGTCGGCGAGCGGCGCGCCCGTTCACCAACACCCGGCCGGCAGAGGTCTTACCGACGGCCGCGGTCAGCCGCGGCGCAGGTCAGCCGCCGAGGCGATCCACCAGCGCACGAGCCCACGCCAGGCGATCGGGGTCCATCACGAGCTTTTCGGCAAACGGCTCGCCGAAGGGCCGGGTGGCGTCGATGCCGAGCTTGGCGGTGACGCCGCGCTCGTCGGCGCTCGGGTCGAGCATGGCGCCCAGGCTGCCCTGGATCATGACGAGATCGCGGTCCGCCTGCATGCGGGTCGCGACCGCCCAGAGCACATCGGCCTCGTCGAAGACGTCGATGTCGTCGTCGACCACGATCACCAGCTTCAGGTAGTGATCGACGCCCAGCACGATGGGGATGACGTGCTTGGCCTCGCCCGGACGGCCCTGCCTGATCGAGACGTAGGCGGTGAAGGACGACGTGCCCGAGAGCGGCACGTGCACGCCGGTGACATTGGGGATCACCCGGCTGAGAGCATTGTGAATCTCCGCCTCGCGGACCAGTCCCAGCGTGGTGATGTGGTCGCCGGCGCGTCCCGACCCGATCGACTGGAACCAGGGGCGCTCACGGAGGGCGATGGCCTTGGCCACGAAGACGTGCTCGGTGGACCGCCGCGAGAAGTAGCCCGTGAACTCGCCGAACGGGCCCTCCGGCTCCCGGACCTCGGGCAGGATTTCGCCCTCGATGACGATCTCGGCGGCGGCGGGGACATGCAGGTCGATCGTCGTGCAGGGCGCCACCTGCAGCGGCTCGCCGAAGAGCCCGCCCACCACCTCGAACTTTCCCACGTCGGCCGGGGGATACGCCAGCGAGCCCATGGACACGAGCGGATGGACGCCGAGCACGACCGCGCACGGCAACGATTGCTTGCGGGCCTCGGCCCGCCGCTGATACTCGAACATGCGCCGCCGGGAGTGCAGGCTCACGCCCATGCGGTCGCGGCCCTTGACCTGAAAGCGGTGATAGCCTTCGGTCTCCACCCCCGTCTCCGAATCGCGCGCCACGAGCAGGCCGGCGGTGAGATAGCGACCGGCGTCGCCGGGGAAGTAGGTCGGGATGGGCAATCGCCCGAGATCGACGTCCCGCCCGGTGAGCACGCGATGGCGGAACGGCGGGTCGGTCACGATCACGGGCTTGATCGTATCCTTGATGCGCCGCGCGTACTCGCCCGCGAGCCGCGCTTCCGGGACGCCCAGCGCGAACGCGAGCGCGCGACGGCTCGCCACCACATTGCACACGATGGGGATGTCGGAGCCGCGCACCTGCTCCAGGAGCAGCAGCGGAAAGCGGCGCCGCCGCTCGTACTCGAGCACGAGCGCCATCACGTCGTAGTCGAGGGAGACAGGCTCTCGAACCCGCACCACCTCGCTCGGATACGCGCGCTCGTAGGCGGCAACGAAGGCCCGCAGATCCTGGCTCACGCGGCGATTGTGGGTCAGGCGCCGGCGCAGCGTCAAGCCGGACAGGCCGGCGCCGGCGCGGGGCTTGACAGGAGAGGCGCCCCACGCGAGACTCCTCGCCGCCATGAAACTCTGCCAGCTCTGGAGCCCCAAGGACGGCAAGCGCGTCGGCGTGGTCGCGGGCGCCGCCATCGTCGACATCACGTCGCGCGCGGCGCGCGTCACCTCGACGCTGGACCTGATCGTCCAAGGCCGCACCGCGCCCGGCATCGAGCGTCTGGCCCGCCGGCTCGCGAAGCGAAGGCGACCGCGCTTCACCTTCGCCGACCTCGACGTGACGCCGTCCCCGCGACGGCCCCATCTGCTGGCCCCGCTGGACGCCCCGGAGATCTGGGGTGCGGGCATCACCTACCGACGGAGCGCGGACTACTACACGGCGCATGACTCCGGCGCCACCCACGATCCCCACCGGGGCCGGACCAAAGGCATCTACGACCATGTCTACGAGTCGGCGCGGCCCGAGCTCTTCTTCAAGGCGACGATGTCGCGCGCGGTCGGCCCCAACGGCCGCATCGCGGTCCGCCGCGATTCACAGCTCACGGCGGTGGAGCCCGAGCTCGCCCTCGTCGTGGGGGCCGGGGGCGCCATCGTCGCGTACACTGTGGGCAATGATCTCTCGGCGTGGGACATCGAGCGCGCCAATCCCCTCTTCCTGCCCCAGTCGAAGATGTTCAGCGGGTGCTTCGCCTTCGGTCCCGTGCTGGTGACGGCGGGTGAGATCACGGACCCGCACACGCTGGACCTCGCGTGCACGATCCATCGCGACGGGCGCGTGCTGTGGCGGGGCAGCGTGAACACGAGGGAGATACGGCGCCGCTGCCCGGAGCTGGTCGAGTGGCTCATGCGCGACAATCCGATCCCCACTGGCACCGTCCTTTCCACCGGCACCGGCATCCTCGTCCCCGATGAGTACGCCCTGCGCGAGGGGGACCTCGTGGAGATCGAGCTCGCCGGGGTCGGTGTGCTGCGGAACCGCGTCACGCAGCTCCGCTGAGAGACCCGTGCCGGTAACACGGCCGCGCGCGGCCACGGAGGAACTCATGGACTACTACGATCTCGGCTCGTACTCGCGCAAGATCACCACGGCCGTGCCCCAGGCTCAGCTTTGGTTCGACCGCGGCCTCAACTGGCTCTATGGCTTCAACCACGCTGAAGCCATCGCCTGCTTCAAGAAGGTGTTGAAGGAGGACCCCGACTGCGCCATCGCCTACTGGGGCATCGCCTATGCGGCGGGACCGAATTACAATCTGCCCTGGCATCTGTACGACCCCGCCGGCAAGGCCGCCGCCCTCGCCGCCGCCTATGACGCAATGCAGGGCGCGCTGGCCCGCGCCGAGCGCGCCAGCGCGGTGGAGCAGGCGCTGATCCGCGCCCTGCCCGCGCGGTATCCGCAGCGCGAGCCTATCGAAGACCAGGCGCCCTGGGACGCGGCCTATGCGGACGCCATGCGCCGTGTCTTCGAAACCTACCCCGATGACCTCGAAGTGCGCGAGGTCTTCGTCGAAGCGATCATGAACCTCACGCCCTGGAAGATGTGGGACCTCACGACCGGCGGCGTCGCCGAGGGTGCGGGCACGCGGGAGGCGATGGCGGTGCTCGAGAGCGCGTTCCGCGACTTTCCCGCCGCGTGGGATCATCCCGGGCTCCTCCATCTCTACGTCCACTTGATGGAGATGTCGCCGTTTCCGCAGCGGGCCCTCCGGGCGGGCGACCGGCTGCGCGACCTGGTGCCCGACGCCGGGCACCTCATCCACATGCCGACCCACATCGACGTGCTGTGCGGCCACTACCGCGACGTGCTCGTGTACAACCAGAAGGCGATCGGCGCCGACCGGAAATTTCTCGCCCGCGAGGGGGCGCTGAACGTGTATGCGCTCTACCGCACCCACGACTACCACTTCGCCATCTATGGCGCGATGTTCCTCGGGCAGTATGGAGCGGCCATGGCGGCGGCGCAGGAGCTGATCGACACGACGCCCGAGGACCTCTTGCGGATCCCTTCGCCGCCGATGGCCGATTTCGTGGAGGGCTACCTGTCGATGAAGCAGCACGTGCTCGTCCGCTTCGGCAAGTGGCACGAGATCATCGCCCAGACCTTGCCCGCGGATCGGGATCTCTACTGCGCGACGACCGCCATGATGCTCTATGCGCAGGGGGTGGCGCATTCTGCGCTCGGCCATATCGCCGAGGCCGAGGCGACCAAAAAGGCCTTCATCGACGCGAAGCAGCGGGTCCCGGAAAGCCGGCGGGTGCACAACAACACCGTTCGGGACTTGCTCGAGATCGCCCACGCGATGCTCGACGGCGAGCTGGAGTATCGCCGCGGCAACCACGAGGCCGGATTCGCCCACCTGCGTCGCTCGGTCGAGCTGGACGATTCCCTGCCCTATGACGAGCCCTGGGGTTGGATGCAGCCGACTCGGCACGCGCTGGGCGCGTTGCTCCTGGAGCAGGGCCAGGTCGCCGAAGCCGAAGCGGTCTACCGCTCGGACCTTGGCCTCGACGGTAAGCTCAGTCGCGCCTGCCAGCATCCCGACAACCTGTGGAGCCTGCACGGGCTGCACGAATGCCTCATGCGGCGCGGTGAGACGGTCGAGGCGGCGCTGATCAAGCAGCGTCTCGATCTCGCCTTGGCGCGCTCGGAGGTCCCGGTGAAGGCGTCCTGCTTCTGCCGAATGAGGGTCGCGGCCTGAGCGGCGCGCCACAGCCTTCGGATCCTCGACCCGGTCGGGGAGGCGGGGCGCCCCCTACAATAGGGGCGTGACCCTCTTCGCGGACTTCGCCCGACTGGGCCGGAGGCTCGAAGCCACGCCGGGGCGCCTCGACAAGCGCCGGCTCGTGTCGGAGTTTCTCCAGGCGGTCGATCCGGGGGAGCTCCCCGCGGCCGTGGCTTTTCTCACCGGCCATCCGTTCCCTTCGTCTGATCCTCGCGTGCTCGGGGTGCGCGGTCTACCCCGCGGCGTCCCAGTCGGTGGGGGCCCGCCGCTCAATCTGGCCGACGTGAGCGGCGCCTTCGCCGCGGTTGCCCAGGCGTCCGGCAGCGGCTCGCGCGGCGCGCGACAGGCGCGCCTGGCAGAGCTGGCGGGACGGGCCAGCGAGGAGGAGCGCGAGTTCCTGAACCGCATCGTCTGGGGCGAGCTGCGTACCGGCGTCTCCGACGGTCTGGTGCTCGAGGCCATCGGGCTCGCGGCGGGGGCCGATCTCCCCGCCGTCCGCCGGGCCGCGCTGTTCCTCGGCGACCTGTCCGCCGTGGCCGCACTGGCGCGGGCCGGGGGTAACGCGGCGCTGGCCGGCGTGGCGCCACGGACCTTCGTGCCACTGCTGCCGATGCTGGCTGAGCTGGCGACGGACTTCGACGAGGTGCTGCGCGCCCATGGCGGTCACACCGCGCTGGAGTTCAAGTACGACGGCGCCCGCGTGCAGGTGCATCGAGACGGCGATCGGGTGGCGATCTGGACGCGCCGGCTGTCCGACGTCACGCGCAGCCTGCCCGACGTGGCCGCGGTCGCTCGAGGGCTGGCCGGGGCGCCCTTCATTCTCGACGGCGAGGTCGTGGCGCTCGACGCGGAAGGCCGGCCGCTACCCTTCCAGGAGCTGATGCGACGCTTTCGCCGAGTGCACGGCGTGGAGTCACTGGCCCGCGAGATGCCGCTCGCCCTGCACTTCTTCGACTGCCTGCTCGCCGACGGCCGCTCGCTCATCGATGCGCCGCAGGCCGCGCGCTGGGAAGCGCTGGCCCGCGTGACCGGCGGCCGCTACCTGGCCGAGCGTACGCTGATCGACGACGTCGAGGCAGCTGGGGCCTTCCACGCCCGGGCGCTGGCCGCGGGGCACGAGGGCGTGATGGCCAAGGACCCGCGCTCGCCGTACGAGCCGGGCGGTCGCGGCAAGCGCTGGTTCAAGCTCAAGACTCCGGAGACGATCGACTGCGTGATCGTCGCCGCCGATCGCGGCTCGGGGCGGCGGCAGGGCTGGCTGTCCAATTACCACCTGGCCGTGCGCGACGGCGAGACCTTCGCCGACGTCGGCAAGACGTTCAAGGGGCTCACCGACGCCCAGTTCGGCTCGATGACCGAGCGCCTGCGCGTCCTCGCCCTCGCCGACGACGGCTACACCGTGCGCGTGCGGCCCGAAGTCGTGGTCGAGGTCGAGTACAACGAGATCCAGCGCAGCCCGACGTACCGCTCCGGGATGGCGCTGCGCTTCGCCCGCATCGCGCGCATCCGCGACGACAAGGCTCCGGGCCAGGCGACCACGCTCGACGAGCTCCGTGCGCTCTACGAGAAGCAGTTCGTCACCAAGGGCCGGGCCGGGGGGGCCGCGTAGTGGGGGACGCCCTGCCCCCCGGGACGTCGTTCCCCAGCGTCGATGTCCACGTCCACCTTCATCCCGACGGGCTCGCCCGGGCGATCGAGCGCTGGTTCGCTCAGCGTGGATGGCCGGCCGGGCACTCCTTCGAGCCTTCCGCGGTGGCCGACACCCTCCGGAGCCGCGGGGTACGCCGCTTCTGCTTTTTCTCCTATGCCCACAAGCCCGGCATGTCGCGCGCGCTGAACCGGTGGCTGTCCGAGCAGGCTGCGCGCCTGCCGGAGGCGGTAGCCCTCGGCACCCTGCACCCGGAGGATCCCGACGTCGACGAGATCGCGCGCGAGGCCACCGGCGACCTCGGGCTCCGCGGCTTCAAGTTCCATCACTCCGTCCAGCGCTTCCACGTGGACGACGAACGGCTGTTCCCCATGTACGAACGGGCAGAGGCGGAGGGCCACCTGTTCGTGCTCCACGTGGGCACCATGCCCTATCGCGATCCCTTCACGGGAGTCGAGCGCTTCGCGCGGCTGATGCAGCGCTTCCCGACGCTGCGCGTCTGCGTTGCGCACATGGGGGCGTTCCAGACCGCGGAGTTCCTGGCCCTGCTGCCTCGGCATCCCGAGCTCTATCTCGACACGACGATGGCCATGACATCCCATGCCACGCCCTACACCGGGGCGGACCCCGGCGCGGTGTCGGATGCGGACCTGCTGCAGCACCAGGACCGCATTCTCTTCGGCTCAGACTTCCCGCTGACTCCGTACGACTACGAAGAGGAGCGCCGCTGGGCGTGGACGCGAGGGATCGACGACGTCGTGCGCCGCAAGATCTTTCACGACAACGCGCTGCGGTTCCTACGCTGAGCCGGAACCCCTGCGTTTGCCGGGCGCGGCCTACCGAGGCCGCAGCTTCTTACCGATAGCGATCACATCCCGGTGTAGCCGCCGTCCACGAACAGCAGCGTGCCGGTCACGTAGGAGGCGTCGTCGGAGGCGAGGAACAGGATGCAGGCGGCGACCTCGTCGGGCGTGCCGTGACGCCGAAGCATGGTGCCCTTGGCCGCGTCGTCCCGATACTGCTCGAACGTCCGGCCGAGCGCTTCGTTGCGCTTCTCGTGAAAGGGCGTGTAGATCGGCCCGGGGCAGACCGCGTTCACGCGGATGCCCTCCGCGGCGTGATCGGCCGCCATCCCTCGGGTGAGCCCGGCCGCTGCCGCCTTGGTGGTGTCGTACTGCGTCGTCTTGCCGATGCTCGTCACCGACCGCACCGAGGCAACATTGACGATGCTGCCGCCGCCGGCCTGCCGGAGAAGCGGAATTGCCGCTTTCGCGCAGAACGCGTACCCCTTGAGATTCACCCCGAGGATCTCGTCCCAGCTCTCCGCGCTGGCCTCCTCCACCGTGTGATAGAGGCGGACCCCCGCGTTGTTGACGAGGACGTCGAGCCGGCCGAACCGTTCCGCCGCCTGGCGAACGAAGGCGGCAGCCTCGGCCTCGCGCTCGACGTGCGCTTCCACGAAGACGACCTCCCCGCCGCTGGCCGCGATCTCCGCCGCGACCCGCTTGCCGCGGTCGGCGTCCCGGTCGGCGAAGGCGACCTTGGCGCCTTCCCTCACGAACCGCCGCACGGTCGCCTCCCCGATCCCCGAGGCTCCGCCACTCACCGCCGCCACCTTCCCGCTCAGTCTTGCCATGCTCGATGCCTTTCCTCGCTCACACTAAGCTCGGGGTACGTGCAGGAGCACGCGCTCGTACGTCGTGCGCGTGCGCGTCGAGAAGGCGCCGATGTCGCGGTCGTAAATCTTGATGAGCTCTTTGATCTCCGGGCCGCTGAGCGCCGCCGCAAGCTTGGCCGCGCTCGCGAAGGCGTAGAGGGCCATGTACTGGTGTGAGCCGTCTCCCAGCACGACCCGGTAGCGCGCGGCGCCGAGGCAGCCCGGCAGCATCCGCACGGCATCGGGCACGTGCTCGCTGTCGTACCAACGGTCGAACTCCGCCTCCCGGCCGGGCTCGACAGTGGCGCGCACGCTCAGCATGTGTTCTGGAAACATGTCCATTCTCCTCGGGCGGCCTTCGTGCTCGCTGCCTGCATTATCCGATATCGCAGCGACCCGTGGCGTGGCAGCATATGAGAGATGCCCGCCGGCGGTGTCCCCAGCGAGCGGCACGGCGTGGACGGATCCGAGGTGGTGAACGACGGCGAGCGCCCGCTACGCCGGCGCGAAGATAGTCGTCGGAGTATCGGACCCAGGCGCTTCGCTGGAGCGGGGCTCCGGCCCCGCGAAGGCGCCGTCACGCTGCAGCGTCGGGAGCACACGGTCGGCGAACAGGCGTAGATTCAGCTGCGCCTCTTCGTTCGGCATGCCGCCGTAGCCGAACTCGCCGACCAGATGCGCGAGGCCGGTCAGCCGCTGCAGCTCGGCGATCTGCTGGAGACAGTCGTCGGGCGTGCCCACCACCTGGATCTTGACGTAGAAATCGGTCGCCTTCTTCCGATAGGTCTCGTCCTTCATCTTCGAGTATGTCTTGGCCATCCCGCCGTAGAACTCGTAGCCCTTCACCGTCGCCAGGTGGCCGTCGGAGAAATGGTAATGCGTGTCGATGGAGTCCCACTTGCGTGCCAGATAGAGCGCGGCGCGCTCGTGCGCCTCTTCGCGGCTCTCCGCCACCGAGATGTTCGTCGAGATGATGGGCGGGCGCGGCGTGTGGCCCACGCTGGCGGTGATGTCGCGGAAGCGCTGGATGTCCTCGGCCGCCTTCGGCCACTCGTTCTGCATGATGACGAGCAGGCCGAAGCCGAGCTTCGCCATGATCTCCGCCGACTCCGGGCTCACGGACGAGGCGTAGAACCGCCGCTCGGGATGCGAGACCGGCCGCGGCCGGATCGACATCCTCGGGATCTTGAAGAATTCGCCCTCCCAGTCGAACACGTCATGGGTGAGCGCCTTGATGACGATGCGCGCCGACTCCACGAACCGGGCGCGCGCTTCCTCCATGGACACCCGGAAGCCCGCGTATTCCACGCTGGCCGCGCCGCGGCCGAAGCCGAACACGCAGCGGCCGTTGGAGAGGATGTCGAGCAGCGCGATCTCCTCGGCGACCCGTACCGGGTCGTGCCAGGGCAGGACGATGACGGCGGTGCCGAGCGCGATGCGCCGGGTGCGCCCCGCGAAGTAGCTCAGGAGCTGGGTGGGATCGGGCGACATCGAATAGCCGGTGAAGTGGTGCTCGAGCGCGAACAGCGAGTCGAAGCCGAGGGGCTCGGCGAGGTCGCCCAGCGCCAGGTGCTCGGCCACCACCGAGGCGTCCGAGCGCCCTTCCTTCGTGAGCATGTTGAGCGAGATGCCGACCTTCATGCTGTCCTCCCCGTCGGGGGCGATTGCGGATCGTCCGCACCAGCGGACTTGGACCGAGGGTACTGAGCGATCCTCGAGCCTGTCAACGCGAAAGCCGAAGGGGCCGAGGGTAGGCCCCCGGCCCCGCGGCGGCGCGACGGCGCGACGCTCAGCCTTCTTGCTCCAGGATCATGAAGTGGGGCGCCCCCCCGGTCGAGATCTCGACGGCGTTGGCCATGGTCTTCTGGGCGGCGGGCAGGGCCGCGCACTCCTGAAGGGCCTTCAGGCTGGGGAACGTGATCTCCGTCAGTCGGGCGAACGGCGACTTCCCCCCCGGCGAGCCGAGAATGCGATGGGAGGCGAGGCCGGTGGCTCCGGCCAGGGACGCCTTCCCCATGGGCAGGTGCTCTCGGTCATACCGCCGGTTGAACAGCTCGGCGTCCGTGGGGGTCGGATACAGCACGAGAAGTTTGACGCTCATGGTCTTGCCCTCCTTGGGCTTGAGTGATTTACCGCACGCCTGAATAGGTCCCGAGGAGCACCGAGATTACACAGGTCAGGGGCGATACCCGGCTGAGAGCATGCAGCTTCGCACCTTTTGCTTGGCCCGGTGCAGCAGGACGGCGACATGCGACGGGGGCAGTCCAAGCATCCCCGCCACGTCTTCGCCGGGGATTTCCTCCAGCATGCGCAGCGACACGACCGCGCGCTGCAGCTTCCCCAGATGATCGAGGCACCCGATCATGAGCGCGTACTCCTCCGCCTGGGCGATCAGCTCGTCGACCGGCAGCGTGTCCTCGGTCAGCAGAGCCAGGGCCTCGTCGCCCGATTCGTGCGGTCGGGCGATATCATGCCGGCGGCGCCGATTGCGCGCGTGATTCCGCGCGAGGACCGAGAGGAGCTTGAGGGATCCCTCTTCCGATTCGACCAGCTGTCGAGCTTGTGGCAGCAAGAGGAACGTGTGAAACGCGTCCTGAACGCAGTCGAGCGAATCCTCGTCCCGCAACCCCTCGCGCCGAGCCAGACGGAAGAGTCGTCCTCGGTGGGTGTGGACGAGCCGAGTCACCCATTCCAGCAGGCCCGCCGCTCTGCCGGCGGGCGCCACCTCGGGCAGCCGAGCGATTGCTGCGGTCATACGGTGCTCCTCGAAAGCCGCATGTCGGCGCCGCTCACGCGCCTGACCTCGGTGATGGAGTCGAACGGGAAGTCGACCGCCGCGTGAGCCTTGCGGATGGCGGCTTCGTCCGGCCCGGACATGAAGCAGAAGGCCCTGCCTTCCCGGAGGCTCACGTGGGCCACATGCGCGTACACCTCGAGCTCGCGTCCGGCCACCTCGAGCGCGTCGAACCGGGCAAAGAATTGCTCTTCGCTGAGCTCCTCGACTGGGAAGCTGCCCTTGGTCCTGTCGTGGGTATCCATGAAGTACTTCATCAGCGGTCTCCTTTCCTCCTGGTTTGGCCTTGCTGGATGGTTAGTCCCGAATGCGCACTGGCCGTTACAAGCCGACGAGCGCAGTGGGGGAGCCGCGTACGTGCTACGATCGCCGCCGGGTGGAGAAGGCTTGGCAACCAGCGATCAACCCACGGGCCGGGAGGATTGGACGCTCCTCGACGCGCTTCGCCGCGGGGACGACGACGCCTTCGCCCGGCTCGTCGCCGAGCATCACGCCAGCCTGCGTCGGGTGGCGCGTCTCTACGTGGCGAACGCCGCTATCGCCGACGAGGTCGTGCAGGACACGTGGGTGGGCGTCATCCGCGGTATCTGGGCCTTCGAGGGCCGCTCTTCGATCAAGACGTGGATCTTCCGGATCCTCGTCAATCGGGCCCGGACCCGCGGCGCTCGTGAGGGCCGGAGCCCATCGCAGACCAACGATTTGGCGCCCGAGACAGTGGCCGAGTCGGACTGGGCCGCACCGACGGTCGATCCGGGCTCGTCGCCCGAGCAGAGCCTCTTGACCAAGGAGCTCGGTGAAAGGCTCCGGACCGTCATCCACACGCTGCCGTCCAACTTGAAGACCGTCTTATGGCTTCGCGATGTGGAGGGATGGTCGTCGGAAGACGTGTGTAACGCCCTCGCCATTCAAGAGACGAATCAGCGCGTGCTCCTGCACCGCGCACGTTCGCGTGCGCGGGCCGCGCTCGAGCCGTACCTGGAGGGCGCCCCCCGGGGCGCGGGAGGCAGATGACTCCATCGGCGGATATGACGTGCCACGAGCTGAGCGAGCTCGTGACCGCTTACCTGGACGGGGCGCTGGCCCGAGAGGAGCGAGAACGGCTCGAAGCCCATCACCAGGTATGCTCGCCTTGCCAGAGCCATCTCGCGCAGATGAGGCTGGTGGTATCCGCTCTGGGTGAACTCGAGCCCGCCGCGCGCGAGGAGCTCTCGGCGGAGCAGGGTCGCATCCTCGGCCTGTTTCGGACCCGCGGGCTTCACCGCCGCGGGCAGCCGACGCGGGACATCCCTCTCGGCCTCGGGGGCGAGCTCGCCGCGGTGGGTGACCACATTGCGTGCTTCTGGGAATCCGAGCGTGAGTTCGACGCACTCGCCGGCTTTTTGGCCGCGGGCGCGTCGTTCGGGGAGGCGTGCATGCTCATCGGTGACGACGCCGCCAACGAGCGGATGCTGGCCGGCTTGGCGCGTCGCCATCTGAACGTCGAGGCGCTCATGCAGGAGGGTCAGCTCCTGGTGGCGCCCGTCCGCTCGTCCGCCGATGCCCTCCTCTTCGAGGTCGACGCGCGGATCAAGGAGGCCGTCCATCGTGGCCTGCCGACGGTCCGCATCCTGGGCAACCTGAACTGGGGACGGGGCACGGCCGGCTGGCCGTCCGATGGGGAGATCCTGCGGCTCGAGGCGCAGGTGACCAGCGCCGCGGAGCGCCTGCCCTGCATCGTCGTGTGCGCCTACGACGTGACCACCCTACCCGGTCCGATGCTCCTGAAGGGCGGGCTGGAGTGCCATCCAGTGACCTTCCGTCGCGACTGTCTTCGGCACAACGAGCATCACGTGCCGCCCGGGCGGTTCCTCCAGGAGCTGTCCGCCGGCTCCGCCTAGCGTCCCCTCGCATCGCGCGGCGGTCAGCGCATCGCCCCCTGGGCGAACGCGCCGACGATGGCGCCGTACGCCAGGTGCCCGATGACCATCAGCAGCGGCGTGGTCTGACCGTAGTTGAGCAGCATGAATCCCGGAGCCTCGAGGAGCGGCGACGAGTCCGCTGCGCTGTCCGGCGCGCCCATTCGAGGGTGTACGACGGGCAGCAGGATGTTGACCAGCGTGGTGCCGGCGAACAGCGCGTGAACGAGCCCGAAGGCCAGGCCCAGACGCCAGCCGGCCTGCCCAAGCGCGACGAACCCCGCGTAATAGAAGAGCGAGAAGATCAGGCCGGCGACGAAATGCAGCGCGTACCCCAGGAGCCTCGCGCGCGTACGGTCGTCGGTGAACGCCGTGCCCAGCAAGAACGGAATATCCATCCGCGTGAGGCGAAGCTCGTTCCCTATCGCCACTACCGTCGTCAGCACGATCGTTCCCGCGAAGCCGCCGCCCAACGCGCTCCACATACTCATCGCGAAACCTGCTCCAACGCGACGGCGGCGCTGATCAGAGCCAGATGGACGAGCCCCTGGGGGAAGTTGCCCAGGAATGTGCGGGACGCGGGCTCGATCTCTTCGGCGTAGAGCCCGACGTCGTTCGCCAGCGCCACCAGCTCGTCCATCAGCTGCTCGGCGTCGCGCCGCTGACCAGCAATGGCCAGGGCCTCCACGAGCCAGAACGAGCAGCACACGAAGGCGCCTTCCCCGTGGGACAGCCCATCGTCACCGGCATAGCGCCGGAGAAACACGCCGGTGCTCAGCTTACGACGAATCGCCTCGATGGTTCTCCGGATGCGCGGCGCATCGGGCCGATCGTAACGCCCAATGGCGAGCAGGAGCAGGCTCGCGTCGAGCTCGTCACCCCCGGCGTACCAGGCGTAGCTCTGCTGGGCTTCGGACCAGCACCGCTCTTCGATGAAGCGGCGGATCGCCGCGGCTTCCCTCGCCCAGCGTGCCGCGCCGCGGAGCCGGAGGTGGCCCGCCTCGGCCAGACGCTTGGCGCGATCGAGGGCGACCCAGCACATGGCCTTGGATTGCGTGTAGTGGCGAGGCGCGGCGCGGACCTCCCAGATCCCGGAGTCGGGCTCGCGCCATTTCGAACACACGAACTCGGCCAGGTTCGCGATGTTTCGGGCCGTCTCGCGGCCGAGCTGATGGCCCCGGTGCGCGTATTGATACGCGGCATCGAGGAGCTCTCCGTAGGTGTCGAGCTGCAGCTGAGCCGCCGCCCCGTTACCGACCCGGACGGGACGCGACGCGCGGTACCCGTCGAGCGGCAGCGCGCGCTCGGTGGTGACGATCCCGCCGTCGAGCCGGTACAGGACGTGGAGCCGGGGCAACGTCCGCCGGGTCGCGTGCATGAACCACCAGAAGAACGCCTTGGCCTCCATCTCGCACCCGAGCTGCAAGAGCGATTCCAGGATGAACGAGGAGTCGCGTATCCACGAGAAGCGGTAGTCCCAGTTGCGCGCGCCGCCGATCGCCTCCGGCAGCGACGTCGTCGGCGCCGCCGCGATGGCGCCCGAGGGCGCGAACACCAGCAGCTTCAGCGCGAGAGCGCTGCGCACGACGGCATCGCGCCATGGCCCCTGGTAGGTGAGCCGAGCCGCCCACTCACGCCAGAATGTGAGCGTGGTATCGATGCGCCGCTCGACGTCATCGCGGGACGGAAAGATCAACGGCTCCCCATGCGCCGCGACCAGCGCGAGCGTGGCGCGCGTGCCCACCCGCGCATCGAACCGCCCCGCGATGCCCGCCTCGTCGACCTCGACGGGGCCGGCGTTCCAGCCGCACACCGCCAGCGCGGTGTTGCCACTCGTGGCGACGGGACATCCCGCCCGAGGCTCGATCCGGGTCTGCGCGAGCCCGTAGTCGAAGCGCGGCTCGACCCGCCAGCGCATCGGGACGCGTCCTTCCAGGCCTTCGACGCGGCGGGCGAGCTCGCGGAGGGGAGCGAGGCCGCGCCCGGGGAGCGTCATCACGTCGGTGACGCGCACGCGGCCGGTCGCCGTGGTAAACGTGGTTTCCAGCACGTTCGTGTCGGGCACGTACCGCCGCTCGGTCCGGCCAGGGTTTTCGGGACCGAGCTCCCAGCGGCCCCCTCGCTCAGCGTCGAGAAGGGCGCCGAACGCGCTTGGGGAATCGAGGTTCGGCAGACACCACCAGTCGACGGAGCCGTTCAGGGAGAGCAGCGCCACGGTTCGGCCGTCGCCAATGACCGCATACTCGTGCAGCGGCAGGTATCGGTCCCGCACGGTACTTCTCATCGTAGCAGGTCGTCAGCGGCCTCATGGACGACGACCGCCGAACGCGTCGGCGTGAAGCGACACGAATTCTCGGACGCTCATCGCCGGCCGGCCGGTGACCCGCTCGACGCCGTCCGCCATGCGGTCATAGCGGCCCGCTCGGTTCAGCTCCGCCATGGTGATCAGGTGCTTGGTGAGATGCTCGGGCAGCCCCGCCTTTCTGAGCTCCCGTTCCCAATCCTCGGAGGCGATGTCCGAGTATGTGACTTCGCGGTTCAGCGCCTCCGAGTATTCCTGGGCAATCTCGTGCATGTCCTGCGATCGCGGCCCGGTGAGCTGGTAGACACGGCTCACGTGCGGCCCCGGGTCGGCGAGGACGGTTGCGACGACCCGCGCGACATCGGTCGCGGCCACCGGAGAAGTCTTGCCCCGCCCGAAGGGCAACTCGATGCGGCTTCGGTCTCGGACGCTCGAGCTGGTGAGCGCAAGGAAGAAACCCTCGAGGAACACCGTCGGCCAGATGGTCACCACCGGGAGGCCGGACCACGTCAGCGCCTGCTCGCCGAGCCAGTGTTGTCGCTGCTGCGGGCTCGGTGTGGTGTTCTGGATGCTCATCTGGGAGACGGTCATCTGGGACATGTTCACCAGGGCGTCCACCCCGACTTCGCGGGCAACCGTCGCCATGGTCACGGTCGCCTCGAGATATCCGGGAGACACGGACATGCCGAAGTACACGCGGCGGCAGCCCGTGATGACCCGGTGGACGTCGGCCGGATCGAGCAGGTCTCCGACTACCACCTCGGCGCCGGCGGCCCGGAGTGACGCCGCCCGCTCGTCCTCCCGTCGGACCATGGCGCGAACCGGAAGCCCGCGGTCGAGGAGCAGGCTGCTGACGGTGCGCCCGACCGCCCCGAGCTGACCGGCCGCTCCGGTCACGAGGATCGGCTCGTTGTCGACCACGCGATCGCGCCTCGACCGGTACGCCCTTCAGCGCATGAAGGCGGCCGTGGGTGACACGGTCACTTCGCCGGGGAAGTCACGGTGAACTTGAGAACCACCACCTGGCCGGGGAAGACGTTGTGATTGGCGTCGACCAGCTCGATCTTCACCTTGTGCGGGCCGGGCGGCAGCCCGGCGATGTCGATCGTGTTGATTTGACTCGCCTCGGCCCACAGCCACGGCAAGTCATCGACGTTGATGTGCAGATGCCCGACCCGGGGAGATACCTGAAGGGCGCCCACCCCGAACACGGGTGCGATGCGCACATTCTCCACGCGGTATTGCGCCCAGAAGAGGCCCTTGGCCAGCCCTGCCGGAATAGGCGGATCAACGACCAGCTTCGGCGGCGGCTCCTTCTCTATCGCGATGTACGGTGACGCGCCACGGACGTCCCGCGCGCTCTGCGCCCAGGCGCAGGTGCCGAGCAGAGATCCTACGGCAATGAGGGCGAGCGTCCTGAGGACGATGGGCATCGAGGTCTCTCCCTTCGGGGATGTGTTCTCTCTCTCAACCCTTGTAGAGCACGATGTCGAATCGCACGATCTTCGAACCCGGCTCCGAAGTACATCTGCGTGACCAGTCGGTCCTGCCGACCGGTGACCTGATAGTGAATGTGGGCGGGACGCACCAGATTCGGCCCCGCCGGATAGGCGGCGGGCTTGATCGTCTTGAATCGATACCGGCCCTCCGCGTCGGTGGTCAACGTGGCGGACCCTTCAAAATTCGGATCGAGCGCCGCCGGGTTCGTGTCGCTCGGATGTGTATAGCGTCCATGGGCATTGGCTTGCCAGACCTCGACCTTGGCATCATGAACCGGATCGCCGGCAATACTCAACACGCGGCCCATGACGTAGAGGATCTGGCCTTCCGCGCGACCAGATCGACGCGGAACCCGTGTGAGATCGCTGGTCGCCGGCAAGGGCTTGAGCGGGTAGAACGGGCCTAAAATTTGCCCGCGGCAGAGTCTCAGCGGCTGCGACTCGCGGGGGCGTAACTGTCGCCGCCGCAATGGTCGCGAGCATTTTGAGGAGTTCCCGCCGACCCAGATCGCCGATCGAATAAGTCGCCATGACATCCTCCTGCGTTGTTAGAGGCGCCCATTGCGATCTCCCACGTCGTGCAATCCGGGTGTGCTGCACGGCATCATACGCCCGCTCGTCGGGCTTCGCTTCGTGCAATACTCCGCGGACCATATGTGTGGCATTGCGGGGCTCTACCGAGGCGCCTGGTCGAACGAGGCACTCGGCCCGCTGCTGGAGCGGATGAGCCGCACGCTCGTCCACCGCGGACCCGACGACTGCCACCAGGTCGCGGTCCCCGCGATGCGGGCCGGCCTCGCCGTCCGCCGGCTGAGCCTGGTCGACCTCGCGGGAGGCCGGCAACCCCTCGAGAACGAGGACGGCACGGTGGTGCTCGCCTGCAACGGTGAGATCTACAACCACCATGAGCTGCGGGCCGAGCTGCGGGCCCAGGGTCACCGGTCCCGCACGCAGTCCGACTGCGAGGTCAGCATCGCCTTCGCGTCCGAGGCGCGCGCGCTCCTCGAGACCGGCATCGTCACACCGGCCCCGGACTGGGAAGGCATCGACAGCTTTCTGGCGTTCGGCTATACGCCCGCGCCCCGGTCCTGCTTCACTGGCCTGGAGCGGCTCCCCGCGGGGTCATACCTCGTTGCCGAACACGCCGGCGTTCAGCGGGGATTCTTCTGGCGCTGCCGGTACGGCGCGACGCCCGAGCCGCAAGACCCCGCCCGCGACCTCGAGGGCCGCTTGCGCGCCGCGGTCCGGCGCCACCTCGCCGCGGATGTGCCCGTGGGGGTCTTTCTCAGCGGCGGCTGGGACTCCTCCCTCGTCACCATCCTCGCGGCCGCGG